>VOFC01005387.1_pt1 | contig 32326 bp, 50 predicted proteins | sample 5384161 | NCBI WGS metagenome assembly VOFC01 (sample SAMN12384722, study PRJNA508395) | human gut metagenome | isolation source: healthy gut B | host: Homo sapiens
GTTATATTGCTGCAGTGATAATTGTTCTTACCAGCTGCAGTTGCCAGCTTGATGATTCTTCTTTCCACGATCGGAACCTCTTCCATCGGGGATCTCAACACCCATATCGCCACGGGCTACCATGATACCATCGGAAACCTCGAGGATCTCGTCCAGATTCTGGATACCCTGCAGGCTCGATCTGAGATGATCTGATCTTGAGCAGTCTTTAAGATCTCACGGATCTGCAGTGTACGTCTTCTTGTTTACGAAGCGAAGTTGCGATGAAATCGAAGCCCGCAAGCTTAAACGATATCTGCGTGATCCTCATCGATGAAGGGCAGGTTAATTTTACACCGGGAACGTTAATTCTGTGGTTAAGATCAGTCGTCGTTCATAACGGTGCAGACGATTTCGTATCGCCCTGCACTTCTTCAACCTTCAGACCGATCAGACCGTCATCCAGCAGGATGGAATCGCCAGGCTTAACATCCTGAGGCAGGTTTTAGGTACGGTTGCGGCGTCAATGGTACCCATGATCTCTTCTGTTGTCAGAGTGAACTTCTGTACTGCCTTTTTCCTGATTTGCCTTTGAAGTCGCGCAGACGGATTTGCGGGCTCTTTATATCAAGCAGTACTGCAGCAGGAAGGTTCAGCTCACGGCTGATTTTTCTGGTTCTTTTCTGCTTTTCAGTCATGCCTTCATAGTCGCCGTGTGATTGAACCGCCACGTTCATGCTGGCCATGAATGATCTTGGCATTTGCCTTTCTGAGACGATTTCAGATTGTGTAGATAATTTTGGTTCTTTTCATTAAATCTCCTTTTAGCATAATTTGAGTATTGTTATGGCATCATGATCGACTCCTGATTTGGTGCTCATTTGCCTGTAACGCGTAATCACATCGACGCTTTGCGTGATCTGTTCCTGGCGCCACAATTGGATTCCGGGCGGATACAGATTGATAAACGCACCTCGTTGCCCGTCCTGCCGCTTCTGTAAGCGGCACCTGCGCTTTGGGGCGCATCCAGCGCATCCGTCAGACTGATCTGCTGTTTTAAACCGGATACGCAAGCAACTTACGGTTTTTCCTGTACCGGCTCGTCCGTAGCGACACAGAAACCATCGATCTCAGGGCGCCCCCACAGACGCTGCCAACCGTCTGCTGTATCACAACAGGGTCACAATCGCGGTCACATAATTTCGGCCGCCATTTCCATCTGCAATGATATTGCTTTTAAAAGAATATCGTAAAACGCTTTCCGGTCAAACATGTTTTTGAAGTTTCTGATGTGGGGCCTGAATCCATCAAAAACCGGTTTCTGACGTCATTTTCCGGCCCATTGTCCGTCAAAACTCCTGCAGCTGTTTGTGACTGCTGCAGCGTTCCAGAAAACGTTCTCTTCCGTAAAAAGCTGTGTTGTCCCACAGTCCTGCGCCATGTTTTTTTCACCATGTCCATAGCCAGGAATCCATCGCTGCCATCATCAGATAGGAGGGCGAGCTCGTCTGATAAATTCCTTCAAACAGCCGGAGCTGTTCCTGTACTGACCCGGCTTCCTTTTTGCAACAGGTGAGTGGTCTGTGCTCGTAAGTACGGCATCAACGCTTATGAAGGCTTACGATTGTCAGATTCGCCCCAGTGCGACTCCGACTTTGGGAAATCCCGGATGAAACTTTGAAATGTGCCCGTGGGCGGCATCTACGATTTCAAAGTCTTCCCCAAACCGGTAACGGTCTCTCTACACCGACGCACAAGCCCGCCGTGATTCCGCTCGTCATAGGTCGGAGAGGTCAAAGCACTGCCGATGCGTCCGGATTCTGAATCAGCGCAGCTTCTGGATTCGTTCCTTTGTCAGCGTGCCTGCCAGGGATGTCCTGGCACGATATCCGGATACAGATAAACTGGCGTCAGCCGCCGCAGATAAATGCTGCGGTAAACCGCCTGTGGCAGTTGCGCTGAATCAGTTTTCCCTCCGGCACTGCTGCCGAAATTGCGGTCAGAAGCTCCTGCTGTAGCTCCTGTTGACGCTGTGGTAACAGCTGTCCGTTTTCACAGCGCCGCTGCCTTTCCTCCGCGTCTTTCAAAATTCCTTCGATCGTGCAGATTGTCAAATCCGTCGATCTCTGTAATCGTCCAGTCTCGCCGCCCTTTTGCAACGCCTCCGGAAAATCCGGCAGCATCTCTGTAAGCCGACGTTTATGTCCCGGCATATGAAAGCGGGATAGTAATCGTTGTCTGCATAAGCCGCCAGGACTCTCAGCAAGTGTCCTCTGCGTCATTGTTTTCTGATTCTTTTCTGTTCTTATTACGCCCCTTTGCGGCTCCAGAAGCGTCTCCTTCAGGGAGCAGTATTTATCCGCAGTCGTCACGACCCATGCTTCCCGGCAGCGCGGATGTGGAACAGGGTCAGCGGCCACATATGCTTCCGGATAATATCCTGTTCCCGCGTGTCAGCTGATACTCCCGGCTCGCATTTTTCCAGTAACATACGGATGATGAAAGCCGTGAGCTTTTTCGTGGGGAATACTTGTCATGCCAGTCATAGAGGAAGTGAAGTCGGAGCAGTGCGCCCCGAACCAGATCCTGTTCAGACAGTGGATACCAAGTTTTTTCAAGAAATTTTTCCAGCTTTAGCTGCATTCCGCCACGCGGATCGAATGGCTGTGTACGGACAAACGCTTCCGTGCTGGATAAAGCTATTGGTGCTTTTAAAGTTGCCGGACTGCAGAATGTCCCCACCATGCTTTTCTCAGATTCCTGCGCAGCTTTGCATGCTGCCGTGCCCATTTCCGAGCTTTTTGCGCTTTCTGTTTTTGCGCTCGTCCTTCATCATATTCCGGCCTTCCTGTGCCGATACACGAATCTATGCCGTTCTTTTGTCGGCACTTGCTTTTTTCATAAAACAGCGCTTTTTACAGTTTTATAGTATACCACATTTTGCCTTTTTACTTACTACGTACAAACCGTGAAATATTTGCAAAATAAAGCAGTTTTGTTATTCAAATTACATAATTATCTCCGGGTTGCCATTGTTTGGTCAGGCTCCTGAATGGTGATACCCGACAATATTCCTGAACAACAACCTTTTCCAGTCCCTCTTCCAGACCGGAAGCGTCGCACACATTCCTCTTTCGCTTCATTCCCTTTGCAGCGTCCCTAAAACAGGACACTGAGTTTATACTGCCCCTGTGAGTTTCAGGATTCATATACATTGTATTCTCCGCCGGTCTGGTCAGCCGGTAGCCTCCGCCTTTGCCGCGCAGACCTATAGCACGTCTGCTGCCTTCGTTAAGGATTTCACGATGCTTTCCAGATATTTTTCTCTCTTAGCCTCCTGCCGCTCCGCGATATCCTTCAGCGAATAATTTTCCATTATTATGCTCTGCCAGATCGATCATCACGCGCAGCGCATATCGTCCTCTCGTTGAAACCATATCATATCCTGTTAATTCTTCCTTTCAAAGTTTTTTTCAAAATTTCTTTCTACACTTTCCGCCCGTAAAATTCATGGTTTTGCCTTAAAGCCCGCCTGATCGAGTGCCGAATTTTCATAATCCATGGATGCCCTCGACCTCTGCCAGCATCGGCAACGTTATAGTTATCCCCTAATCGCGATCACATCTTCCAGAGAAATCCCCAGCATTAACACCGCAAAGATCCCGCATCCCGGTTCCTTTGTCCGACAGCATAAAAATCCAGCCATTTTTCCCTGCAACCGCTGCTGAGAACTCTTTCTCCACTCTGAAGCAATGTCTCCATCAATTGTCTGTCGCCACCAGTTTGATCAAGTGTGTTCCATTCTCAGTTCACCTCAAAAGCTGTTCATGAAATACCTATTTTCCCCCTATTACCTACTATGATAACCTCTTTTTTTGCTGTGGGCTTCTGTAAAGCACCAAACGTTTCCAATTCCTCTCTGTGATGTCTCCGAACCCCAGCGCTGCCATGCTTTCTTCTGCCTGGCAGCTCATTTTTCCCTCATTTTCCAAATCTGACTCGGTGTTTTTTCCTGCTGCTGTTCTATGTACTGAGTTTATACGAACAAGTGTCCGCATCCGCAAAATATGCAGAATCTACACTTTTACCATGACATTCTAATCATATTAAAGCGATGTGAAACCACGCATGCTTTCTTCAGCCAAATGGTTCGCACTGGTCAGCTCCCCTGCTGCTGGCATTTTGGCAATGGTGCTGATCTTACCAATACTTCCATATTATTGTTTTCGGTGTCAGCAAAATAGGTCGGCTACTTTTAATCGTCAGCTACCACATCGGCTTTCCAGTTCGATCTTGCACTCAATTTTGTTTGGTATTTTGCTCTCTGACCCATCCCGGTGCCAGGCTTCCACGGCTCAAGGCTCAGACCTATGAAATCGTAGAGAGTGTATTTAAAATCCAGACCATGATGATGCCCGCCACTCATCAGCTCCTGGCTGGGACTGCTTTTATTCTCCTCAAGCCATCGTTCATTTTGTTGTTTGGTATTTTCCTGACCTTCTCAACTTAAAGGGCAGCCTGTTCGTTCAGGTCATGGGTATTTTGCTTGATTCGGAATTAAAAATATTATTCACGTTCGAGACTTCCGCAAACGTTTAAAAGACATCCGCAACCGTCTGCAATGACGAGCGGACGATGGACGAGGATAATATTATCGACTGATCGTACATCGGTATTTGCAGCCTGCCAGAGCACGCGCCATCATACTCATCCCACAGTCACACGCTATCCCGCGCAAGAATAGAAAAACCCGCCGGATTTACGACTTCGCCCAGGCCGCAAACCCATTTTGGGGCTTTTTACGCTCAGTTATTTATCCCTGGCATTTATCCTAAACACCGGAATGCCTGTTGCGTCCGGATTTCATTTTTCTTCACCAGCTTTTTGGAAACAAGTGTGTATCAAAATGAAAATAAACGCATTCGAGTCCTAAACGCGCAGACTGCCGTCTGACCTGATTAATTAATCGGCAACAGCACACCAGCGTTGCGATCGTATCTCCGATAATCCGATATCCAAAATACGGTAGTTTGTGATGTCGTTTGATCAGAATCAGAGAGTAAGCATCGGTTCCCATTTGCTACCCGACATCAGCGGTCTGAAACGCCGAAGCCATGACGATAATCGCAATGCACACCAACGCGAGCCGCACTGCAAAATTCCTGTGGAACACCTGAACATCCGCAGCACCCAGATCGTGGGCGCAAAGAACGTCACGATATAGCTCCAGAAGGCAGGCGTTCACTACTGTTCCTGCCCTGATCATCTCTTCTGAAATCTGGCCCCACGAAAAGTAAAACGAGATTCACTCAGAATCAGGAAATTGGATACCTAATTCCGAGTTACACCTTTGCCAGCGCTATCACCATCCTGCTGAATGGGTCTGTTCCATTTATTGAAATGCTGACTTCATTCCTGAGAAAATACTTCAAGCAGCATGATCACCATGCGCTTTGCCCCTGATCCTTTTAAAATACTGTTTTAACATAATATTTTCATCAAATGTCCAGAAACTGGCGCGTCTTTTGGCTTCACCGTCTTTTTCTTCCTCTTTCTGTCCGGTATTGTAAATCATGGAGATGCCTCGGTATCGTCACCGTATCTGTCCTGTTGTTCTCTATCTCCATCGGATTGATGTCATAGCGCCCCTTTCCCTCTGGTCAGGATTCATGCTGTGCAACCCAGTGATCCTGTAGCTCCCAGGTGGACAGAAAAAGCTCTTTGTAATCTCATTTTCATTATTATTGATCAAAACAACTGAATGATTATTTTTTGCAACCGCCCATATGCCAGGAAATTCTGTAGTCCAGGGTCAGACATTTTAAGGAGCCTTAATCTTGAATTCCTTTATTCTGACAATGAATCCGGGATGACTCCCGATGAAAGCTGATCAGCTTTTTATCTTCCCTGCCCCACGGATAGGTACGGCGGTTATCCTGGATCGGTAAAGCCACAGACGCCCTGCTCTGTCGCGATAAACTGTAAGTGCTTGTGGGCCAAGGCTATCTCAGCTGACAACAGCCCAGAAGCACCAAGCCATCATGATTTGCCGCCCTGCGCCGAGACTGCCTGTTCTGCCGACACAGATGGTTGTCTTATTGCAATCTGGTCATGGTTGAGCCTATTCATGCAGTCAACCAGGAATGGTATCGCCATATCTTCGTCTGGTGATATGCCACAGGCCCACAAGCTGCTTCCAGAAGATCCTGCTGATAATCATCATGTGCTTCTCCATGCCTGTTAAACCAGCTGACCGGCTCCATAAATGTCATAGTTCATAACTGTATCCACTGATCTCCCTGCAGCCAGGCTGCATTTGATTCCCGTAATGCCTGCAACGATCAGTGGCTGGGATTGGCCTCTTGGACCAATACCCCTGAATTTTGCCTTCCAGAACTGCAAGGTTATACTGGGAATGTCCAAGATCTGCCGCAACGTCCACCTCCAGCCATCTGCATGGAAAGGGCGCAGATAACCATTTTCGTGACCTGCAAATATAAAGTCCCTGTTCGATCCTCATAATCAGCTTTGTCGTGCAATTTCCACCCCATCCATCAGGTCGGATTATAGGGAAACTGGTTATTGTCATGCAGCTGAAGTAATCATGCCGCCCTCTCATGCCGGTTTGTGCTGGCAAATCCGCTCCATCGCTTCACTTATTAAAGGAACCGCACAATAACACACTGTCCAGGATTACCTGTATTCCATGCTTTAAGGGCTTCTCACGACCTGGGATCTGCAATCTGTCACTTGCTTCCATATTTTCGCCACTGTGGTTCTGAGGATAATCTGCCTGCGGGTATTTTATTCCAGCCTCCCAGTCCTCCCTGTGAAGCCGTCCGTCATCTTCAAAGTGGATCCACATGGTCATAATCCTGGCTGTCATATTTATGGCTGGAAGGCGAACAGTGATTGAACATGCCTGCCATAAAAATCATTAGCACATCCATTATACTAATATTTAAACAGTCTCTACATGCTGTGATTTTGCGCCGAGATAATGATATTCATTTGTCAGGACATGTCGCGGCCTGCCTGAATCTCAAAAAATAGCGGATCGGCTCATTTCCGACCGGAATCTCGATCTCGTAATAATCAAAACCGTTCCGGACCAAACCGACCTGCATCTGTGCACGGATGGAACCGCTGATGAAATAAACCGCATCTACATTATTTTTCAGGGTACGGAACCGGATCTTCACCGTGTCGCCCGGGTTCGGCTCAAACGGAATCTGATACTGCGGGGATTCATCGCTGTAGAGCGCATGCTTGTTGAACATCGCCCGCATCTGTGACATATACTGCTGCATTCTTGTTTTATCCATGAACTAACGCCTCTGTCTTTCTCAATCATTCATTCCTTATATTTTACCCCACACCGCCATGTAATACAACCTTTTTCTGAACACATGTAACGATTGTGTTTATTGGATTTTTTTATACAGTAAAAGAGCCAGCGGGGTACGCTGGCTCTTTTGAGAGAAGGTATTTCTCTTATGGGGTGTAGCAAAAACTATATAATGTATTGGGGGTTTTTACAGTTATTATAGTACCATACGTCCCTCGAAAAGTCTGCACAAATCGCGATTTTTTTTCATTTGATTCTTATTCAAAATAACGATGAATTTTTCCGGCGTTTCGGATTTTCTGTTTTAATTTGCACAAACGCCCGTAAAATCGCAGAAAAAAACCTGCAAAAACTTTTTTTGTTCTCTGCAGGTTTTCTATTGCAAATAAAAAGATATCAGATTTCTCCAGAAACTTCCGGTGCTGTTCCTGTCATCTGTGCTTCCTGCTCAAAAATGGCTTCGAATTCAGCACGGCTCAGCTTCTCTTTTTCCATCAGCTGCTTTGCACACTCATGCAGCACATAGGAATGCTCCAGAATAATCTGTTTCGCCTGATCGTGGCATTTCTCGATCATCTGGCGGACTTCCTCGTCGATGGCTGCGGCTACATTCTCGCTGTAGCTCTTCGTATGGCCCCAGTCGCGGCCGATGAAGACCTCATCCGAGTCGGAATCGTAAGCGACAAGACCAAGGTTCTCAGACATACCGTACTTCGTAATCATGGAACGCGCGGTAGCCGTCGCCTGTTTGATATCCTGGGATGCGCCCGTTGTGATATCGTCGAAGATCAGCTCCTCTGCCACACGGCCGCCGAGGCATACGGTGATGTACTGCATCATTTTGCCTCTCGTCTGGAACATATCATCGTTCTCCGGCTGCGGCATCGTGTAGCCCGCTGCGCCAGGACCTGTCGGGATAATGGAGATCGTATAGACCGCCTCCATATCCGGCAGCATATGGAACAGGATCGCATGGCCTGTCTCATGGTATGCGGTGATCCGTTTTTCTTTATCCGAAATGACTTTACTGCGCTTCTCCGCACCGATGCCCACTTTGATGAAAGCAGACTTGATATCGGACTGGCGCACAAATCTTCTGCGGTCCTTTGCCGCCATAATCGCTGCCTCGTTCAGCAGGTTCTCCAGCTCTGCGCCGGTGAAGCCTGCGGTCGTCTGCGCGATCTGTTTCAGATCCACATCCTCGGCCAGCGGTTTGTTCTTTGCATGGACTTTCAGGATTTCCTCACGGCCCATGACATCCGGCGGTCCTACAACCACGCGGCGGTCAAAACGGCCCGGACGGAGAATCGCCGGATCCAGGATATCGACACGGTTCGTCGCTGCCATCACGATGATGCCCTCATTGACGCCGAAACCATCCATCTCAACGAGAAGCTGGTTTAAGGTCTGCTCTCTCATCGTGGCCGCCGCCCATACCGGTACCTCTTCGTCTTGCCACGGCGTCGATCTCATCGATGAAGATGGTCTTTGAATCGCCGTTCTTCATGCTCACAAGGCTGTCCGGTGGATCCTTCCGGATTCATCTTTACTGTCACGGAACTTACATCCCCGCTCTCCACGGCTGCCTGATATTCCTGCCGGGTGCAGCTCTTCGACTGGCTGTTGCCGCCGCCCCAGTTAGTACAGGAACAGCATCAGCACCGCCATCAGAAGCAGGTAGGTGCTCATTCCTCTTGCTCGTCTGTCCAAACCTTTTTCTCCTCTCTCCTACGCATCCATATATCAATGCCCGGCCAAAAACGCGGCAGGCGTTATTTTTCCTCATCCAGCTCCACAACGCCCACAAGGCAGGTTACGGTAATGCTGGTTGTAATCAGGCCATAGCCCACGACAAATTTTATCCGGGATCTCAAAGCAGCTGTAATCCGCTTTGATATCCACCACACGGCGTTCCGGCTTGTCCAGAAGCGTACACAGCCTGATGCTGGCAGGCTTTCTCACCTGCAGGATCTTGATCAGTGTACTTAAAGTATTACCGGAATCCACGATATCTTCCGGGATCAGCACAAGCTTTCCTTGGATATTTTCATCCAGATCCTTGATGATCTTCACTCTGCCGGAAGAAACGGTGCCGCTGCCGTAACTGGAAACGCACATAAAATCCATGCTTACCGGCACGGTCAGATGCTTCGCCAGTTCACGCAAAAAACACACCGCCCCGCAAAATACAGATCATGAGTACTTCCTCTCCTTCATAATCCCTGCTGAGCTGTGCTCCCACTTCGGCAATCCGTTTCCGGATCTCTTCCTCTGGAATCAATACACTGATTTTTTCTCACTCATTCCATACTCCTCCATCTGCATGTATTTTCAGAACTTTCTCCGTTCGTTCTGTCACCCGGCAGGCCGCACTCATCCGGCCGCCGATCACCCCCAGGACATGGCTTCCATCTGCCAGAAGCCACAATCGGTCCTGTTCCCGGCGTTCGATCTTCTCATCGATAAAATAGTCTTTCAGCTTCTTCCTGCCGCCCTGGTCATTGATGATCAGGTAATCTCCCGGGCGGCGGTGACGCAGCACAAGACTTCCTTTTTTTATTGTATCATAATCCAGCCATTTCGTATATGTTTTTATCGGAATCCCGGTACCTTTTTTGAAATCTTCGGGAAAACGAGGTGGCTGCCGTCCGGCAGGAAAATCGTCTGCGAAACCGCGTCGGGGGCAGTGGCAGCTTCCTGGATAGGCAGAGAATATTCCGGCGCTCCTTCTGCGATCGGTTCCGTACTCGCCCTCCATCTGTTGTCTCTCCGGTTTTCCTGCTGCTTCGTTGTATGCAGCGTCAGCCGGTCATAATTCTTTTTTTCCGCCCGCACGCCGTGGGCAGATCCAGCTGTTTTCCTGTCTCCCCCGGTAAGCAGCCCCATAAGCGCCGCATAATGCACTGCGCCCACGTCCTTGCACTGGCCGCAGCAGTCCAGGTAGGCCCTTTTTTCAGGGCAAAACGCGCCAGCACCGGTGGGGCGGATGTAAGGATATTCACAGTTAATGTAACCCCTTCCCGCGACTCCAGCTGATTATTCTCAATTTCCTTCTGTGTTGTTTCGACAACTACGCCTGTCAGCGACTGTTTTCCATCCTCTTTGTTTCGACATCTCATCATCTGTCGTTCGTTCCAGTTCTTGGAATTTATCTGCCATTTCCTGCGCAGGCTCGGCGGATACGCCGCCAATCACTCTCTACGGCAATCCTTCCCTCTACGGGAGATCATTCTCTTCCCGTTTCATCAGACACTTGCCGTAAAGCTGATCTGGTTCCTGCACGATCCGGCACAGTCTGTAAAGCCGCTCCGCCTCGGCCTCCATGTAGTCCATCACCTCGCCAATGGCATCGCAGGCCTCGGCCAGATGCGCTGTGGCCGCAGCTTGATCTGCCGGGCTTCCGGCAGGATCCGGTGCCGGACACGGTTTCTGGCATAGTCGTCGGTGAGGGTTGGTGGAATCCGTCCGCCAGAATACACCCTGGGCACAGAGCCCACCTCGATCTCTTCCCGGCTGACATCCAGCAGCGGACGGATGATCACACCTGCCGGGGGCGCAGCCCTGCATCCCCGCCAGATGGGTGCCGCGAAACAGATGCAGCAGCAGTGTCTCTGCCTGATCTTCTCCCGGTGATGGGCCACGGCGATTCTTCGTGCCGCCCCATTTCCTCCCGCACCCGGGCAAAGGTCTCATAACGGGCTTTGCGGCCCGCCTCCTCAGAGAAGAGCCCTTCCCGCCGGGCCATTCCGGGCATATCACAGTGTACTTCCCGAAACGGAATGCCACGCGTTTCACACAGCTGACGGCAAAAGGCCGTATCTTCCAGCGCCTCCTGCCCCCGGATGCCATACTTCACATGTACCGCACAGAGAGAGCATGGCATTTTCCCAGGAAATCACCTGCAAAATCAGCAGCAGGCAGACAGAATCCGCACCACCAGACAGCCCCCACCACGATGCGATCCCCGGTGACAGCAGGGCATGCTGATCTACATATTTCATGATTTTTCCGGAAAAAGCATCCACCGCGCTCACCTCTCTCGGAGTTTTTCTTTCGTTTTCTGATCAATTATATCAAATGGCTTGAATCTTGCATCCACGTTTGCTCCTGTTCCATGATTACATGAATTGATAAAAAAGCAAGCCCTACACCCGCTGCCACAGTCCCCCACGAACACGGTCATATCATCCGGGGCTTTCCTGGCATCGCTCCATCAGCTGTTCCATGAGAGCGGCAGCCAGCTCCCGGGGATTGGCCGCGGTCTTTCCTCCAGCAGTGCCGCAAACTGTTCTTCCTTTTCTGGCCGGAGAAAACATCCAGCGCTCCGTCCGTCACCAGAACGATGGTGTCCCCGTCCCCAGCCGGAAGCTCTGGGTCTCGGGATCCAGATGGTGAAAAAGTCCCGCCGGGGTGCGGAAGTCTGCCGATCTCCACCTGTCCGTCCCGCCGCAGAAACGTGGGTGCCGCCCCCAGCTTGCGAATGTCACAGTTGCCGCTGTAATAGATCCACGGAGCAGATGTCCAAAGTGGAGCAGCTTTTTTCTCATAAACGGAGAGGCCGAATTGATGAGCCCAAGGGCGGTCTCCTCGCTGACCCCCGCCTCCAGAAACTGTTCCAGCAGTTCGATGAGCTTCCGGCTCTCCGCCGCCGCTTCCCGGCCGCTTCCCATGCCGTCAGACAGACTCAGCACCGCCGCGCCCTGGGCGTTCTGAAAATAAGAGAAACTGTCCCCGGACAGCAGTTCCCCTTCCTTGGGTACCCGGCTGATGCCGTAAAGCAGGCAATACCTGGTTTCCTCCACGAACAATACGGTCTCGTCCTCGCCCCCAGTACGGTACGGTTTCTGGCCGGTACCATCCGCCGGTGCAGCACCACAGACAAAATGCCGCCAGATCCCGAATGGGCACGCACTCCCCCTTCCGGGCGTGCATGGTGATGTACAGCTCGTCCCGCCGCTTGCGTTTGTGCATGAGGAAAAATTTTGCGCACCTGGGCCCCGCGCCGGTCAAAAGACGGCAGAGCCTTCGATTGACCGGTTCCTTCAGCTCTCCGTCCGCTGCATTTCTCCGCCATATCATCAGAAGACGGGCCCATCTCCCCACAACTGATCCGCCACTGCCTCCCGACCTCCAGCAGCCGGTTGGCATAGTACAGCTTCATCCGCATATTGCGGAACGCCCACACCATACTGCCCGCCATTTTTCCCGCACGGATACACGCATCGCTCATCCCGGCGCGGATATCCCCTTCTGTTTTCCCTCGCCCATGGCCGTCAGCGCCTCATACAGCCGCTGATATGTGCCCGCCGCCTGATCCTTCCAGCATTTTCCAAACGACCGGCAGCCCCGGCACACCGTTCCTGTCAGTTCCTCAAAAATATCCTCTATATCCTGCCTGCCAAAGCCTTCCTTCCGACAGGGCATCCGATAATAAATGTCCCGCCAGCTCCCCGAAGCTTCTGGCACACTCTTCCACACGTTTCTCTTCCCGGATAGTCCATCCTGCGCACCCTCCCTTTTCCAAAATCATGGGAGTAATTATAAAAAACGGGCGATAAAATCTTTGTCAAAAAACAGACCCGTTTTCCAGATTTTTCGCCAGATTTTCCCATCACAATCCTTCTCAGGCTGCACTCCCTGTGATGCCTGCAAATTGTTTCACAGTTCACCCTCGTTACATTGCATACGAGTGAACCGTTGAAAAATAGAACAGCCGCACATATTTTCCGAATGCACAGCTGTTCTACTTGTCTGCCTTTATAAATGGTCTCATTGGGGTACACCAACCCCAGCTTTCTCCCGCGCGACCTCCTCCCACATACTTTCGTCTGCATGTACTTGCGCTGCTCCTCAATGTCCTGGGTTCTGTCCTTCTCCGCTTCAATGTCCGCTTCCAGCGCAGCTTCCCTGGCCCTCATAACTCTCCGCCCTGGCCTGGAGACGCGTTCCCTGCACGAACATGACGCCGAGGAGAATACAGACCGAAAGAAACATCAGAAGCACGCCCTGCGGCCGCCTGAGGCTTTTTAGTCTTTCTCTTTGCCATCTCTTCTACCCGCTTCACCCTTAAAGTTATATACTATCATTGTAAAAGGTTTCACAATTTTTTCAATGTGTTTTTTACGATTTCCATGATTTTTCTGAAACCATGGGCCAGCTTCATACCAAGCCACATGACCGGCGGGCTGAACGCCCGGTGATAGGCCAGCATGCCAGTAGCAGTACGCCGACAATGGCATACCCCCGCACGGCGCCGCTGTTTTCCCGGTACAGCATGTGAAAAATAAACAGCGCATCAAACACCCAGTAGAACAGGTCTTCCGCCCCTTCGGCCACCGTTTTGTGGGGCAACAAACAGCCGGAAAATCCTGATTCCATCGTAGACCGCCAGAAAGGAACCCACCGCACAGAAGGGAGTGGAGAAACAGCATCAGCTCCTCCCGGATCAAAAGCCGTCGCCGTCAGCCGAACAGACGGCTTAAAATGGAAGTACCGGTGGGTTTGGCAACGGAACCGAATAGGTAGGCTATCGATCTTGCCCCTCAACGTCCACCTCGCCCTTTTCCAGCGTCAGCCGGTTCACGTGCAGGTCACTGCCCCTGATCATGAGCATCCCCTGATCCGTCTCCAGCAAAATCTCCGTCAGGTCAAAGGAAAGCACATCCACCACGCCGGTGACCGTCCCCGTCCGTCTCCTTCCACCGTCAGCCGGTGGGCTTTTCCCTGCCATCCGTTCTTCCATATAAAAAATCCCCCTGTCCATTTATGCTGCCCCTATAAATTATATTAGGGGATAACATTTATGACTTATAAATATTCGTACATATCCTTGGCCTCTTCCTTCCGCACCGTCTCCTGTACGTTCAGAACTCTGGCCTTCACGGATCTTGTCCCGAATAAAATCTCAATGACATCGCCTTCCTTGATGTTCAGGGAGGCCTTGGGGGCTTGTCATTCACCAGCACACGCCCGGCATCGCATGCCTCTTATTGGCTACGGTACGCCGCTTGATCAGTCTTGATACTTTTAAAAATTTATCTAATCTCATGATTTGATTATGCGTTGATTGCATCCTTTAATGCTTTGCCGGCTTTTGGAACTTCGGAGCCTTGGAAGCTGCAATCTGCATCGGCTGTCCGTTAGCAGGATTTCTTCCCTCTTGCTGCTCTCTCAGAAACCTCGAAAGTACCAAAGCCAACGAGCTGGATCTTCTCACCCTTCTTTAACTCCTCAGCTACAACATCAACGTGAAAGCCTTTAATGCCTTCTCGGCGTCCTTCTTGGATAATTCTGTTCTCTCAGCAACGGCTGCTACTAACTCAGCTTTAGTTCATGGTAATTCCTCCTTAAAAAATACTCAAATTATCTAATAAAGTTAAGGTGCACGCACCCTGCTTTTTATTATGCTTTAAACCTACATGCTTATTTATACCTGTTTTACGGGCATTTGTCAAGAAATTAGGTCAAGTTCAGCTTATTCGTTCATGAAATCCGAACACCGTGCTTCAACGGGTGGGCAGTTTCGTGAAAAGAATAAGCAGAGCGCCAGGTAATGAGCAGAAATCAGCTGCGTAAGCAGCGAAAAGCATCGCAGATGCGATTCTGCGAATGGCACGGCTGAATTTTTCTGACTGGCGGCTACGAATGGCGCGACTGAACTTGACTGCGCCCCGCTCGCAGTAAGACCAGTTATGTGAAAAAACGAATATAATGAGTGCTATATTGAAGGAATAACACAATACGCCCCATAGATCACCAGCAGCAGCGCTTTCTGCCACCGGTAGCCTCTCTTTTCACCAGGATCGGCACGGCCAGCAGCAGCATCACCCCGGATGCCCAGCGGAATGTCCACAGATGCCACCTGGGGTGTCACCGGATGCCGCGGATGGCGGCAGGAATGCCGATGACCAGCAGCAGGTTCAGCAGGTTGGCGCCGATGATGTTGCCCAGGGATACATCCTCCATATCCCTTGATCAGGGCATTGATGGCGGTTACCAGCTCCGGCAGGGAGGTGCCCAGGGCAATGAAGGTGACGGCGATGACCCGCTCCGGCACATGGAGTGCCTGAGCCAGCAGAATGCCGTTGTCCACCAGCAGGTTGGCGCCCTCGAACAACAGCGCCGCACACACCACCAGGGGTCACCAGCGGACGCACAAAGCCGCCGTCCGGTTTGATCCCCTCTTCCTGTTCCTTTCTTCCTCCGCGGAACGGATGCTGATGAGGGCATATACCACGAAAGCCCAACAGCAGGGTGATGCCCGTTACTCTGCCAAACCGTCCCTTCACCGCAGCGTCCGCCATAAGAAACAGGGCAAACAGGACAAAATAAACGATCCGCCAGCGAAAGGTCTTGGCCTCTGCATTTTGGTCGGCCGCACCAGCTGTCCCACTGCAGCGATCAGAGCGGTATTACAGATGATGGAGCAAAGGCATTGCCCGCTGCAATGTCCGAGGATCCCTGCAGCGCTGCTGTGGTGGATACGAGGATCTCCGGCAGCGTCGTTCCCAGGCTGACGATGGTGGCACCCACCACCAAGGGAATGCCCAGTTTTCTTGAAATTTCCACGGCAGCATCCACAAAACGGTCACCGCCGAACATGATCAACAAAAGACCGATCACAAATAAAACTACGGTCATCAGCATTTTTCTTCCTCCGGTTTCTTTCTCTTCTTGTCTTTCTTTTTCCGTCAGTTTTCAGGTTCAAAACGGGACTTCTGCACGTTTCGCAAAGTCCGTTCCTCATTCTAAAGCATTTTGTTGATCATTGCAAAGTACTGCTTCTCCCATTTCCTCTTCAGATAATTTATCTGCCTCTGCCAGAGAAGCGCCCCCTTCACGCCGTAGTAGAACTTCACCTTCGGCTCGGTGCCGGAAGGCCGGACGCATAACCATGCATCCTGATCCAGCTCGTAGTACAGCACGTTGGATGTGGGAAGCCCCGTGGGATGTACCGCGCCGGTAGCCAGATCGGTCACCGTATCCTCCCGGTACTCCCGGACTGCCTGTACGGTCCAGCTGCCGATCTTCTTCGGGGATTCCTGACGCAGCGTCTCCAGAATTTCCTTGATCTTCGCCAGTCCCTCCATGCCTTTCAGCTCAATGGATTTGATGGCATCCTTATAATAGCCATGATTTCTCATAGAGAAAAGCATGGCATCCCAGAGGGTCATGCCCTTTGGTCTTTGTAGTAAAGCGGCAGCCTCCGCCAGCGCCATAGTTGCCACGATGGCATCCTTATCTCTGGCATGGGTGCCGATGAGGCGCCATAGCTCTCCTCCAGGCCAAACAGGTATTGCCCTTGCCCGTCGTCTCAAATTCAGAATCTTCTGACCGATGTATTTGAAGCCGGCCTCGATATGGTACCTGATGAGCCGGATGCCGTAAGCCTTCGCAATGGCATCTGCCATGTTGGTCGTCACGATACTCTTAGTGCTCCGTCTGCCGGAAGCTTGCCGCCTGCCATCTCTTTCTGGCCGATCTCATAATCTCGCCAGCAGACAACCGGACATATTTCCGGTGAGGGCATGATATTCACCGGTTTTCGCATCCTTCACGTAGACACCCAGCCTGTGGCATCAGGATCGGTAGCCAGCACCAGATCGGCGTCCACTTCTTTTGCCAGCTTCAGCCCCAGCGTAGAAATGCCTCTGCGGCCTCCGGTTCGGATAGCTCACCGTCGGGAACTCGCCGTCCGGCAGCTCCTGCTCCGGCACCACACGCACACGTGCAAGCGATCTCCCGCAACACTCGCGCCGGGATGTTGCCGTGCCGTGCAGCGGTGTGTATACAATGCGGATATCCTTCTGGGCCGCATCAATGGCATCCTGATGGATCACCTGGCTTTTTCAGCTCTGCGATATACGGATCATCGATATCGCTGCCGATCACTGGTACAGACCGGCCGCCTTTGCCGCAGCCTTGTCCATGGTTTTCACCTGGTTATAATCCGCCACCGCGCGCGCACCTCTGCCATAATGCCGGTGTCGTGGGGCGGGGTGATCTGTGCGCCGTCCTCCCAGTACACTTTATAGCCGTTGTATTCCGGCGGGTTGTGGCTGGCGGTGATGTTGATGCCTGCGATGCATCCCAGCTTACGCACGGCATAAGAAAGCTCGGGTGGGGGGGACGAAGATTCCAAACACATACGCCCGGATACCGTTGGCCGCCAGACAAAGCGCCGCCTCGTCTGCAAATTCCGGAGACATTCTTCTGGAATCAAAAGCGATGGCCACGCCGCGCTCCTGTCCGTTCACTGCGCAGATGTAGTTCGCCAGTCCCTGGGTCGTCTTGCGTACGGTATAAATGTTCATGCGGTTCGTTCCTGCACCGATCACGCCCCTGCAGTCCTGCGGTTCCGAATTCCAGATCTGTGTAAAAACGCTCGCGGATCTCGTTATCATCATTGGCAATGGAGCGAAGCTCCTCCTTCGTCGCCTCATCAAAATAAGGGTTCTCAAGCCAGTCGTTGTATGCCTGTCTGTAGTCCATTGGTATTACCTCCCTGTAATCGTGCACCAGTTCTGCGGTTCATTTTTGATAGGTTTATTATACTATACTCCTGTAAAAAAGGAACTTACGCTTTCATAAAAAATTCACCGACAGACAAAACACTTTCGACAAAATTTTCTCAATGGTAAGCTGTTATTCCCATCAAAGATTCACCCCATCTACTAAAAAACAGCCTGTGGCGTTTCATCCGGTTTTCGAGTTATCATGATATCTAATCCATTCGTCTCAGGAAATCCTCTTTTTCTTTCTTGTCGGATGAGAATGTCCAGCTTCTCCTTCGTCCGGTCGGGGATCCAGGATTTCCGGCTGTTGTAGTAATGGTTGGTGATCTTCCAGAATTTCTCCGGGTAGGAGAGCCGCAGGCGCACATATTCCCGCTCGTCGTCGGACAGGGGGAGCACCCCATCGTACCAGCTCATGATCTGCAGGCCGATCCGCGGATTCCAGTCCCATTTTTCCATGACTTTTCGCATAAAAATCATACAGATCCGACAGCTGCACGCCCACATGGCAGCGGTCAAACTGCAGGAGCACCGTTTTTCCTCCCGAAAAAGCACATTGTGCTGATGAAAGCTGCCATGGCACACCCGCCCCTCCTGCACAGCCCGGGCGTACAGATTTCCGTAGGCAGACTGAGCCAGTGCCTCCGCCGCCCGGGCGCCTTTTTCATAAAATTCCGGATAACACTGCAAAAAGCGGCCTCAAAGTCGGTCTTTTCCCCGGCGGCTCCGCACATAAGAGCGAGTTGTTCGCATTTCCCGGTTGTGCCTCTCCAGAATGCCGGAAACGTCCTGCACAAAATCCGCCGCCTCCACCCCCTCCGGCAGTGCGATGCCCCGGCAGCACCGGTGCAGCCGGGCCAGGCATTCCACCGCTTTTTTTCACCTGGGCTTCCTCCCGCAGGCTGCATTCTTTTCCCTCATACCAGACACGCACCACGAAGGGACGCTCCTCCCGATCCTTCGATGTGAGGCCGCCCTCTTTATTTTTTTACAATAAAATCCGCCAGAAACCCTTCCCCGCGCAGATGCTCCAGCAGGCTGTCCTGAAATTGCAGCTTCCGCGGGAGCCGCTGTATTCCCGCAACGATAAAGCCCCTGATCTGTGTCCAGAATCCGCGTCCCGCCCGCGATAGCTGTTATTTACCTGAAAATCATACTGCTCCAGCACCTCTGTTTTCGTATCTTCACGCAAAATCCCCCCCGCAATCTCTTGATGTTCTTTTCATCTTATGAAGACTGGGGAAGTATGATTACAGCTCTTCGGTTTTGCAGGAAGCCGGGACAGCAGATATTCCCGGGTATTGTGCGCCGGGTGCACCAGCACGTCCGCCAGCAGTTTTTCCAGGATCTCGCCGATCCGGGGGCCGGGACGGATGCCCGCCGCAATGAGATCCCTGCCGCCGACGGCCAGTGTTTTAGGGACAGGCAGTCACCCGCTGCCAGCACTTCCTCATAAATCCGGCGGCTCCGGTCCAGGGAAGCCTGTTTTTCTTCCCGCTGGTACGTGCTCTGGGCGTCCATGTCCGCCTGTTTCACCGGAAACAGCAGGGGATAAATGTCCTCGCCCACCAGGTGTACTGCCTGGCGCACTTCCCGCAGGGGTGTCGCCCAGCCAGATCATGCCCCGCACGATCCGCGTCACGGTGGAAATGGTGTCGTTGTCGAATTTCAGCCGGTGCAGGATCTCCGATGCCAGCCGGGCACTTTCCTTTGGATGGCCGTAAAAATGATCGATTCCCTTGGCATCCGTGGACAGGCAGAGTGGTTTCCCAAAATCATGAAACAAGCATGCCCAGCCGCAGATACCGGTCAGCCGGTATATTGTCAGCGCTTTCAGCGTATGCTCGCCACGGTGAAACAGTGGTGGGGATTGTGCTGCTCGGTGTCCATCATGGCATCAAATTCCGGCAGGATCACCGCCGTGATGTCCAGCTCCCAGGCAGTCCGCAGCGTGTCCGGATGGGCAGACAGCAGCAGCTTCACCAGCTCCGTCTGGATCCGCTCCGCACTGATCTGGCGCAGGTTGCCTGCCAGCAGTCACCGCCGCCTGTCTCGTATTTTCCTCAATGGTCCCAGCTGGGCCGCAAAAAGCGCACCGCCCGCAGCATCCGCAGGGCATCCTCGCCAAACCGCTCCTTCGGGTCACCCACGCAGCGGATGATCCCCTTCTGCAGATCCTCATAGCCGCCGAAGCAGTCCCTTCAGTCCGGTTTTCTCATTGTATGCCATGGCATTGATGGTAAAATCCCGGCGTTTCAGGTCTTCTTCAGCAGATTGGAGGTAAGAAGGTCACCTCTGACGGGTGGCGGCTGTCCGCGTATTCCCCGTCGATCCGGTAGGTCGTCACCTCATAGCCAACACGATCCAGGATCACCGTCACCGTGCCGTGCTGGATGCCGGTGTCCACCGTTTTGCGGAAAATGGCTTTGACCTGCTGGGCGCCGCAGATGGTGATGTCCCAGTCTCCGGGGTACGGCCCAGCAGCGTGTCCCGCACACAGCCGCCCACCGCGTAGGCTTCGTAGCCGTGGGATTCCAGTCTGTATCTATAAATGACGTGCTCCGGTCAGTTCCATCCGCATCCGACGCCTCCTTCTCTGTCTTCTTACTTATTCCCTATTCACATATCGTGGAACTTTCATTCCACTTATATACGCTTTATTGCTTAATATGCTTTTGCCCCAGTATACCATGGTCTTGGCAGGACGACCGCAGCATACGCACTTGTCGGAAAGCTTCTCCTGATGCAAACGGCATACAACGGGAAGTAGCTGTGGTATCTTCCTTAATCTTGTCCTCGCAGGCCTGATCGCCGCACCACATGGCTTTCACAAAGAATCCGGTTCTCGATGGTATCATTTTGAACTCCTCGTAAGTGGTTGCTGTGTAGGTGTGATTTCTCTGTGGGTTTTGCACGCTCACAGCATATCCTTCTGCATCTGCTCTAACGCTCGCCCACCTTCGCATCAAGCTCATCCAGAGGAACCACGACTACTTCTCGCCATTGTCCCGGCGAACAGATGACTGCCTGCCTGCCTCAATATCCTTCGGGCCGATCTCCACGAAGCGGGATGCCGCGCATCTTGCTCGCTGAACTTCCAGCCGGGGCTCTTGTCGGTGTCGTCTACTTTAACGCGATAGTTTCGGAAACTTTCAGCTCCTGTGCCTTCTCCAGAACGCCCTCTTTGCTGCTGGATCGGGATGATCATTACCTGGGTCGGTGCAATCTTTGGCGGCAATACCAGGCCATTGTCATCATCGTGGGCCATGATGATAGCTCCAATGATGCGGGTGGACATACCCCAGGATGTCTGGTGACATACTGTAATTTATTGTCCTTGTCGGTGTACTGGATGCCAAATGCCTTCGCAAATCCATCACCAAAGTTATGACTGGTACCGGACTGCAGTGCCTTTCCGTCATGCATCAGGGACTCGATGGTGTAGGTTGCCTCTGCGCCTGCAAATTTCTCTTTATCAGTCTTCTGACCGCGGATTACCGGAATAGCCAGCACCTTGCTCACAGAAATCTGCATAGAGATTCAGCATCTGCTGGGTACGTGCCTCAGCCTCCTCTGCGGTCGCGTGGGCGGTATGCCCCTCCTGCCATAAGAACTCACGGGAGCGCAGGAACGGACGGGTAGTCTTCTCCCAACGCATAACGGAGCACCACTGGTTGTATACCTTCGGCAGATCACGGTAAGGACTGGATGATGATTTTTGTAAAAATCACAGAACAGCGTCTCAGAAGTCGGACGGACACACAGGCGCTCCTGCAGATCCTCCAGGCCGCCCTTGGTCACCCAGGCCACCTCAGGTGCAAATCCTTCTACATGATCCTTCTCCTTTTCCAGAAGACTCTCCGGGATGAACATAGGCATATATACATTCTCTACGCCTGTCTCCTTTGAACCGACGGTCCAGCTCTCTTCTGAATATTTTCCCAGATGGCATAACCGGCGGGTTTGATGATCATGCAGCCTTTTACGCTGGAATAATCGGTCAGCTCGGCCTTCTTTACCACGTCCGTATACCACTGTGCGAAATCTACATCCATGGATGTGATCGCTTCTACAAGTTTCTTGTCGTTTGCCATGTCTTTACTCCTTTATTTTTATTCTTTTGTTCTTTTTCCCTTATCCTTTTTATGATACCTCATCTGCTTGAGAGAGCTCACGCATATGAACAGACCTTTCGACCCTGGTATCACATAGGGGATGCTAACGAGCTGATACCCGGAAGGGACCGGCTGCGCCGGCGGTACCACCCTCGTTAACATCCCCGCAAGTTCTGGTCTGATGTTCACTTTATGCCCGTAACGCTGGACTGCGCCGCATCTTCTGCGGGGCTCCAAGGCCGGTTCAGATGGCTTCCCGCGGAAACTTTCACCTGCCGTTTCACTCTCTGTGGCGTGCCGTTGTCTGTACTATTCCTCTTCACTGCCTGTATCACATGATATTAGATATTTTATGCCCGGTTCGGGCAGTTTGTCAACCCCAAACGCCGCAAAGCCAGATTGTTCGGCCGACAGGAGACGCATAATCGCTGTCCTGTCACCGGATGGGTGAAGGTCAGGGAACAGGCGCAGAGGGCAGGTGTGTCTTTTCAAAACACCGTGCCGCCGTCCGGGAGCAATCGTCAGATTTTCTGTCGCATTCTCGACAACTTGAGATGATGCAGACACTGCCATTCCCCGCTTCCTGTACCGCATTCGACATACTGCCGTATTTATTATCCCCCACAAGGGACGTTCCCGCGTGGGCAAACTGTACCGGATCTGATGGTGGCGGCCGGTATGCAGATGGATTTCCACCAAAGACTGTTTCGCTTCCGTTGTCTGTACCGACAGTATCCTGTAATCCAGCGAAGCTTTCTTCGCTCCCGGCGTCTTTCTGTCCACCACCCGGGAGGTGTTGGTCTTGCCATCCCGCAGCAGGAAGTCTGTCAGCTGCCCTTCCACTTTTGGCAACACGCCCCGGGTGACAGCCACGTAGGTTTTTCTGCATGTCGGTGCCTGCTGCCTGGGCGCTCAAAGCTGCCGCAGCCTCTTTTGTCCGGGCCAGCACCATGACGCCCTCCACCGGCTGATCCAGTCGATGCACCACACCGATGTACGTGCCTGCGCCCTGTCCTGCCTGCCAGGTACGCAGCAGGCTTTCCAGATCTTTTTTCTCCCCATTTTCTTTGTCTGAACGGCCAGACCGGCGGGCTTGTACACCACGACGATGGCGTCATCCGCATACAGCAGCAGATTTTTCCCGCGATACATGAGTGGCCGCATCATACCTTAAACCGGTAGCCGACGCCCCCAGATCGTCTCGATGTACTGGGGTTTTGCCGTATTGAACTCGATCTTTTCACGGATTTTTCTTGATATGCACGGTTACAGTAGCGATGTCGCCGATGGAATCCATGTCCCAGATTTTCCGGAATAGTTCTTCCTTGGTAAATACGTGGTTCGGATTCTCCGCCAGGAAGGTAAGCAAGGTCAAACTCCTTGGTGGTGAAGTTCTTTTTCCTCGCCGTTGACCCCACCCGGCGGGCGGTCTTGTCGATCTTGATGCCCCGGATCTCGATGATGTCATTTTCCTGGGCGTTGCTGCCGATGAGCCGCTCATACCGGGACAGGTGTGCCTTTACCCGGGCCACCAGCTCACTGGGACTGAACGGTTTTTGTCCATATAATCATCCGCGCCAAGACCTAAGCCCCGGATTTTATCAATGTCATCCTTCTTGGCCGAAACCATGATGATGGGCATATTTTCACTTCCCGCACCCGTTTACAGATCTCAAAGCCATCCATTCCCGGAAGCATCAGATCCAGGATCAGCAGGTCATAGTCCTTCTCCAGCGCCGCTTTCAGGCCAGTCATCGCCGTTGTTGCAGATGGCCACCTCAAAACCGCTGAGTTCCAGATAGTCCTTCTCCAGCTCCGCGATGCTCTCCTCGTCCTCCACAATCAAAAATTTTACTCATTTGCCGGTACCTCCTGATATTTTCTCAGCACGAAGTACATCACATGGTGGTGCCCTCGCCTTCCGGCTGTTGGCCCAGATCTTGCCTCCGTGGTCTTCAATAATCTTCTTTACAATGGACAGCCGATGCCGCTGCCGCCCCTTGGACGAGTTGCGGGACGCATCCGCCCGGTAAAAACGGTCGAAAATGTAGGGCACATCCTTCATGGCAATGCCCGCTTCCGTCGTCAACAGCTCCACCTGGATAAATCGCCCCATCCTTACCCAATGCCGATGTGGCCGTTTCGGCTTATCCATATATTTTACGGAATTTCCACGATATTGTCAATGACCCGCTTCAGCTGCTCCGCATCCGCAATGACCATCGTGGCCGGATCCACAGTGATTCTGATAAAGTAAACGTCATGCCCCCGCTCTTCCAGCTCCAGCCCCAGCTCCTCCGCACAGTCGTCAAAATAATCCTTCACGTTGATCTTGCTGAAGGTGTACGGAATCCGGTTTGTGTCGATCTTGGAATAAAAAGGTCAGCTCGTTGATGAGCCGGTCCATGTCGTTGGCTTTGTTGTAAATCGTCTTGATGTAGCGATCCATTTTCTCCGGCGTATCCGCCACGCCGTCCATGATGCCCTCACGTAGCCTTTTTACGGCGGTGATAGGGGTCTTCAGATCATGGGAAATGTTGCTGATCAGCTCCTTGTTTTTCCCGGTCAAACTGAATCTTCTCCTCTTGTGGACGCCTTCAGCCGCTGCCGCATTTCCTCGAAATCCGAGCAAAGCTCACTGATCTCGTCCTTTCCTCGACTTCCAGCCGGAAATCAGATTGCCCTCCTTGATGTTCTGGGTCGCCACCTTAACCAGCTTGCGCACCGGCGTGATCACCCCCGATAAATCAGGCCGTCAGAATACCGCCGGTCCGATAAGAATCAGGAACACCATAAGAATGATGTCAATAGCCAGCGAGGTGCAGCTGGGGAATGGCTTTCTGGGCCGACGTGATCAGGAAAAAGCTGTACTGTCCGTGCCGTCTGACGTCGTCACGTCCACCTGTTTGATCATGGACTGAATGTCGCCGCCCAGATATGTGCATCCGTCCACGTCGTCGTCCGCATCCCCGAAATCCGGCAGATGTTTTCACGATATCCGGGCTGATCCATCTGGGGACTTTCATAAATGATGGTATCCCCTTCCGGACGATGGCATAAGAAAACCGCCGGTTCAGCTCTTCATCCAGCTTCTGAATGGCTTCCTCTGTCACCAGCACATCCAGGGTCTTTCTGCACCTGTGCATTCAGTGTTTCATGAATGGCCCTGGTGTAGCGCATCATGATCTGGGGCGTGTTGGAAAATGACTCATACGCAGGCAGATCAATGCCAAAATCTTTTTTCATGACCCGCATCTGGTAACGGCCAAAACCCACAGTTATGGCAGTCATCATGAGCATCGGCACAATGGCTATGATCAAAAGCCTATGATCAGGCGATTTTTTCAGTTTCATCCGGCAATCCTTCCTTCATCCGTTTGTCTTGCCTTATTATAGCATAGCATGTTTGCTTCCTCTATAAACTTATCCGTATATTTTATGAACTTTTTTTATAAAACAGCAGGGCCGCCTGCCTGGCCGGTATAAGCCGCTCAAACTGCTCCCATTACCCGGCCGCCAGATAACGGTCATTGGCCGGTTTCTTTTTGCCGTTCAGCCAAGTGCCGCGGTGCCCAGCGGCATCACCCGCTCCGGCAGTGAGAACAGCTTTTTCACAGCCTCCACCGCTCTTCATACGGGTAAATGCCCAGCCAGATACCCTGCCGATGCAGAAAGATCCGTTGCCTCCAGCAGCATGTTTTTCCATGGCTGCGCTGCAGTCCCTGCACCCACCAGCCCCGGTCCTTGTGGATCTCCCGATCCAGGTTGCCGCATACCACCATACACACCGGCGCGGTTTTACCGGGAACGCATGATTTCGCTCACTTCCCGAGGGCGCTGCTTTTTCTTCGGATCCGCAAACAGCACAAATTCCCATTCGGCGCTCTGCTTGTAGATCGGACGACGGAGATCCAGCATTTTGATGATTCCTGCCGGTCTTAAGATCAAAACATGCTGCGGATGATCTTCACCAGCTTCATCGTCAGCCAGCTTGCCGGTTCCAAAGGTATCTACCATGATGGAAGTAGGATGTGCCACACCGATAGCATAAGAAAGCTGAATCTCACATTTTTCAGCCAGTCCTGCAGCTACGATATTCTTTGCAGCGTAACGTGCTGCGTATGCAGCGGAACGGTCAACCTTAGTGCAGTCTTTTCCGGAGAATGCGCCGCCGCCGTGACGAGCGTAACCACCGTAAGTATCTACGATGATCTTACGACCTGTCAGTCCGCTGTCTCCGTGGGGTCCGCCGATAACGAAACGTCCGGTCGGGTTAATGAAGAACTTGGTGTCTGCATCGACCATGTCTGCCGGAAGGATCGGATCGAAGACATACTTCTTAATGTCATTGTGAATCTGCTCCTGGGTAACTTCCTCACCGTGCTGGGTAGAAAGAACGACCGCATCCAGACGGCTTACGGCTTACCGTTCTCGTCATACTCAACAGTTACCTGGCACTTTCCGTCGGGACGAAGATAAGGAGAGTTCCATCTTTACGACCCTCGGTCAGCTGTCTTGCCAGCTTTTGTGCCAGAGGCGATCGGATACGGCATGTACTCCTCGAGTCTCATTTGGTGGCAAACCGAACATCATACCCTGGTCGCCAGCGCCGATGGCCTCGATCTCAGCTGTCGTCTCATCTTGTTCTCTTTCGCTTCCAGTGCCTTGTCATTACACCCATAGCAATATCGGGTGGACTGCTTGTCCATGCGCAGTGATCACACCGCAGGTATCTGCATCGAAGCCGTATTTTCGCACGGTCATAGCCGATCTCACGAACAGTCTCGCGGACGATCTTCTGGATATCCACGTAAGCGTTTGTTGTGATCTCGCCCATTACCATAACAAGACCTGTTGTTGTGCATGTCTCGCATGCAACACGGCTCATCGGATCCTGTTCCATTAATGCGTCCAGAATTGCGTCAGAAATCTGCATCGCAGATTTTATCGGGATGTCCTTCGGTTACAGACTCAGAAGTAAAATAATCTTTTTCCATTCCTTTTCCTCCTTTCTTCTTCGGAAACTCTGAAATTTGTCCGCTTTTGCAACGCCGGGCTATTTGAGCTGAAAAGTCCCGCTTCCTCTTCAAGCGACAAAAAAAAAAATCCTGTTTCAGGATTGACATGGTTCAAATCCCTTTATTGTTCGATTACTCGCTCAGGCTGGCACCTTCCTTCCATCCGGGGTTGCCGTGACTTCACAGATCCTATGTATCTCCATCACTCTGAATAACTATACATTTAGTTTTCGTGAGCATTATTTTGTGATATGACAATTTTTCATTACAATAGATAAGCAACAATTCTTCCCGATTCTGTCCATAGTAAAACAGAGCACCTGTCGGCCGCATCCGGCCAGATATTCCAGTAGCTGGGACAGACGCACATCATCCCAGGTGAGGAAGGCATCGTCAAAAATAAAGTGGCATCGGTTCTCTTCCAGCAGCTGATAATGCCGACAGACAGACCGCCATCCGGATCTGATCTGCGGTTCCGGTGCTTAAGCTGTTCATTGATAGATGCGGACACCGTCTGTCACCGTGGAAGTGAACCATTTCTTGTTCCGGCATATTGACCTGAATGCCGAAATATCGTTCCGACCCGGTGATGGCCCGAAGGATCTCCGACGCCTGATCCGTCAACGGTCTGCCCAGTTGCCGGATAGTTGAAAACTTTGCGGATCCTGTCCCGGGCATCCCTCCGCTGCCAACGCCTCCAGCCAGGCCTGCTGCTATGGGGCAAAGCCCGATCCAGATTCTCCAGCTCTTCCAGGCAGTTCTGTCGTTTCCTGCCGGCGTCCGAAGCTCCTCCTGCAGCTGTGCAATTCTTGCAGAAAGCTCCTGCAAGCCTGTGGTGCGAGATTCCGTCCGATCGCCGGCAGCCATAGACATTCCTGTATTGTCTGGTCTCTCCCTTCAAACAGTGGAGATTTTTCCCTGAAAGTTTCCACTGTTATCTGGCCTTACCAGATACTTTTCATCCTGCCATCTGTCATTCTGGTTTCTGCCCGTCGCCATTTATTCACTGCAAATATAATCGGTGAAATAGCGCCTGCAATAATACCTGTCACCGCCAGCGGCAGCCGTACCCTTCAGAAAAAAACCCTGCTCCTGCAAAAATACCAGCGACGTCAGCAGAAACAACCACACCCAGCCAGATGTAGGTCTTTCCTTTTGCCCTGTGCCCTTTCGCTCTTCCCGGGTGTCATGCTCTGCTTTCTGTTTCCTCATATCAGAAGAAGTTCCCGTAACAGAGCTCCGGGCAGTCCTGTTCGATGCCGCCATTCTTTCTCTGCCTGATTTTCAAGTGCGCATCCTCATACGAATACGGATATCTCTGCTGCTCCTGTTGTTTCTGCGCCTTTTGCTGTCCCGATTTCCGCGGTTGCCCCAGTTCTTTCTGATGTTCCAGCTTTTCCTTTGCTTCCCGGCACTGCGCTTCCATCTGTGCGATTTTCTCCTGTAACAGGCCCTCTCGCTGCTCCACGTAACGGATCTGACTGTTCAGCTCCTGCTCCCGCTGGTGCCGCTCTTTTCCAGCCGCCTGCCGTTGGCCCGCCGCCCGGCTGCGCTCTTCCAAAGCTTCACCGTCGTTTCACATCCGTCTGCTCTTCCTGGTTTTTCCATATTTAATAAGTAGTTTTTCCAGTGATTCCCAGGTCTGCGGACAGCTCTGTCTGCTGCCTGCTGCTGACCACGTTTTTCATGAGGCCTCACCTAAGCCCCCCAGCAGCATCTGTAGGTCACCCATGGACATCCAGCACTTCCCCGTCATCCGTGCAAGAACAGTTCCACCTTTTTTTTCCTGCCGGTCTGCAAACACCCGATGCGGCCGGAAATTCCGCCCTGACAGGAAAACAGAGGCTTCCCTCAGCCTGGGTCTGATTCCAGGGGATCAGTCGATGGTAATCGTCTGACCGCATTCCTTCCTCTGCCGCGACGCATCCCGTAAGCATACAGCGAAGGAAGGGCCGCCGTGGACTTCCCGCTTCGTTGCCGCCGGTGATCAGGTTGATGCCCGACAGTGCGATCTTCTTTTCATGCAGGCAGCCAAAATCCCTGCAGTCCAGTTCCCTATGATCATATTTCTCCTCCCGGGCCGTCGGCAGCGCTTCCCAGCCCATAGGTACGGCTCAGCTGTTCCGCAGGAGACAGCTCCCGACCTTCATATTCCGCCAGAAAACGGCCGATCAGCTGCCCCTGATACTGCCCGGGAAAGAGCTTCCCAGTCCCAGGCCGGGCGGGTATAATCTGTCACATCCGCCACATTTTTCCAGGCGGCAGGCGATCCACGTTCGGTTCCCACAGGGATCCCTCTCCGGTCAATACGATACGGTACAGATAATGAAGCCACCTGCACTTCCCGATCTCATTCCCCGGTATCTCTGACTATCCGGCTTCTGCCCGATAGCCCCCGCATGCTGCTCGCATGGATCGGATCCACGGAAAAGTAGCCTCCTGATCCTGCTGACTGATCGTTGCCTTACCCCCAGTCAAGCGTCTGACCCGATCTCCAGTTCCAGCCGGTGGTGGACGCGGTCACCGGAATCTCCAGCTCTGACACGTAAGTTCTGCGGGCCACGGGTACAAATTCCACTCGGGTACGATGGTCCCCCGTGCGTGGGTCTATAAAAATCTCGCCCCGGATAAATCCATGCATTCCCGTCGTTGACCTCTAAAGGCTCCAGCGCCCCCCGTAAGCCATACAGCTATCCACGAATGCCGCTCCTGTTGTATGCCGCAGATTCTCTGATATTCCAAGTTCACTATACCCTTCTGACCGCATCGTCAGATTACCGGACATCTCAGTGACATTTTTCTGCACGGCACTCCTGCCTTCATCATCCTGTCACCGGCCATCCCGGCGGCACTTTCTGCACGCGTTCCGGCGGCATTGTCCTGTTACCAGTCATACTTGTGGAGGCAGACACACCATCGACACCAACAGGCATCCAGCTTTCCGCCCCGCCAGATGGCCGGGGGTGAATATGTCCCATGGCCCACATAGTCAAATCCGCCAGACGCGATTTTTCCGTAATCCATGGAATATGGGATGCATCCCCTGCCGTGAGCCATGAGCACATGCACGCCTTCTTTTTCCAGTGGACACCGATCATACAGCGCCTCCCGGTACTCCCTTTTCTGATAACTGTGACCGCACACTGTCAGATGGCGGATCCCGCTGCGCCGTGCCGTCTCCTGGGACAGCTCAGGCTCACCGCTGATAACTTCTCCTGCGAAAAAAGAACATTGGGGCTCCAGGAAAACCGCCGATAGCGCTTCCCTCCCCGGCAAAATCATGATTGCCCGCCATAAGGAACACCCGGGTATCCGGGATGAGCGAAAAAAAGGTAATCCACTTCCTTCAGCTCCCGTTTTAATGGCTGCCGGTGGAACAGATCGCCGCACACAAACAAGACAATCCGGCTGTTCCCGGACTGCCAGGTGGATCATATCCCGAAAAGTGTCCCATATATCCTGTTGGCGCTGCTCACTGTAGGGGCGCCCCGATCGGCACCGCCCCCAGATGCACATCCGCAATGTGATAAAATTTCATACCGCGCTCCTCTGCCTGCTACCGCAGGCTGTTCGTTCGTTGATCGTGCAATTCCCTGCATACCCAAACTCACGAACCCGCGCTCACGCGCTTTACTGTCTGCTGCCGCAGACCGTTCGTTCGTTGATCGTGCAAGAAAAGTAAATGCCGCTTCGACGGCGCTTTTTTCTTTTTCACTCATCATATCATAAAGTCGCCGGAATTTCAAAACAAACGTTCGATTTCCGACGACTTTTATTTTCATATAAATATGCGAATGGCGCTCGTGAACTATAATTCTTTTATAATTCTTCCCCGGGCAGCTTCACCTCGAAGCGGATGCCCTCCGAACAGTTTTCCGCGTGGATTTCCCCGCCATGGGCGGTGACAATCTGCTTGGCAATAGCAAGCCCCAGCCCGGCACCTCCGGTTTCGCTGGAACGCGCACTGTCCATGCGGATGAATTTTTCAAAAATCATGGTCAACTGTTTCTCCGGGATGGCAGGCCCCTGATTGACAAAATCAATATACACCCCTACTGCTGCTGCGACCAGGCACTGATCCGGATGCACGTATCCGGGTAGCTGTAATTGATGGCGTTGCGCAGCAGGTTGTCAAATACCGGGCCAGCTTGTCCGCATCGCCTGTGACCGTCAGATCCTCGTGGATGTCCACCTCACAGCGCAGGCCCTTTTCCGCCAGCACCGCATAAGCCTCATCCGCGATCTGTTCCAGCATCATGGACACATTGACCGGGTTCTGATCCAGCACCATATCCTCCAGACTGAAACGGGTGATCTCGAAAAACTCATCCATCAGTTCCTTCAGCCGCACCGCTTTTCCAGCGAAATATGGGTGCATTTTTTGCGTTCCTCCGGCGGCATGTTTTCCGACTCATCCAGAATGCTCAGGTAGGCAATGATGGACGTCAGCGGCGTTTTTTCAGATCGTGGGCCAGATACATGAGCAGATCATTTTTCTTCTGCTCGCTCTCCGCGGCCTCCTCTTCCCGCTGCCGGAGCTTGCGTTTGATGCTGTTCATATGCACCTCCAGCGGCTGCAGCTCCCGTATGAGATGAATGGGTTCTGTGGAATCGCTGAGGATATTTTCCACGCCCGCGCCGATCTGGTCGATGTATTTCGTCAGACCGTTGAGGGTCAGATAAAAATCGCAATGAACAGGATGAAAAAGCCGATGACCACGATGAGCAGCTTGTTTTTGCTGGAAGATCAGCTGATAAATGCGGATCGCCGTTGGCTCGGATACATGCAGAAAACCCAGCGCCCGCACAAATGCATCGATGAATCCATCCTGCAAAATGCCGTCCACGAAAAACACCAGAATGAACGCACCCACAAAAATGGTCAGGATCGCTTAAAATTCTGATACAGAATCACAATGGAATAAAGTCATTATTATATAAACCTCTATATCCAAATTTATATCCTATAACTTCATACCCATAATTTAAAAATTGCAGTTCTAGTTACAGCTCTTATTACTGCATTTAAGCCTGGACAATCACCACCGCCTGTTAATAATGCAATTTTTTAACATCTCCTATCATTAATAAATCCTCCCACCCTATGATTTAATTATTTTGCATTGGTAAATAATACCATTAATTTAATAATATCACATGATTTAAGGACTTTAAAGATTTTTTTACCATTTTATAGAAAACGTTAAATATTAATCTACAAACTTTATTTATATATTATATTTATGTTATTTATGTTAATTTTAAGTTAATTATTATAAAATTAATTATTAAAAGAAAAGGACTTTTAAAAAGTCCAAATCTTAACCTTATATTATTATAACTTTTGTTAAA
>VOFC01006411.1_pt1 | contig 32321 bp, 53 predicted proteins | sample 5384161 | NCBI WGS metagenome assembly VOFC01 (sample SAMN12384722, study PRJNA508395) | human gut metagenome | isolation source: healthy gut B | host: Homo sapiens
CAGCAGACTGATTTCACATTCTCCCTGAATGGCAGTAATCGGATTGTTCAACTCATGTGAAGCATGACTGACAAAGGACTTTTTCTGCCTTGAATGCACTGTCCAGACGGTCGAGCATACTATTTAATGTCTTTATCATGTCCTCCAGTTCGTCATTATTGCCAGTAGTCTTTAATCGGCGGTTCAGACTGTTGGCACGTATTCTTTTCAATTCCTTTAGTATGTGTTGCAGGGGAACCAGAATACGGCCGGAATATATTTTTCCGATAAAAAAGATCAGGACGGAACTGGCTAAGATGAGAAATATGGAAAGCAACAATAAATGTTCCTTGATTTCTGTTCCGTAGGCATTCCGGGACATGACGAGTACGATAAAGTTGCCTTCATTATCCGGATAATAAAGGGCGGCTCCCAGTTGATCCTTATATTTGAAGGAGAAAGGGATGCTGTCCTGTCCTGCCAGCAGAAGAGCCTGCTGGTGTTGCGTGAGGTATTTATTCAGCGTATCACGCACTTCGGGAGAGACTGTCCATATTTAAAAGAATCTCATGGGCTTCGGGCAGGAGTTCGTCATATTTGCGTTGGATAATCTGGTAGCTCTGTTCGTCTACTTCATCTTTTTCCCAATGCTTCTGTGCGGTCAGGTAGGCTTTTTTCACGCAGGTAAGAAGCATAAAGTTTATTGATGTACTGCGTACTGAAAAGATAGAATACGGCAATAATGATGATAGTTGTCAGTACACTGAGCAACGTATAGAAGAGAGCTATTTTAGAACCTATTTTCATAGCCGGTGTGCTTGGGAGTTTAAGTATTCATGATATATCCTAGTCCTACGACTGTATGGATCAGCTTTTTATCAAAGTCACGATCAATCTTTACCCGGAGATAATTGACGTATACGTCTACGATGTTGGTATTGGTATCAAAATTCTTGTCCCATACATCTTTGAGCAGAGTGATACGTGAGAGGGCAACCCCTTTGATGAGTCATGAAATATTCGAGCAGGCGGTATTCTTTAACAGTAAGGTCGATGTCTATGTCACCCCTTTTTGGCTTTTCGGGTATTGCAGTCCAATACCAGGTTATCGCAAGTCAATAGATTGGAAGGGACTTCTTTGTTGCGTCTCAACAGGGCTTTGATGCGTGCTTCCAGTTCTTGGAAACTAAAAGGTTTGACGAGATAATCATCTGCTCCCGCATCCAGTCCTTTGACGATGTCTTCGGTTGTTCCTAAAGCTGTCAGCATGATTACCGGGATTTGATACCCGAACATTTGGCGATAAAGGCGGCAAAGCTCCAAACCATTTATTTTAGGCATGATAATGTCCAGTATTAAAAGGTCGAAAGGTTTGTCCTGAAGGATTTTCCAACCCGTATCCCCGTCATGGCAGACGGTTACCGAATGCCCGAATTCTTTTGAGTCCCCGTTCGATGAAAGAGGCGATGTTAATTTCATCTTCAACCAATAGTATCTTTGCCATAATTCAGATTGTTTATGTGCAAAGATTTTTTCCTGGCATCCGGAGAAAGAAATCCGCCCTACATTTAAGTGTTTCTTCTTTTGAGTTGTACTATATACAAACAATAGATATGCTATGAAAATAAATTATGTCATTGGAGCTTTTTTGTGTGCTGGGATGTTACGGGTGTAGCAGTCCGAAAACAGAAGTGAAATCGCCGGACGGTCATATCAAAATGGCTTTAACAGTAGATGACAACGGTAAACCGTTGTATAACATTTTAGTAGGTGACTCATTGTTGATTGAAAATTCGACATTGGGATTTACAGAGAAAAACGGTATCGACCTGGGCGGAGGATTTCAGATAAAAAACACGACTTTCGACAGTAAAGATGAAACATGGACGCAACCATGGGGTGAAAATAAAACCAATAGAAATCATTATAATGAGATGGCGGTAAATCTGGTCAATAAAGATCAGGTGGAGTTAACTCTCCGTTTCCGTGTGTTTGATGATGGGGTAGGGTTCCGTTATGAATATAATGTGCCCGCAGCGGATTCCCTATTGATTACGGATGAACTGACAACTTTCCGTTTCGTCAGGACGGTACATCATGGTCTATTCCTGCCAGTGCCGAAACTTATGAATTGCTTTATGCGCAACGTCCCATTTCCGAGGTGGGACAGCCAATACTCCTTTCACCTTTAAAACTGCCGATGGCGTCTACGGAAGTATTCATGAAGCGGCATTGTACGATTTCTCGGAAATGACTTTGAAGCAGGCAGGAAACTATACGTTGAAAGCTGAACTTGCTCCATGGCCTGATGGTGTGAAAGTGCGTAAAGGTAATCATTTCACTACTTCCTGGCGTACTATTCAGATTGTTCGGATGCCGTTAGTCTGATTAATTCGGCTATGATTTTAAATCTGAATGAACCAAGTAAAAATAGAAACGACCGATTGGATTCGTCCGATGAAATATGTAGGTGTATGGTGGGGGATGCATCTCGGCGTAGAAACCTGGAAGATGGATGAACGTCATGGAGCCACTACTGTCAATGCCAAGAAATACATTGATTTTGCCGCTGCCAATCAGATTGAAGGTGTTTTGTTTGAAGGTTGGAATGAAGGCTGGGAAAGCTGGGGTGGTATGCAAAACTTTGACTTTACGAAACCGTATGCTGACTTTGACATTGATGAAGTGGTTCGTTATGCAAAGGAAAAAGGAGTTGAAGTTATCGGCCATCACGAGACCGGAGGAATATTCCCAACTATGAGCGCCAGATGGATCATGCTATGCAATGGTACACAGACCACGGTATCCATGTCCTGAAGACAGGATATGCGGAGCTTTCCCGAATGGTTATCTTCATCACAGCCAATATGGAGTCAACCACTATCAGAAAGTGGTGGAAACAGCTGCCCGTCATAAAATGACGCTGGATGCGCACGAACCTATTAAAGATACCGGTATCCGTCGTACATGGCCTAATATGATGACACGTGAAGGAGTGAGAGGGATGGAATGGAATGCATGGAGCGAAGGAAATCCTCCGTCTCATCATGTCATGTTGCCGTTCACCCGTATGCTGTCCGGTCCGCTGGATTATACACCGGGTACGTTTGATATTTTGTTTCTGAACACCAAAGATTCTCCCCATCGCCAGAAATGGAACGATCAGGATAAAGGAAACAGCCGTGTGAATACAACATTGGTGAAACAGCTTGCTAACTGGGTGATTTTGTATTCTCCCTTGCAGATGGCATCTGATATGATTGAAAATTATGAAGGCCATCCGGCTTTCCGGTTCTTCCGCGATTTCGATCCGGATTGTGACGAATCGAAAGCATTGGCAGGGGAACGGGGGAATTCGTAGCCATCGTGCGTAAAGCAAAAGGCAACTATTTCTTGGGAGCAGCAACGAACGAGAAAACCCCGTACACTGGAAATAAAACTGGATTTCCTGAAACCGGGCAAACAATATAAAGCTGTTATCTATGCGGATGGAGAGAATGCGGATTGGAAATCAAATCCTACGGATTATCGGATAACGGAACAAACGGTTACTTCTGAAAATACGTTGAACATCCGAATGGCTGCCGGAGGCGGACAGGCTATTTCATTTATGGCACTTTAAAAAGATCGATTGATTATAAAGTTAGACTGTTAATAATGGAAATAGGATTCGTTTTAGGTAGGAAGATAGAAAAACAGGTAGTATAAATAAAAGTTAGTTAGAGGTTAGAAAAAACGGTGGACAGTGTTGAGGCTGTTCACCGTTTTTATTATTAAGTATGTTCTTGTTATCAGTTTATATAATCCGTGCCTAATACTATGAGAATTTTGCAAGGATACTCATTGTGCTATCCGGGATAATTATCCCTTTGCTTCCTGATACATAAAGCGTTTGATTGACTTTTTCGCAGTCTTTTCAAATTCCTCGAAATGGATTTTTATTTTGCTTATTTGAGAATAGTTAGGAAGCTGTTGATTCAATTCGATACGGTTTTGCTCCATTACTTTCTGAATATCCGTCTGCTGCAATCCATGAGCGAAAGCATCGTCGAAATCCGGGTAGATCAGTGCGACCAACTTGTCGTGCTGCAAAACGATCAGTGACTCGGCAACATAAGGCATATTATTCAGTTTGCTTTCAATTTCTTCGGGATAGATATTTTGTCCGCTAGAGGTGAGAAGCAGGTTCTTACTACGTCCGCGGACTGTCACATAATCCTTCTTCATCCAACGTACCGAGGTCACCGGTATGCAGCCAACCGTTAGCATCAATAATTTGCGCCGTAGCTTCTGGATTTTTATAATATCCCAGCATCATATTCATTCCTCTGCATACGATTTCTCCGGCATGTGTTTTAGGGTCGGGCGAGTCAATGCGGACTTCCATTCGGGTGGTTGCCTTGCCGCAGGAAGCCAGTTTCAGTGTTTCCCAACGGCTGGAGCAAATAATCGGGCCACATTCGGTCATACCGTAGCGATGGTGTAGGGAAAGCCTATCTTTTGAGGAACGCCTCTACTTCCGCATTGAAAGGAGCACCTCCGATAATAATCTCGTCAAAGTTTCCACCGAAGATTTCCATGGCAGCCTGCCGCGCCAACGATTTGATTTTATCGTTCACAATAGGGCACTTTAAGCAATAGTTTACCGATTTTGCTGTCCACTCTCGGAAGAATATCTTTTTTGATAATCTTTTCCACAATCAACGGTACACAAGAAATCACTTTGGGTTTAATTTCGGAGAAAGATTGGGAAATGATTTTCGGAGACGGCATACGCGTCAGGAAATAGATGTGTGCACCTGCAGAGAATCCGTAAAGGAAATCATATACCATACCGAACACGTGTCCCATAGGCAACATGGAAACGATATGATCTCCCGGTTTAACGGGAAGCATTTCGAAGCAATAAGCCACGTTCGACCACAGACTGCGATAGGGGAGCATTACGCCTTTCGAGTAACTCGTGGTACCGGAAGTATAGTTGATGATAGCCAGTTCTTCCGGACGATCTTTCCGGTAACAAATATGTTCCGGTCGGAAATTCTTCGGATACCGCTGACCGTAAATAGCGTTCCGGTGTTCAAAAAGCGTAAGTGAGTTTTTCGTTCCGGGACACTAATGCCAGAGAAATCAGCCAGCGAAGCAATGCCCTCTAACAAAGGCATGGCATCTTCATTCAGATTCTCCCATGCCTGGTCGCCGACGAAAAGTAATTTGGCTTCAGAATGGTTGACGATATTATGAATATTATCTGCCTTGAATTCATGCAAAATGGGAACAATAACAGCTCCGTAAGTGATAGTCGCCAGGAAAGTAACTGCCCAGTGGGCACTGTTCCGGCCGCAGACTGCTATTTTATCTCCTGGCTGGATACCGGCACTTTCCAATACAATGTGAAACTTGGCTATCTTGCGCGCTACATCCTTATATTGAAGCGTGATTCCTTTGTAGTCTGTTAATGCATCTTTATCCCAGTTTTTAATGATGCTCTGTTCAATATAATCAATGAACTGATGTTCTTGTTCCATTCGATTTTTGCACATTTAGTTTAAAACTGCGCAAAATTAATACTTCGTAGATGTAAACCGAATTTTAAATTCAAGTTTTACGGTTAATTAACGGAGGGGGAACGAACAATTTTACCAGCCGGATAAAGGTCATTCGTGTTTCTTCCTTAGAACTAGTTCATTGGCCTATATAAAACATTTCGTCTCCACGCATGAAGATGAAACGAATGTCTTGCCAAGGCAAGAGGTTCCATGCGTGGAGACGGATCAGTTATAGTGTACTGAATAACTCTTTTCAGATGTTATTCTGAATCAGTATCTTCTTCTTTGGATTTTTCGGAAATAAGTAATAGTTTATCTCCTTCGTGCAGTTTCAGTGTTCCGTTGGGAATCAGGAACTCATCCCCACGTTTCACAATCATTACCAGCGTGCCTTTGGGGAGATTCATATCTTTCAGCGTATCTGCCTCTTCCAGCATACTTTTGGTGATAGTCATGTCACTAAGATCAGAGTCTATTTCTTCCGGAAGTTCCACTCCGAAGTCGTTACCGGTTTTTTCCAGCGGTTTGGAAAGATTCAAAATCCGGGCGACGAAAGAAATGGTTGTTCCTGTACGACCAATGAGACAATGGTAATAAAAGAATACAATGTTGAAAATGAGGTTCGAACCTTCTACGCCCGCCACTACCGGATAGGTAGCAAAGATGATAGGAACTGCACCGCGTAATCCTACCCAAGATACGAAAATACGTGATTTCATCGTGATTTTCCGGAATGGAAGCAGACAAAGGAACACGCTTAACGGGCGCCCGATAATAATCATGAAAAACACCAATCAATAATGCCACGGCAGCTACTTCGAGCATTTCGTGCGGATTGACAAGCAATCCCAGGCAAAGGAACATGATGATTTGCGACAACCAGGTCAGTCCGTCCATAAAGGTGTAGATATCCTTACGGTGCATGATTTTATTGTTTCCCACCATGATACCGGCGATATATACGGCAAGGTATCCGTTACCTTTCAGTAAGTCGGTGATGGAGAAAGTGAAAAACACAAATGCCAGTAATAAGATGGGATACAAGGCTTGATTATCAATATTGAGCTTATTCAACATCCGGATAGCTAGCTTTCCAAGTACATATCCGGCAGCCGCGCCGACGATAAACTGGATGACGAAAAAGAGCCTACGATAGCTCCGACTCCCATACCTGACGATTGAATAAACTGTATCAGGACAATGGTAAGCATATAGGCCATCGGGTCATTACTTCCGCTCTCCAGTTCCAGCATGGGACGAAGGTTGTGTTTCAAGTTCATCTTCTGTGAACGGAGAATGGCGAACACCGAAGCCGAATCCGTAGACGACATGGTGGAGGCCAAAAGCAGGGAAGTAGTGATAGGTAAATAAATATTTGACCAGCTCATACCTGATATCCACCAGATAAAGAGTCCGGTGAAAAGAGCTGTAAGTAGTACTCCGACAGTGGAAAGCACGATACCGGGACCTAGAATAGGTTTGATTTCTCTGAATTTCGTATCCATACCTCCCGAGAAAAGGATAATACTAAGGGCCACCATACCGATAAATTGGGCGTCTTTCGCGTCGTGGAACTGCAGGCCGAGGCCGTCACTTCCAAACAACATTCCTACTACGAGGAACAATAATAAGGTAGGTACTCCAAAGCGGTATCCGGTTTTTCCAACAACGATGCTGACGAAAAGTAAGATAGAACCGATAAGTAGGGTGTTTTCTGCTGTAAATATCATAGGCAATATATTATAAAGTTATAAAATTGTCGTATTAATTCTCACCGTGCGAAGTTACATTATTAACAACAAATAAAAACTCTTTTTTGGATGTATTTTTGTGAAAAAAAGGGAGTTAAATTGTCTAAAAAGACTAATTTTGCAAAGAATAATCTACATTATACTTATGGATTCAAATAATCTTACACCTTTGAGGAAAGGGGTGGTGGGGGTACAATTCTTGTTTGTAGCTTTCGGTGCTACGGTACTCGTACCGTTATTGGTAGGGCTTGACCCTTCTACAGCTCTGTTTACAGCAGGTATTGGTACGCTTATCTTTCATGCGGTTACGCGTGGAAAGGTTCCTGTTTTTCTGGGGGAGTAGTTTCGCGTTTATTGCGCCTATCATTAAAAGCGACAGAACTTTATGGGTTGCCCGGCACCTTATCCGGCATGGTTGGAGTAGCATTAGTTTACTTTGTGATGAGTGCGCTTGTCAAATGGCAGGGAGTGAGGGTGATTGAGCGGCTGTTTCCTCCTGTTGTCATAGGACCTGTCATCATTCTGATAGGTTTGTCACTGGCGGGAACAGGAGTGAATATGGCAAAAGAGAACTGGGTACTGGCACTGCTTTCGTTAGTTACCGCAGTCGTTGTTTCAATGAAAGCCAAAGGGCTTTTGAAACTGATTCCTATCTTCTGTGGAATTGTAGTAGGGTATCTGGCTGCATGGCTTTTCTACGATTTGGATTTGTCCGGTGTCAGGGATGCTGCCTGGATTGGATTGCCGCAGTTTGTCTTTCCTAAATTCTCATGGGAACCTGTGTTGTTTATGATTCCGGTAGCCATTGCTCCGGTGATAGAACATATTGGTGATATTTATGTCGTTAATACGGTCACCGGAAAAGATTTCGTGAAAGATCCGGGGTTGCACCGCACCTTTATTGGGTGATGGTCTGGCCTGTTTCTGTGCCGGATTGCTGGGTGGGCCTCCTGTGACTACCTATTCGGAAGTGACAGGAGCCATGTCACTGACAAAGATTACTAATCCGCAAGTGATCCGAATAGCTGCCATTTCCGCTATCTTATTCTCCGTTATCGGTAAAAATCAGTGCATTATTAAGATCCATTCCAAGTGCGGTACTGGGCGGCATCATGTTATTGCTTTTCGGAACGATTGCTTGTGCGGGTATTGGTAATCTTGTGAATAATTGTATTGATTTGAGCCGTACCAGAAATATAATCGTTGTGTCTTTGACACTGACTGTCGGCATTGGTGGCGCTGCCTTTAATTGGGGAGATTTTTCATTGTCCGGCATTGGACTGGCAGCTTTGGTGGGAGTGCTTCTCAATTTAATATTGCCTAGAGAGGATTGATATTCTGTCAATCAAGCGGGAATCTCCAAATCCCCTGCTTGATTGATTGTTATTTATGATAGAAACTTCATAATATCTTCGTCTGCGGTACTGATGCCACCGATTCCGAATTGTTCGATCAATACGTTTTTTACGTTTGGTGAAAGGAAGGCCGGAAGAGTAGGTCCCAGATGAATATTCTTCACTCCCTAAAGCCAGCAATGCCAATAAAACAATGACCGCCTTTTGTTCGTACCAGGCGATGTTGTATACGATAGGCAACTGATTCACATCATCCAATCCGAAGATTTCTTTCAGTTTTAAAGCGATGACTGCCAGTGAATAGCTATCGTTACATTGTCCTGCATCCAATACGCGGGGAATGCCGTTGATATCACCTAAAAGCCAGTTTATTATATCTGTATTTGGCACAACCGGCAGTAAGAATCACGGTGTCACCAGGTAATTTTTGAGCAAATTCCGTATAGTATTCACGACTTTTCATACGTCCGTCACATCCTGCCATAACGAAGAACTTACGGATAGCTCCGCTTTCACGGCGTCCACCACTTTATCTGCCAGGGCTGTCACCTGTGCATGCGCGAATCCTCCGATAATTGTTCCGTTTTCAATGGCTACCGGTGGCTGACATTGCTTGGCATGTGCAATCAGTGCGGAAAAATCTTTCGGTTTTCCGTCTTTGCGTTCGGGGATGTAATGTGCCCCTTCTAAGCCGCAGGCTCCTGTGATGTAAATACGATCCTTGTAGCTGGCATTTGCACGTGGCGGAACGATACAGTTACTTGTGAACAAGATAGGACCGTTGAAACTTTCAAACTCTTCTTTCTGTTTCCACCAGGCATTTCCGTAGTTTCCTGCCAGATGCTTGTATTTTTTCAGTTGGGGGTAATAATGTGCAGGCAACATTTCACTGTGAGTATATACATCTACTCCCTGTACCCTCTGTTTGTTCCAATAACTCTTCCAGGTCTTTCAAGTCATGTCCGCTGATTAATATACCCGGATTATTGCGTACACCGAGACTCACTTGTGAAATTTCCGGATTTCCGTAGCTGCTGGTGTTCGCCTTATCCAGCTGTGCCATTGCCGATACTCCATGCTTTCCTGTTTCCAAAGTCAGCTGAACCAGTTCTTCCACTGTAATATCATTGCGGGTCAGTTCAGACAAGGCATGTTGCATGAAAGCAAATATTTCCGGTGACTCTGTAGCCCAGGTTATGCGCATGCTCTACGTAGGCAGCCATTCCTTTTCAGGCCATAGTGTACAAGTTCTTTCAGTGAGCGGATATCCTCGTTGGGTGCGAAGCACACCGACAGTTTTTGATTTCTCTTCAAACTCATCTTCATTCCCATCCCAAAGACATTCGTCGGGAGCATTTTCGATCTTTACCTTTGTTGGCAAAAGTTCTTTTTTCAGTTTCAGTCCTTCTTTGATTTTTTCAGTGATAGCCACTTTATCAAAATTGGCGTTGGTGATGGTAATGAACAAAGCATCATAGATAAATTTGTCTGCTTGTTCGGAAGGATGTCCATCTTTACGCAGATGTTCGTTGTAGACAGCAATTCCACGTACTACGAAGAGTAGTAAATCTTGCAGGTTAGCCACTTCAGACGTTTTACCACACACCTTTCAAGGTACAGCCGGTACCCATTGCGGTTTCTTTGACATTGATAACAGAACATACTCATAACTTTTACGTTTTTAATTAGTCCAATATTTTATTTATTGAACGCAAAAGTAGAGGAAAGGTTTCAGCTGATTCTGTAACCAATGTTACAACAATGAATATTTTTTATCTAAAACACTCATTATTCAATTCATAAATCCTTAAAAACAGTTCCTATTATTGGATAAGCCGTACCAGTTCTTTCTTTCTGTAAAATAGTGATATGCTTTGCGATCGGCTATCAATAATCCATCTTCCTGCATGTGCGCCAGTTCACGGGCGAGGGAAGGACGGATACTCCGAAATAATCACTCAATTCCTGTTGTGAACGGTCGAGGGTGATATGCGTCTGTTGTTGCTGTTTATATAATCGGAGCAAGTACGAAGCAAGTTTCTGACGAATCGTTTTAAACGACATAAAGAAAAAGCTTATCCGATAAAGTCCGTGCATAATTGGCAGAAAGATTCATATAGTTTTCCAAAAACTGCTCGTTCTTACGGAATAAACTCAATACACTTGATTTAGGAAGTTCGATAACCTCTGTCGGTTCGTTGGCAGTCACTTCCACCGGATAGCGGTTCTCCTCACCGAACAGAAACAGAGGGGCAATCGCTCTTGGAGCAGCGATGTCCTCCACTTTGATAAGACGCCCCTGAATAATCAATCATCTCCACGCACGCTTCCTTTGGTCAGGATGACGAGGCGATTACACACAGCCCCTGTTGAGCCAGGGATTTCTCCTTTCTTATAAGAACGTGTATGGAAACTGATCTCTTCCAGATCGGCAAAAAGTCTTTTCCGGAGTGATCCCCCGGAATAAGGGATTGTTGACGAGTGCAGGTATCATATATCAATAGTTATTTGAATTTTAAAATAAACGTTGTTTTTCTTTCTCCCGCAGCAGAGTGAGACTCCCGCCCGAAAGACGCATGATCTGTCGTGAAATACTAAGTCCGATTCCGCTACCATTTTCTTTGGTGGTGAAGAAAGGAATAAAGATATGCTCTGCTATTTCCGACGGGATTTCAGGACCGTTGTTTTTGATCTCGATCCATATTTCTTCCATATCATTGCAATAAGCCCGAAGCTCGATTCTACCATCCGGCTGGCTGCCGATTGCCTGGATGGCATTCTTCAGAAGATTGATAACTACCTGGGCGATGAGGTTTTCATCCGCATACAGAATTAAGTCCGCAGGAGAAATCTCCGTGTGGAAACAAATAGTGTCACACGGATTCTGATGGCGGGCAAGTTCAATCATCCTTTCTATGAATGCTTTCACATAGAACAATGACGGTTCCGGTGCAGGTATGCGTGTAAACTGCCGGTAAGATTCTACAAAAGAGAGCAAGCCTTTTCCTGTGGTGCTGATGGTCTGCAACCCGTGACTGATTTCTTCATCTTTACCCTCGGACATGGAAAGAAGAGTGTCACAAAGAGAAGTGATAGGCGTGACCGAATTCATGATTTCATGCGTCAGAACCCGTGTCAGGCGAATCCATGAATCTATTTCCTTTTCATCGAGTTCGGTATTGATGTCGTTCAGAGCCAGAATACGCAGATGCTCTTTGCGCACATTGATTTCCGATACACGTATGGATAGATTAACGGTTCCCCGTTCGTTGTGAAATATCACTTGCAGTTTGTCTCCGGGACGGCAGTTCTCTATTTTCTCCATGAGCGTAGTGTCTACTTTACTCAACTGATGGATATGCGTGAATATATTCAGCCCCAAAAGACGGAGTGCCTCCTTGTTCTTCTGATAAACAGCCCCATTGTCATTGAGTACCAGCAATCCTGTACTGACAAAATCCAGAATCAGCTCGTAATATTTCTCTTGTTGTGCGGTTTCCGCTTTTACATTATATAAGATATGTCCCACCCGGTTGAGTGCCCGGTTGATCTTTTGGCTTTCGGGAGTACCGTTTTCTTCGGGAAAATGAAAAGTGTTATCATTATTTTCAAGCGCGTTAATCATGAAAAGCACCTGCTTGGTGTGAAGCTGGTACAGGCGGATTTGCCAGATGATGCTAAGTACCAGCAGACAAAGACTGACGCCCAGCCAACCGTATGATTGATGAATACCGAACCAGACAGTCGATATACAGAAAAGTACAGTCAGCAAAACTCTGAACCAGTACCGAATCCCCAGTTGTTGGATCTGTGAGCTCATAATCCGAATTTTTTCATCTTGTTATAGAGCGTCTGCCGGGTTATTCCCAGTTGAGCGGCCACTGCCGATAGATTTCCCGCACAGGCATCGAGCGCTTTCCGTATCATCTGCACTTCCATTTCTTCCAGGGTGGAGATACTCTGTTCCTGAATGGCTATCCGTGGTACGGATAATTGGAATAATTCAGCAGGAATCAGCGGACTGTCATTGATGATAACCGCCTTTTCGATGACGTGCTCCAATTCGCGGATATTACCATACCAGGGATGCGCAGTCAATTTATCCTTTGCTTCGGGAGTGAACTTCATCAACGACTTGTCATATTGCTTGCAGAAGTGAACCATAAATCGTTCGGCCAATGGGATAATATCCTCTTTCCGTTCGCGCAGGGGAGGAATTTCCACATGAATGGTATTGATGCGGTAGAGCAAGTCTTCCCGGAATTCGCCTTTCGCTACCATCTCCTGCAGGTTCCGGTTCGTGGCACATATCAGTCGGATATCAATAGGAATTGGCGTGTTACTTCCCACTTTCACAATGCTTCGCCGTTGGATGGCGGTTAGTAGCTTTGCTTGCAGATGGTAGGGCAAGTTTCCTATTTCGTCGAGAAACAGCGTACTCTTTTCGGCAGCCTCGAACTTACCTGTCCGGTCGGTGTGTGCATCAGTGAACGACCCTTTTATATGTCCGAAAAGCTCACTCTCGAATAAAGATTCGGTGATGGTTCCCATATCCACAGCAATCATTTCTTTATATTTGCGGTTGGAAAGCACATGGATTTCCCGTGCCAGCATCTCTTTTCCCGTTCCGTTTTCACCCGTTATCAAGAGGTTGGCATCGGTGACGGCAACCTTTTCAATCAAAGCCCGTAGTTGTTGCATAACCTTGCTTTCTCCCCAGTACATAGGCGAGTGAACAGGCTTTTCTTTACTTGCCGTTTTCCTGTCGTTGTGCGTAGAGGTTGCTGCGGTTTGCAGTGTTTCCACCAGTTTCTGGTTGTCCCAGGGATTGACGATAAAGTCCGTTGCTCCTCTTTAATACCCCGGATAGCCAGTTCAATATCGGCATACGCCGTAAAAAAGTACGACCGGAAGATCCGGACGTACTTTTTTATTTCATGTAACCAGAATAATCCCTCATTGCCGGTATTGATGCCCGATGTGAAATTCATGTCCAGCAATACTACTTCCGGTATTTCCTCCCGTAGGACGCTCGTCAGGGTGACAGGCGAGGAGAGTGCAACGACCTTTGAGAAATAACTTTTTAAAAGGATTTGTACCGCAGTCAGCACCCCTTTATTATCGTCTACAATGATGATTGTTCCAGATTTACTCATTTTCGTTCAAGTTTGTAAAGCGCAAACTTACGAAAAAAGTATGTGATAATTCAAGAATCGTAATTCAAAATTGATTTTATCCCCCCTTGTATCTCCAATCATAACCACTGGAACTTTAATCCGAATGATAAACTCAGATAATCACGGGGACGGAGATAACTATTGTTTACCGCACTAATCACATAAAGGTCACACGTACTTATTTCATAGAAAAAGGTTACAGACTTGGCCATAAATCTACGTTGCGGGTCAATGTCATAGGTCAGGCGTTATCCCATAAAGACATGGAAACGCACTTTGCTTGAGAAACCATAATACCCTTTTCGGATAACGTTCCGGTTCGTTCACCCAGAACTGATTTCCAAATACGGTATTCACATAAAGACCACAGGCAAGAGGCTCTGTCGAGAATCCTTTTCCAATATTAATGCTCCAGGGCATATAGTTCTGCTTGAGCGTCATGGTCACTTTTGCTTTCTTCGAAGAATATTTCGGAATGAATCCGAGCAATACATCCGTTTCCCACTGATTACGTTTTCCATAATCCCATCCTGTACCGAAAGAGAGCAATCCCATATTTCCGGCATATTGTATTTTGGAATGAGTCGGGATAATCCGTTCCCAGTTTCTGCGGAAACGGTGAACCCGATTATCGTAGCGGGTATGTTTGGTGTGCTTCGGTGTGGCAGGCAACACGGAGTCCGCTTTGATAATGGTGAATGAAGACTCCCCGTTACGAAAGGTGATAATTGAATCATCCTTGATGATAAAACGGAGCGAATCATCCTTGTAGTTGTTGATGATTGTATCCCTCTTGCAGGTAGCAGACATCAGACCGGGAAGCAGGAGAAGCACGGACAGTACTCCCGCGCGTAAGATATAATTAGTATTTAACCAGCTCATATTCGTATTTTTCCGGAGTTATTGTAAATACCAGATAAGTACGGTAATCCATACAATCACTGGTAACATAATGTATTCCATCATCAAAAAATCATATCGTCCTGATGGTGATGGGTATGGGCGGCCGTGCAGAACTGTATTCCTGCATACTGTTTGACATAGTGTTGGAATACTTTTGCTACATTATCATTGAACACATCCGTATAGGGACGCGCGTGCATACAAATGACCGTTTTTTCAAACTCATCCCGCCTGTTCGTTATCTCATTTTCCATAAAGGTAAAGTCCGGTACAGGTTCGGAGTAATCATACTCCAAAGCGTTGGTATTCAGGCAGACAAACTTCACATCTCCTGCGATGAAAGAGAAGTTTGTGGGGCCGAATACAGCCTTGTAGGTTTCCGCTCCCGTTCCCAGACAGTCATGATTTCCGATCAGAGCCACATAAGGCACATGAAGTCCGTTCATGATATCCCTTTGCCAAAGAAATTCCTTAGTCAGTCCGAAGTCACTCATATCCCTCCGTGGATAACGAAGTCAATATCATTTCGTTGATTGATTGCTTTTACAAAATCTTCCGTTTCGTCATACCATCGTTGTGAGTCGCCCATTGTCACGAACCGTATCGTAGTTTTACCCTGGCAATTTGCTTCTATTCTTTCCATATTGTGGGCGTTGACCTCTGTTTCTCCGCTGATGCGGACGTCATACGGATGATAGTCTATCATACCGCATCCCGAAAGGAACAGGCACGAAAACAGTGCATATAAATTCTTCCTCTTCATCATTACTTTAATAGTTTAGAAAACTAGATGCAAAGATAAAGTTTTCTATCGGGATGGACAATCTCCCCATGGATAATAGAGACTGTTGGAACAATTTAAAGGAGAAATGGAATAGTCTCCCGGTTGTCTAAAAAAATTAGACGGTACTGTCTAATTTTTTAGACAATATTCAGAAAGGTTGAAATGATAAACACTTGATAATGAATTGTTATCCTTTTTTGGCATGCTTTCTGCATTCTTGAAAATAGAAAAACAGAAATAAAATATAATATGAAACAAATCTATTATGTGATCCGTACTTTATTGCGGGGGGCATGGTTCCAACGTTATCAAAATCCTCTCTTTGGCGTTGGGGCTGACGATGAGCATCCTGTTGTTTGCCCGCGTGGCTTTCGAACAGAGCTTTTGACAAATGCTTCAAAGATTATGATAACCTGTATCAGATCTTCTCCGTCTTTTTCCGCCAATGGCCAAACCTTTGAGCCGCAGGAAATGAACTGCGGACCGGTGGCGGGTGCCATACAGGAGAACTTTCCTAAAGAAGTGGAAGCAGCCACCAGCTATTGTGTCTGGATGAGTGCCCCTCTTTATTATGGAAGTGTCCGTTTTGAAGCTAACAAAGTGACAGCCGATTCACTATTCTTTCAAACTATGGGTATCGATGTTTTTTGAGCGGTGTTCCGGAAAAGGAACTGATGCAGAAAGATGTTGTCTTTCTTAGTGACCGGTTGGCGCGTAAGATGTTCGACCAAGAAAACCCGATAGGCAAAGTAATCTCCTATAATAAAGAAATAGAACTGACAGTGAAAGGCACGTACGCCGACATACCTGAAAATGCTACCGTCAGACCGGATGCAGTGATTTCTCTGCCTACCGTATGGAGCCGTGGATGGGGAAACTACTCCTGGAGGGGAGGCGATAGCTGGATCGCATTTATCCGTTTTCGTCCCGGAGCAGACAAATCCGTGGTGAATGCACGGTTGAATGACCTGATAAAGAAATATCGTCCTGCGGAAGACCAGAAAGTGGTAGGTTATACCGCTTTTGTAAAGCCGATCCGTGATGTATACAGGGAAGAACCGGACGTGAAGCGGATGCGGAACATCATGTCTATCTTGGGAATAATCATCCTTTTTCATCGCTACTTTGAACTACGTACTGATCTCCATTTCTTCACTCTCATACCGCGCCAAAGCCATCGGCGTACATAAGTGTAGCGGTGCAGGCAGCGGCAAAATTCTGGGAATGTTCCTATTGGAAACAGCTATCATTATTCTCTTCGCCTTGCTATTGATGGGATTAATCTTACTGAACTTCCGCGACTTTATAGAAGACACAACCGCCGTTGAACTCGGAGCCCTGTTTTCTTTAGACCGTCTTTGGGTACCCCTGCTGACGGTAGCTATCCTGTTCCTCATAGGAGGAGCACTGCCCGGACGCATCTTTGCCAGAATCCCCGTTTCACAAGTCTTCCGCCGCTACAGAAGGAAAAAAAGGATGGAAACGCCCGCTATTATTCGTGCAGTTTGCCGGCGTAGCTTTCATCTGCGGATTGATGTATGTGGTGATGCTGCAATACTACTATGTCTTGAACAAAGACCTGGGATACAATCCGAAGCGCGTTGTCGTAGCCAATACTGGTTTCGGCAATAAAGAAAACCAGGACTATGCCCTGACTTTCTTCCGTGGCCTGCCTTATGTAGAGTCCGTGTCCAGTGCCGATTCCCATCCCGTCTATAGTTATAGTGGAACGATGATTCAGGATGAAAGCGGACAATCACTTTTCTCCTCCCGTTTTTGCGAAATGATGGAAGACTATCCAAAGATGATGGGTATGGTGATGAAGGAGGGGCGTATGCCACGGAATGAAAACGAAGTAGCCATCAATGAAACATACGGCGAATGGATGCACTGGGGAACAGAGCTATTGAACCGTACTGTCTATAATTCAGGCTACGTATGTAAAGTAGTGGGAGTGATTAAAGACTTCCGGATCGGTAATTTCACCAACCCGCAAGCACCCTTCATCCTGATGAGTACCAAGAATTTCGGAAACTGTGTTCATGTCCGGCTGAAAGAACCTTTGCAGAGAATCTTTCAGAAACTGAATAAAGTATCGGCAGACGCTTTCCCCGATAAAACGGTCGATTTCCGATCGATGGAGCAGATGATAAAAGAGAGTTATAACTCCATCCGCGTCTTCAGCAATGCTACCATACTGGCGGCGGTTACCATGTTCTTTGTGATGATGATGGGATTGATAGGCTACACAACCGATGAAGTCCGCCGCCGTTCCAAAGAGATTGCCATACGTAAAGTCAATGGTGCCGAAGCCTCCGGCATTCTGGAAATGCTGGTGAAAGATGTGCTCTATGTAGCCGTTGCAGCCGTTGTGATCGGTGTAGCGGCATCATGGTACGTCAATGATATGTGGATGGATATGTTTGCCGAGCACGTGCCTGTCAGTTGGGCGGCGTATGTACTGATAGCGATTGTAAATCTTCTCGTTATCGTAGCCTGCGTACTTTGAAATCGTGGCGGATTGCCAATGAAAATCCGGTGAATAGCCTTAAAAGTGAATAATTAAAAACATAAATAAAAAAAGAGTATGATTGAAATAAACAACATTAGTAAAGTATTCCGTACTACCGAAGTAGAGACAGTCGCATTAAATCACGTGAACCTTGAAGTAAAAGGAAGGAGAGTTTGTTGCCATTATGGGCCCCTCCGGTTGTGGTAAATCCACTTTGTTGAATATTCTGGGTTTGCTCGATAACCCCACCGAAGGTTCCTACCGCTTGATGGGTGAAGAAGTGGGCGGATTGAAAGAGAAAGAACGTACCCATGTGCGTAAGGGCAAACCTCGGATTCGTATTCCAGAGCTTTAACCTGATCGACGAGCTGAATGTTTACGAGAATGTAGAACTTCCTCTGACATACCTGGGCTTTAAAGCATCCGAACGCCGCCGCATGGTAGAAGACATTCTGAAACGGATGAACATCAGCCATCGTGCCAAACACTTTCCGCAACAACTTTCCGGTGGTCAGCAACAACGTGTCGCCATTGCCCGTGCCGTAGTGACCAACCCGAAACTGATTCTCGCCGATGAGCCGACCGGTAACCTCGACTCAAAGAATGGGGCAGAAGTGATGAACCTGTTGACCGAACTGAATAAAGAAGGAACCACCATTATCATGGTGACACACTCACAACACGACGCATCCTTTGCCCATCGTACAGTTCATTTGTTCGACGGCAGCGTGGTAGCCAGTGTGATAGCATAAACCAGATCAGAAGCAAGTATGAGACAAATCTATTATAGCATACGTACATTACTGCATGAGCGTACTTTGAATATCGTAAGAGTGCTCTCCCTTTCTTTAGGACTAACAGTTGGCATCTTGCTTTTCTCGCAAATAGCTTTTGAGATGAGCTATGAGAAATGTTACCCGGAAGCGGAGAATCTGATAATGGCGAGAATAGCGGCACAGAATATGACGACCGGCGAAGTGCAGGGTGATGACGGAATGAATTATGACTATACCGTCTGTGATCCGGTAGCTTTTTACCTTGGCGCAGGATATGCCTGAAGAAATAGAATCAGCCACCTGTGTACTTCCTTCCCAGTTTTATCATATTTATAAGGAAGACAAACTGCTGTCAAAAAGCAAATTACATGATGGTCGACACCTGTTTCTTTGAAACGATGGGTATACCCGTACTAAAAGGGAACGCGAAAGATCTCATCATCTCGAATAGCATATTTGTATCAGAACATTTTGCCCGTGAAACATTCGGTAGCGCAGACCCTATTGGGAAAACCCTTTCGGCCGACAAGCAGTTGGAGCTCACAATTCGCGGCGTCTATAAAGACATACCCGAAAATTCGATGCTCTCCCGTGACTTTGTGATTACCATCCACCGCGATGGTCGCTATGCGAGTGGTAACGGTTGGAATGGGAATGATATCTTTTATGCCTTTGCACGCTTGCGTCATGCGTCGGATATAGACAAGGTGAACAGCAAAATTCAACAAGTAATGGCAAAATACAGCCCCTTGCAATGGGATGACTGGAAGTTGGAATACAGCGTTGTTCCTCTTTCGAAACGCCATCTGGATTCTGCCGATACCCAGAAACGTTTGATGATATTCGGCTTCCTCGGCTTTTCAGTGTTTTTTGTAGCCATCATGAATTATATGTTGATTTCAATAGCCACTATCAGTCGTCGTGCAAAAAGCGTAGGAGTGCATAAATGCAGTGGAGCCAGTTCCGGAAACATCTTTGGCATGTTTCTGGCAGAAACCGGAGTATTGGTTCTACTATCCGTCCTGTTTAGCTTCCTGTTGATAATCAACATGGGCGAATTGATCGAAGACCTGTTGGGAACCAGCCTTGCCTCACTGTTTGCCTGGGACATCATTTGGATACCCTTGCTCACTGTAGTAGTCCTTTTCCTCCTGGCAGGAGGCATACCGGGAAAACTGTTCTCACGTATTCCCGTCACGCAGGTATTCCGGCACTATACGGATGGAAAAAGAGGATGGAAACGTTCATTACTATTTGTCCAGTTCACGGGTACCTCCTTTGTACTCGGATTATTGCTGGTTACCCTGTTACAATATTCTCACCTGATGAATGGAGATATGGGAATCAAGATTCCGGGACTGGTAGAAGCCGAAACCTGGATGTCCGGCGAAACAGTAGAACATGTAAAAGACGAGTTGCTCCGCCAACCGATGGTGGACGGGGTATCGGCATCCACACACAGCGTACTGGGAGAATATTGGACACGTGGATTGATTGGTAACGACGGCAAACGCATTGCCACCCTTAATTTCAATATGTGCGACTATGATTATCCGAATGTGATGGGAATCAGAATAACAGAAGGCACTACCATCAAGAAAAAAAGGCGATCTATTGGTAAATAAAGAACTCGTTCGTTTGATGAAATGGACCGATGGTGCCGTAGGAAAATCAGTGAGTGGGGTAGAAGGTACCATCGTAGGAGTGTTTGATGATATTCGTAATAGAAGTTTCTATTCCAGTCAGTCTCCTATCGTATTGATTGCCGATAAAGAATCGGCCAATCACACCATCAATGTCCGTCTAAAAGAACCCTATGACGAGAACCTGAAACGCTTGAACGAATGTGTGGCAAAAACATTCCCGAATGTAGCCCTGAACTTCAATTCAGTAGACAGCATGATTCGCGAAGGCTATAAGAGCGTATACCGTTTCCGTAACGCAGTCTGGATTTCGTCCTGCTTCATCCTGCTTATTGTCATCACGGGATTGATTGGCTATGTGAATGGAGAAACTCAACGCCGCAGCAAGGAAATAGCCATACGCAAAGTGAATGGAGCAGAAGCCTCCGGCATCCTGAAACTATTGATATACGACATTCTGAATATCTCCGTAATCTCTGTGCTGATAGGTACTGCCGCTTCCTATTTTACAGGCCAAATATGGTTGGAACAGTTTAGCGAACGAATTGATATGGATTTGTTACTTTTTATAGGAATAGCCCTGCTGGTACTATTGGTTATCGTGGCTTGCGTGGTAGTGAAAGCCTGGCACGTTGCCAATGAAAACCCCGTAAAGAGCATCAAAGCAGAATAAAGAATAAAAACCAACAGGCGGAGTAAAGCAGTTAATGCTTTTATTCCGCTACCGTTTCCGGATGTTGTTTAGACACTTTCTTAATGTAAATCATCAGACTGACAACCGCCGTAATAAACGCCAATGCATCCGATACCGGCATACTAATCCAGATACCTTCCAATCCCCACCAGTTGGGAAAGAGCAGCAAGCAAGGCAAAAGATAAAGTAACTGCCGCGTCAGCGAAAGGAAAATACTTATTTTAGCCTTCCCGATACTTTGGAAGAAGTTACCAATCACAATCTGCGCCCCTACAAACGGGAACATCAATACAGCCAGCCGGATACCGTCTACGGCCAAATCAATCAATTCATCGCTATCCGTGAAAAGAGCCGATACGGCATGAGGGAAGAACTCGCAGATAATAAACCCGCTACTGGTAATCACAACCCCGGAGATAATCCCTAGTCGCAATGTCTGTTTCACGCGGTCTATCTTCTGCGCTCCGAAGTTATACCCCACAATAGGCTGCATACCCATCGTCAGACCTAACACAATCATCACATAAAGCGTCAGCAAACGGTTAATGATACCATAAGCACCGATCGCCATATCGCCCCCGTAATTTTGCAGACTGTTATTGATGATAATCACAATGGCACACGCACATACATTCATCAAGAAGGGAGACATGCCGATGGCGAAGATACTCTCCACAATCCTCCGTTTCATCTTCCAGATATTCCCCTCAAAATGCACCGTACTGTCTTTTCTTGACAAAGTGGCTCACCACCCACACCATACCGATCAACTGCGAAATCACCGTTGCCGTAGCAGCCCCCTCATTCCCCATTCGAAGTGGAAAATAAAGATAGGAGCGAGGATAATGTTCGCCACCACCGTCACCATCGAAGTCAACATCGCCTTTTCGGGTATCCGGTAGCACGCATCACGTTGTTCAACCCAATCATCGTGTAAGTGATAGGAGTACCCAATAAGATCACCTGCATAAAGCTCCGCGCATAAGGAAGCGTCTCGCTACTGGCCCCGAAGAAAACCAATATATCATCCAGGAAGATGAAAGACAAAATACCAAAGAAGAACGAATTAGTGATACAGAGCATCAACGTGTGTGACAAGATTTCCGTAGCCCCCTTCATGTCCTTTTGCCCCAGACGGATAGACGCCAGCGTAGAACCGCCCGCCGATACCAATGTACAGAAAGCCACCACCAGATTCATCAGCGGAAAGCTGATGGCTAGTCCGGCAATCGCCATTGGGCCTACACCATGTCCGATGAAGATACTATCAATAATATTATAGATAGAAGCAATCGTCATTCCGATAATTGCAGGAATGGAATATTGTAACAGCAATTTGCCGATACGTTCCTGGCCTAAGATATGTGGGTCGTTCTTGCTCATGCGCTAGTAGATTTTGTTGGATAAAAACGTATGTTACGTTTTTTTAGCTTTGCAAAGGTACGAATTATTTGCCTGATTCGATGATTATTCGGAACTTTGCAACGACGGATACACAAGGTTTAACGTTTAGGTAAAAAAAGAAAGTTTATATATGAATACAACGAAAACGATTGCGGCACTCTTCGATTTTGATGGTGTCATTATGGATACAGAAACGCAGTACACAGTCTTCTGGGACGAGCAGGGACGGAAATATCTGAATGAAGAAGATTTCGGCCGCCGTATTAAGGGACAGACATTATTGCAAATCTATGAAAAGTATTTCTCGACCAACCCGAAGCCCAGCTTGAAATAAGCGCCGAACTCTACGTTTACGAGCAAAAGATGTCCTACGAATACATCCCCGGAGTAGAAGCCTTTATAGCCGATCTTCGCCGTAACGGTGCAAAGATAGCCGTAGTCACCAGCTCCAACGAAGAGAAGATGGCTAACGTCTACAATGCCCACCCCGAATTTAAAGGAATGGTAGACCGCATCCTGACCGGAGAGATGTTTGCCCGTTCCAAACCGGCTCCCGACTGCTTCCTGCTCGGGATGGAAATCTTTGAAGCCACCCCCGAAAACACCTACGTCTTTGAAGATTCTTTCCACGGCCTGCAAGCCGGAATGACTTCCGGGGCAACAGTGATCGGACTTGCCACCACCAATACACGTGAAGCCATCACTGGCAAAGCACATTATATAATAGACGACTTCACCGGCATGACATACGACAAGCTCCTGATCCTGCATCGTTAAGAGAAAGAATAAATCCGAAACGCATTATTGCACTTGATAAATCGCTTCCTTATATTGTTAAGGAGCTTTTATTATACCTCACAGAATCCTTCCAACCGCCTCCCCAGCTATCCAAGCGAGGTGTTTGAAAGGATTTTTTGCATTTCCTTCTCTGTTATGAATTAAATGTTATAACTTTGCCGCGATTTTTGAAGGCGCTTGACGTCGTTTTAATTTTTAATCATTAATTTTTAATTTAAAAAGACATGGCTGGTTATATATCAGATGACTCAAGAAAGGTGACTACTCATCGCCTGGTTGAAATGAAACAGAGAGGTGAAAAAATATCTATGCTGACTGCTTATGATTACACAATGGCACAGATTGTAGACGGTGCGGGAATGGACGTAATCCTGGTAGGCGACTCCGCTTCCAATGTAATGGCAGGTAATGTGACAACACTTCCTATCACACTCGACCAAATGATCTATCATGCCAAATCCGTGGTACGCGGCGTGAAACGTGCGATGGTAGTGGTTGATATGCCTTTCGGATCCTATCAGGGCAACGAGATGGAAGGACTTGCTTCTGCCATCCGTATCATGAAAGAAAGCCACGCTGACGCTTTGAAGCTCGAAGGTGGTGAAGAAATCATAGACACGGTGAGACGCATCGTATGTGCTGGCATTCCGGTAATGGGACATCTGGGACTCATGCCTCAATCCATCAATAAATACGGCACCTATACCGTGCGTGCCAAAGACGACGCCGAAGCCGAAAAACTGATTCGCGACGCCCATCTATTAGAAGAAGCAGGCTGTTTTGCCATTGTACTCGAAAAGATTCCCGCAACCCTTGCCGAACGCGTAGCATCCGAACTGACCATACCTATTATCGGTATCGGTGCTGGTGGTCGAGTAGATGGCCAAGTGTTGGTGATTCAGGACATGCTTGGCATGAACAACGGATTCCGTCCGCGTTTCTTGCGTCGTTATGCTGACTTGTACACGGTGATGACCGATGCCATCAGCCGTTACGTTTCTGACGTGAAGAATTGCTACTTCCCCAACGAGAAGGAACAATATTAAATATAGTATATGGCAGTTAAATTGTGGACAGTACATTTTATGCGGATATGTGTAGCTAATTTGCTGTTGTTTATATCCTTGTACGTGTTATTTCCGGTGCTTTCCGTAGAGATGGCCGACCGTCTCGGAGTGCCGGCTGCACAGACAGGAGTAATCTTTCTCTTTTTCACCTTGGGAATGTTCCTTATCGGTCCTTTCCATGCCTATCTGGTAGATGCATACAAGCGTAAGTACGTCTGTATGTTTGCTGCTGTCCTGATGGTAGTGGCGACCATCGGATACGCCTTTGTCACCAACCTCACAGAACTGATTCTGTTGGGCACCGTGCAAGGGACTTGCCTTTGGCATAGGCACAACAGCCGGCATCACATTGGCCATCGACATCACCAACTCCACACTGCGCAGTGCGGGAAACGTCAGTTTCTCCTGGATGGCACGTATGGGAATGATTCGCAGGCATTATCCTCGGAGTATGGCTTTATCAAAGCCAATCCTTCCAAACTTTGCTCACTGTATCTGTCATAACCGGAGCTGTCGGAATCCTCATGTTATCAGGAGTCTACGTACCTTTCCGTGCGCCGATTGTCACCAAACTCTATTCCTTCGACCGCTTCCTATTGCTTCGTGGATGGGTTCCTGCCATCAATCTGATCCTGATAACCTTCATTCCGGGACTGCTGGTTCCCATGGTACACCCTTTCCTAAACGATTTCGTACTCGGAAACACAGGAATCCCCGTACCGTTTCTTTGTAGGAACAGCCTCGGATATCATCGTTTCTCTGTTCTTTGCACGTCTGTTTTTCCTGAAAGAGAAAACACTGCGGCTGGTCATTATAGGACTCGGATTGGAAATCGTAGCCATCTCCCTACTGAATACAGACATCTCCATAGGCATTTCCTTCCGTACTGCTTAGGACTGGGCTTAGGACTTGATCCTGCCGGAATTTCTGGTGATGTTCGTAAAGCTATCTCACCATTGCCAACGCGGAACAGCCAACACCACCCATTTGCTGGCAACCGAAATCGGCATTTCCTGGGAATCGTTACCGCCTGCTACATGGAATTGGATACAGATAAGATGCTACATACCGGACAGATAGTAGCATCCATTGCTTTACTCTTCTTTGCATTGATAACGTATCCTTATTATATCAAAAAGAGATAAAAATTAACAAACGAACATATTGAGCTGATGATAAAAAAATTTCCGCTTTTAATGCGTATCCAAAAATATGTCTCTTTTGTTCTTCTGTCTTAATTTTAATTCCTGCTTACCTGTTTTTCCCTTCACCGTCCGTAACTTCTTGATAAGAGCCTCCAAACGCCCCGTATCACCTACCATGACAGTCAATGTACCCGAGAACAACCCATCGTTTGAATCAATGCCGATAGAACGCAGCGTGATACCATTCTCTTTCGAAATGATAGAAGTGATATTTGTTACAATACCGATATCATCATGTCCTACAACCCGCAGCGTAATAGGATATTGTGTACCTTCCGACTTCCCCGCCCAACGTGCTTTCACAATACGATAACCGAACCGTTCGCGCATCTGATTGGCGTTCGGACAGTCCGCCCGGTGAATCTTGATACCACCGCTTACGGTAACGAATCCAAACACATCATCCCCGTAAATCGGATTACAACATTTAGCCAACTTGAATTCCAACCCTTTCAGATTCTGATCGATTACCAGAACATCTTCCTTAGACCTAGTTTCTTCTTGTTGAGCAGCCTGCAAGTTATATCCTTCGGCACTGCGATACACAATTTCATCGTGCGTGTCATTGTCCCGCTTCTGTTGCTCCACATACTTATCCAGAATCTCGTTAACGTCCAGTCCACCGTCGGCAATCTGCTGATAAAACTCCGTCACATTCTTGAAGCCCAAACGCTTGATGAGGCGCATCATGGTGGCTTCATCATACTCCATCTTCCGGTTCTTGAACTTCCGTTCCAGTGTCTCTTTGGCGAAATCGTGCTGGCGTGCTACCATCTCTTTGAGTGCCTGCCGTATCTTGGTGCGGGCTTTGGAAGTCGTTACGATGTTCAGCCAGTCGCGTTTCGGAGTCTGGGTGTTCGATGTCATGATCTCCACTTGGTCGCCGCTGTTCAGTTTCTGTTTGAGCTGTACATTCTTGCCGTTTACTTTCGCGCCGATACACTTGCATCCCAGCTTACTATGGATATGGAAAGCAAAATCAATACCGTAGCCCCTTTGGCGAGCTTGAACAAATCCCCCTTGGGCGTGAAGACAAACACTTCATCCTCGTAGAGATCCATCTTAAACTGATCCATCACTTTCAGTGAATCGTTGTCTGCATTCTCCAACGCCTCCCGCACAGAAGTCAACCACTCGTCCAGTCCCGTTTCCCCTTTTGTAACCTTTATATCTCCAATGGGCGGCGATTCCGCGTTCCGCGATCTCGTCCATCCGGCGGGTACGTATCTGTACTTCCACCCATTTCCCTTCCGGGCCCATCACGGTGATGTGCAACGATTCGTAACCATTACTTTTTGGAATCGAGAGCCAGTCCCGCAGACGTTTCGGGTTCGGCTGATACATATCCGTTACGATAGAATAGACCTGCCAGCATTCCTGCTTTTCTTTGGCCGGGTCCGGTTCGGAATCCAGAATGATACGAATAGCGAACAAGTCATAGATACCTTCAAACGGAGTCTTTTGCTTCTGAATCTTATTCCATATAGAATGTATCGACTTGGTGCGTCCCTTAATGTCGAACGTCAGTCCGGCTTCCGCGACCTTCTTTTTTATCGGTTCAATGAAGGCGGCAATATATTTGTCGCGGGAAGCTTTCGTCTCGTTCAGCTTATCCTTTGATAAAATAATACGTTTCCTTCTGCGTATATTTGAGAGACAAATCCTCCAGTTCCGATTTCAGCTTGTACAATCCCAGCTTATGTGCCAGCGGAGCATACAGGTAAGCAGCCTCGTTCGCCACTTTGAGCCGGTCCTCCTCGTTGCCCGTGTCCTTGATTTTGGCGCATCACATTCACACGATCCGCAATCATAATCAGGATTACACGCATATCCTCCGCAAAAGAAAGCAGCAGATTACGGAAGTTTTCCGACTCGATAGCCGGACTCTTCGCATACAGCTCGTTCGTTTTCACCAATCCCTTGATGATACTGCTACATCATCGCCATATTCGGCATTCACCTCGTCGATAGACAATACATGTGCCTTCACGATTTCGTGAAACATGATGCCGACCAGGCACGAACCTTTCATACCGATTTCTTCGGCAACGATAACTGCCGTTTGTAAATCTCTGATGACGGGATTCATCCCGAAGTTATTGCGTTGCAACCCGTTACATTGGGCGGCTTTGATTAGATGTTTCTTTAATTTTTGGCAATCCCTCCAGAAAATCGTATCTCCGGCGGATTGCATTAGATGCCTGTAAGTGAAAAAAAGCTCCTTCTTTTCCTCCGATGTAAAAAAAGTCGTCCATATTCAATCTTGTTAATTCGATGTAAAATTACTTTTTTTCCTGCACATTCAAAAGGAAGTAACAATTATTTGTTATCAGTAACTTATAAATATGGTTTGGTTATCAATATGTCACTTTTCAGCCCTAAAAGAACCAAAGTGAAGAACAATAAAAAAGAACCATTTTAAAGAACCGATTATGATAGGGCAGATTTTTTTTTAATGAAGTCAAAGCTAGTTTTAATTTGAGGAAGCCGAAAAGTGACAAACCAACGAATATTTATCTGGTATGTCGAATAAATAAAAACAGGTAAAGTTATCTACAGGAGTTAAGGTGTATCCTGACCAATGGAATACTAAAAAGCAGGAAGCGTATGTAAGTCCAAGATTAACCGAGTTGGATAATATAAATAACGCAATAGTAAACGATGAGATAAATAAACTCAAAGCAGATTTTATTGATTTTAAGCGTTATATTTGCGATAATCCAAATGAGATTGATAATAGCTTATTTTTACTAAAGAAATATATTTACAAAGATAGGATGATGAAACAACAAGAATTGCAGAAGCCTGTTCAGTGGCTTCGTAGAGCTATTAGCCAAGATAAAACGATAAAATCAGATGGACAAAGGAATACATTGGCTATTTATTTGGGACATTTAAAAGTATTTGAAGAATTTTTAAAAGCAACAGATAGAGAGGATATAACGTTTACTGACATAAATTTGGCTCTAATCAAAGATTATGAAACTTATCTGTTTAATAAACAGGTAGGTAAAAGGTAAGACTACTAAAACAAGTACTGTTGGTAATAAAGTAACTGCTTTGATTTCAATTATAAAAGAGAGCAGAACCATACGGTTTAATAGACACTTCAGCAGCGAAGTTGAACCTGTATAAGAAGCCCAAAAAGTAGGGAAGGTGATGATAATGAAATATATCTGTCAGAAGAAGAAGTAAGCAAAATGTATGCTTTAGAACTCAAAGGCTTAGAAGAAAAGGCTAGAGATGTTTTTGTATTACAATGTTGGACAGGGCAGAGGTTCAGTGATATGCAATTGTTAAATAATGGTACTATTAAAGACTTTGATAATGGGAAGATATTGGAAATAGTGCAAAAGAAAAGAGCACATAAAAGTTTCGATACCGTTGTTTCCTATTGCTTTAGAGATACTGGAAAAGTATAATTATCAATTGCCAAAGGTACGTGAAAATACTATGTTGAAATACATAAAGGAAGCAGGACAAAAGGCAGGTATAACAGGTAAACATATTGTAACAGAAGATAGAGGTTCAAAAATAACTAATACTACTTATTGTAGATATGAATTGATAGGTACACATACAGGAAGACGTTCATTCATTAGTAATATGCTGAAACGTGGCTATGATAGTCATATACTTATGAGAATAACAGGGCATACTACAGAAATGGCATTTAAGAAATATGCTAAAATAAGTTCAGAAGATGCTGCTAAACTTGATGCTAGAAACAGAAGCTAGCAAGATTGAACAAACTAGTAAAGTTGAGCAGTCTAATAAGGTTGCTACTGTTAGTAATGAGAATATAGCAGAAGCAATAAGTAAAGGTATTGAAGCTGGTTTGAAACATAAGAATGATATAGCCTATGGCTTGTTACTTAATAGTCAGGAAAGCAATATTGAATCTTACGGAATAGATAGAGATGTGGACATAAGCCAATTCGATTTAAATAAGAATGAAATAGACTTTCTTAATAGGTCAATGGATAATTTTGAAGTTGGAACACCATCTTTAAAGGTAAGGAAAGTACTGAATAGATTGCTGGAGCTGGGAATAGTGGTACGGCTTAAATAGATTTATGAAAAAGCCCACCTTGAAATTAATCAAAGTGGGTTTAATCTAAGGACTTTAAATACCTTGTAAGTCTTTGTTTATGTCGTTTATACGTCTACGAATTTCGTCCGAGAAATACCTTGGAGAAAGGAGTTCCTGTAAATAGAAATCTCTGTTGGCAGAATCTGATTTCTCAAAAATGGGCACTGTCCACGATTTTGTGTAAATAGAAAACTAGAGGATTCGAGTTTTATACTTGAATCCTCTAGTTTTCTATTTACACAATATTATGGAGAGTCCCCAAAAATGTAATCTAAGATGTCTTTATTGTCAGGATTTAAGATGTATTCTTTAAAATTGTCCAATGTTATAAGACTGCCTGATTCAGGGTCTGGAAATCTTTGTAAGTAATTATCAAACTTCCTTTTCATTTCTTCTAATCTTTCTTTTTGCATAGTATAATTATTAATTGGTTATGCAGCAAAGGTAGTGATATCTTTCAAACTACCATTCCTCCATCTACCATTTTTTTCTGATAAAGATTCCAGCCAGATTAGTAGGTATCATAATAACACCTTTGGTTGTTTTGTAGTAGTTGTAATTGGCAGTAGTGTAATTGCAGTACGCTGTTTCAGAACGTAAATTCTTTACTTTGTCTGCATTATATATAAAGCATATATCTTCGCCAAAGAAGTTGACGTACCACGCTGCTTTACAATCGTGAGTATCCTTGACAGTTAGTAGACTTTTTAAGTTTTTTCAGTTTCCATTAAATGAGTGGGATAATTAACGTACCGTATATCCCTGCATTTTATTTCAGCTACTATTTTATCTTCGTTGTGTATTAAATAGAAATCTACGGGATTATATCTACCAGTAGATTCCTTGTATTTGGTTATATTTCCATCTTCTAATAATGACTTGAATAAGTCCCTTCCTTTACGTTCCATTGCTAAAAGTTATCCATTTGCTAGTAATTTGATTACTAGCCTGTTTCTATATTACATATTCATAAACATTAGCCATTGTGCATTTTCATTACAGGCTAATTAGGTTAATATATTTATTGTCTTGTATTGATAATCCTATCTGCTTCTTTCGTGATGTGTTGCTTAATCTCTTTTACTGTGAATCTTACTAAGTAAGTTGATAATAGTGCTGCTGCAATAAGTGTAATGTAAATCATAATCGTTTATTTAATTGAATGTTGTCTTGGTGTATCTTTACTTGAATACTATCTTTGGTCTGTAAATCTCATATCCTTTGACTGTTTTACTGTCAATCCACTTAGCAATAGGTTTACAATCAAACCATTTATCAAGGTCTGTAGCTTTTGACCTTATCGGTAATACCCTAGTATATCGTATGCTTCTTTAATACAGTCCTTAATATCAGCATTACTAAAGAATCCAGTCTTTATCTGCTTGCTAAGTATTTGTACTATCTTCGTATCTCTGTTTTTATCCGATTCCAGACTGATAAGAGCTTTTTCTATAGCTGTTTTGATGTATCGCAAACTTCTAACTTTATCAGTTCCTAATTTATGATATGCAGGTACTACTAACGGCTGTACTCTAACTATTTCGTCTGTTTCTGGAGTAATAACCAGATTTTGTAGTAGTTCCGTATATCTAAGGAAAGCATCTTTAAATGATAGTTTTTCTTTCCTGCTTTATTCATTGTTTCGTTTAGTCTTTCATATTCTAATTCAGTAGTCATATTCCCTGTTTGCATTGTGTTCCTTTTTCTTAAAGCGATACCATCATTATAGATAACCTTTTCCAATTTGAAATTATAAAGGTCTAACTTTACCAGCATATCATTCAGGAAATAGTTTCCTTCTTTATCACACACTGCATAGGCACTGTTAAGCATCTTTTCAGCCATACTTTTAGCTTTCTTGCTACTATTGTTGATAGCAGTAATTAATTCGTTTGCACCTTCTATTTCATCATTCATTCTTTGTACCATTTCTTCGTAGGTAATATCTAGATTTAGCTTCCTTTTTTCCCACGCTGTTAAAGATGTGTACCATTATGCTTCTAAATGGATTGATTCAGTCCTGATTCTACCAGCTATCTGGTAAATGTCAGTGGATATATCAAGCAGGGTATTAGTATTGCTGGAATTACTAACCACGAAGCACATACCTGTTTCACTAAAATAATCAGCACCTTCAAATGATTTGGAAGTAATGAAAGTAAATGGTTTATTGGCGCTTCTACTGTTGCTGATAGTATATCCTGCTAATTTATTTCTGTTTGACGGATTATCTGCACATACAATCTTTACTTCCTCGTTACCAAGTTGGCAATATTCTAAAATAGAAGCTATATCTGTAACAGAATTTATAAAGAAATATGCTTCTGTACTTTTATTGCCGTTTATTTCCAGATAGCCATCTTTCGTTAATATAATTGGCTGCCTTTACATAGGGATGATTGGTTTGGTCTAATTTTTACTATTAAAGTGTCTGTATTATCCCATTGAGCTTCTACCAGTTCCACATCTGAAAGAATGGACGGTGTGAAATCTGCACTGATTGGAGTGGCAGACATAAAAACAGAATGATTTATATTTTCTAAAGCTATCCAGTACACCGTCAACAGCTTTCTGTCTATAACTGTATGCTTTTTAGCAATATATGATATTCATCTATAAGCAGTCTGAAAT
>VOFC01004780.1_pt1 | contig 32297 bp, 57 predicted proteins | sample 5384161 | NCBI WGS metagenome assembly VOFC01 (sample SAMN12384722, study PRJNA508395) | human gut metagenome | isolation source: healthy gut B | host: Homo sapiens
TACATCTGCCAATTTCACAATTAATCTGCGTATCTCCATATGTCATAATTGGAGCTCGGATTTTTTTCGTTGTTAAATGTGTTTATCAAACGTGCAAATCTTTCTATATAAAGCCGTCCGCCCGGTTCTACATTTATCCAGCCTGACATATTTGCATTTCCTAAATCCTTCCAACTTCCATCTAATGTAAGCATATTTCCACCTAATCCAAATATTACATATGAAGTATTTAATATTCTAAAACAATATCCCGGATTCCTTTGATCATTAATGGAATCTTTTAAAGATGTACTACGTTTAATTGTTTTATCACCGTTTGTTGCATTTATAACAAAATAACCAGTTCTAACAGTTATTGTTTTCTTAATTTTTATATTAGATTTTAATGATATGTATACCCAATCGTTACTTCCTTTCTCATCAAGAATTGTTGTTAGTTCGTCTACATTTGACACTATGTAAGGATTACCCTTTGTGCCACCTCCCGTATATCCAAAGGCAACTCCACAGTAAAATAAACATATTATTGACGTTATGATTAATACTTTAATTTTATCTCGCATATCCTTCTATCACCGCCTGTTTTTTATTATCTTTGTTAAACATATTAAGAATTGGAAAGGTTACATTATAAGATAAAACAACAAGCTTGCTTGGGTTGTCATTATACATTGTTACATCCTTTACTGATAATTGATAACCTTTGTTTTCCGCCTCGTTAATGCATTCTCTTATAACATCTTCGTTACAATAACTATCCTCAATTCTGTTAACTACCACGTTGTAATAATCTCTTGCGTCAGCCACCTGATTTCCACTGGTAATCATAGATGATAATAACAGACATCCTAATGTAATGGTTATTGCCATAGCAAATAATTCTATTGCCAATCTCATATATTCCCCCTCTTTCTTATCTCTATTCCACTATAATATTTATGTACTTAGTACATGCCAGATTAAAATATGATATTACTGTACATCTTAATCTGTACACGCCCTTTTGGTTAACATCTACATTTCCATATACTTTCACTTTATCGGTTATATTGCCTCCTCTGTAATCTCTTGCTCTTATGTAGTCCATATAATTAAAAGTGGTATCTCCATAATCTGCATATATAACCTCATCTGCTATTATTGTGGGATATTTGTATTCATTCTTTTCTATCTGATAACTGTTGTTCCTGCTAAGTTCTTTTTTGTAATCCGAACTATATTAACAATGCCTCTGCTTATTACCGCTGTTATGGTCACTACCATAACCAGCCCTATTAATCCGTATATAATACTTTCTCCATGTTCTTCTAAAAATACTTCCACTACTATCCCCCTATTATTTTTTGAAATCTCGTAAGCGTCCATATTTCCAACAGCTAAGATTACTGTCATTATTATTCCTAATAATGCTATGGTTACTATTCCGCTTACAATAACTCCACCATGTTCTGATATAAACTGTTCCATAATATCCCCCTTTTTTTTTCTCATAAAACCTGTCTATTTTGATTAATATATACTTATTAAATGGTTACCGATACAAATATTCCATAAAATCCCATTATTAATAGTACAAATATTATTCCGTATACCAGACACTGTCCTGCCTCTGATAATAATTCTTTCATTTCACCACCTCCGAAATTGAAGATGTAAACACTAAAATCATTAACAACATATCAACTATAATCTTTAATGCTCCAAGAAACATTGGTATAACTGAATACATTGCCGCTATTCCGATTCGGTCTTTGTTTTTCATTTCTTCTGTCTGACCTGACAGCTTATTATTTCTATCTATTATTGCACCTATCTGCTTAGTTGACTGCTCTCTGCCCAATTCGTTTATTGAATAAAACATCTTTACTGATGATTTCACATCCGGTAAGTCAAACTCTTTTAAAACATTATCATATGGCTCAATTCCAACAGGATATCGTTCAAAATCAATCAATAATTTTTCTCACCGGTCGTTTTAATATAAATGGTGTATCCTCATATGATCCTTCTATTGCTGACTGAACTGTATCATTTTGAAGATTAATAGCCACATCTCTTATCCAATCAGGAAAAATCTTGTATATTTCACGTTCCAGTCTTTTCTTTGCTTTTTTGTAATTTATTCTTTCCATAAAACTTAAATCTGATATATTATTGTACCCTTTTTTCTACTAAGGCATAGTATTTTATAACCATATTGTCGGGCAAAGACCTTTCTTCTTTTAACCAGTCAAAATTTAATCGTTTAGTTATTGCAAGATAAGTAAATATCATTGCCATTATTAATATCATTGAACATACCTGATATAATCCATGCTCGGTAAACTTGTAATCCTTAGGTATCAAATATGCCATAAATCCACAGGTTATCAGTGTTGATGCAATGGATATTAAAACATTTCGTCTTGTTCTATCCACATTTCTTATAAATGTTAAAGTCCTGTCACTCCAATTTTTTATATCCTCCAACAAAATATCTATATACGTTTCATAATTTCCACCATAATTTTCTATTTTTATAATAAATTTATGTAATGATTTAATTCTTCCACAGTTGTATTCTTTTCTCAATTATTGCCAATGCGTCCTCATAAATATTCGCTGACTTGTTAGAATCAATATTTACTATTGCCTCCTCAATTACTTCTCTCATCTCTATGGAACTTACTTTTTGGGCATCTAATAATGCCATTCTAATCTTTGGTTGTTTCTTAAAAAGAGTAAATCATTTGTTCCATATACAAAACTACATCATTATACTTGGCTAAATATTGCTTCTTTATTCTGTCCTGCTTCTCTAAAAAAACATTACATACTACTATTGTCAGAACACATATCAGCCCCGGTATAAGTTTAAGTCTGTACGCTAAACATATGACTGCCACCACGCTAACTCTCTTTAATAAATTTTTTATATTTTTCATTCTTCATTCTCCTTTAAAAAGGATTCTTAATTCCCGCTAATTCAAATTTTCTCTTTATATCAAGAGGCAAATCTTTAGTTAATATCTTTCCATCCTCATATATCATTGTCTTTCCATTTTCTCATCCTCTCTCGAAAGACAAATAACCTGTGCCACCTTTCTTTTTTATCTTTTTCTCCTTCTTTTTACAACAGACCGTATCTGTACTCCAATGTCAATAAAAGAATACACATCATTTTCGTTAATTGTCTGTCCCATATTTCTTAAACGATCAGGGAGTTTGCTAACATCATCAAGATGCACTGTGGTCAGGCAATGTACGCCTGCAGAAATATTTTCCATTAGGAACCGGACCTCTTCGCCTCTTGCTTCTGCTAGCAAAACCCACGTAGGTAACTGTCTCTTACTTGCCTTTAATGCTTCTGAATATCCAAATGTATCGCTTATTTTAATTTCAACACAATCTTTGCCTGGATTAATTGCTGAATATCTTAGTTCAAGGTTATCTTCTATGGTATATACTCTTTCATACGCTGGAATAAACTGGGTTAAATACTTTACATATTCTGTTTTTCCTACCCCCGGTAATCCCCCACTACTACTGTACAATGAGCTCGTATGGCATTCTCCATAAAAGTATCTATATCCCCATTACAGTAATCATCTTTAACGATGCTGTCCCTGTTAATTCTTCTTACTGCCGGTGTCTTTCTGATACTTATGCTAATCCCCGTGTTTGTTACTGAGTCATGCAAAATTGATATTCTTAAATTATCCGTTTCTGCCTCAAGTAATGGGTTATTCTTATTAAATTGTACGTTCATTAAATTGCTTATTCTTGTATAAAACTGCTGAATAAAATTATCGTCTAATGTAAAGCCTTTAATTTTATACCTTCCCTTATTTAAATCATTAACCCATAATCCCTGACTCCAATTTATATCCGTAATATTCTCATCCAAAATAAATTTTAAAAGATTTCCATAAGCCTTATCTGGCAATGAAAGTTTCCTCATTCCTACTTTCCCCATCGTCTAATTAATCAATTATAAACACATCCAAATGTATACCTACCTACTGTCCTGCGGTAGGAATCTTTCCTGCAATGCTGTCAAATGTAACAGAAGTTGTGTAGCTTCCAACTACATCCTGTACTGCCTTGCTAATAACCGGGCCAATTGCATATGCAACGCCTACTAAAAGTAAGATACAAACTGCTATAAAAACAGTCTTACCATGTTCCTGCAAAAAAACGTCCATTGTATTTCTCCTTTCTTAACTTATTCCTAAGAACAAACATAAAATAAACAAATGAATTTATGACTGTCTAAGATAATACGACTTTTACGGAAATGTCACTTATACTGGCTTCATCTGTTCATATATTACGTTGTGTTCTTTTTGGTAAATCGATATTAGCACCTCATTTTTTCATTGTCAACACTTTATTTATGTTTTATTACATTTTGTTGTTAGCTGTTTATGTGATGTTTTTGTAAAAATTCAGTTTTTATGCAGTAAATCAAAGAAAAACTTTCCCAAAAAAGTTGCAAAAATGTCACATGCTTTTTTCAACTTTTTATCAAAACTTGGCTTGCAATTCTCAACTGGATTTTAATTAATGGAATTTTCAAAGAATTTTCTTATTAAGTCTCAAAAAAGACAGCCATAGCATATCAAGCTACAAACTGCCTTTCATTTATTTTTAATAATCTTTACCTTTTCAATTTTTTTAATTTCTGTTAATTATTTTATAACCATTCTATAAATTTTAATTTTCCCGAACAACTATTATATTTTCACATTCCATATAGCCTTCAGGTTTGCTTTCTGTTATTATTATTGCTCTGCCAAACTGCTGGAATGTTACCGGGCTTATTTTGTCAAATTTTGACTGATCAGCCAAAACATAGCATTCTTTACACTGCTCCATTGCCTTATTTTTTACAAGTGCTTCACTTGTATCAGGAGTTGTAAAACCTGCTTTTTTCGTTAAACCATTTGTTCCAAAAAACCTTTCGAAAAGTGAAATTTTTTAAGAGATGCTGCTGCATATCCTCCAACAAGAGCTTCTGTTGAACCTTTTAATTCTCCCTCAATAAGAATAACTTTGTTTCCCTGCAACGCAAGTTTTTTGCGTGAGTTACTGCATTAGTTACAAAAACAGATTTGCTGTTATTTAAGTAACCTAACATATAGCCTGTTGTTGTTCCTGCGTCTATATATACAAAAGTCTCCCTGTTCAACCAGACTTGCAGCATATTCTGCAATAATGCTTTTTTCATCTTTATTCTTTTCAACTCTCTGATCAACCGATGGTTCTTCAGTGATTACTGTTTCTTCAAGAGCGATTGCACCACCGAAAACTTTTGTCAACTTCCCTGCATTATGCAATGCAATAATATCACGTCTAATAGTTGATTCTGATACATTAAGAACTTCTTTTGCTTCAGTTACTGTAATGCTTTTCTTCTTATTTACCAACTCTAATAATAATTTATGCCTTTGTTCTGTTAACATTTTTCCTCCGTGATGGATAAATAATCCACAAAAAAAGCAGTGCCCAAGGTTAATTTTGACATAATAAAGTTTGTTGGTCCGGCTTTTCTTTCTTCTTTTGTAAATTTATTTTTAAAGAATAATGTTGCAAGTGCAATGGCAAGGTGGAACCATACCGCCAATCATAACTGTTGCCATAATGTCGTAGTTGCCAGCGGCAATGGATGCAGTTCCAAAAACATATGCTGCCTTGTTGAATGGGCCACCCATGTCGATTGACATCATTCCAGCTAAAATCAAACCAGTAATATCCGACTTGAACCATTCATTGTTCCAGTCCACTGTTAACTCCTGTATTATTCAAACCCCGAATAGGTTCAATGATAAAGGTCATAAATATTCCGATAATCAAAATTCCAAGTACAGGATAAATAAGAACCGGTTGCATTTTCCATCCAGTGCGTTTGGAAGTTTGTCGCATAATTTTCTTAAACCGATGGATTAAATAACCTGCAACGAAACCCGGCTACTAAGGCTCCAAGGAAACCTGATTTTCCATTTGCTGCAATTGCTCCTCCAACGAAACCTACTACCAGTCCGGACGGTCTGCTAATACTCATGGCAATATAGCCAGCCAGTACAGGAAGCATAAAGCCAAATGCCAGTCCTCCAATGGACTTAAAGAATGCTGCTGCCGGAAGAATTGTACCAAAATTAGCACGCTCATCCGTAGGAAGTGAATTAATATCAACATTTAAACCATCAATAAGAAATGCAATGGCAATCATAATACCACCACCGACAACAAACGGAAGCATATGGGAAACACCATTCATCAGATGCTGTGTAAAATTTGATGTCCGAAACCTCCGCCCCGGATTTACTAACTTTTATTACTGCTACTTTCAGAGCCTGCCTTTATAAATAGGTGCATTGCCTGCCAATTGCTCTGTCTATAATTGGTCTGCTTTACTGATTCCATCGGAAACCTGACAGATGATAACCGGTTTTCCGGCAAAACGATCCATCGGGACTTTGGTATCAGCTGCTACAATAATACAGTCTGCCTCTTCAATTTCTTTTGCAGTAAGCACATTTTAGCTCCACCTGAACCTCTTGTTTCAACTTTTATAAAGCATCCCTAGCCTTGCTGCTTGTTTCAAGACCTTCTGCTGCCATGTATGTATGGGCAATTCCAGTCGGACATGATGTAACTGCCAAAATTTTTGTTGATTTTCTTTTTCTTTTGATTCACCTGTGTTTCCAATCTTTCATCAATACTCTTCTTTTCATCATCGGCTTGATCAATACTTTTAAGAAATTCTTCAACCTTCCTGCCTTTTTTAATGAGTTGGAGAAATTCTGATCCATCATCATAAACGATAACTTACTTAAAACACTTAAATGTACATTATCTTCTGTGTTAGGTGCTGCAATTAAGAAAAGTAATGTTACCGGTGCATCATCTAATGCCTCAAAGTCAACTCCATTCTTAACTACCATTGCTGCAAGTCCCGGCTTGTCAACTGCATCACATTTTCCGTGAGGAATACCAATTCCAAGTCCTATACCTGTTGGTACTCTCTTCCTCTCTTGCAATTAAATTCTGTTAGTTATTATTTTTTTGTCCATTATTTTATAATAATTATTTTTCTTTTATTATTTTCCCATAACCTGATTGTAAACATTTATAATTTCTTCTTTTGTTGCAAGATTTTCTGAAAAAGCGCTTGCACTTCCTGATGCAACACCCATATGGAAAGCATATTCGTAATCCTGTTTTTTTCGATCCAACCTGCCACAAAACCTGCAACCATTGAATCTCCTGCGCCTACGCCATTAATAAGTTTTTCCTTTTGGTGCAGGTGCATCAAATACCTGGCCATCTTCTGCAATAAGAACTGCCCCTTCTCCTGCCATAGAAACAAGAACGTTTCTGGCTCCTTTTTCCTGAAGCTTTCTTCCATAAGGAATAACTTCTTCTCTTGTTGTAAGCTTAACATCAAATATTTCGCCTAATTCGTGATTGTTAGGTTTAATGAGAAATGGATGGTACTCTAAAACATTTAAAAGTAAATCTTTTGTCGCATCAACAACAATCATCACACCTTTGTCTTTTAAATCTGCCATTATGTCTCTATAAATATTGTCGCTCATAGATGAAGGAATACTTCCTGCAAGAACAAGTACATCTCCTTCTTTAAGCTGATTAAGCTTGTCCATTAACTCGTTAACCTTTTCTTCACTAATGTCAGGTCCTGCTCCGTTAATCTCTGTTCCGTCAATAGATTTAAGTTTAAGATTAATTCTTGAGATTCCATTTTCAATAGAAATAAAATCAGATTTAATTCCCATGTCATTTAATCTCTTAACGATTTCATTTCCCGTAAAACCTGCCACAAAACCAAGGGCTGTACTTTCAAGTCCTAAGTTCTTTAAAACTGTTGATACGTTAGTTCCTTTACCTCCCGGTAAAATTAATTCAGAACTTGTACGATTGGTAAGTCCTAATTTAAAATCATCTACCGACACAATGTAATCAAGTGATGGATTAAATGTTACTGTATAAATCATTTAATGTTCCTCCTTGTATGATATTTTGTATGATATTTTGTATGTTATTTTCTGTAATAGTTCTTTCTGTTGTTGATATAATTTTATCTTCAAGCTCATTAAAACTCAATCATTATCATTCATTTCATTCAAGAAATTTATGACGGATTTTCACTTAGTTAGTGCAATTTTCTAATTTTCGCTTATTTTATAATACAAAATTAGGAGTCGCATAAATTGCAACTCCCGCTTTTATTATAAACATACTTTTATTTTATTATTCCTGTTGATATTCACCATTATTTTTAATTTATACTTCTTCAAATTACAAATTTATACTCTGATTTTATGAATTTTCAGTCTTCTTCTTTTGCTGTTTTGCAACTATTTTCATCAAAATATTTGAAGGCAATAATTTTTTGTCCCATAACTGCAAGCTTCATTTTAAGTGATGGCACTATAATTACCTGCTTCTTTTTCATTCCGTGAATTGCTTTTTTTACACAAAATCTTGGTGTAATTCCTCTTAAAGCAAAAATTACATCTGCATTTTCATTAAATTCCGTATCAACTGGTCCCGGACAAAGTGCCCCAACATAAATATTGCTTCCCTGCTTTTTTAATTCTTCGGCAACAGCCTTTGTAATGCTTACTACATAAGATTTTGTAGCATAATATGTTGCCATATAAGGTCCTGCCGGAAGAAGCCCTGCTGATGAAGCCACATTTAAAATTCTTCCATAGCCCTGCTTCTTCATCTTTATAACCATCTTCTTAAACAAAATATGCATAGCCTTAATGTTAACATTTATCATAGAGACTTCTTTTCCTAAATCAGTTTCATCAAACTTTCCGCAAGTTCCAAAACCTGCATTGTTAATAAAAAGCATCAACCGGCTCATCTGCTATATTTTCAAAAAAAACTGATAGCATTCGCCCTCTCTTGATAAATCCGCAACAATAATTTTGCACGGAGTTCCAAGCTCTTCTCTTAATTTTTCAAGGCGTTCCTTTCTTCTTGCTGTCAAAATAAGCCTACAACCCATCTTAGAAAAAGCTCTTGCAAACTCCATTCCTATACCTGAACTTGCACCTGTTATTACAACTGTTTTCTGTTTCATAAATCCTCCTGTCCGTTATCTGTCATTGATTTTGCTTTTTTACACACTACTACCATTCGACTATTATCGCTGGCCTTCTCGCAGGTTGAAAGTGTTAATAATTTATCTTTCTTTTTTAATCTTCTCACCTGTATCATACAACTTTCTCTGTTCTAAATTTGACACATATTCATTAAATTCATTCTTGCTGTTCCAATTTATTTTTTTTTCATAATATTTAAAAGAATCCTTCTTATTCACTTCCGTAACAAAAGCATACACAACCTTGTATTTCCCCTCTTCCGTCAACGTATCAAACTGTACTTCTTTATGACTTTCATAAAACTCCTTGTCTTTATACTTATTCAAATCTGCAAACATAGTTCCATTCTTCATGTTATGACCATAAATAATCAAATTATCAGAATTGGGATTAATGCCACACCCTCTCCTACAAAAGGCGTCCCATAGATTGAAGACTTCTTATTGAAATTTCTCTTTAAATAATATGAATAATCATCCTTAGTCTGCATAACCGGATAATCAATATTCGTATTCTTAATCTTAATCCAGCCCACTAAGTCATTATTCTTCTCGTATACTTTCTTATACTTCTTTAATATTTCAAAATCATTATATTGAATCTTCTCATCTTCATACTCACTTTCAACAAGCTTCTCCACATTATTGAAATTCTGCTTCTCATCATATGAAGTATAAAAATAATCTACAATTTTATATCCGGAAAAACAAGTCCCACAAGCAGGACAAACATAATCAATCTGCTTTTTTAAATTTTTCATATTACACCTTCAAATCTTTTTATTATTCTAACATACTTAGGGGAAAGATTTCAAAAAAATTTGTTTTACTGTCTAAACTTTGTTTATCTGAATTTAGCTTTCCTCCTACATTTACGGATTTTACAGAGTTTCGGTTCGCTAATTCCGTAATAGCCATAAATTACGTGTGTATATAGTATTTCTGCCCAATGACACGTAATTTTCATTCGAACATCAATGTTTTTTCAACAATTTACGTGTCACACAACATTTCTTCCATACGACACGTAATTTCTACCGAAACAGCATGAATTCTTCAATAATTTACTTGCCACACAGCGTTTCTTTCATATGACACGTAATTCCTTCCGAAACAACATGAATTCTTCAATAATTTACTTGTCACACAGCGTTTCTTTCATATGACACGTAATTCCTTCCGAAACAACATGAATTCTTCAATAATTTACTTGTCACACAACATTTCTTTCATATGACACGTAATTCCTTCCGAAACAGCATGAATTCTTCAATAATTTACTTGCCACACAGCGTTTCTTTTTCATATGACACGTAATTCCTTCCGAAACAGCAATGGGCTGCCGCTAATGCGACAGCCCATTTAGATAATGTTATTATTTATTACTATCTTTCTCTCTGATTTCTACTTCAACATCACCATCTTTGCTTGTATCGGTATTAACTTTAAGATTGTTTTTGTCCAGATTTTCCTCATGTTCTTCAACCTCAACCTCTGTATCATCGTTAACTTTATATTTCTTAGTCTTAACAGAATCATTATCCTGACTCTTTTCTATAACATTTGAAATATGGCTTGTTAAGTCTTTCCCCGTTGCCGCATATGACACAATGTTGAATGCAAAAAATGAAAGCACCAATGTTGCAAAAACAACTGCGTATTTTAATCTGAATTTTTTATTTTTTGTTATTATTATTCATACTTTTCACCTTTCTTAAGCACTGGTCTGAAATATTTATTTCATCCATTGCTTCCTTATATAAATTATTCATTTAACCAATCCTCCTTTACAATTTCTCTTAAAGCATTTCTTGCTCTCATTAATCTGGTTTGAACTGTTGTTTCTTTTTATCCTAAGTATTTCGGCAATTTCTTTAACCGAATATCCTTCATAATAATAAAGCTGCACCACTATTCTGTTTTTCTCTTTTAGTTTCATGACAGCTCCCAGCAAAACAGCTTTCTTATCAGATTTGTCCCTTGTATTAATAATTGGTTCGAGTCCTCCAATGGAACAATTCGTTTTCGCCAAAATGATGTATTCATATTTTTCGATTCGTTAATTGCCACCCTTATAAGCCATCTTTTAACATGCTCATCATCCTTAAATTTTTCTTTTGATTTAAGCAATTTAATAAATACATTCTGCACAATGTCTTCTGCATCCGACCTGTTATTACAATAGGAAACTGCAATTTTGTACACATTGTTTGCATACATATTTACTAAATCAGCGTACCTGTTTGTATCCATTGTTTTCCTCCCGTGTTACTCCGAAAGATCTTTCTATCTATAAAACAATTCAAAAAAGCAAATATATCACATTTTTATTTATTTTTTTAAAAATCATATTCTACCCTTTTCCATATTTTTCAAAGCATTATTTTCAGGCTTTTATATTAATACTAATTAGGAAAAATAATTTAGGAGGATTTTTATAATGGATTTATCAGAAAAAAAGAACTTTCAGTTATTCAGGATTTATTAAATGAAGAGGAGTTGTTGGTCAAAAAGTTTCAGATGCTTGCTGAGCATAGTCAGGACGAAACAATAAAACAGCAAATGCTTGATATTTCACAGAAACATCAGGGACACTTTAACTCAATTTATTCTTATGTAAAATAATTTGATTTTTGAAAATCAGGAGGTTTAACTATGAATGAAGTATATACAGAAAAAGAAATTTTAGGCGACGCTCTTAATTCAGAAAAAGAACGCGACTACACTTTATAACCTTGGAGCTAACGAATGTGTTCACGATAATCTTCGCGAAACAATGTTAGACTTACTTGCCAAGGAACATGATATCCAGGTTGATGTTTTTAATCAGATGCATACAATGGGCTACTATCCTACACCTGCCGCTGAAGCAAAAAAAAAAGTGCAGGAGGCAAAAACAAAATTTGAATGTGGATTTAAGGCTGTGTAAATATACAAATTGAATTCAAGTAACAAATAAGTAATGCCCCCATAGAAACAAGTTTATGCATACTATGGGGGTAGATTCAAGCTTTATTCTCATTAAAACGCGATTTTTTTCAATTCACTTTCCTTCCCTTCTCTCGCATTTTTCTCTATTTTGTAAGTAAAAAACAGTTCAAAAGTTGTGGTTGGATATTGATTGTAACGTTGTGCTTATTGTTATGTGACGTGAAATGCCACAACATTTGGCTGTTGGGGTATAAAAATACCACCTGTCAACTAATTGTGTTGAAAGGTGGTACTCTTTAAATTACTATTTAACTTTTATTGTTATTGTAACTTTCTTCTGCTTGTAGTTCTTAGTTGCCTTTAAAGTTACTGTTAATTTAACTTTTCCTTTTTTTAACAGCTACTAATTTGCCTTTCTTGATTTTTTTTGCAATCTTCTTGTTAGATACTTTGTATGTAACTTTTCCATGACCTTTGTTAGCTTTTATTTTAATTTTAGCCTTTGCACCAACCTTCATTTTCTTCTTAGGTGATTTAATTTTTTAAACTCTGGTTAGCCTTTGCTATTGTAAACTTAGTTGTTAAGCTTCCTGTGTAGTTGCCCTTAAAAGTAACTTTCACATCATATGTTCCTGCATCTTTTCTGCCATTAGCATATGAAATATCATAATTAGCAGAATCAATTGTTTTGCCATCTGCACTTGTAACAGTAACTGTTGGTGTCTTAATCTTGCCATCATAAACAAAATTGCTATTATTTAAAACTACCTTTGTTGGATGTGAAATAATCTGTGCAACTTTTACATCTCCACAACGGCTACATTTATCAATTATCTTTCCATCCTTAGATGTGCTAGCTTTTTTCAATTGTGCTGTCATACTTATGGTCCCCGGCTTTTTTTACAACAATATGACAAACTGCTTTTTTGCCATTTTTAGCTGTTACTGTAATATCACATTCGCCTTCTTTTTAAAGCTTAAATATTCATAACATTACCTACATATCCAAGTGATACAATGCTAGTGTCTGAAACTTTCCAATCAACACTTGTAAATGTAGCATTATCCGGATTTATAGTGTACTTAACAGCTTTCTTTACACCTTCTTCAATTTCAATGTAATTAGAATCTAAATTAATGCTGTCTATATCAACGAGTTCCTCATTTTCTACTTTAATATTATATTCTGTTTCTTTATCAGAAGTGTTATTAAGATTAATGTAATATGTTCCTTTTTAAGATAAATCTTGTAAGTAACATAATCTACTTTAGGTTCATTATTTTCATTGTATGTTACTTTTGATTTTTAATACTATTAGTAGATATATTATTTAAATCATTATCATATATTGAAAATTCTTTTACATCTTCTGATACTTTTGTATCTGTGAAGTTATATACCTTATCTTCTGTGGCAACAATGAAGCATTAAGCTTTCACCCAAATTATTAAATTAACTAATTTTGTAATTAACTCCACTATCTAGCGTGTAATTTGAAAATCGCAAATAGTATGTCTTCCTGCTTCTAATTTTACTGTTGTATAAATTGAACCGGTAAGCTTAATGTCATTTATTTCTCTTTGTCCTTCAACTTCTGAAAGGTCTTCATTTAAAAAATCTTAGTAAAGCACTATATTCTTTTTTTCTTTATTGAAACCAGTTACCTTATATACATAATTTGTAGTTGTTGGAACTGTTACTTTGTAAAGTCTGTTACTTGGATACCAAGCTTTTCCATCGAATGTTTTCGTTCCTTTTCCTATTGTACCTGAACAAGGTGTTTCAAGAGTATTTACATCTTCCCATATATTATCATAGAAACCAACCCGTACGCTATTTTCACCTGCTGCAATAGGCACATAAAGTGTATATTCCTTTCCTGCTTCTAATACTGGTGTTACCAATCTAATTTTGCCATCTACATCATACATCATATTTTTTCCATGTTTCATCAGTTCTTCCAATTTGTGGAACTCTATCACCATTGTCAGAAACTGTAAAAAGATATGACTGTGTTTTCAGGTATAAAATGATAATAGAAATAATCTCCTATTTCATTCCAATTTAACGTTTTTTCACTATTTAATTCTATGCCTAAATTTGTTCTCGATAATGTATACTCATATGCATTGTCAACTGAATAGTTTGCCAAAACAAGATAATAAGTTTTTCCTGCTTCTAAATTGGCAAATGCACATGCATCACTACTGCCACCCCAGTTAGGTACACTGTCCTGATTACTATTCCAATTTCCATCTTCATCATAAATATCCACATCAAAATCATAGTCGTCATCTGCAATACCTGTAGGGTTTAATCCTGATACTCTGTATTCGTATGCTCCATCTTCCGGAACTGTTATTTTATAAATTTTAGCGCGTGAATAATTTTTTTCCATCTTCACTATATCCTTTTTTTCATTATGCCTGTTGCAACATTGTCAATTTCTTCTGCTCCATGCCAGATATCATCGTAGAAGCCAAACTGAATTTCTGTTTCACCTTCACGTGATGTAAAATAAATATCATATTTTGTTCCTGCTTCTAACACAGGTGTCTGAAGATACATCTTTCCATCTACTGTTGAATAATAACTAAACCAACTTAACTTGTCATCTCCCTGATATAAACCTGGAAATCTGTCGTCATTATCTGTTAACACAAATAAATATCTCTTGTTTTCTGTTGGTGTAAAGTAATAGTCAACTGTACTACCATTCTTTTCCCAATTAATTGTAACTTCTTTGTTAAGTTCAATGTCTTCCTGTGTGCCGGTTAATTCCGCCTGTGTTGCTGTGCCTGCCCAAACAGGTGCATTCCATACAACTGCCATTGCGGCAATAACAAAACACACTGTTAAAATATGTTTGATTTTGTTTCTCATATTCTACATCCTTTCTTCTTTCGTTTTTTAATAACACCTTTGCTTATTTTACCACTTTTTTCTAAATATTCATTTACAAATATAAATCTTTTTTAAGATTTTTCTTTTTTCTTCGCATTCAGGCAATCCTGTTAAACTTGTAGCTATGCTCAAAAATCCTGCCAAAACTGTAGCTGAAATTACAACTTTCCAGTTTACTTCTGACATAACTGCTGCTGTTCCCACTGTTGCAACAAAGGTCTGGGCTATGGTTCTGATTGCTCGCATTATTGCCGCTTTCATCCATATTTTTGTATTTTTTACACATAAAACTAATCTCCGATTTAATCTTCTACTATATATATACGTAAAAAAACTTATATGGTTCAAAAGAAAAAATGTGAATCCGTAAAAAGAAATCGGAAACGCAAACGCATCTCTCAATTTCTGTATATTTATTATTCTTGTAATTTTAGCCCTGCAATCCATTAGACTGTCTTATCATATCTTCAACAACAATATCGTAAATCTCACCTATGCTGTTGCAATATTCCAAAACCTTCCAAGGTTCATTTGTATGAAAATGTATTTTTAATCAAATCTTCATCACCAACTGCTATTAAACAGTTTCCTTCAAAATGCTCTGTAATGTAGTCTGATATTTCATCTTCATCCAAATCTTCATCTCTTCTATCTATAAGAAGCTGTGTATCGTAACGATATGCAAACTGATCTTCTTCCACATCAATACTGTTAATTTCTGACATTATTAATCTCCCTTCCATAATCAAATATTCAAATAATACTAAGTAAACTGCTATGCCGAACCTAATTAACTTAGTTTTTTATATATTCTAATCAAGTTAGTTATATAAAACTAGTTAATATAATACAACTTTCACTAACTATGTCAAGATTATTTAATTTAAAAATCTCGTTAAAAATTTACCAATTATTTTGATATTATTTTAAATTAGTTTTCTATTAACTTTTATTTTTTATTTCAATTTAAACTTTACATAAACCGGATCATGGTCTGAATAAGTATAGCCTGTGTTAATATTATCGTATTTTACACATTCTATATTATCTGAAATAATAAAACCATCCAGCGTAACTGTATAAGTTACTCCCGGCTTATACTCCATATCTGCATTTCTTGCACTATTCCAAAGATTGTCTTTTTCTCATCAGATAACTGATCTATGCAAAAGAAAACTCATTTGGAAGTTTCTTTCTTGGAAAAGGATAAGCCCATGATTCCCTGTTTTCTGAATCATCTTCAGAGGCTTTCAAATCGTGGTTAAAATCCCCACCACACAAAACATAATTGCCTGCCTTGTACTCTTTTTCCAAATCAGAAACCAACATATTAATCTGTCCCTCACGTATTTCATCACTGTTTCCGTAAGCAGACATATGAAGTTCAAAAATAACTAATTCCTTTCCATTGTCTACAGGAACCCTTGAAATACTATAGCATCTGTCCAAATCAAAAAACTTGCTAAAAGATGTTGAAACCGGAAAACTTCTTCTTAAAGAATCCGTAATGCTATATTTTGAAAACAACGCAAGTCCTGACTTACTGCTTCCGTGAGGCTGGGTAAACGGATAAAACAAAAATGCCGAATCATAATTTTGTGCAAACACACAATCATAATCTTTCATAACATTTTTTAATAATGAATACTCATTTACATGATAACTTCTGGTAGAGTTTAAATCCACTTCCTCGATTAGGGCAAAATCAGGATTATATGACTTAACCAGCTCACCTGCACCGTTAACAGTTGAGATAACACTTTTCTTGCTCTTTGCCCATGATGACTTACCGCCATCCATAAAGAAACTGAAATCCGGTGTGTACGCACCAAAACCAATATTATAAGTAAGTGCCGAATATTCCTTTCCTGTAGAAAGTTTTTCGCTAGCTCTAGACTGCTCAATACGGCTTTCAACCTTTAATTTCTTATTGTCTTCAATGCGATGATAACTTGCATATAAGTAAATAATATATCCAATTAATACAACCACAATTACTGCTATGGCAATGCCAACTATCTTTAAAATTCTCTTCACTACTTTATTCATTTTTTGTACCTGCTTTTTCTTATTTAATTAGAGTGTCAAAACTCCTATGGCTTTATTAAAAACATTTGTCCAAAATATCCGGATCAAACCTTTTCTTCCTGTTACCATTCCAATTCCAAAATACAAAATTCCACCTACAAGAAGTCCCCAAACAACTGCGTTAAGTCCTGCAATATTAATAAAATATGTTGCAAAAAATATAAGTTGCAATTGCGCCTACGCTACTACAAACTGCCGCCTGCTTTGTTCCTTTTTTTCCAGAACAAACCGCCAACAAGTGGCCAGAAGAAAGTACATTCCAAACCACCAAATGCAAACATATTAAGTACGAAAATAATATCAGGTGGATTAATTGTAAGAACCATAACTACTATACCTAATATAATTGTAATAACTGTACTTATCGACTTAACATTTTTTCTCGTATGACTTATTTTTTTCAGGATCATCTTTTTACAACATAATTCTTCCATAAATCCTTTACAATTGCGGCTGTGGCAAGAATCAAAAGCGAATCAGCCGTAGACATTACTGCAGCCATTGGAGCTGCAAGGAAAATTGCCGCAACTCCTGTTGGCATAATTTTTTGAACAATATATGGAATAAAATAATCTGATGTTGGAAGGTTATCCACATCAACAAATGCTCCTGCCCAAGTTCCTGCAAGATGCATGCCAACAATTACAAAGCTACATGTTAATACACCAATCCACATTGCCTGATGCATACTCTTCGTATTCTTAAATCCCATGGCACGAACTGCAGTCTGTGGAAGTCCCAATGTTCCAAAACCTACCAAAATCCAGAAACTAAGCAATCCTCCCGGTGTGTATTTTGAAAAAAAATATCATTATAAACATTAGGCAAATTATTGGCAAGTCCTGCATCAATTGATGCCAAGCCTCCACCTGCTTTAAGGACAAAAATATAAATAAAAATGTTCCCACACACATAACAATTCCCTGAATCGTATCTGTAATTACTACAGCACTAAATCCGCCAACAGCTGTGTACAATACAACAACGGTTCCAAAAATCAAAAAGCGAAGTTACGTGGTCCAATCCTGTTATTGAAGCAATAAGTGTGGCTCCACCTGTAAACTGGCTTATCATCTGCGCAATAAAAGAAAGCAATAAGACCAACACTTGTAATAATTACAAGAGCTGAACTTTTGTATCTTGCCTTAAAATATCCAACTACAGTTACCGCTCCTGTTCTTCTTGAAACCAGCGCCAACTTATTTCCTAACACTCCAAGTACCAAAAAGTAACCGGCACCTGAATTGCTGCAATCCAAGCCTGAGCATAGCCATATGTAAGTCCTGCTGCTCCCGGTCCAGAAATAAAAGAACTTGCTGAAGTATAAGTTGCCATAATAGTCATGGCTAGTACTATACCATTCATATTTCTTCCACCGATAAAAAATACTTCTTCTCCTCAGAAGTATTCAAACTCTTTTCTGCCTTTCTGCTATAAACAAAACTTACTACCACATTAAATAATAAGTAGACCAGAAAAACTGATAAAATTATAATCTGATTACTGTTCATCTTCGCATTCTCCTCATCATAAGAGAAATCTACAAACACAAATTTTAACAACCAGAACACCCCAATAATTGCCAAAATTATTGTGCCAAACACCGAAACCACGAACCATAAAGGCATATGGAATAAAGTGCCTCCTTTAGAATTCAGTAAAAATGCTGTAAGCACGTGCCACAAAAAGCATACGACCACAACTAACATTGTAGCTTTAATCTCTTTAAGACACTGCTTATGCTTCTCTTCCTTTGTTAATTTTTTCATTATAAACTCCCTTTTAATACTTTTTATAATATTATTTTGCAATTCATCTACTTGAATCTTGCAATCAATAATAAAAAAAAAATCATTATGTTTTCTAACATACATTCTCAAATTATACCATTTATACGTTGTGAACTACTCCGACTTATAGAAGTCGGAGCTTCCTGCTTCAACCACTACTGCGTTGGTTGCGATGTTACGCAACTCAATGTCTTACACAATGTCCACAGGCGTATAAGTTTGGGCTGATTCCATCCCTACTATATATTTTTTGTTTATGCTACTTCACTAAGTAGGCGTAATCCTTCGTTTAGGATATTGATAGCGGCGTTTTCGTCACGGTTTATTGTAAGACCACAATCACATATCATTTTGCGGTTAGCTAATTCCTTCATCTCAGGATGCAATGCACCGCAACAATGGCAGATTTGTGATGATGGGAACCACTTATCTACTTTTACGAGATATTTATTTCTATCAGACAGCTTATACTCAAGCATAGATAAGAACATTCCATATCCATTATCCAGAGTTGCTTTGCCGTTACCAAAACCTTTATTAGACATAGAACGCATATTTATGGATTCCACACAAACAACATCATACTGATTGGCTATCTCAGTAGATATTTTATGTAGGTTATCCAATCGCTGATTAGCAATATGTCTATGAATTTTGTTTACTTTACGAAGTTGCTTAATGTAGTTATTAGATTTATCTTCATGCTTTTTGAGCCTTGCATACGAGACAGTTTGCGCTGTGCTTTGGCAAGTTTATCATGGCTTTCACGGTAATACTTATGATTAGTCCCCACATTTCCGTTGCTGTCCACATATAAGCCATCAGAAGCATAATCTAATCCAATGGCGTTAGTTTTATCTGCTATATAAGTATTTTGGGCTTTATCAAACTCAAAAAGAACAGAAACATAATACTTTCCATCCGATTCCTGTGATACAGTAGCAGATTTGATGTTCCAATCATCATCGGGAATACGATGAATAACAGCCTTCACCTTACCAACTTTAGGGAGCTTGATATATCTTTTATCCATGAATAGCTACTGTGCCCTTTTTGATTGTTTGTAGTGTAAGACTTACGACTATGCTTTGCAGATTTGAACTTAGGAAATCGTTTTTCTTTTTGCGGGATTTACTAAATGTATTACGGAATGCCGCCTGCAAATCCAGCTGTTTATTAGCAAGCGCAAGACTGTCTACTTCTTTAAGATAAGGATAATCCTTCTTGTATTTAGCAGGTGTTACAGTAGGGAATTTCCCGGTTGCTTTATAACCCTCAATCTTATCAGAAAGCATAAGATTATAGACCTTACGGCAACAGCCAAAGGTCTTAGAGAACATAATACTCTGCTCAGTTGTAGGATATATGCGATACTTAATTGCTTTGTTTGCCATTTTTCTTCCCCTGTGACATTATGTACTGCTTAATAATATCTACGGTAGCTCCACCTGTGGTCAGCAGACAAAAACTCTGTGACCAAAACATCTCTTTCCATAGAGACTTACGTATCTGAGGGAACTCTTTCTTTATGAGTCTGCTACTTGCGGATTTATATGCATTGATAAACTTGCTGATTTCTGTATTCGGCTGCCCTTTGAATAGAATGTGGACATGGTCTGTATCGTGATTCCATTCTTCCAATGTAATGTTATAGGCAGGAGCAATCTTTTCAAATATTTCTCTCAAACGACTAGAGATAGTGTCGTCTATTACTTTGTTACGGTATTTTATACACATAATCAGATGATAGTGTAGCATGAATACCGAATGATTATTTGTATCCATTTGCATTATTTTTATACCCTTTCCGTTAGATACGACTGATTTATAAATGCATTGTAATACAGCAAGCCCCAAAGTCAAGAAAACACCGTGTTAATCGCAATTCATCCCACCACTTATAGAAGAGGGGATTTCTTGCTCACGGCGTGTTAAATGCCAAAACAAAAAAAGACATATGGAATCACTCTTTTTATAACCTCAATGGCAGTATTTTCCAAAAAATGATGACGAAGCAAAAACAGAAAAAGCCAACATAATTGCATACTTTGGCAACGGAATGTCCGATTTCTCGTGCTTGTATTATCTTTCATTTTCTTTACTTAGAAGATTTTTTTTTTTCGAAATAATCAATTTTCATAGAATGTTTTACTTCTTCAAGTGTATTTGCTGCTACTGTTTTAGCTTTCATACTTCCTTGATACAATATATCATAAACATCTGGAAGACGTTGTTCCCACATTTTACGACGCTCTCTTATTATTTCTAATTCTTTCTGCATTACATTATTTAGGAATTTTTTACTGTTACATCTCCTAATCCACCTCGCTCATAATGAGCTTTTTAATTCATCTAAATTCTTATAATCTGGCATAAACTCTTTAAAATGTTCCGGATTACAAAACGCCTCCAGATACGTAAATACTGGATTACCTTTTTGTGTGTCCCGGATCTTCTTTTCGAATATGTGTAGGATCTGTATACATAGACATAATTTTAGATTTTATAACATCCGGTTCATCAGAAAGATAAATACAGTTTCCCAATGATTTACTCATTTTTGCTTTTCCATCTGTTCCTGGTAAACGAAAACACGCCTGATTCTCCGGAAGAATGATATCAGGTTCTGTCAATGTTTCACCATATGTATCATTAAATTTACGTACAATCTCTCTCGCCTGTTCTAACATTGGCATCTGATCTTCACCTGCTGGGACTGCTGTTGCATGAAATGCTGTAATATCTGCAGCCTGACTAATTGGATAGCAAAAAGCCCACTGGTATACTTGCTTCAAAATTTCTCTGTTTTATCTCAGATTTAACAGTTGGATTCCTCTGTACACGTGATACTGTAACAAGATTCATATAATAAAAAAGTTAACTCTGTTAATTCTGGTATGGCTGATTGGATAAAAATACATGATTTTTCCGGATCTATACCACAAGCCAAGTAATCAAGTGCAACTTGCATTATATTTTTTCTTACTTTTTCTGGATTCTCTGCATTATCAGTAAGTGCCTGTGTATCAGCAATCATAATATAAATCTCATCATAGTCTCCAGAGTTCTGTAATCTGACTCTCTCTGATAATGAACCTACATAGTGTCCTACATGAAGTCGTCCAGTAGGACGATCTCCTGTTAAAATAATCTGTTTAATTTCAAAATCTCCTTTAGTTAAATTCTTTTTTCCAGGCATGATTGCCACTCATTGTTCCATTGTACGTTATCAGAAATAAGAAAAGCTGTCAGTCCATGCAATAAAGCCCATAATCTTGTTAACCTAGTAAGTGACTCCTCAAACGATATTCCAATTTCTTCTGCCAATCGCCCATACTGCTCACGAAAAACATTATATGGAGGATAATTTTCCTCCTTTTTTTCCATTGTAAATTCTATTTTTTATATATGTATTGCGATACATAAAACTATAATATGTCGGATGTTCAATATAAAAATTAATATAAGCGTATGAAAGTGTCCTAATATTCTCCAATGCATTCCTATTTTTCTCAGCTTCTTTTGACTTTAAATATAAAGTAAATTCTTCAGTAACATATTTCTGACATTCATAAATATATAAGTGAATGTTACCATTGTCAACATTTGTCTATCTCAATTTATAAACTTGCGTCATCCCATTCTTGACAAAGAGCCTTATATCTGGCTTTTTAGCTGTTGTATTTACATTATATATCTGACTTATAGCCGTGGTATTTATGTTCTTCAACTGTTGATTTGTTACATTTGTAATGTTACTAATCTGATTGATGCTGTTGTATTAATAATTCTTAGCTTACCAAACATTGATTTACACCAATCATTATATGTCATTCCTGTTGTGTACTCTATTTCAGCTTTTCTTGGATTCACTTAACCTTATTGGTGTTGTCCTAACATCATCAAGTATTCCCTTTGAATAGTTCGTTATTTTCATTCACATCTTTAGATAATTCAAGTCCATAATAACCATTGACAGCTTTTAAAAAGTCTGATACATTCAATTTAGAAGAGATGTTGAGGCATCAGCGTTAGCTGTAACCCTTGTCGGCATTACGGCCGTAAATGTCTCTTCTTTTTTTGCCCTTACGGCATATAAATCATCAACATAATACGTTCCCATATTATTACTTTCATATCTATTGACAACTAATCTGTAATAATATCTTTCCTTTGCTTCATTATCCATAGCACCCATTAATATGTATGAACTATCAGCATTTTTTCTACCAAATGAGGATTCATTTACCTTAATTCCATTCTCAATGGCTTCTGTAAGATTCATTGCAACAAATATTCCGGCTTCATTAGTCCTTCCCGCTAACCCATGTCGTATTCCACCTGTTGTAACCTGTATCTTGTCTCCTGTATCTATATTGGTAACTACAGGATTCTTTCCTCTAAATTCTATCCCTTTATGGCTTTTAATATTATTCATTGCCATTTCGACAATTGATTTTCTATTAATTTCACTAATCGCCTTAGCCTTAACCACAGGGATATTTATTGGTGGCTTCTTTACTAATTCATCATGGGAATAATTTCTGTTCTGGAATAGTACTGTAGAATCTGAATTAACTGCTTTCTTCCTTGCTTCTTTATCTCCTGCTGCATATTCCTTGTATTCTATTCCATTTTTCCTAAGTGTCTCTTTTGTTTTTTCTGATACACTGTTTGGAACTACAACATAAGCAATTTCATTTGTTGATACCGCTCTCTCAGGTTTTGCTTCAAAATATTGGACCGGTATTTCCTTCAATTCATCACGAAGTTCCTTCATCTGCTCATATACAGAATCCGTTATCTCAATATTTGAATCATTGAATTTTTTTCTTTACATTTGACTTTGTAAACTTATCAAGTGCAAAGGCTTCAACCATTGTTTCATTAATATTCTCTGTTTTTCGTAATCTTGCTTCCACACCGTCATTCTCTTCTCCAAGAATATAATTATCAATTTCCTGAATTTTTTGAATTTAGTGAATGATATTTTTCCTTAATTCATCTTCTGAAACATTCTGTATTTTATACTTATTTCTTCTAATCTCATCAATACTTGTAAATGTTTCTGTTGCAGCACCTTTAAGATTGCCTGCTCCTCCGAAAAATCCACCTCCCTTGCCTTTTTTCTGCTTTTTCATTAATGTGACAATGTTATTAATCTCATATGGCATATGAAGCTCATTAAAGCTTTTTTTCTCTCACCATCTGCTTTTAATGGTTCAACATCTTCTTTAACCAAATACTTATCTTCATATACATTCTCCAAAGCATCTTCAATATATTTTGTATACTGTTCGCTATGTTTGTTAACGTATTCGTCTACAGCTTCATCATATGATGTCTGGTCAAATATCGGTTCAACATTTCCTTTAAAAATCTCATAATCATCTTCCAACTTATATCTGTTTAGTCTTTCAATGAGATTTTCTCGTATTCTTTTATAAAGATTCTTTTCTCCTTCCTTTGGTGGATATACCTTATTTTGCAAGTTCTCTCTTAATTTCATCATTTTCCATAATATCATCCACGGTTATATTATTTTCTTTGATAAACTGTCTGCTTGCTTCATTACTGAATATTTTTGTTTCGTAATCAGGCATTTTTGTTTTCTTTTTCAATGTCTGCCTTTTCGTTCTCAACAAATGCTTCCTTGACTTTCGGTTCAGCTTTTAGTTTTTCAACTGCCGTCTCAGGATCCTTAACATACTGCTCTATATAGTTTATTGATGTATTAAACATATCTTCCATTTTTTCATTGCTTTTCGTTAAGCTTCCATTCTGTTCTAGGAAACATTGATGTCCATGCATCACCTGAATATACCTTTTTTTCTTCCATACTTGGATTAATGGTATCTTTCTTGAATACAACTGAAATATCTCCAAAATTATCATGTGAGTTATTAGCCTTAGTAATGGCAATGCTTGGCATTGGAAATCCACCTAACTTTATGTTTTCCAACAAATTCTTTTCAGATAAGTTATGAACTGCAATTAAATCCTTTGTTTCCTCAACTGACTGTCTCAATGAGAAAAATCTGTGCACAGTATTTTCATTACCCTTTTCAGGTATTTTCTCCCTTCTTTCCTTTTTCTGATAAATTCATTCTGTTAGATGTATCTCTTGCTTTTTCCAAGCCTTTTGTGTCTGCATTAGTTGACCTTTCACCAGCATAAGAATATAAAATGTTTTTATTGACATCCTTTTTTGTTTTGTGCTTTAATACCTTTGTCGGTAGACGGTGGGATATTACCAGATTCGTTCTGGGCTCCATAGTCTACCGATATTTTTATTATGTCATACGCAAAACCTTTTTCCGGACTTATCTATTTCTCGTATTAAGTATTCCCTTAAATATGATATAATTCCCACTATCTGTCGCATTGCAAATTTGATAGTATAATAATCAAACCCACCTGTTGCGTCAGCTCGTTTCTTTCCTTTAACATTTACCTGATGGTTTTTATACTTTGCATTCTCTACCACACTTAACATTTCTGATACTACATTCATTTTTGCACTTCTTTGTTTCGTGTTTGAATTAATAGTATCCTTTGAGTGTGTATATTCGTCTGCAAAATCATTGTCAAAATTAATTATCTTGTTATTGTCCTTTACAAGTACAGACTTTCCTGACAATTGTTTTAACATTCTTTCAACTTCTTTTCTTACTTTTTTGAAGTCATTAAAGCTTTTCATTGACCTCTTTGAAAAAAGTACGTTTTGGTATTATGACAACATCATTACCTTCATTATCTTTCAGCATATTGGGTTTTCTTTTCAGAATAAGCTTGTGACTGCTCACTTGTATTCTGTATGCTGTTACTCTCACCTGCTTCCTTTAATGCTTCATTCCACATTGTTCTCATCTGCAAGGCAAAATTCTTTAACAACATTGCTTCCTTTGATACAGTACCACTTTTAATGCTTCCGTCCTTATTAATGATTGAATTGCAAGCCTTGATTATGTTCTTAACACATTCATCTATCTTAGCCTTTATCTTTCCAAACAATCCCTTGTCTCTTTTGGCAAGTTTATTGATTGAATTTGCATCTGTAAGCATTAATTCACATCCTCTTGCAACAAGTTCCTGCCTTGCCACGTCTTCCGTAACATCTTCTCCAAGAGTCTTCTTAAGTGAGTTCATTTCATCTGCAATCATTTCATCTATGTTTATGCCTGTTGATTTTATTAAGGCATCAAACAAAATGAATGTAAGCAAGGCTAATGCAGGCATACTTGTAATGACTGAATCGGCTTATTTCAGTTCAACGGCTCAAAAGGAATGCTTTAAGGAGTTGGATGTTGAAAGATATGAGATTGTAGCCACATTGGACGGTCATACATCAGACATCTGCCAGGAAATGGATGGAAAAGTATTCAAGATGAGTGAATATGAAAGAGGGTGTAACAGCTCCGCCATTTCACGTTAACTGTAGAAGTTGTACAGCACCTATTTTTGATGATGAATTTGCAAATGACGAACAAAGGGCTGCAAGGGATGAGGATGGTGATACATATTATGTTTCTGCGGATATGACGTATAAGGAATGGAAGAAAAAATATGTAAAATCAGAGCTTAGAGAAAGGTCGCTTAGAACAAAACGTAGTTTCCAAAAGGTGCAGGAAAAGAAATATGAAGACAAGTATAATTATGGAGTTAATTGGAAAGTGGTAAAATCAAAAGAATACAGTGCAAAGTTTAGCAAAATATCAGATAATGAAAAAAGCAACTAGTTTAATTGCAAAGAGAAGTAGAGGGCATTAAGAAACAGAGATGGAAAGAAAACGGAAGAACTTTATGCAATAAGTTTAACAACAGGAAAAGACGTTTCTTCAATAACGGATCAGCATATTCCTTTTGGTATCAACAGAACATTTAAATTTGATAAAGATGTTAAAGGGCAGAAGATAACGATGAAAAAGTATTATTAATACATAATCATCCAAGAGGTTTGCCACCGAGTGTTTCTGATTTAAATGAATTACTAAATCACAAGAATGTTTCGGGAATTACAGTAGGAAGTAATGGAAGTATTTACTACTATTCAAAGCCTAACGATGAAATAAATGAAGAAGATTTTACTGTTGCAGAAAAACATTTTTTAAGCAGTATACTGATGATGTAGCAAGATATGAAAAAAACTATGGAATTGTTAGCTAAAAGATATGAGTTTGTTTTTTGAAATTATAGGAGGATAAATAATATGGATAAAGAAAGAATATGTGATGATAGACCAATAGAACCCAGTGAGAAAATTAAAAAAAATGTCTGAGGAAGAGTTAGAACAGGAATTTCAAAGAAGATTTGGAGATATTTGTGATGAGTAACACCATCTAGTCAAAAGGCTAGGTGGTATTTTTATACCCAAAAACAAGAAAGGACAAGTATGTACAAGGAAGAATTACAGGAACAGATTACAAGATGTAAGGATATGCAGAGTAAATGTAGAATTGATGACATTGATACTTTTATTAGACTTAGTAACAGAATAGAAGAACTTTCAAGTAAAATTAGCAATGCTGGAAGTCAATCAGTTGTCCCAGTGCAATATTGAAAAAAAAAGACCTGAAATGTTTTGAAAATTTAATAACGTTAATCAGAGAGCTTAGAAATAGGCTCTCTTTTTATATGCCTTTTTCTGTAGGCACTAAAGAACAGAAATACCTTGCCGAAGGTATATCGGTAGAATCCAATCACCAGTAGAACTGGAATAAAACATCTATGGAGGTAATAAAAATGGAATGGTTAAAGGAATTGCTTGAAAAAGCACAGATTACAGATGGAAAGCTTAATGTTGATGAAGTAATGGAAGCTGCAAAGAAAGAGTTTCCTAAGCACGCTGTACCAAAGAACGTGTTTAATGATAAATGCGAGGAATTGAAGACAGCTAATGCAACAATCACAACATTAAAGAAGGAAAATGGAGACAATGAGGAACTCCAGAATAAGATTAAGGTATAAAGTTATGCTTAAGTATGTACATAAAATATTAAATAAAAATGTGCAAGTGTTATGATATGTGAGTTTAGAAGGAACTCATAATGATAATTAAAAACGAAATCATAACAGACTTAAAAAATCAGGAGTGTTAAGGATTTATATAAACTGAAACCGTTTATGGAGGGAACATCAATTAAAATTAATAAAAGTCTGAATAAAGAATGTGTAACAGTAAGATATGAAACAGATATGGGAAAACAGGCTCAACTTGATTGGAAAGAAGCCATACCTTTTATACTGGATACAGGCGAAGTTGTTGAAATAAACATGTTTGTATTGCTGTTATTCTATTCAAGATTTAGGAAATATCGTTTATCCATCTCAAAAATCACAGGACATTCTGTTTTCTTTCCTGGATGATGCATTTGAAACAAAAGTCAAAGTTGAAGTCCGATGAAGATGCCTGATGAAATACGTGCTTATAATGGAAAACTCAATTATAGACAGCTAAATGATTTAATTATAATAATTAATAATCGTGTAAACAGTCAGGTAAATCATGGCACGGGACGTATTCCACTTATGTATTTTCAAAAGGAAAAAAAGAAACGTGGCTTCAAACAAAAAAAAAAGATGCTGTTAATTGGGAACGAGAATTTTTGTTACAAATGCAGGAGAACCCGATATGACCTTAAACTATCTTGCTGAATTGTATTTAAAAGATATTAAAACAAGATTAAAAGAAATAACTTATGATGGACATAAGCATTTGTTGGAAATCCGAATACTTACATATTTGGGAAATAAGCCTATTAATTTAAGGTTACAAACACCTGTTACGTCAGTTGTTCTGAAGTAGAACTGTGGACGGTAGTTGTTGAAGAATGGTGTATGACGACCACCCTCGTCCTTTGTAAGAACGTAAACCTGAGCTGTGAACTTTGTATGACATGTGATTGAACCTGGCTTACAAAGAACCTGACCTCTTACGATGTCCTCTCTCTTGATACCACGAAGAAGAGCACCGATGTTATCACCAGCCTGAGCCTCATCAAGAAGCTTTCTGAACATCTCGATACCAGTAACTGTTGTCTTCTGGATCTCTGGCTTAATACCAACGATTTCAACTTCCTCATTGAGGTGAAGTGTACCAGCCTCTACTCTACCAGTAGCAACTGTACCACGACCTGTGATTGTGAATACATCCTCTACAGGCATAACGAATGGCTTATCTGTAGCTCTCTGTGGATCTGGAATGTATGAATCAATTGTGTCCATAAGCTCCATGATCTTGTCTCCCCAAGGTCCCATTGGATCTTCAAGAGCCTTAAGAGCTGAACCCTTAACGATTGGGCAATCTGTGAATCCGTACTCTTCAAGCTGCTCTGTGATCTCCATCTCAACTAACTCAAGAAGTTCTTCATCATCAACCATATCACACTTGTTCATGAATACAACGATGTAAGGAACACCAACCTGACGTGAAAGAAGGATATGCTCCTTTGTCTGAGCCATAACACCATCTGTAGCTGCAACAACGAGGATAGCACCATCCATCTGAGCTGCACCAGTGATCATGTTCTTAACGTAGTCAGCATGTCCTGGACAGTCAACGTGTGCGTAATGTCTCTTCTCTGTCTCGTACTCAACGTGAGCTGTAGAGATAGTGATACCTCTTTCTCTCTCTTCTGGAGCCTTATCAATGTTTGCGAAATCAACAGCTGCGTTACCAGCTACTCTCTCTGAAAGAACCTTTGTAATAGCTGCTGTTAAAGTTGTTTTACCGTGGTCAACGTGTCCGATTGTACCAATGTTACAATGTGGCTTACTTCTATTAAACTTTTCCTTTGCCATGATTTAAAATCCTCCTTATAATTATGTCCCCAAAACCCTGTGCTTGGGTGACCTGGCTAAAAATTATTATATTAAAAATATAATATATTTTCAACTATTTTTTAGTTGTTATAGGGATAATTATACCGGCATTTGCCATTTTTCAGACAAATGCCAGGCATAATTTATACTTTTTTATATTATCACCATCGCAAATGACCTCACGGTCATCTGTTCACGGCATTTTTGCTGCATCTGATTACTTACCAGCCTTAGCTGCGATAACCTTCTCCTGAACGCTCTTTGGACACTGTGCGTATCTCTCGAAGAACATTGAGTAGTTACCACGACCCTGTGTTGATGAACGAAGCTCTGTTGAGTAACCGAACATCTCTGCAAGTGGAACGAATGCTCTGACGATCTTACCACCGCCGATATCATCCATACCATCGATCTGTCCTCTCTTAGCATTTAAGCTTCCGATTACATCACCTAAGTACTCCTCAGGCATTGTAACTTCAACCTTCATGATAGGCTCAAGAAGAACTGGGTTTGCCTTAGCCATAGCATCCTTGAATGCCATAGAACCTGCAATGTGGAATGCCATTTCTGATGAATCGACTTCATGGTATGAACCATCGTATACATTTGCATGTACACCAAGTACCGGATATCCACCAAGGATACCTGCCTTAGCAGCCTCCTCGATACCTTCACCAACTGCTGGGATATATTCCTTAGGAATAGCACCACCAACAACTGTTGACTCGAACTTGAATGTCTCCTCACCATTTGGATCCATAGGCTCGAACTTAACCTTACAGTGACCATACTGACCACGACCACCTGACTGCTTAGCATACTTGCTATCAACGTCAACTGCCTTGGTAAATGTCTCTTTGTAAGCAACCTGAGGTGCACCTACGTTAGCCTCAACCTTGAACTCACGAAGAAGACGGTCAACAATAACCTCAAGGTGAAGCTCACCCATACCAGCGATGATTGTCTGTCCTGTTTCTTTATCTGTATGTGCTCTGAATGTAGGATCCTCCTCAGCAAGCTTTGCAAGAGCCTCGCCCATCTTACCCTGATCATTCTTTGTCTTAGGCTCGATAGCAAGCTCGATAACTGGCTCTGGGAATTCCATTGACTCGAGGATTACCGGGTGCTGCTCATCACAGATTGTATCACCTGTTGTTGTAAGCTTGAAACCTACAGCAGCAGCGATATCACCGGCGTAAACCTTATCAATTTCCTTACGAGCATTCGCATGCATCTGTACGATACGTCCTACACGCTCTTTCTTATCCTTTGTAGCGTTGAGTACATATGAACCTGAATTCAATGTACCTGAGTAAACTCTGAAGAATGCTAACTTACCAACGAATGGGTCTGTCATGATCTTGAATGCTAACGCTGAGAATGGCTCATCATCTGATGAATGACGAACAACAGCATTTCCCTCAGGATCAACTCCTGTGATATCAGGAATATCTGTAGGAGCTGGCATGTACTCGATTACACCATCAAGCATCTTCTGAACGCCCTTATTCTTGTAAGCTGAACCAAGGAATACCGGAACTGCCTCACAAGCAATAGTAGCTCTACGAAGAACTTTCTTCATATCCTCTATTGAAGGCTCTTCACCCTCAAGATACTGCATCATTAAATCATCATCTAACTCGCAGATCTTCTCAACAAGGTTCTCATGCCACTTATCGGCATCAGCCTTTAAGTCATCAGGGATTGTTGTAATCTCGATGTCTTCGCCCTTGTCATCTTTGTAATAGTAAGCTTCCATCTCAAATAAGTCGATAAGACCGATGAAGTCTGACTCTTTTCCGATAGGAATCTGTACTGGAATTGCATTCTTTCCAAGACGATCGATAATTGTCTGTACTGAATAGAAGAAATCAGCACCCATTTTATCCATCTTGTTGATGAATGCCATACGTGGAACATTATATGTGTCAGCCTGACGCCATACATTCTCTGACTGTGGCTCTACACCAGCCTTAGCATCGAATACACCAACAGCACCATCAAGTACACGGAGTGAACGCTCAACCTCAACAGTGAAGTCAACGTGTCCCGGAGTATCAATGATGTTGATTCTGTGCTCTAAAGCTCCAGCCTTTGGTTTGTGATGATCCTCTAATGTCCAGTGACATGTTGTAGCAGCGGAAGTGATTGTGATACCTCTCTCCTGCTCCTGCTCCATCCAGTCCATAGTTGCTGTACCATCATGAGTATCACCAATTTTATAGTTAACACCGGTATAGTAAAGAATTCTCTCTGTAAGAGTAGTCTTACCAGCATCGATATGAGCCATAATACCAATGTTTCTTGTTCTGTCCAATGGATATTCTCTTCCAGCCAACGGATTGTCCTCCTTTTATTATTCTGCAGATAGCCCAGATTAGAATCTGTAGTGAGCAAACGCCTTGTTTGCCTCTGCCATCTTGTGCATATCTTCTTTTCTCTTTACAGATGCACCTGTGTTGTTTGCTGCATCCATAATCTCCTTAGCAAGTCTCTCTTCCATTGTCTTCTCACTTCTGGCACGTGAGAAAGTTGTTAACCAACGAAGTCCGAGAGCCTGTCTTCTGTCTGGTCTTACATCGATAGGTACCTGATATGTTGCACCACCGATACGTCTTGCCTTAACCTCGAGTAATGGCATGAT
>VOFC01002368.1_pt1 | contig 32290 bp, 50 predicted proteins | sample 5384161 | NCBI WGS metagenome assembly VOFC01 (sample SAMN12384722, study PRJNA508395) | human gut metagenome | isolation source: healthy gut B | host: Homo sapiens
TCTCATTGACAGAACCCGGATTAAAAAATTCTATGGATATGCTGCAGCTCTAACATGTACTCTCTTTCACCTTCTTCTTTTCTCTCTGTTCCCACAACAAGGATCAATAAGAACAGGATCGTGTGATCAGTTTCAGATCTGTAGACTGCATACCCATACGGATCGCAACCGCAACGCAGGCTTTATAGATCAATGAGCCAATGACAACACTGGATGTCACACGCAGGAAAGTTACCTTTTTAAAGACGGTTGTTCCGATGATAACAGAAGCAAGACCGATCACGACCGTACCTGTTCCCATTGTCACATCAAAGTAGCGCTGCTGCTGTGCAAACATACAGCCGCTGAGTGCTGCAAAGCCGTCGCCAAGCGCCAGACCCAGTATCTTGATCCATCCTTTATCCACACCAAGGCTTGTTACGATCGTCTCATTATCGCCGACCGCGCGCAGCATAAAACCGGATTTGGTACTTAAATACCAGTCGAGAATGTATTTCACGATCATTGTGATCACGAATGCCACAATAACTGTTTTAAACTGGGAAAGACTTTCCGGGATAATAGCATTGACCAGTTTGTTATCGAAGATATTTTCCATATTGTAGATTGGCAGATTTGCCTTTCCGGCAATACGGAGATTAACAGTATAAAGCGCCGTCCGATATCAGATCACGCACACGGAGCTTGACATGGATCAGTCCTGTCAACATACCTGCAACCGCACCGGCTGCAAAAGAAATTGGCAATGTCAGAAACGGATTCCATCCCTTTGTAATCAACATAGCAGTAATAGCAGCTCCCAATGGGAAGCTGCCATCTACTGTCATATCCGGAAAATCCAAAATTTTGTAGGTGATATAAAGTCCGAGCGCCATGATCGCATAGATCAGACCCTGCTCGAAAACACTCAGTACTAAACTCATTTCTTACCTCTTACTCTACTGTAATTTCATCAAATGTCTGATATGCTTTTTCCATCATATCATCACTGATCGTCAGATTCACATCTGCTGCTGCCTTTGTATTGATGTAAAGGCTAGGCTCGCTGATGACTTCAAAGTTCATTTCGGAAGCCTTTGCTTCTCCCTTTAATACCTTTGCAGCCATTGCACCTGTCTGTTTGCCAAGCTCTACATACTCAAGACCCATGGAAGCAACACAGCCTGCTTTTACCTGTTCTACTTCAGAACCGAATACCGGGATACCTGCATCCTTTGCTGCTGCAAGCTCTGTCTGCAGAGCAGATACAACTGTATTATCCATCAAATTGGTAATACAGTCAACCTTTCCTGCTAAATCTTTTGCTGCCATTTCTACGTCTGCAACTACATTGATGCCGGTTTCTACAATTTCAAATCCGTAATTCGGAGCTGCTTCTTTGTAGCTTTCGATCGTGCTGACTGAGTTTGTTTCACTTGTTGTATAAATAATACCGATCGTTTTTGCATCCGGTAATATTTCACGGATCATTTCAAGCTGTGCATTGATCGCAAGTGCATCGGATGTACCTGTGATATTGCCAGCCGGTGTACCGTCTTCCTTTGCAAGACCTGCTTCTACCGGATCAGAAACTGCTGTATAGATAACCGGAATATCTGTATTCATGCAGGAGTTGTATGCTGCCATTGCAGATGGTGTTGCGATACCACAGATCATATCAACGCCCTGTGATACATAATTTTCTGCGATCGTACTTGCTGTGCCTGTATCAGCCTGTGCATTGTCATAAATGACTGTCAGGTTTTCGCCTTCTACGATGCCTGCATCTGCAAGTCCCTGTAAGAAGCCTTCTCTGCAGTTATCCAGAGAACCATGCTCAGCAAACTGTGAAATACCGATCGTATACTGTTTGCCGTCTGTTGCTGTATCAGTGGCATCTGTTGCTGTTTCCTCTGTTGCATCCGTTGCTGTCGCATCCGTTGCCTCTGTTTCATTCGCAGTTGTATCTGCTGCGTCTGTCGCATCCGTTGCCCTCTGTTACTACTTTCTTTTTTTCATTGCAGTTGTATCTGCTGCATGCCAAATTGACAATGAATTGTCCACTCTGTCACATACATCCATATGTGCCGGATTGATAACGGGTTCGGTTCCCGGCGACACCTACTAAATGCAATCTACTTCTTTTTTCACTTTACAGCCGCCCTCAAAAGTCCATTCAGCAAATCCTTTCATGCTGCATCACACCACCTGCAGCTCTCTGATATATTCTTTGTTTCCTTTTCTTTCGCAATATTCTTCCAATGCTTTTACATTCTTTCCTTTATCCCACTGACAAGCATATAAATACCACCGATCAGGGCACCTGCTGCAAGCAATATAAAGAAGATAATGGTTACCATATTTCCTCGCCGATGTCACCGTCATTGATCACATAAGGCAGGAATAATGCCGCACTTTCCTCCGGCAATCCAAGCCTGTCTACAAACTCATTAAAGTATGTCAGATAATCACCCGAAAGCGGCTGGATCGTTCGGAAATCTTTACCGGCTGCAGGTTGTCCATTGCTGATTCGTCTCCATCCAGATACGCCCAGTAAGCATCCATATTTTCTTTCGCCCGGTTCATTGTGGAACCACTGCAGTTTACACCCATATATTCTGCCTCTCCGACAGGAACCATAAATTGCATGGCCGTCATACCGCCCTTATCATTTTTTCCTGATAGGCATAATAATCCATGAAATAATATATGTCACCCTCAACCTTCACATTTTTCTGTATATCCTCTGCCTTTAAATCTTCAATTTTCAATGGTTTTGAAAAAGCACATTAAGGTCATCCCATGTTATCGCTACAAATACAGCAGCAAGCGCCCACAGAAGAACCGTAGCAAAAATACAGTTTGCCATGTATTTTTTCTTCAGTTTTTCAATCATATTTTTCCTCACTTTTCTCTTACTTTATTTTTCTGAATCTCACACCGCTGTCATACTTTTTTTCTTCAAAAAGTTTTCTGTACGTCGCATTTTTCTTCTTAGGCAGTTTAAACAACATACCTTTCTTTGTCTTTTTAAATGCAGACGCACCAACCTTTTTCATTTTTGTCGTTTTCAGCGTTACGGTTTTGAGCTTCTTACACTTATAAAACGCTTTTTTACCGATCGTTTTGACATTTTTCGGTATCGTGATCGCAGTAATGCTTCTGTCACCTTCAAACGCACTGTCTCCGATCGTCACCAGACTACCCGGCAGTGTTACCTTCTTTAATGCCGTGCAATGATAAAACGCTTTCTTGCCGATCTTTGTAATACCCTCTGCAATCTTTACTTTTTTTCAGCTTTTTATGGTTTGCAAATGCATACGGAGCAATTTCTTTTACATAGCAGGTTCTTCCTGCTGCATCCATAAAAAGTAGTCGGAATCGTGATGTCCTCCGCATCTTCATCTGCTTCCTTGAAGGTGACATACACTTTACCGTTCTCTATCTGCGCAATCTCATAAACCAGACCGCTGATATCCATGCTGTCTCCGACCTCCACAGCCTCATCCGGCGTCTCATCCACATCATCTTCCGGCATTTCACTTGGCCGCTGACAGGTGTTGCGCTTGGGGATTCGCTTGGCTGCTGGTTTGGCGTCTCACTCGGTGCCGGGCTTGGGCTTGGCGTCTCACTCGGTGTCGGACTTGGGCTCGGCGTCTCGCTCGATGTCGGGCTTGGGCTCGGTGTCTCGCTCGGTGTCGGACTTGGGCTTGGTGATTCACTTGGTTGCTCGCTTGGTTTTTGGCTTGGCGTCTCGCTCGGTGTCGAACTTGGGCTCGGTGATTCACTTGGTTGCTCGCTTGGTTTTTGGCTTGGTGTCTCGCTCGGTGTCGGACTTGGGCTCGGCGTCTCACTTGGTTGCTCGCTTGGTTTTTGGCTCGGCGTCTCGCTCGATGTCGGACTTGGGCTTGGCGTCTCGCTCGGTGCGGGCTTGGGCTTGGCGTCTCGCTCGGTGCGGGCTTGGGCTCGGTGTCTCACTCGGTGTCGGACTTGGGCTCGGTGTCTCGCTCGGTGCCGGACTTGGGCTTGGCGTCTCACTCGGTGTCGGGCTTGGGCTCGGCGTCTCGCTCGGTGTCGGGCTTGGGCTTGGGCTCGGCGTCTCACTCGGTGCCGGGCTTGGGCTCGGCGTCTCACTTGGTGTCGGGCTTGGGCTCGGCGTCTCACTTGGTGTCGGACTTGGGCTCGGCGTCTCGCTTGGACTCTCCGATTCGCCGGATGAGGTACCGTAGTATTTCTCTACTCCGATACTCTCAAGCTCTGCCTCTGTTGCCAGATCTGCCGGATAGGCTTCCTCTCCCTTATGCAGCAGATACAGTCCTGCTGCAGCACCTACCAGACCGGCATTGTAATCCAGTGCCACCTCGGAAGCTGTATAATCCTCTGCATTATCCACAAAAGAACTGCTTGTACTTGTCGGTCCACCTACCAAAGCTCCTAATAAAAACATGCGCCTGCGTCGTTCTTCCATTACCAGACACATTGTTATACCCCGGATGCAGCTCTATGATGTGGATATTTAACGGCATGATCATTATATCCCACCACAAAACAATATCCTTTTCCGTCGTTTCCGGCATTATTTCCAAGGATATACTTCATCTGCCCTGTTGCCCAGTCTCCATACCGATTCTGTCCTAACACAGAATCATATGCCAAAGCAGTAAACTGTTGAGCCGCATTGTACCTTGCAGATCCCCACTTCATCAAAAAGAAATATCCATTGTCCTCTGTTTTTGCAAAACTTCGATTCATCCCGTCCAAACAGTTAGACACCGTTGAAAGATTACCTCCATCCGGATCATACAACATAGCTGCCAAGCTGACATTATTCCAACATAAACTCCAATTCGGATTCGTAGCAGAGCCAAATTTCTGATCATATTTTTGTTTATAAGTATCATTACCTGTTGCTTTATAAAGCCATGCAGCAGCTAAAGCATAGTCATCCTCATAATTGGAAGAAGCATATAAATTGCCCGGATCACTGATACTCAGTCCTGTTCGTCCCATGCTGATCTGCTGGTCTGCATAAGCAAATAATTTTTCAGCATATGTAAGTGCCTTTCCGTCACTATAATTCACTGCATGAATTGCCAAAGCAGCCGCCGACTCACACAACACATCTACACATGGATTCGAATCCGATGTAAAATAATATTGACCTTCTCTAGACGATTGATTTTCCGGGGCTCCCCAGTAATCATGATCCGTATTACCATTGCCAACCTGATAGCAATAAGCAATCACATTACCATTCGCATCTAACACTGCACATTTTTCCAGATATTCCGCGAAATGATCCAATATCCGCTGTATATGCTCCGTCTGTCCTAATTCCGTAAAAGCATCTTTAAATTGATAATAGCTCATTCCCAAAACAGATGCTGTATATGCCTGCGGAAGTGCAAATTTAGCATGGTCGCCTGCATCATGATAGCCCCCGCTCACATCCACAGTTTGTCCATTATAGGATGCATACTGATCCTCTGTATGACAATTTTGTCTCCACGATAACCCTGTTTTTTCAGTCACATCTGTACCACACATATTGGCATCATATAAATACAAGGATTCCTGCAAAAGCTTAGCAAAATTGTATTCTATATCTGTATTTATATCTGTTGTCGGATCATCCTGCTTTCCGCCGCTTCCACTGCCACCGGATGCATCTGTCGTAAAATAAATATCTGATATTTCATAGCTTACACTGCTGCCCGATGCCAGATTGGCAAACTGCAGTCCCAGCTTTCCGATCCTGTCATAGCCACTCCAATCCATAGAAGCCAGATCAAATTTTGCTGTTGCACTCTCTCCTGCTGCAATATTAACCCATTCTCCATTTTTTCCAGCTATAAGACTCGCTCATACCAAATGCCATACAGCCGGTCTGCTCTCCTGCATAGGCTGTCAGGTATTTTACCTTAAAATCTACCACAAGCTGCTTTTACACCCAGCGCATCCAGCTCCTGCTTTTCATCCATATCGGATGGCAGGCTGACCAGAAGCTCTGCAGCCGGCTTGTTAGAGCCTTCTCCGTCTTCCGCAGCTAATATACCATTTTTTTGTATATATGGCATCAGATCAATCTTATCTTCTGCCGCATACGTCTTTTCTCCCGGAACTGTTATGCCTGTCAACACAACCGCCGCAGACAGCACAAGTGCCAGAACCCTGTTTCTTTGTTTTTTTCCTCGTCTTTTCACATGAACCTCCCATAGGCATACAATAGTTATGTTTATTGTAACAAAATAATGAGCCAATGTCGCTTGGCTCATTATACGGAAATTATGCACTTGTTTTGTATAAAATGTCATGTTCTTTCGGATTACATGACTTATTTACAGCTTACACAAAGCTGATCACTTCTTCCTTCGGCGCTTTTGTCTTCTCCACAGAAATAGCATGCAGCACCGGACCTTCCTTGCCATAATCTTCAAAGTATTCAATGGCTACCTTTGCTGTTACCTTGACCCATTCCTTCTGTTTTAAGGTATCTGCCTGGTCATACTTGCAGGCATACCCCAGAAATGCCATATCCTCTGCACAGCAGGTCATTGCCATTCTGCCCGGTACAAAATATCCCTTCGGGAAATTTTCAGGATGCAGCACCATACCCACATAGGAGATCGTCTTGCCGGCATAACGCTGCATATTATCCAACACATCAATATACCAGATTCCATAGCCTGTATCATCCAGATCGATCACATCTGCACCCACATCAAACGGCAGATCTTCTTCGAGCGTCGCATTTACTTCGCCGTTCTTATCCTCAAAGATGATTTCAGCATTCTGGTTGATCGCCTTGATATTTCTCTTATAAGTCGGTATCTGTTCAATAATATTGTCACAGCGGTTCATGATGATCAGCTCGGACTTGCGGATATGTTCTGCCAGCAGAGATTTCATATTCGTAAAATAGGTGGAAAATGTAGAGCCGTCGATACAGGTGATCTGCTGTTCCAGCTTCCAGTGCCATGGCAGTTTTACATTTTTGCTGTTCCACATACCGTTAAACTCGATCAGGATACGCGCCGGTTTATGCTTTTTCTCCAGCTCGATCAAATTCTGCGCTGTAAAATCTTCCTCATCCTCGATCAGTTCCATGACCGTTCTGCTCTTTTTCAGAAGTGTCGCATCATATTCGATATCGCCTTCCTCACATACGATCAGAAGCGTTTTTGCGCGCATCTGGAAATAAGGTTGCGCGATCGTATACTGGATGAATTCTGTCTTACCACTGTCTAAGAATCCGTTAATCATATATACAGGAATCATAAGTTCTTTCCTCTTTCTTATCATATTTCTGTCTGCTTATTTGCCAAACAGCTCTTTTAAAGCATCTTCCTTCAGTTCGGAGCCAATGACACAGATCTTACCGGTGTACTCAGCACTGCCATCACGGATCTCGCTCTCACCCGGTACATAATCAAAGTGGATAAAGCCGTTCTCAGACGGAAGCATACCTTTTGCACGCAGGATAAAGCCATATTTTTCTTTGTCCTCTAATGCATCCAGCATATTTTGTAATTCTTCCTTTGTATACTTGTCCGGTGTTTCCATGCCCCAGCTTGTAAATACTTCATCTGCATGATGATGACCATGCCCGTGGTCATGTCCGCAGCAGCAGTGTCCATCATGATCATGATGATGTTCATGTTCTTCATGATCGTGGTCATGGTGATGTTCATGCTCTTCGTGATCATGGTCATGATGATGCTCATGTTCCTCGTGATCGTGGTCATGATGATGCTCATGTTCCTCGTGATCGTGGTCATGATGGCAACATTCGCCATCATGGTCGTGATGATGATGTTCATGCTCATGCTCTTCCATAACAGCCTTCAGAAGCTCTGCTTCCAGATCTTGGCTCCTTCGATGGCTTCCATGATCTTTTTTACCGTCAAGCTCATCCCAAGGGGTTGTAATAATAGCTGCCTTTTCATTATGCTGACGGATCAGTCCGATACACTGGTTGATCTTTTTCCTCGCTCATTTCACCTGTACGGCTTAAAATGATCGTACCTGCATGCTCGATCTGGTTCTCGAAGAACTCACCAAAGTTCTTTAAATAAGTCTTACATTTCTTTGCATCCACAACCGCAACCGCACTGTTTAAATGTACGCCTGCTTCTCCTGTTGCACCTTCCACCGCACGCATGACATCGGAAAGCTTTCCGACACCGGATGGCTCGATCAGGATACGGTCAGGATGATACTGATCCAGTACCTGCTTCAGTGCTGATGCGAAGTCACCAACCAAAGAGCAGCAGATGCAGCCTGAGTTCATCTCTGTGATCTCTACGCCTGCTTCCTTTAAAAAGCCGCCGTCAATACCGATCTCACCGAATTCATTCTCGATCAGAACGACCTGCTCGCCCCCTGCAGTGCCCTCTTTTAACAGTTTCTTTATCAAAGTTGTTTTTCCTGCTCCCAAAATCCGGAAACAATATCAATTTTTGTCATGTTCTTCACCTTTCTTTGTTCTGTTTCTTACTATAGTTATCTTTTACACCGAAAATCACAGGATTTTTTCCATGCCCTATACACATTATAGCACACTTGTCAAACAAGGAACTCCGCAAATCTTCCTTTATCTGCCTGACTGCATTCCACCGTCACCGAAATGCCATCTGCCTCATAGCTTTCCGAAAGCACATTCGCCTGTTCTTTCAAATATGAAGATATCTCCTCTTGCATATGGCAGGCACATATGACAAATCTCATGTCCCGCATATACCCGTTTCAACACTTCATCCGCCAAAAGAGTTATACTGCTCTCTTCCTTTGCGGAAATATATACCGCCGATTCAGTTACCCTTAGGCAACTCGATTCTTCCATCCGGTCAACCTTATTATATACCATCAGAACCGGAATATCCGCAGCACCGATCTCCTCCAGCGTTTCATTTGTCACGGCAATATGATCTTTATAATCAGGATCCGAAAAATCCACCACATGCAGAAGCAGATCTGCACTTGCGGCCTCTGACAGCGTAGAGCGGAATGCCTTAACAAGACCATGTGGCAGCTTGTCAATAAAACCGACCGTATCGGACAGGAGCACCGTTTTGTTTTCCTTCGGTGTAATACTGCGGACTGTTGTATCCAATGTCGCAAACAGCATATCCTTTTCCATGACCGTTTTTCCGCATCACCCAGATAGCGCATGACCATGCTGTTCATGATCGTCGACTTTCCCGCATTAGTATAACCGACCAGTGCAACGCGAGGGATCGCGGATCTTGCACGTTTCTTCTGCTGTGTCCGGCGTTCCGTTTCCATTTCGGCAAGCTCGCGCCTAAGCTCTGTCAGGCGGCTCTGGGCACGTCTTCTGTCAAGCTCCAGCTTCTTCTCACCGCTGCCTCTGCTGCTCATAGAACCACTCGTTCCGCCCTGTCTGGACAGTGCTTCATGGAGTCCTACAAGACGTGGCAGCAGATATTGCAGCCTTGCCCACCTCTACCTGCAGCATCGCCTCTCTGGATTTTGCCCTGGACGCAAAAATCTCCAAAATCAGCGTCGTACGATCCATGACTGCCATTCCCGTATCATCCTGAATATTACGGAGCTGGGACGGTGTCAGAGAGTCATTAAATAAAAGCAGGTCTGCCTGCAGTTCTTCCGCTTCTTCTCTGATCTGCTCCAGTTTTCCCGGTCCTACATAAATTGCTTTATTGATCTGTGTGTGCTGCACACAGTTTCCCACTACTTCCATCTCGCAAGCATTTGCCAACTCTGCAAGCTCTGCCATAGAACGTTCAAATTGTCTGTCATTTTGCGTATCCACGCCTACCAGATATACCTTGTCCATGTTTCTCCCATTTCCTTTTCTATTTCCAAACATCAAGATCGGGGATTCGAAATGTTATGAACTCCCACAAACCGCATAAAGAAAGTAGTTCAGCGGTGTCATTTTCATTGTCAATCACTTAGTCAATCAATGCTACAAACTGGAATTCTCACCTATCCTAATGTCATTATCATAACAGCAAAAATTACTGCTAAAATCGCGTCAATAATAATAAGAGTTCTCCTATATTTATTTTGATATTCCACTCGATTCAAGATTTTAGCCTTTTGTTTTTCAGTCATCCTCCAGTCTGATGGAAAAAAAGCACATATCAGAAAAATTACCCACATAAGGAGTCCTGCAAAAGAGAGAATAACTAAAACTCCTGAATCATTAACTCCTATAACACCTCTTACAATAATCGCAGTGATTAGGATTAACAATGAACAAATAGCCATTATTTTTTCAATTTTTGTCATCTTGCCTTCCATACTTGTTCCTCCTTCAACTTCCGATTTTCACTCTTCCTCAGGCTGTTTATAAAAATCCAGCATAGAACCATTCGGAAGGTAATTATCAAATGCCCAATCGGTAATTGTAACCACTAAGTGATCATCTTCAATTGTTATATCTGCGGAGACCGTTCCCAAATCTGCCATATCTGCTGCAAACTCTTTCCCGCTGAAATGTAAGATTCCTGTCTCAGGATCATATTCGCCAATGGCGTCTTCAAAATAAGCTACTTTATACACACCAAAGTCTATCGAATAGGTATTTCCGTCATTATGCGAAATGATAAGTTCAGACCCCATATCATCGCAGTATGTTCCATCTTCGATAGCATTTGCATTATAAGGCAAAAACTCATACGAACAGACTACTGTATAATCCGCTTCCGCTCCATGAACTACCTTTTCAGTTGTTCCGACATTCTCTCCGCAGATCCAATACGAGCCGTCCGATTTCTGAACAATTGTATTATCCATGAAGCGCGGATATATGCCTTCAAACTGACCTATGTCCGTAACATCTGAATTTAACTGCATACTGCCTGTCCAGACCATGCAGGCATCTTCCGCCACCCGTACGGGTGTATCAACGACCTCAGGATGATCGACGCCGCAGTTCCAGGGGCCGCATTATAACCCCAGGTCCATACAGTCCCATCTGATTTCAGAATCGCGTGATTAAACCAGCCTCCGGTAATAAATGCCGCATCGTCAAAGATTTTTCTTGGTTCCGGATAGAACAGCACATCTGTTGACTGATAACCGCCTTCGATTGCAATGGTTCCCCAGGTCCACACTTCACCATTCTCGGCAAGACAGACAATGTCATCCCTGCCACATCGGGCATAGGCGACATTCTCCATCATTAAGACAGGACGGGTGATTACGTAGTGCTCTGCATTTATATACCGATCCCAGTCAAACGAATCATATTGCTGCAATGCGCCGCTTCCTGCATTTCCAAATCCATAAAGCTTATGATCTGAAGTCAGATAGATGGAAAACCCAGACTGGGAGTAATCGGTATGAATGACATTATCAGCGATTTTCACATATTCATTATGAAAGTCCTCGTCCTGAATGCCCTGTCCGAGTTGGCCGTAATGATTGCTTCCGCATCCCCACAAGACCTGATTCTCATCAACATGATATAGATTAGTCGGATCACCGGTATTGGTGATGTAGTATTGACTCAGATCAATGGAAATCCGCGCGTTGTCAATGCTTTCAGCCTGCGGAATGTTTTTCGACCGTATCCGGCTGAAACTCCAACTGCCCTGTTGTGCCTGTTGTATCTGCTGCAGGGGTATCTGCCTGCGGATCAGCTAGCTGGCAGGCGCTCAGGAAGACGCAGGCAGCAATTGAAATACAGGTAATCCCAGTTCTTGGTTTTTATATGATTCATCATAGCTGGTCTCCTTCATTAAGATTCGGTGGCTATATTACACTATAATACAAACTGAAATTTGTGCGAGAACACACCGAGGTCTTAATGACCTCGGTGCTTCTCTTTTTCTTTTGCTGTTTCAGTTCAAACATTCGCTCTGTCTCAGCCAGTTTCTGTTCACGGCATTTGGCTTTGCGCTCATGCTTGTTCTGCTCCTGTTGCATTTTCAGAGCCTGCTGTGATTTTTGTTCCAATGCCTTTTTCCTGCATCTGTTTTCTTACATCACGCTGCATTCTCTTTGGATTCTTTTTCGTCTCCATAACAACAGCTGCCACAGCTGGACTGAATTGCAAACTATAATAATGCCCTAAGATAAACTTGTTGATATCGTAGTCCTTTGGTTCTGAACCAAAGGTTACCTTAGCTACAGACAATTTCCGTCCTCGTACCTTTCAAATACGCCTACCCAAAATGGTTCTTCAAAGAACACCGTCAGCTTGCCTGTTACTTCGCCCATGACAATCCCTCCTTATTGATTGAGATGAGCAAAGAACGGACAACCGGAGGGCAGGTTACTTACCCTGAATAATCAGGACGGCCGGGCTACCTACCGGCTCTGGCATGCATGCTACATACGTTGCGTTTTTATCTTTGCTTTATATAATCAAGTCTAAACGACTGGATTAACTGAAATAAAAATTCAAATTCGTCTCTCAGTATTACTGAATGTTTATTAATATCCCAAGTTTTCATGTATTAGAATTATTTCAAATTCGCCAGTCATAGGTTTTTCCCATAATACCGAAAGTCCTCTACATATTCTTTCCGGGCTTTTACAATCATAACATTTGTCCGCTTTTATTGCACAAGGCGTTTTGACTCCTAGCCTTTGGGCATTTAACGGAGCTGCAATATTTCTTGCCCTGTACAATGCACTGTCATAATCCTTCTCAATCTTGTTCTCACCTATGACAAAATAAACCTTTTCATGCCCATAAAATATGGATGCAACACGATTACAATTTCCATCTATGTTGACAATTTCACCACTTTCAGCAATTCCATTTACTGACGTAATATATATGGATGCTGCGTTTGCCTCTAGACGAACCTCTTTACTTGTTTTTCCTTCCGGTATCCTATGATGCCAAAACACTTGATTATGTGTACTTAGACTTTCAAAAAGTCCCATCTTTTCTAATGTCATAGAACCTGCAAATCCTACAGTTTGATTATCAATTTGGGAATTTATATAGTTAGCTGCTTCGGAAGCAGTTTCAAAGCAATTAACAATATAGCCTAATGAAATCAAGTTTTTCTTTATCAAATCAAAATTTCTTCCCACGATGTTCTCTCCAAATTCATGCAAAAATTCAAATTTGTCTTTGTCTATCATTATATCATTCTTTCCAACATGAGCAAATACTTTTACTCTTTTCTTCTTAATCGTAATATAGGTAGTTTCAATTCCCCTTGCTTTTTAATCATGTGTGCTTGTTTGTAGTCAATCAATAGTCAATCAAACTTTATAAGCATAAAAAAAGCGGAAGTGCCTATTTCTAGTATAGCGGTTCACAAATAACTGGACTAAATACGAAGTATATTTTTCTGAGAGTGCATGTCAAAAAACGTAGGCGTAGCGGGCTACGCTGAGGATTTTTGACATGTGCTATCGGGAAAATATACAAGCAGTTAGGTCCGGTTATTTTGAAACCGCTGTACTAGGTACTTCCACAATTTTACGTAATGAGACATCGGGGATTTTGACCCCGACATCATTTTAATGTGTTTAGAGGCATTACGCAAATAAAAAATCTGTGAACTGCGCGTATTTTTGCAAGCTTGCTTGCTTTTACTGTATAGGAATGACAAAGAAATTTCCTATACAAAAAAGAAGGATAGCATACACTACCCTTCTTCACTCTTTCTCTCTTTCTTCTATTACAAAATCAGCTTCTGTCCAAAAGCTCTGTATAGAAATCTGTGTAATCCGTTCTGCCGGCTTTCATACAGTCGATTGCTGATGATGGATGCAGATTTAATCTGCCTGTCAGGAAGTATGGAATATCATAGCCCCAGACAACTCCCTGCTCCTTCAGTGCCATCATCTGTGTCTCCACAAATTTCAGTACCGGGAATAAATTGTATTTCGGATTTTTCAAAAAACCAAGCAGCAGCTCCATTGCACAGTTACCTGCGCCACGTCCCATGGAGCTCATCGTAGCGTCCAACAGACTTACCCCTCTTGCCATGGATTCAATCGTATTGGCAAATGCAAGCTGCTGGTTATTGTGTGCATGGATTCCGACATATTTGCCTGCTGCATCCATTGCATCCACATATTTATCGGAGAGGGCGCGGATCTGTTCCGGGTAGAGAGAACCGTAGCTGTCCACAAGGTAAACACCATCTACATTTGTCTCTGCCAGCATCTTCAGTGCAGTATCCAGATCTGCCTCCTGCGCATTGGAGATCGCCATGATATTGCAGGTAACTTCGTATCCTTTTTCCTTTGCATCCTCGATCATATGGATCGCTGCAGGCATTGTATTGATGTATGTTGCCACACGTACCATATCGATCACGCTGTCTTTTCTATCAATGATATCTTTTTTGTAATCGCAGCGGCCTACATCTGCCATGACCGAAATTTTCAGATCAGAGTTGTTATCTCCCACGATCGCACGGATATCGTCTTCATCACAGAATTTCCACTTGCCGAATTTATTGACATCGAACATATCCTTAGATGCCTTATAGCCGAATTCCATATAGTCAACGCCCGCTTTTACATTTTGTACGATACAGTTCATTTACAAACTCATCCGTAAAATAAAAGCCGTTCACCAGTCCTCCGTCTCTGATTGTTGCATCTAATACCTTGACGTCAGTACGAACTGTCATCAAGTTTCCCTTCTGTGCCATTGTAATCTACTTCCTTTCTTTTCTCTTTCATGCTTCAACGCTTTAAAGCATATGAGTACATACTAGCACACCTGTCAAAATTCTGCAAGTCCTTTTTTGTTTTCCGACAGATCATAGACAGAATTCCTGTCGATTGCATTCTGCCCCTATAGCTGTGGATACTTTTCTTTCAAGTATCCGCAGAAAGCCTCCACGCCCTTTTCATTCAGGTGATCCGCATCCCCGAAGCAGTCATTCGGATAACAGTAAAAATCAGGGTAAAACAGCACATCCGGAAACTCCTGCACCAGATTCGCCATATAGCCGCGATAATGATCTTTCAACTCCCGTGTAAAGATTTTATAAGAAGTCTCATTGACCGGTGTCTGCTCTAAGATCACCTGTATGTTGTTTTCCTGCACAGAAGAAACATCTGCGTCAGATAAGCTGTAATGATATCGGAAGCACTAAAGTCACTGACCTTGGCTTCTCCGTCCACATCATCCGAATGGTCTGCCGTTCCATAATAGGTATGCCCGCTGTCTGCTTCCACCTGTGCATATTTCTGAAGATTTTCCTGTCTGCGTCCACAGAATACCGATTTTTTCAAAGCCGTTGCATATTTATTCGGCATATAGAATTTATATTGCAAATATTCCAGTCTGCAGTGGTCGATCAGAATATGCTCCGTGTCCTGAAAACTTTTTGCACGCGATACCAGATCCGAAAAGTCCGCACTGCGCAGCGTATGAAAATAAATGCATCTTGTCCATAATGTATCCACATCCATATAATGCATCGGCGCATACGCGATCACAACCGTCTGCGGCAGATCATCCGCGTGTGTTTCGATATATTCCTTCAGCGCATAATAGCCCTCGATCGGCGTTGTCCCGCCCAGTGCAATATTATAGCTGCCTTCCCAGAGAAGCGCCGGATCCATGCCCGCCTTTGTGCGGGAATCACCAACGATCAGTACCCTTGCAGCAGTACCCGTTTTACCCTGCACATAATCCTGCTGCTGCCTGTACATCGCATACTCCCCATCCAGATAGTTTTCCGGAAAAAGCATGCAATACAGCGGCAGAAGGAGAAAGAAAGGAAACAAAAGCAATATTAACTTTTTGACAATACTACCGATTTCTTTCCACATCATTTCTGTTACCTCAAAATTGGAAATATACAAATTCCTGTGCATTAAACGATGCCAGCAGGATCACGAGGAGCATAAATCCATAATAAAAGCTCCAGCGAAGCACCGGTTTCCACGTCTCTGTCTTGCGGATCGGATCTGCATGCAGACTACAGGCGTCATAAACAGCCAGCAAAGCAAGCAGCAGAGCCAGTTCCAGAGCCGTCCGCAGTGTCAGTCCGAGTCCCACAAAGCCTGTTCGCAGGTAAGAAAGCGGATGCCCTATGCCTGTCCACATATCCCACAGGATATATACTGCCTGTGATACCGACCCGGCCCGGAAAAAGACCCATGCCAGCATCACGAGAAAAAATGTCACAAGTCTGCTGATGACCAGAACGCCCTTCTTCTCTGTCCCCTCTTTGACGCGTCTGATATGTGCCCGAAACAGTGGAATACTGTTTTCCAGAATCTGCAGCATACCATGAAGTTTTATTTCTGTTGCACTTTCCTTGGAGTCACCTCCACCGGACGTTATCCGGCATCCTGCCCTGTGAAGCCCGGACTTTCCTCGTCTGCCGCCTTTCGGTCTGGCAGCCGCGATCATTTGTCCTACTTGCTTATTTATCATATTAAATCACTATTATCCCAATTACGGGATGTGCAACCATTTTAATCGCCTGCGGCGTGGGCTGCACAAAGTAGTAAGGATCTCTCCCTTTCCTGTCGCAGGCGCACGGGATGTGCAGCCATTTTAATCGCCTGCGGCGTGGGCTGCACAAAGTAGTAAGGAATCTTCCCACTTCGTGGGTCCCTCCTTACTACATGGGTCCCTCCTTACTACACGGGAAAACAACTGCCACCCACAAACTCTCTTACAATGGAATTATTGGGCAGATGTTCCGTACTGACCCCTAAAAAATATTCGAGGAATTTCAGCAGTCTCTTTGCCTCATAATATTCCGGTTCCTCTTCCGTGATATTAAACAAAAGCGGTTCCGCAAACTGTTTCAGTACTGCCAGCTCATAGATCAGCACACTGTTAAAGAAGGCATCTGCTTTTTCCTGATATGGGAAAATATTTTCCTCTTCTCCCTTTCTGACACTCGGCCACATTTGAATCGTTCTTTTGGCAGATGCGCCTCTGGTACGTGCATCCCTGACCATACGGCGGATCAGTCTGCCGTCTGTCGTCGGGATCCGGTTATGTTCATCTATATTCAGGCTGGTAAGTGCACTGATATAAATCTTATACTTACTGCTGTTCGGCAGAGAATACGACATGGCATCATTCAGCCCATGGATACCTTCCAGTACAAGGATATCTTCCTCGCCCAGCTTCTTTACATTGCCTCTGTATTCCCGCGCGTCCGGTTTTAAAATTAAAGGTCGGAAGTTCTACCTCTTTGCCTGCCAGCAGATCACTCCATATCTTTATTGAACTGCTCTACGTCCAGCGCTTCCAGACATTCAAAATTATAATCGCCGTTCTCATCACGCGGTGTCTCGGATCTGTTTTTGAAATAATCATAGTGCGATCGGATGGGTACTAACCCAAGCGTGCGCAGCTGAATGGACAGTCTGTGTGAAAATGTCGTCTTTCCGCTGGAAGAAGGTCCTGCGATCATCACAAACTTTACACCGTCACGGCTTGCAATATCCTTTGCGATCTCACCGATCCTGCGCTCCTGTAGTGCTTCCTGCACCAGGATCAGATCGTTCAGCTTTCCTTCACAGATCTGATCATTCAGATCTCCGACCGTATCGATCCCCAGCTTCATGCCCCAGTCCGTTGCCTGGGAAAGCGTTGTAAAAAAGCTGCTTTCTCGGTTCAAACGGCGAAACATCCTCCGGATCTTCTTATCCGGCAGATTTAAGATCATACCGCTTTCATATGCCTGCAGGGAAAAATTGGTACATACCCCTGCGTGTGGCAGCATATAGCCATAATAATAATCATAATAGCTGCCCATATTATATACATTGATCATAGAACTGCGTCTGTAACGGAACAGCTTCACCTTATCGTCCATATGCATCTGCACAAACAAAGCGATTGCTTCATCCTTTGGCATTGCCTGCTTATGGATTGGCTCTGCCTGCTCCACAAGCTCCGCGCATACGTGTTTCCGCTTTTGCCACGATCGCGTCTGTCAGATTTGACACCTCTGACACTGATATAATACCCCTTTCCGATTGAAAATTCCACCTTTATCTGATCCGGATGCACCTCAGGCAGAATGTCTACATGGCACGCATCAGTACCATGGTTGCGGTTCTGACATAAGACTTGTGTCCCGCGTCATCCGCATATGTCAAAAAGGAAATCTCCGTATCACGCTCCGGTGCTTTCAAAAGCTCCCGGATCTTTCCGTTTGCGATCACAAGTGCGATCCTTGCAGCATATTTGCTCTGGAAATCCTTTGCAATCTCTTCATACGTCGTTCCTTCTGCGTATTCATATATTTTACCGTCATATTTGATATGCAGCATTTTGCTACCTCCCATTACCTTACAGGATACGGAACGGATCCGCTTTGCCCTGTGTTATGATCTCGATACCTTCTGTTTCTCTTTTCAGATATTCCTGCAGATACGGCACAAAAATCTTCTCCAGCCCATAATGTCCTGCATCAATGACCGCCATGCCCTGCTCTACCGCATCAATCCCTTCGTGATGGTCGATATCACCGGTGATCAGCACATCTGCACCCTTTCCGAGCGCTGGTGCGATCATGGATTTGCCGGAGCCCGGCGAAATTGCTGCCCGGACAAGCTGCTGGCTGCCCTGTCCGAATACCTTTACCGCCTGCAGATGGAAACGCTCCTTGACATAAGCAGCACATTCATCAACCGTCATCGGATATGGCAGATCCCCCAATCTTCCAAATCCCCTCCTTGGCGATATCATCTTCAAAGGTAATATCCAGTACCTCTCTGTTCTGCAGCTTCAGTTCATCCGCCGCCGCATCCGCCATTCCCATCACATCAAAATTGGTGTGCATGGCATAATAGCACATATCGTCCTGCAGAAGCGTTAAGATCCGCCTGCCGATAAAATCCTCACTGTTTACTTTTTGATCCCTTTAAAAATAAGCGGATGGTGTGTCAGAAGCATATCTGCACCAACGCTTTCCGCTTCCGCGATCGCTTCCGTCGTCGCATCGACAGCTATGTAGATCCTTTTGATCTCCTTATCCGTTCTGCCCGCCAGAAGTCCGGGATTATCCCAGCTTTCCGCATAAGCAAGCGGAGACAGTTCTTCCAGTTTCCGTATCACATCTGCGCAGCGCATATGCCCTCCTGTTTTCCTTATGCAAGATCCAGCATGGCTGCTGCCAGATCCAGCATCTTCTTTCTGCTGACCGCCTCATCAGAACTGCTCTGATGCTGCTCTATCATTTTCAATATCTTTGTGAATTTCTGCTGTTCCTTTTGGATATAGCTGACAAGCTGTTCATTTTCTCCTGCATCAGATATGGTCCGAATGCATGCATGACCTGTCTTTTTTCCGTCGGCAGATTTTCGCACGCCTCGATAAATGCGATCTGGCCTTTCGCTGCCATCTCTTTTCTGACTGCGCGCAGAACCGGATAATACTTTCCCTCTTCCAGCACCATATTCTCTTCTACGATCAAATATGCCTGCTCATACAGAAAAGCGCGCAGTTCTTCCCATTCCGACTGTGGCTGCAGCACAAGCTCCTGAACCGGAAGCCTGTCCAGCTCTCCCAAGATCCGGCGCATCAAGCGTCCGCCCATGCCCGCCAGAATCACCGTGTCAACCCGGTCCTCCGGCGTTACCCCCGGCAAGACCGTCCGAAAGCCTTGTTTCTATGTACGGCGTAAGCTGTACCTCTTTGATATGCTGCTGTGCCCGCGACAAAGGCCCCGGTCTGACATCTGCAGCCAGTACATGATCCGCTTTTTTGCCTGCACCAGATAAATGGACACAAAGCCGTGGTCACAGCCGATATCCGCTACCCGCCTGCCTGTTACCATATCCGCTACCGTCTGAAGACGTTTTGATAAACTTACTGCTTCCATCATTAATCCAGATAATCCTTCAGCTTACGGCTTCTGCTCGGATGACGAAGCTTACGCAGCGCTTTAGCCTCGATCTGACGGATCCGCTCTCTTGTGACATTGAACTCACGTCCGACCTCTTCCAGTGTTCTGGCGCGTCCGTCATCCAGACCGAAACGGAGCTTGAGTACCTTCTGCTCACGCTCTGTCAGTGTATCAAGCACCTCATTGAGCTGCTCTTCTGAGGAGCGTAAATGCTGCTGCATCTGCAGGTACAGGCACATTGTCATCCTGGATAAAGTCGCCAAGATGGGAATCTTCTTCTTCACCGATCGGTGTTTCCAGAGAGAACCGGTTCCTGAGATATCTTTAAAATCTCTCGCACACGGTCCACCGGCATATTCATTTCCTTTGCGATCTCTTCCGGCGTAGGTTCACGTCCAAGCTCCTGCAAAAAGCTGTCTGCTGACTCTGATCAGTTTATTGATCGTTTCCACCATATGCACCGGGATACGGATCGTTCTTGCCTGATCGGCAATAGCTCTTGTGATAGCCTGACGGATCCACCATGTAGCATACGTCGAGAATTTATATCCTTTGCGATAGTCAAATTTTTCAACTGCCTTAATCAGACCAAGATTACCTTCCCTGAATCAGGTCCAGGAACAGCATACCACGTCCTACATAACGCTTTGCAATGCTGACAACCAGACGGAGGTTAGCCTCTGCTAATTTCTTCTTTGCCTCTTCATCGCCCTCTTCCATCTTCTTGGCAAGCTCGATCTCTTCCTCTGCACTCAGAAGCGGTACCTTACCGATCTCCTTCAGATACATGCGGACAGGATCCTCAATGCTGACACCGTCCGGAACAGAAAGATCGATATTCTCAACATCAACCTCTTCTTCCTCTGCCAGCAGCATCTCTTCATCCGGCTCATCATCATCGGTAATACGCAGCACATCCACGCCGTTGTGCTCCAGATATTCTACGATCTTGTCAAGCTGATCATCCTCTAACGAAAGCTCAGCGAAAGAATCCACTACCTTTGCTGATAATCCAGAACATTTTTCTTTTTCTTGGCAAGTGCCAAAACCTCTTTCAGTTTTTCATCCAGTCTTGCCTGTGTGTTTTCGTCCATCTTTTTTCCATCCTTCCATTTATGTATCTATTCTAACCTTAATCAAAAGAAATATGCGTTTTTTCAAGCTCATCCAGCTCCTGTCTGCCCGAAATAACACGGGAAAGTGCCTCCATATCGGAACCCGATGCTTTCAGATCGTGTTCGTAGGCATTCCGCTTTACCTTGACAACAATATCATGAAACGCTTTTTCTCTTTCCTGCACCTGTGACTGCGACTCCATATCCTGCTGCATATAGGGCAGCTTTGTATTAAACAAAGATGCCGCCTCGCGCTGCTCTTCTTCCTGTGAAAACCGGCTGATGATCGCCGCCGGATTCGGTTTTCCCTCTTCCAGCTTCGGGAACAGTTCCTGTGCAACCTGCCTGTACAATTCATTTGTAAAAGAAAGCGGCGTAATATATTTTTTGATTTTTTTATACAGATGCGGTTCTTCCACCAGCCATGTCAGGAGCAGCTTCTGTACATTCTCCTGTTGCTCCTTCGGCGTGTTTTTCTGCTGCACGGGCTGTTTCGGCCGTATGACCTCAGCGGCCATGCCCATCTTTGCCGCATAGCCTGTGACAAGCTTTTTTAGGCTTTCCATGCTGATATTATACTTTTCCGCCACAGCCTCTGTATAATTTTCCCTCTCCACTTCCTCGGAAAAACCACACAGCTTCTTTGCGATCTCATTGTAAAACTTCGTCTTTGCTTCCGGATCGGAGAGATCATATTGCTTCTGCATCATCCTAAGTTCAAAGAAAAAGGTATTCTCCGCCTGCAATAGACGTTTTGCAAATTCTTCCCGTCCCAGATTTTTCATAAATTCATCCGGGTCTTTATACGGCTCCAGATTCAGTACCTTACCGGTCAGACCTGCTTCTTTTTAAAATACCGATCGCACGCAGTGCCGCTTTCACACCCGCTCCGTCACTGTCATATGACAAAATGACGTTTTCCGTATATCGCCTGAGCAGGTTTGCCTGTCCGCTTGTAAATGCCGTTCCCAGGGATGCCACCGCCTGGGTAAATCCCGCCTGGTGCATGGCTATGACATCCATGTAGCCCTCACACAAAAATGATATTATCCTGTCTTGCCGTTCTGGCAAAATTCAGTCCGTACAGATTCCGGCTCTTGTCAAATACCGGTGTCTCCGGTGAGTTTAAATATTTTGGTTCTCCTTCTCCCATCACACGGCCGCCAAAGCCGATCACACGATGGTTGACATCCTGGATTGGAAACATCACCCGGTTCCAGAATTTATCACTCATGCCATATTTTTTCATTAAATACCGCAACGCCCGACTCCCGGATCAGTTCATCCGGATAGCCCTTATGTCGCAGATACTGGCAAAGATCATTGCTTGTCTTATTGGAATAGCCCAGTCCGAACCGGTTCATTGTTTCATCACTGAGCTGTCTGCCCCTCAGATAATCCAGCCCCACACGCCCCTGTGGTGCACGCAGCTGATAATAAAAGTAAGTCGCAGCTTCCTTATTGATCTGCAGAAGCGTCTTTCTGCGGTTTTCCTTCTCTCTTGCCTCTTTGGAATCCTCGATCTCCGGCAATGCGATCCCCGCCCGGTCTGCCAGCAGCTTGATCGCTTCCGCAAAGGTGTAATTCTCATAATTCATGATAAAAAGTAAATACATTACCGCCCGCTCCGCAGCCGAAGCAGTAATACATCTGTTTCCGGGGCTGACGGAAAAGGAGGCTGACTTCTCATTGTGGAACGGACACAATCCGAAATAATTGCCGCCCTTTTTCTTCAGATTCACATAGCCCGAGATAATATCTACTATATCATTTCGTTGTCTGACTTCTTCTACCAGTTCATCAGAATAATACATTTTATCACCAACTTAACCATGCCTCGTTTTCGGAATGTAGATCTCTTCATATTTTGCGATCGCAAAACGGTCTGTCATGGCTCCTACATAATCACAAACGATCTGTTCCTTCGGTGTTCCGTCGCGGTCCATTAAATTCAGCATATCCCGCGGGATCAGATCCATATTTTTCAAATAATATTCGTACAGGGTAATGATGAGATTTTCTGCCTTGCTCTCTTCGCTTTTCGCTACCGGATTCTGGTAAACATTCTCAAACATGAAGGCACGCAGCTCTTTCATGGCATTTGCCACCGGCTCCGACATGATAATGTCATCCTTTCCCGCGCTGTTTGTCACAATATCATGGATAAAATGATCCAGCCGCTCTCAAGCGTATAACCGATCACATCGCCGATGCTCTTTGGCACATCCGCGTCCGTCAGGATCCCTGCGCGGATCGCATCGTCCATGTCATGGTGGATATACGCGATCTTATCCGACATCCGGACGATCTTACCTTCCAGTGTCGATGGCATACAGCTCGTCTGGTGATTACGGATTCCATCACGCACTTCATATGTCAGGTTCAGTCCCTGTCCGTTCTTTTCCAGTACCTCAACAGTACGAACGCTCTGCTCACTATGTACAAATCCCAGCGGGCAGACGCTGTTCAGTGCTCTCTCGCCTGCATGTCCGAAGGGCGTATGCCCCAGATCATGTCCAAGCGCGATCGCCTCTACCAGGTCTTCATTCAGCCGAAGTGCTTTTGCGATCGTACGCGCATTCTGGGAAACCTCCAGCGTATGCGTCATACGTGTACGGTAATGGTCGCCTTCCGGCGTCAGGAATACCTGTGTCTTATCTTTCAAACGCCTGAAGGACTTGGAATGCAGGATCCTGTCTCTGTCCCTTTGAAAAACAGGCCGGATATCGCATTGTTTTTTTCCTCGCGCTCCCTGCCCTTTGAATTTTTGCTCAGGCAGGCATACGGACTCAGGTTGGTACATTCCATTTGTTCCAGATTTTCTCTGATCGTCATATAGATTCTCTTCCTCCAAAGGCACTTGTTGGCTCCCTATTTATATTTTTCTGCACATTTCGCGGGATTCCTTTTTTCTTATGTAAATTTTGTGATTTCTTTTCTTCTTCGCGCAGGCACGCATCCTTACAGCGCATAATTTCCCGCTCCGCGAGATGCAGCATATCTATCGCTGTATAGGGAATTTTCTATACAACAAAGAAAAAACCTCAGCAGATTCTGCTGAGGTCTGGTATGCAGGAGATGGGACTTGAACCCACACGATATTGCTACCACAGGCACCTGAAGCCTGCGCGTCTGCCAATTCCGCCACTCCTGCGCGCAAGATGTATTGTATCTTCTTTTTAGGGCTTCTGTCAATGCCTAATTTCAATTTTTTTATTTTTTTCGATCTTTTTTTAGATAAAGCTGTTCCAGATGTCCCCGTTTGAGAACAGAGATGCGGTGTAAGTTGCGGATGAACCATATACACCACTGGCTTTATTCTGGTCATTCTTTGCATACATACTGATGAAGGATGCCTTTGTCTGTACGCCATAGGCAAAAGAACCGTTTCCGTTCATCATGCTCTTCACCGTTGTCATATCCGCCGCTTTCAGCTTCTTTTCATCTACAGAAAGCTTATTATCCTCTCCGATCGTGATACCGATCCTGGAAAGCATTTTTTCATTTGCGACCGTCTGCTGCACCATATTGGAAGCTGTTGAAACAACACTGCTGTTCTTAGACTTTGCTGCAGCACTCAGAACGCTGTTATAATCATCTGCAAAGGCGGATACTGCCTTATAGATCGCATCCGTATCATAGCCCTTTGTTGTCTTTTCAACGCCGTTCTCATCCTTTGTGGTAATATCCTTTTCCTTGAAGACAGAGTCCTTACCTGTTTTCAGTAAGCTTTCGGCAGATTTCACAAGCGCATTGGCACTTTTCTGCAGGGATGCGTTTTCAGATGTTGTATCCGCTGTGGCTGTTTTACTATTCGTCTTCTTTGTCGCAGAGGCAGCATCAGATAAAGCCGTTTTGTTCTTTCCATAATAGGCTTTCATCAGCTTGCCATAACTGCCATTCTTTATGCTTGCATAATCAGCGAGGGAATAACTGCCTCCGCCGATTCCTGTAGATTTTCCTCCGTTCAGGGAAGAAAATAATGCACTGTAATCTGTTCTTCCTGTGATCCGAATACTCATACGCTCCACTCCTTTGAAAAACACGTATCCGATACATGATATACCGCGTCCGTGCGAAAAACATTTTGTTATTTATAGTATCGGTCTTTTTGACAGATAATGCAAGCTTTTTTATCTGTTTTTATATATTTTCACATCAATTCAAAACAACTGCATCACAGCTGTCCAGCCTTATTGTTCCGATCGTACCGCCGATCTCCTCATGGGACCGGTTTGCCAGCAATACCTTTTCAGCATATATTCCAGTTCAATATCAACAGGCTTTTTCTCGAAATTTGCAGCTACAAGTATATGGGCAGAGTCATCTTTGCGATAGAATGCCATGATGCCATCCAGATTTTCATATGCCGGAATGAACTCACCATAGGTAAACACCTCTTTATATGCAGCAGATTTGCGTAAAAGCAACCAGCCTACGATAATAATTTAATACAGAATCCGGATCATTTTCCTGAGCTGCCACATTAATCTCTCTGTAATCGGAATTTACTTTCAGCCATGGCGTTCCTGTCGTAAACCCTGCATTTTCCGCTCCGCTCCACTGCACAGGTGTTCTTGCATTATCCCGGCTCATTTTACCGCAGATTTCCAAAGCCTCCCTCTCTGACAGCCCTGCCCGTACAGCTACCTGATACTGATCCTTTGTGTTAATATCATCAAATTCCCCATGCAGCCCCATTCCGCATTTTTTCATGCCGATTTCCTGACCCCTGATATATAAAAGGAATTCCTCTGAGAAGAACACTTACAGTTCCCAACATTTTGACTCCTGCAGGATTCCGGGCATACGCAGGCAAAAAGCGGGAAGCGCCTCTTGGTTCATCGTGATTCTCGATAATATTTGCTTCAAATCCATATTTCTGAATTTCAAGCTGGGAACGTACAATTGCTTCCCGCCATTTGGGAAACTCTATTTCCGGTGCATCATACCAGCCATGCATTCCCTCGCTCAGGCAATGTGCGCTGAAATCAAAAATAGTAGAAAAATGTCCGTTTTCCCCTATAAATGCCGGCAGTTCATCTGATTTCATATTGAACACTTCACCTACTGTAAAAAGCATCATACTTTTTCAAATGTATTTTTCTTTAAATCTTCCAGAAGTTCTCCTACGCCTTCCACATTTTCGACCATTTTGATACAGCTTTGCAAGACCGTCTGTGCCATCCGGTGCAAAATCAGGGAAAGCCGGATCTTTTTTAATGTTGATAATTGCATCAATACGGAACCCGGAAAGTCCTTTTTCCAGCCACCAGTTGATCATACGGTAAAGTTCCTGCCTCAGTTCAGGGATTTTCCCAATTCAAATCCGGCTGTTCCCTGGCAAACATATGAAAATAATACTTGTCCGTTCCCGGTACAGGTTCCCAGCAGCTTCCGCCAAAATAAGACCGATAATTACTTGGCGGATTTCCGTTTTTCCCTTTTCGGAAATAAAAATAATCCGCATACTTTCCATCCGGGTCTGCCAGTGCTTTCCGGAACCACTCATGCTGGTCGGAGCAATGATTTACCACCAGATCCATTATGATGTGCATATCGCGCTTTTTCGCTTCCGCAAGCAACTCATCAAACTCTTCCATGGTTCCGAATTCTTCAGCAATATTATAATAATCTGAAATATCATATCCCTGGTCTACAAATGGGGATTTATAAACAGGAGACAGCCATATAATATCAATGCCCAGTTTTTTCAGATAATCCAGTTTGGAAATAATACCTCTCAGATCCCCAATGCCATCTCCGTTTGTGTCGAGAAAGCTCTTCGGATAGATCTGATATGCCACTTTATCATGCCACCATTTTCTTTTCATATTCTTCGCTCCTTATCATTTTCTTATCACTTCGTGTATGTTGCAACATCGTTCAAATTGTATTATGCTGTCATTGTACTATGTTGCGCATTAAATTTCTTGCATATTTTATCACTTTTATGACACAATACTGCCATTCAAAAAGGAGTAAACCATATGAAATATTCAAATCCGCTGGCACCGGGGCAAAAAAGAAAATGCCAAACACGGCCATTACTCTTACATGCAGCTTCACTTGACAACAGAAGTCCGGAACTCCATTCAGAAACTTTATGTGTTTCATATGAGTTTTCTGGGTGGGAAATGCAGCCGACATCTGTTCTACCCGCTATCTTACACCGTTGATCAATCATGATTTTTTCCATGCCCTGCTCCTCATCACAGCCCCGCATCCCGCTTATATGCCGCTGTTTAAATGCTTCCGACAGATTGCGCTGCTATATAAAGAACAGGAATTTGGATATGAGCTGGCGTTAAAATCACTGCTATTACAGTCTGTTTTCTCTCCTGCTTCCATACAGCGACCGCACCCCATCCGCAGGCTCTAATCCATCCTCTGACAAATTAAAGATTGTTCTGGACTACGTTTCGATCCATTATGCTGATACGATTCTGGTATCTGACCTGGCCGGATTATGTTATTTCAGTGAATATCATTTTATGCGTTTTTTCAAAAAACATATGCATATGACATGCATGCAATATATCAATAATGTACGGCTCGAAAAATCCGTAGAACAATTTGAACATGGAAACACTTCTATTCTGGATGTTTCTCTGTCAGTTGGATTTTCATAATCTATCCTACTTTCACAGGGCATTCAAAAAATATCATATGACACCCCGTTCTTTTATCCAAAAAGCTGGAACAGTTCAATAAATCGTTTCAAACTTTTTTTATTTTTCTGCTACACGGGTAGCGAAAAAAAAATCCCTTGAATCTGTTAGATTCAAGGGATTGAAAAATAAACTTATATAATGCGGAAGATGGGACTTGAACCCACACGATCTGCAATGATCACAAGATCCTTAGTCTTGCTCGTCTGCCAGTTCCGACACTTCCGCATGCATTTTGTTTGCCGCGATTAGTATAATATCATTTTTCAAGCGTCTGTGTTAATTGCCATTTGACTTTTTGACTGGTATTAAAGGAGGTAATGAATGAAAACAGATGTTAGTTTTATAATTTCAATAGATTCTTCTTTTGAAATGACAAAAATAATTTTTTTTGAGCACTTATTACAAGACGAGTTTGCTTTAAACTCTGAAATAATTGTTGTATTAGACTCTATTACCAATTGCTACACAATTAAGTACATAAAACAATTAAACAATTATGAGAATATTAAGATATATATTTTGGATCAAAAGGAGGGGTATGGAAAAGCAAACAATTATGCAGTAAAACAGGCTCAAAATAATATTTTATATTTTATTAACACAGATGTATTTGCTGAAAAAGATTGCTTTGAGAAAATGTTGAATGCATTAATGGAAGAAAATGTTGCTTGTGTGCAACCCTTATTAATATGGCCACAAAATAATCGGATACAATGTGCTGGAAGTACATTTGGACCTTTTTATAAGAAGCATCTTTTTGCAGGTCGCTCACTAAATAGTATAAATCTTTCGAACTCTCCTCAAGAAAGACCTGCGTTGACATCAGCATTATATGCTATGAGAAAAAGTGATTTCTATAAATATGGAATGTTTGACGAATTTTATTACAATAAACTGGAATCTTTTGAATTATCATTAAAGCTGAGTTTGAACGGCAAACGGTGCTTATGTATTCATAATGCTGTTGCATATCATTCACAAGGAACAGGTAGAAATCAATACTATTTTGACTTCTATCAACAAGAGGCTTATTTTTGGGTAAAAATGGGCAATCATTTTATTCCTGACATTCAGGAACACTATAGAAGGCAAATAAGCAAAAGATATGCTTAAAAATACATATTATATAATATCAATATGCCAAATCCGAACTGTGAAACAATGCCTAGAGGATCTTGGTATATCTTTTTTGATATTTATGAAATAAATGGTATTTCTCCAAATCAAATTAATTTGTATGAATTGTTGCCATATTCCTTACACCAACTTGATATGCCTTTGCTTTTTTGTAGAAAATATCATGAATTTAAGGGAAAAACAACCGTTGGTTTGAAACAAAAAGAAATTGTAACAACTCAGATTTGGTTATTGATACCTACGGAAATTTATTGCCTGCATTACTTATTTGAGCACTTAAGCACTTTACCATATACGCGTATCCAATATAAAGTCACATGGTGTAACTGGCAAGTTCTCAGAGACCAAAATAAAATTTTTCATCCTATTTATTGCTGCATTGTGAGACTGTATCTGTTTATAGTCTTCCCTAATTCTGAAAAAATAACTGTAAACATTTTTCAGAATATTTTTTTTGACTGTATCAAATTATTATCTAAATAATAGATTGCGGCCAATACATGATATGCAATAGCTTGATGTCGTCTTCCACTTGATATTGTTGTATTTTTCATTAACATTTTATTTAATACCTCCAGAAGTTCTGTACAGGTATAGTTTTGTGACAATAACATTATAATCACAAGTTTTAAACAAGTTCTTGTATAAGACTGTATATAGTTTTGTTCTTTCATAGTTTTGCATATATTCTGTAGTGAAAGTAAGGATTCTGAATAATCTTTTTCAAGTAAGGCTTTAACATATACAATTTCACTATCACAATCTAATTCACGACGTGGTTCTTTAATTTTTTTGAAAATGTTTTTTGCAATAATCAAGGAATTTAATGCTTTATACAGGTCTTTATTATAAATGGACTTCGCATAATCCATATGTGCGAAACCTTCATATTCAATTAATCCCAGTTCCCTTGATTTCAAAAGAGCTACATGGTAATGTTCTTCTGTTCCACACCCCTGCATAAAATTGCAAAGCATTCTACGATTGTAATAATTCAGATATCCATATTTATATGCTTTTGTTTTAAGTTGAAAATTATTAGAATTCATAAATTTAAATAATTTTGTCAATTCAGCATCTGCATCGTTTATATTCAACATCCAAATATTATTATTTATTTTTTCCGAAAGTGTTTCAATTAATATGTCATTCTGTAATTTTAATGTGGAGTACTTATAGACATTTACAATCTTATTAAACTCTTCATTAGACAACTCATATGAATTGGTATACTTGTAACAATTTCCTAGCACAAATAAATTTCTAATATCAGAATAATCATAATCTTTTAAATCTTTTTGATTTTCTTTTTGTATTGTCTTTGCAATCTTTTCTGCTGCAAAGTAATTTGCATTGTCATGTAATTCATCTCTAAATTTTGCGCAAATAGACCGATATTTCCAAAAATATTTTCCACCTAAAGAGATTAGTTGATAATAACATTCGCTTTCGTTAATATATCCCTTTGTCTGACAGAAAAGAATAAATTCTCCAATCCTATCCCTATATATTTTTCTCTTTTTTAATCTAAAGGCTTCCAAATAAATATCATGAAATGGATATAATTTACCGGAAATTTCTTTTATTATATTTTTTATTACACAACATAGATATATCATCATAGATTTCTTCCCCCAAATTCAATAAGCGCACAAATACTAACACCACTTTCAAGTGTATATACAAAATTAAAAACAAGGTTAGAATAATAGCTTGACAATGATTTATTTGCATTCAAATTATTTTGTACAATCGATAGCCTGTCAAGTATATTTTTAAATTTTAATGATGAATCTATTAAATCCTGATCATTAAATGAATTGATTTTTTCCTTCAATTCACATAATAAATCATATAAATATAATGCAGAAATATTTATATTTAATCCCCTGCATTAGAGAATTCAGTATAGGAAATTTCCCCGATATTTTCTCGATAGAAATTATTATATCATCAATAGAGGGCCTGTGGATTTCGTTACAATAACATGCATTTAATTCTAAAAAATCTGTCAACTGTTCATTTCTAGATAAAGTTGGTCGCGTAAAGAAAAATATATTTTTTGCTTAAATGATGTCTATTCACCCATGCAAGTATGGATTGAAATAATCCCAAAACTTCTGAGTTACCCTTATGAATATCATCTATATAGATATGTTGTTGTAAAAAATTTGCCGATTTATTATCAATTGAATGTTCTTTACAATAAGTAACAATTTGATCACAGGTTATTTTTTGAAGTAATTCCATCATTGATTTCTTTTAATACATTCTTAACGACAAAATCTAAATTTAAAAAACTGAAAGTCTTCTATTTTAAGTTCCCAAAGACTTCCAAATTGGCAAAAAATAAATAATTTGTAACATAATAAGTAATCTTTTCTGTATTCCCTGAAAAATTTAAGAGAATTGAAGAAAATAACGATGATATGTTATTACGAATTTGATTTAACATATATGTCTTACCACACCCCGCATCGCCAACTACTAAAAAAAATAAATTATCTGAAGTATTAGATTTGATGAACATATGAATATCAGTCAAAATTTTTATTTGCGACTTGATAAATAATTGAGGAGTATATAAATCTAGTATTTTTTAAATCTTTAATCACATATTTCTTAATCCCTGAATAGCCTCTTATTTCTATGGTATAATCGGTTTTTTCGATTCAATCAATTTGACCGGAATAAATAATGAATTATTTCCTTTTCAACCAGCCAATTTGATATATTCGTTTTTTTCACTTGTATAATCTGGAATACGACTGATCGCTTTATCAAGAATAAGTTCAACGCTTTGTTTCTCAGAAGAGTTAAATCGAATATATAAAAGATATTCTTTGCGCAATTCTAATGTGGATAATTTTAAAATACTATTATCACCGCAATCATATTTATCCATAAAACATACTGTTTCAATTTTATCTTCGATGCAATATTTCTGAGCGCTTATTGTATGGAAGTACTTATCTTCGATCGTAGGATTTTCAGATAACCAGTTTTCTATTTCCTCTCCATTTATATAGTAAATTTTAAGATTATCTCTTTTTTCTTGCAAATATATCTGCACGCCTTTTATAATCTTCACTGATATATGCATTTGTTATAAAAGCAATTACAACGACGTGTCCATCTAACAAACTAGATACTAACGTTGAATCTAAATGACTTTTTGGGAATACTTTTATTTATATTAATAGAATACTTTGCTTCATACCAATACTTTATTGTTGTATTAAATGGCAAAGCAGAAATTATACTTTCCCCATCTTTATTGCCATCATTTGTTAACTTTGTTTTTTTCCCATCTTATATCAGAATAGTTACTTGACATATAATCGAATGCCAAATTTTCAAATGTTTTATTATCTATTTTTTCCCATGCTATCATGTGTATACCTCAAACTCGTCAAGTATATTATAAAGACGACGGATAACTAAAAATTATTTATCCCTTCTAATTACTATTGTATATAAATCAATTGTATTGTATATTATTTTCTTTAATATATCAATATTATTTATTATGTATTTTAATTATAGTTTTGTATTTTCCTCGTTTCCCTTTCGGCATCTTGATCACTAT
>VOFC01004210.1_pt1 | contig 32284 bp, 54 predicted proteins | sample 5384161 | NCBI WGS metagenome assembly VOFC01 (sample SAMN12384722, study PRJNA508395) | human gut metagenome | isolation source: healthy gut B | host: Homo sapiens
ACGATTGATAGCTATGACTATTAATGTATCGTTCTTCTCTTCACTAAATAAACATACTGACTAGAGGTTGCTTATATTTAACTTCTAGTCTTTTTATTTTGTAGGCATACATTATAATAGACTTAAGAAAGCAGAGAGAATTCTCATTGGAAACACTGTTGTGATTTCGTAAAAAAAGTTCTCTGCTTCCTTTTATGACATGAGTCAGTTTATATCCAAATAGGCCTTTTGATTTATTGATAGAGCCTGCATGTAAGACGAAAATAGATAGTCATAAATCAGGAAGTTATGCTTTCGAATATTCAAGGAAAGAAGGAATGATCTATGAAAGGCCCAATAGTATCCATTGATGTCTCTAAGGGTAAATCAGATTACCAGGCATTCAAGAATCTGAATGTGAAGTATACAGGTTCACGTTCAATAAAGCACACAAAAGAAGGATTTGATGAGATAGTGAATCTTGTCAGAGAGATGGAAAAGAAGCTGGAAACAGAAGTATGTGTTGTTTATGAGGCAACAGGAGTTTACCATCGTGTCCTTAAGAAAGTGCTTGAAGACAACAATATCAAGCAGTTTATTATCAATCCACTATTATCAGCTAAAACAAGAAAGAATGATTCACTAAGAAGTCCAAAGACAGATAAACTTGACTCTAAATCAATCGCTAAAACATATTACTGACCATAGTCTTCATAACAGCCATAAACCAGAAACGATATATCATGAACTGAGGGAATTATCACGCTATTATGAGGATATATTGGTTCATATAAGAAAGGATAAGGTTGCATTCAGAGCACAGCTGGATGTTGTATTTCCAGGCTATGATGCGCTTATGATGATATCTGTATGGCCCTGTCGCTTTAGCTGTCATTGAAAAATATCCACATCCAGAAATGCTTCAGAAAAAGAAGATTAATACTGTATCTAAAGTGATTCAAAACAAAACATGTCATCGTCAGGCAACAAGTGATACAATGGCTGACAAGGCAATAGAGTATTCTAAAACCATCTATTCAGGATGTGATAAGGATGATATTGAAGTATTAATTCTTCAGAGATTAATCAAGAAATTAAAAGAAGATATGGCAGAAGCTGAAAGAACCATTAGTGAAATGATTAAGCTCGCACAGGAACTACCTGACTTTAGTATAATCAAATCTATTCCAGGTATTGGAGATAACCTAGCTGCACGTATTATTGCAGAACTAGGCGATATGACAAGATTCAAAAAAAGAAGAATGAGTTAGTAGCTTTTGCCGGACTGGATCCAAGAATTAGTGAAAGTGGAAAGAATGACGGAGATCATATGCATATTACTAAAAAAGGGTAATAAACGATTAAGATGTTTATTATATCTGGTCAGTAACGTGTTCTATAAGGCTTAAAAGAGATGATAATAGTATTAAGGATTTCTATATAAAGAAAAAGCAAACAATCAAACCCGATGTGTTCGAAAGTCGCAAAGACTGCATGTGCCAGTAAATTAGTACGAATAATTTATAGCATGTGCAAAACTGGTGAGTTATACCAGTACAATAAATAACAACCAAATTATACACCTAAACCACCCTGAAAAAAGCTTTTTTTTTTCTTCAGGGGTTTTCAGCATGCAGTAAAAACCATGAAAAAAGTATTGATATATTTTTAAATTTTTACTTGATTTCTATTATCAACACTAGATCAAAAAAAAAGATTTAAAGTAGCAGTTGATTTGTGTATTCCTGGTATTATATCTGTATATATGAATTGGTTTACAAACAGTTATGATTATTCTATAGAAGAATTATCTAGTCTTCTAACAGGCTTTATTCTTAATGGAATACAAAAAAATTGGCCAGGCAATTAAGCCTGACCATTTACTTTATGTCGATAATTGGAATCAAAAATGTATCTTAATCCTCGTTTAATAATGGTAAAGAACGTAGGGGAACGATACATTTTTTCTTTTTGAAAATGATTTCCAACCACCTGTAATGTTTTCACATTATCACGTGTAGAGAAAGTAAAATGTCCATTGTTTTTAGTGAATATTGCGAAACGTGCAATTTTTCTTATTAAAATATACAGAAGCACTGATATAATCAATTTCTTCCCATGGAATCTGAATAAAGTCTTCTTTATTCTTTTTCGTTATAGAACTCAAAGGCCTTGTCCCCTACCATGACATCCCCATAGTTAGTTAAACCATTGAGTGAAGTTGCTTTAATTGAAAAATCAACTTTTGTATTTTGTGATTGTGCCATTTTATTTCCTCCTTAAAATTAAGAGGCAGTGAAACTGCCTCTAGTAATTACATAATACCGATAACTCTTGCAACGATACCAACAACGAATAATGCGATGATGATAATGATTGGAGATACCTTTTTCTTTAATAAGTAACAGCATAATAATGTAAGTAATAATGTTTGCTAAGCCAGGGATTAACTGGTCTAAGTTCTGCTGTAAAGTAGTAACCTTAACCTGGTTTAATCCATTACCACCAAGTGAGTTATACTGAGATAATGCTTCTTTGATACCTGCAAAGCACCCTTTGGTAACTTATCCCATTCGATATAAGCACCTTTAGACTGAGTAACCTGAGATACTACTGGAGTAAAGCTGATTGATACCCATCTCTGTACTAATGCACCGATGATGAACATACCAAGGATAGAAGCACCTTCAGTAACTTTACCAAGAAGTCCTCCTGACATATCCTTAGCAATAGAAGTACCTACTTTGTAACCGAATTCCTGTGTATACCATAAGAATGCGATACGTATTAAGTTCCATACTACGAAGAATAATAATGGTCCAACAATGCTTCCTGATAATGCAAGTGAAGCACCTAATGCACCTAAGATTGGTCTTACTGTAAACCAGAATACTGGGTCACCAACACCAGCAAGAGGTCCCATCATACCAACTTTAACACCCTGTACAGTCTGGTCATCTACAGGCATACCATTTGCACGTTCTTCTTCAAGTGCTAATGTAACACCCATAACTGGAGCTGATACATAAGGATGTGTATTATAGAATTCTAGATGACGCTTTAATGCGGCGGCTCTATCTTCTTCAGTCTTATATAATTTCTTGATAGCTGGGATAATTGAATAACACCAACCACCATTCTGCATACGTTCATAGTTCCAAGAACCCTGAAGGAACTGATGACGCCAACATACGTCCATTCTATCTTTTTTAGATAGTGTAATCTTATCTGCCATAATGTTCGTCCTCCTTCAGATTAATAGTCGTTTAAGATGTCACCAAGTGGATCTCCAGATCCTCCAGTGCCACCATTACCTTTACCAGCATTGTCTTTTAATCCAAGATAGATTAAAGCAAGAACTACACCAATAACACCTAATGCGATTAAAGTAAGTTCTGAGATAGTCGCTAAAAACGAAACCAAGAGCGAAGAATGGCCAAGTTTCTTTTGTAGCCATCATGTTGATAACCATTGCATAACCTACGGCGGCGGCAACCATACCACCGCCAACAGCCATACCACCAGATAACCAAGCTGGCATAGAATTTAATGCACCTGTTACAACCTTTAGCTGGAACGAAGCAAAGGATAACTGCTGGGATCATAATACGAAGACCCTGCATTAAGATTGCAAAGAACCTGCCATCTTTCAATAGCCTTGTAGTCACCTTTTTCTGCGCCCCATCCATGAAGTGAACCATAGGGATTGCAAGAGTACGACAGATCATTGTTAAGAATAAACCTGCAACTGATAATGGTACTGCAACAGCGATAGAAGTATTGATAGCGTTAGTAACGTTTGTACTACCACCCTGTAAACCTAATACCATGATGATTGCTGAAGCAACTGATGCAAGAGCAAAGCATCTGGTGCAACAGCAAAGCACCAACGTTTGCCCAACCAAGGGCAATCATCTGTAATGAACCACCAAGGATGATACCTTCCTTTAAGTGTCCAGTAACTAAGCCGATTAACGTACATGCTACTAGAGGCTGATGGAACTGGAATTCATCAAGAATACCTTCCATACCTGCAAGTAAAGCAACAATCGCAATCAGCACAATTGAAATTGCTGACATAAATTATTTCCTCCCTTATTTAGACAATCCTTCTTTAGCTTTGTTAAGAATTGCATTGATGTTATCAGGTGAATCATTTGGTACTTTACGTACATCAAACTTAACACCCTTAGCCATAATCTTTTCAATAGTATCTACATCATCCTGACTCATTGATACGGCTTTAGTACAAACGACTTTACCCTGTGAATGAGCCATAGAACCTAAGTTCAATGTCTTGATGTCAACACCACCTTCGATTGCACGAAGTGCATCCTGTGGGTTTTCAAATAATACTAATGCTTTTTGTGTTACCAAAACGTGGATCCTTAGCAACCTGGATCATCTTATCGATTGGTACTACGTGAGCTTTAACACCTGGAGGTGCTTTGCCTGAATAATCATTTCTTTTCTAAGATCGTCATGAGCCACACCATCAGATACAACGATGATACGGTTTTGGCTGAGTTGTCTTAGTCCATGCAGTCGCAACCTGACCATGTAATAAACGTGAGTCAATTCTTGCTAATACATACTTGATGTGACCATCACCAATAACTGTTCCTTCAGGAATAGCGCCCTGAGGTGCTGAAAAAGCATTTGCTACCTTTTCTTCCTTCTTAGGTTCTAGTGTTTCAGGTTTTGGTTTAACACCATCTCTTGCCACTTCAGTGACATGTGTAGCGATTTCATGAGCTGTTTCCATAGACATACGAGATGCATAAGTTTCAATCAACATTGGTAATTTAAACCAGTGACAATTGCCCACTTATCTTCATGTCCATTAAGTAAAAGCACTTGCCTGATTGAATGGTGTTCCACCCCAAAGGTCTACAAGGAATAATACTTCATCCTGATTTTCAAAACCAGCAATCGCTTCTTCCATCTTTTTGCGAATATCATCTGGTCCTTCGCTAGGCATTAATGTGCAGGCTTTAACGTTAGCCCTGATCACCAAAGATCATAGATCCTGACTGGAAAATGCCTTCTGCGAATTTACCATGGCTCGCAAGGATAATTCCTACCATTTTATCTCCTACCTTTCATAATTGTAAGTAAGTAGAGAAAATATACCCAATATGTATATGGACATCTATACATATAACTTATATATTCATCTAATCCCTAACAACTTATAATTCTAGATAAATACAGTTACTCCTCGAAATATATCTCCTATTTACTATGCCCCATTATATCACTATCATTTTTCATTGCAATAATCCCGATTTAGGAATTATAAATACCATACTTATACACATAATATACCATATTCATAAAAAAGTTGACATCATATCCCATATATGATAATGTCTATGTACAAAACCTTTTGGTTGTGGATTTTTGTAAGAGAAATCTTATTTTCGCCACACAGCGTTTTTACGTTGTGTGGCTTTTGTATGTTTAGGAGGAAAATTATGAATCAAGATTATATGAAAACAAAACCTATACTCCCTTTAGTACTCTCGATGAGCTTACCAATGGTGTTATCAATGCTTGTTAATTCTCTCTACAATATCGTAGATAGTTTCTTTGTAGCGCGTATTAGTGAGAATGCGATGAATGCTTTATCTCTAGTATTCCCTATTCAGAACCTTATTACCGCGATTGCCGTAGGGTTTGGTGTGGGCATGAATGCAGTGATTGCATTCTATCTAGGTACAGAGGATCATAAGAAAGCTGAAGATTCTATGGCACAGGGATTATTACTTTCTGCAATACATGGAATAATCTTAATGATTGTATGTGTTGTGTTTATTCTAACTTCTTAAAATTCTTTACAAATGATCCTTGTTGTATTAAAGGATGGGATATTATATGGACGTATTGCCTTCTCATTCTCTTTTTGTGATTCAGGTAGGTATTGCCTTTGAAAAGATTTATCAGTCTTTAGGACGTATGGCTCTCACTATGAAGATTATGATTATAGGATGTGTCACAAAATATTATTCTAGATCCTATTTTAATATTTGGTTTAGGTCCTATTCCTGCAATGGGTATTGCAGGAGCTGCGATTGCGACTGGTATTGGTCAGACAGTTCCTTTTATTCTATATCTATATTATTATAAGGTAGATTTACCACTACGTATTCATAAGGAAGCTTTAGATAGTACTCAATATTATAAAAAGTTATATGGTATTGGTATTCCTGCTACTTTAAATATTGCCTTACCTTCTGTTCTTATTTCTGTATTAAATGCGATTCTTATTTCTTATTCAGCTATCTATGTCGTAGTACTAGGTATCTATTATAAGCTTCAGACATTTGTCTTTATGCCATCTAATGGAATTATCCAGGGTATTAGACCACTTGTTGGATATAACTATGGGGCTAAAGAATATAATCGTATTAATAAAATCTATAAGCTCACTCTTGGTTTGAGTTTAATTATTATGATTGCTGGAACACTTCTTTGTTTTTGTATTCCCTAAAGAAATCATGGGACTCTTTACCAAGAATAAAAAGAAACACTTGATGCCGGTGTGATTGCCCTACGTATTATTAGTATTTCCTTTGTCTTCTCTTCACTCTCGCTTACTTCAGGAGGTGTACTAGAAGGGCTAGGTATGGGTATTCCATCACTCATTATTTCTTTATGTCGTTATGTAGTCATTATTCTTCCATGTGCTTATATTCTTTCTTCACTACTTGGACCAACTGGTGTATGGCATGCTTTTTGGATTACAGAAGTATTTACTGCAGTTATTTCTCTACTTATATATAAGAAGAAGAAAAAGAAGGATTCATTTAACTTATGAGTGAAATCACAAAACATGCATTAGAAGATTCTTTAAAAGGTATTACTCTTAAGAAAACCTTTTAATAAGATTACGATTGGTGATCTCACAAAGGAATGTGGTATTAACCGTATGACATTCTATTATCACTTTACTGATATGCATCATTTACTTTCCTGGATCATCTTGGAGGAAATACATCAATTACTATTAAATACAAATATCTACCCTGAAGGATTTATTTGTCTTCTCTATAAGATGAAAGAAGACAAGATCTATATTATGAATGTATATCATTCATTACACCAAGAAGAGTTTCAAAGCTATTTATCCCCGATGATTCAAGGACTACTTAAAATGAAGATAGAGGAAGAAGCCCAAGACATATCTATCAAAGAGTCAGATAAAGAATTTATTGCTCGTTTCTATTCTTATTGTATTGTTGGATTATTGATAGACTGGTTGAATGATGACATGAGAGAAGATCCTGAAAGATTATTAGATAAGATGGATGAAATCATGCATGGATGTATCAAAAGAGCTCTTAAAAGATTTGAAATTCATCAAAATTAATAGTTTGATTAAAATTTTTACACTTAATTGGTCATGATAAGATATTTATCATGGCTTTTTGTTTGTTTAAATAAAAGTGATAAAAATATGATTTATACTAGAGTCATATCAAGGAGGTAACTATTATGTATTATTCATCAGGAACTTACGAAGCATTTGCACACCCAGAAAAACCAGAAGGTGTTGAAAAGAAATCAGCTTATATTATTGGAACAGGTTTGGCAGGTTTAACTGCTGCCTTCTATCTTGTAAGAGATGGACAGATGCCTGGCAATCATATTCATTTATTAGAAAAGCTAGAACTTGCAGGTGGAAGCTGTGATGGTCATAAAGATGTTCATAAAGGCTTCTATATGCGTGGAGGACGTGAAATGGATAACCACTTTGAAATCATGTGGGATGTATTCCGTGATGTACCTTCTATTGAAACACCTAACGTATCTGTATTAGATGAATACTATTGGCTTAATAAGCATGACCCTAACTACTCTTTATGTCGTGCAACAGTCAATAAGGGCGAAGATGCGCATACTGATAAGCTATTTAAATTAGATAAAGATAGCGCAATGGCATTGTCCCAGCTCTTTATTACACCAGAAGTTAATCTAGAAGATAAGAAAATTTCAGATGTATTACCAGAATCATTCTGGGGAGACTAATTTCTGGCTATATTGGCAGACTATGTTCGCCTTCCAGAAATGGTCTAGTGCGTTAGAAATGAAGCGTTATTTATGTCGTTATGTGCATCATATTGATGGTTTACCAGACTTCAGTGCTTTAAGATTTACTAAGTATAATCAGTATGAAAGTATGATCTTACCTTTAATTGAATATCTAAAGAAGCATGATGTAGATGTTCAGTTTGGTATGGATGTCAAGAATGTCGTTATTGAGGATGTAGATGGTAAGAAAACAGCTAAAGAACTTATTTATGTAAAAAGATAATAAAGAACAGTCTATTCCTTTAACTGCAGATGATTTAGTCTTTATTACTAATGGATGTTGTACTGATACATCAAGTTATGGTGATCAGACTCATGCACCTGATTTATCTCACATTGTGAATGGTCAGGTGAATCATGGGATTTGTGGAAGAATATTGCGAAACAAGCTAAACATGACGAATATGGACATCCCTGATGTATTCTGTAGTGATACAGAAGCAACTAACTGGATGAGTGCCACTGTAGAAACATCTAATGAAGATATTATTCAGCATATTATGAATATCTGTAAACGCGATCCTCGTGCTGGTAAAGTGACTACTGGTGGTATAGTGACTGTTAAGGATAGTGTAAATAATTGGTTCTATCTTGGACTATTAACCGTCAGCCACAGTTTAGATCTCAGAATAAAGATACAGTACTTGTATGGCTCTATGCTCTTCATACTGATACAGAAGGTAACTATATCAAGAAAGCTATGAGAGATTGTACAGGTGAAGAAATCTGTCAGGAATGGCTTTACCATATTGGTATGGATGAAAGCAAGATCAAAGACTATTCAGAAAATGCATGTAATACAACAACATGCTTTATGCCTTATATCAATGCCTTCTTCCAGCCTAGAAAGAATGTAGACCGTCCTAAAGTTATACCAGAAGGTGCAGTGAACTTCGCATTTATTGGACAGTTCGCAGAAACACCAAGAGATACTATCTTTACTACTGAGTATTCTATGCGTACAGGTATGGAAAGTGTTTATACTTTACTGAATGTAGATCGTGGTGTACCTGAAGTATGGGGTTCTCAATATGATATCAGAGAATTATTACGAGCAATTTTTATTATGCAGTAGATAAAAAGAAGATTAATGAGTTACCATTAAACTTCAAGGAAAAGATGCTTTTAAAGAATGTATTAAAGAATGTAAAAGGTACAGATCTAGAACTCTTATTAAGAGAGACAGGACTTATAGATTAGGGTCTATAACAGGTGAACAACTCATTACAGTTTCATAAAAAGCAAAGAGCGGACCGACGTCCGCTCTTTTTGTGGTATATTTAGTTTGCAATGATACACCAACAAGATTATAAGGTATATCAGACATATGCACTACTAGATTTTCATATTTCTTTTGAATTTCTAAAGTGAAAAGTTAAATTCCACTTTAATGAATGCATAAAGTGTAGTTTATAGTATGGACATCCATCCCAATTATTATTACTATAATCATAGGTAACTCTCCTTATTTGTTTGCGGTAATCCCACAATACTATGAATTTTTTGTTTCTACTCAAAATATAATGGTAAATCCACGATTGAACAATTAAGGAGAGTTACTTTTTTGTTTTCTCGTCATTTTATATTATCTAATAAATCGTCACTGTGATGGTTGTCCCTCCAGAATTGGAAGATACATAAACGACTGCAAGGAACTTGATGAATTTCATAAGGAAGCAAGAAAAAATATTACATGAGAAAGAGGTAAAAAACTCGTGTACAAGAGAGATAACAAAGCAAAAGAAACATTCGGTGATTTCAAAGAGAGTTGCGGTCATGACAGACTCTACAGAAGAGGACATGACAATGTTCAGGTGGAGATGGATCTTTGTTGCAATGGGGCATAATATCAGGAAATACCACAAACTGAATATGAAACAAAAACGAAGAAATCAAGAAGATGTTTAGATTATTTATCAGATGATATTTTTAAAGAAATAGAAAGGTTCTTTTTTAAGTGCGTCTAAAATATGAAAAAAAGAGTCAGAACGCTCAAGGTAGTAGTAAATACTACCTATTTGTTACTGACCCTTTTAAAAGGATAGAATGGATTGGGACTTTCTGGATCATTATAAATAACACAGTCCGTCTGCCATACCTCCATAGAATCTTTGATCAAAGAACATAAGTCATGATAACCCGCTTTATCTATCTCTCCATGAGCTAACATAGATTTATAAAATTTCTTTTTATACTTGCCGCAGTTGACTTAATATTACCAGGCGTAGACCATAAACATTTACGGATATAGAAGTCTCCTAAATAATCATCAAGCATATTAAGCCCTTCTTCCATAGGATAAGCATCCCTATATAGTAAAAAATTCATTAATATAGAATTCTACATTGGAAAGATGACGGCTAATAGTTTTATCTTTTAAACCTGATTGAATAAGATCGTCTTTAAAAAGATCTAAAAGAAGATAGTTTCTTTCTTTGATTTTTTGCATTCTTCAAGATATTGATCGTAGTCCATAATACTGACTTCCTCTCTTCATGATATAAATATCATACAATATTTATATTCACGTTACAATTTAAAAATTTGAATACCCATAAACCACAGGTATGCTATAAAAAACGTTTTTAATCGATCCTTTTAACACGTTGTTAGCAAGAATTCCCCCACATTATAGGAGGTGGGATGAATTGTAATAAACACGGTGTTTTATTTTGCTCTTAAGAGATACAGGTTTAATAAACTAACAAGCTAGTTATCCAGCTTGTTTTTTATATGGTGATATACAAAAAAGACGTTTCGCATTGAAACGTCCTTCTTGTATACAATTATGTTTTAAGGGGAGAGTTAAAAACAATTTTCTTTTTGCTCTTGTGTATTAAGATATTTTTAAGGGAGTTTCTTAATACATTTATAATATAACCCCTCTTTATGAATCCAATGTGAACATACAATCTTTTTCTTGTATAAGTGATTGTTTTCCTTTTTCTATTTTATAAGATAGTCCATGAATCACTTCTTTGCCTTCATGAATATGGATAAAGCTTCCATCTACTAACACAATAAATGTTCTTTTTGGCACTATCAGGATAGGCAATATCTTTGAATATATGTACACCATCTAAACAATCATCATGTATTTCATTATAGTGCGGAATGATCATTGTTTGAGTGAGTTCTAACCCCGGAAGATATCTTTGATACTTCTTATCCAAATATTCTCCTGGGAGTTCAGGCATGGCGTATACAGTCTTTGCACAGTTCATAGAACCTGCACTGACGCCTACTATCACACCTTCATACTCCTTCAAATACTTCTTTAAGTGGATTTCTCTAAAGAACTTGTTTTGAGTAGGCACATGTCCTCCTCCAAGTATGATAAGATCTGATTCTTTCACTAGTTCTTCTGTCTTCTCTTTGTTTCGATCATCCAGAATAGTAAGTGTATCCACTAAGAAATGACTATTCATCAAGGCTTTCTTTTGGTAGTTTCCCCATTCATCATTATGTGGCGTATCAATTGGATCAGATGGTATATAAAGACAACGAATATGACGAGGAAGAACATCAAAAAGAAGAGAACGGAAACCATTCTCTTCATTAATATATTGACCATTTAATGTTAAGTTTGAGCTTGTCAGAAATAAATGCATAATAATACCCTCTCTTTACTAGTATACATACAAGTAAGTAATTAATCAATATATGTACGTATTAGGCAAAAAAGACTTCCATGGAAGTCTTAGTCTGGATATACTAAATGTTCTTCTGTAATATTTTTTAAGAGTGTTATCTAAAAATCTTTTCGCAACAATCTTAGTAAGAGGTAAGTTCATATCTAAATAGTTACCACAATCTCTTCTTCGCAAACACCTGGAACATCACCTTCAAATTCAGCCATGAAAGTAAACATTTCAGTCACTAATCCCTACAACATCCTTAGATTCTAAATCTCCTGCAAGAATCATATAGAATCCTGTACGACATCCCATAGGCCCAAAGTAAATAACTTTTTCAGCCCATTCCTTATGATTTCTTAAGAAAGTAAGACCTAAATGTTCCATTGTATGGATTTCAGTCAGTATTAATAACAGGTTCTCTGTTAGGTGCTGTCATACGTATATCAAAAAGTAGTAATGACTTCTTCTCCTACCTTATCTTTTCTAGATACATAAATACCTGGTAATAAAGTTAAATGATTCACTGTAAAGCTTGCGATTTTGTTCATGTTAGTTCTTTTTCCTTTCTATCTCCAATTAGTTCATATAACAATTATATACAATATTAACAGTTGAAGTCACTTTTTCAAGCCTTTTTAATCTCAATATATCAATTCTCTTATCACGTGCAATTCTTGCTTCAGAAATACTCATTGTAGGTTGTCCACTTAATCTTTCTTCTTCCACTTCAATACACTTCTACGCAAATCTAATAATTGTTTATTTCTTTCTAATTCATCTTCTTCAACAAACATCTTATGATCATCCTTTCTATTTCTTATTCTTTCTTTTCTTACGATAATTCTCTATTGTCCCAAAGTTATTGAAGATATCTTCCATCATCATTTCATATACAATATGCGTAATTTCACAATCATTCACTGCACGATGTGCATGAGAATAATCAATATGATAATGATCTGCAAAGATCCTTGAGTCTATAGCGTTTCAAATCTTCATGTAACAGTTTTCTTGCCATCTTCAATGTATCAATATAATCATTTTGAAAAAGGACTCCATAATCTCTTAGAAGTGCATCATAGATGAAACGAATATCAAAACGGACATTATGACCTATGATCATATCATCCCCTATGAACTTAATATACTCTTTAAGGACATCTTTTTCCCCTCTTGCATCATGTAACATACGATTAGAAATGCCTGTGAGATTCTCGATAAAATCACTTATATAGATAGTTTTATCCTTATCTAGTAAGTCTACAGGTAATTGATCTCTTAACGGGTTAATGAGTTCACTAAAGCGTGCCACCTCTTTGTGATTGACATACTTAATAGCCGCTGACTTCTATCAGTCTTTCTGTTTCAGGACTAAGTCCTGTAGTCTCTACATCTACTACAATATAAGTATCAGGATATTCTATTTTACTTTTCCCTATTTCTCTCATAAAACCTCCAAAAAGCCACATAAGTGGCTTTTATTTCTTAGATGTGGTCCTGCTTTTCTAATATTTTCTGGCATATGTGGATACTTAGTATTGAAGTTTGCTTCAAACATCATAGCAAGTTCATTAGCCATATCTTCATATGCTTCCTTATTAGCCCATGTATCCTTAGGGTTTAATACATATTCTGGGACTCCAGGACATGATTGAGGGACATGAAGATTAAAACGTGAATCATAATAATAGATGACATTATCTAACGATCCATTGACTCTTTGCAGTGACCATAGCACGTGTATATGATAGTTTCATACGTGAACCAATACCATAAGGTCCACCATTCCATCCAGTATTTACTAAATAAACCTTAGTACCATAGGCTTCTAGACGTGAACCAAGTAACTGTGCATAAATACTTGGCTCTAGAGGCATGAATGGTTCTCCAAATAGTGTAGAGAATGTAGGCTGTGGTTGCTTTGATGCCTCTTTCTGTACCTGCAACTTTAGATGTAAATCCAGTAACGAATTGATACATTGCAAAGATCATGATCAAGTCTAGAAATTGGTGGTAATACACCAAAGGCATCTGCAGTTAAGAAAATAACGACTTTAGGTACTCCACCTACTCCTGAATCTGGGCATTTTGAATATATTCAATGGGATAACCGACACGTGTATTTTCTGTAAGTGTACTATCATCATAATCTGGTTGTCTAGTCTTTGCATCTACAACTACGTTTTCTAGTTCTGAACCAAAACGAATAGCACGATAGATGTCTGGTTCTCCTGTAGGAGATAAGTTAATTGTCTTTGCATAACATCCACCTTCAAAGTTGAAAATTCCTTCTTCACTCCATCCATGTTCATCATCCCCAATCAACATTCTATTAGGGTCTGTAGAAAGTGTTGTTTTACCTGTACCTGATAAGCCAAAGAAGATAGCTGTTTCTCCAGTATCTGGATCCATGTTTGCTGAACAATGCATAGGGAGAATGTTTTCCTGTAAAGGCATGCAATAGTTCATGATTGTGAAGACTGATTTCTTGATTTCTCCTGAGTATTGTGAACCTACAATAATAACTGTACGTTCTGTAAAGTTAATAATAATAGCTGCTTCTGAGTTAGTATGATCTACTTCAGAAATGCAATGGAACCCTGGAGCAACAAAGGATAGTATAATCAGTCAGACCAAAATTATCTAATTCTTCTTTTGTAGGCCTAATCAATAATTGATGGATAAATAGGTTCTGACATGCGAGTTCATTGATGACAGTGAATTTACGACGGTATTTCTTATCAGCTCCAGCAAAGCCTTTAAATACGAATAATTCTTTGTCACTCATATAGTTAAGTACTTTTTCTTTTAATGCATTGTAGTTTTCTACACTCATGGCTACATTGACATCACCCCAGGCAATCTGTTCATGTACCTCTGGTGTATCTACAATAAATTTATCATGTGATGAACGACCAGTATATTTTCCTGTTTTTACAACTAACGCACCCTGGTCAGTTAATAATCCTTCTTTACGCTTTAAAGCGTATTCTACTAATTTAGCAGGACATAAATTATAATGTGCTTTACCTGTATAGTTTTTAATTCCTGCATATTCGAGTGTCTTTTTTCCATAAAGTAACCCCTTTCGTTTTGTCTGTATAACACATTATAGCATAAAATTATCTTTTTTAACATACTCTATTTCCTAACAGTTATTGTGATTTGCGTAAATTTTGTATTTATTTTTTTGAAATGGTTGAAATATTCACCAAAAATAAGTGTTTACGGTATAATGAAGATACACAATCTTAACAGAAACGTAATCTATTTTTGATTTATGTTAAAAAATACTAGCTTATAATAGGTTTCAGGAGGTTTTTTATGCCAGCAGGTTATACACATTATGTTTTTTGGTGAACAGGTTTTAAGTCAGCTTGATGAAAACATCAAGAAAAGGATCATGCCCTACATTGATTTATATCATATAGGGATTCATGGTCCAGATATTCTTTTATTATGATGTCTATAAGAAGAATCCTGTAAAATCATTAGGGTTTGGAATGCATCAGCTTCCTGCCACAGATTTCTTTAAACATGCAAAAGAACTCATTAGACAGGATGCCACAGATGCAACACTCGCTTATACTATTGGATTTATTACTCACTTTACATTAGATAGTTCTTTACATCCTGAAATTGGTGTATTAGAGAATACTTTATCTATGACCCACAGCTTACTAGAATCTGAATTAGATAGAGAATTACTTGTAAGAGTTAGAAAAGATCCTTTGACTGCCAATTTAACAACTCATATTCATCCTGATTATACCAATGCACAGGTGATTGCACCATTCTTTGATTTAAAAGCAGAAGAAGTAGATAAAGCATTACATGATCTACTATTTATCTTAAAGTGGCTTGTTGCTCCTAGCAAATTGAAGAGAAACTTTGTCTTAGGTGTAATGAAGTTAGGTGGTATGTATGAAGAATATAAAGGATTACTTATTAACTATGAAAAAGATGAACATGCTGCCAATGATATCAATCATTTAATAGAAATGAAGGATGAAGCAGTACCTTTAGCCGTATCACTCATTAATGAGTATGTTGACCATCTTGATGATGATTACTTAAACGAAAGGTTTAATAGAAACTATGAATAAAACTAACTAAACTAGAAAAATACTGGATCTTGTACGATATCGGTAATAGTGCCTTTATCCTATTTGTTGCTACTATAGTTCCGATTTATTTTTAACTATCTTGCGTCTCGCAAAGCATCAGTGAAGTCAACTATTTAGTTTATTGGGGATATGCATCTTCTCTCACAACTCTTATTGTCGCTATTATTGACCAGTGCTTGGTTCTATTGTCGATACAAAAGGCTATAAGAAACCAATCTTTACTATTAGTATGATCATAGGTGTAATGGGGCTTAGCCTGTTTTTCAGTTCCTAAGTCTTGATTATATTCTTAGGTGTATTCGTTATTGCGAAGATTGGTTATAATGCAAGTCTGATTTTCTATGATTCCATGCTTCTAGATATTACAGACGACAAGCGTATGGACTATGTTTCATCTCAAGGATATGCATGGGGTTATATTGGAAGCTGTGTGCCTTTTGTAGTCAGCTTGGTGTTTGTCTTATTCTATAAAAAGATGGGTATTCCATTTAACGGCGCTATGACAATCGCCTTCTTAATCAATGCATTATGGTGGTTGGGTATGACATTACCACTCTTAAAGAACTATAAACAGGTAAATTTCGTAGAGAAACAAGAACATCCTATTCGTGAGAGTTTTAAACGTTTAGGACATACTCTTTTCTACTTTAAATGAAGATAAGAAAGTATTCTTCTATTTGATTTCTTTCTTCTTCTATATCGATGGTGTTTATACAATCATTGAAATGGCCACTGCCTATGGCAGTGCCCTTGGGCTTAATACCAACGGATTATTAATTGCCTTATTAGTGACTCAGATTGTTGCTTTCCCATTTGCGCTCATCTTTGGTCGTTTATCTAAAAAATACCCAACAGATAAACTTATTAAAGTATGTATTATTGCCTATACCGGTATTGCCTTATTTGCGATTCAGTTAGATAAACAATGGGAATTCTGGATTTTAGCTATTTTTGTAGGTATGTTCCAGGGCGCTATCCAGGCATTATCTCGTTCTTATTTTATGAAGATTATTCCACCTCAGAAATCAGGTGAATACTTTGGTTTATTTGATATCTGTGGTAAAGGCATCCTTCATGGGTACAACTCTTTGTAGGGCTCATTTCACAGCTTACAGGACATATAAACTATGGCGTGGCAATGATTTCAGTCATGTTTGTGATTGGATTCTACTTCTTCCAGAAAGTAAAAATTATAAGAGGCATCCGCCTCTTTTATTTTGCCTGGAATTGTTTTCTATAGTCTGCAGGAAAACCACCAAAATAAGCATTAAACTTCTTATAGAAGTAGTTTAAATTAGAAAAACCACTCTCCTGTGCAATAAGATAAATAGGTTTATCAGTATTGATAAGTTCCTTTCCTACTGCTTCCATACGATAATAGTTTACTAACTTCTTAAAGGTATAGCCTGTTGCTTTTTGAATGGCACGTGAGAGATAATCAGGATTATAGCCGAACTTCTCTGCTGTTTCCATAAGAGTACAATCCCTGATAATGTTGTTCTATGTATTGAATGATTTCTGTCATGTAGCTCTTTATTATTTTCTTTAAATTGTTGTTCCATATTCATCTGATATCTTTGTGCCATTTTTATAAACAGAAGAGAAAAATAGGAATCAAGAATAGAGATTGCAAACAAAGAAGGATCTAAATACTGCATAAAATCATTTCTATAAGTCGCACTACATAATCATGATCATCTTTCTATTATTAAAAATAATATAATCATTGTGCTGTGCTTTTTTTTGATCTATAATATTTGTCAGGAAAGTCACAATCGGGTTTACCGAAGAAAATTTACTAATAAATGAGTCACTAAAACAAGAGCGATCCATTTGAAAGTTGAAGATAATATCATTTTCTGTAGGCATTAAGACTGTATGCTTTGAATTAACATCTAAAAGAATCATATCCCCTGCATGAAGTATCACTTCTTTATCATTAACAATTGCATAACAATGTCCAGAATAGACATATTTCATTTCTACGTAGCTTCTTGTATGTAGTGGCACAAATGAATATCTTGTCTGTTTTGAACAATAAATCGGAAAAGCAAGAACTTCATCTGTAATTATCTGCCCATCATAAAATAAAATATGTTTTTCTTTTGTGGTTTGATATCTATCAATTGTGAATTGAACTATTTTTTCATCGTCTTTATTAATATGCTTTTCAATGTAGTCATCTGAATGATTCGGGTGACTTTTTATAATATTGTTCTTTTTTGGTTAGTGGAGTAATCCTACTTCTTAATTCTTCTATTTTCATTATTATCACCTATTCTAACTATAACATCGGTTTTTGACAGTCTGCAAGTGTGTTTATGATATTTTAATCGCTTTCATAAAACATTATGATAAGCATGTAAGTTAACTTAACAAATATCAATTTTGGAGGAAAATACAAATGGCAAAGGATTATACTTCTTTTAGCTAAAAAAGATTGTAGAAAATGTCGGTGGAGAAAAATAATGTGATCTCACTTGTACATTGTGCAACAAGATTAAGATTTAAGTTTATTGATGAAAACAAAGTTAATATGGATGTTTTAAAACAGACTGAAGGTGTTATTACTGTAATGAAAGCAGGAGGACAGGTTCAGGTTGTTATTGGAAATAAGGTAGATACTGTCTATGATGCAGTACTTAGTCAGACAAATATTAATGCTGGTAACAGCGAAGAAATGGAAGACACAGGAAACAAAAACCTTCTTAATACTCTATTAGAGACAATTTCTGGTATCTTCTCACCAATGCTTGGTGTTATGTGTATGTCGGTATGTTGAAGGCATTACTTATTCTATGCACTACATTGAATATACTAACTGCTGATATGGGAACATACAAAAATTCTTTATGCAGCTGCAGATAGTGTATTTAATTTTATGCCAATTATCTTAGGTTATACAAGCTGCAAAGAAGTTTAAATGTAATCCATTTATTGCGATGTCTATTGCAATGTCACTTCTTTATCCAACTATGACTGACGCATACTCAGAAGGTACGAAATTGACATTCCTTACAATACCAGTAACTCTTGTAAGCTATGCTTCTTCTGTCATGCCAATCATTATTTCTGTATATGTTCAAAGCAAATTAGAAAAGCTATTAAAGAAGATTATTCCAGAAGTATGTAAGTTATTCTTAACTCCATTATTAGAACCTTCCATTATATTATCAGCTACATTCTTAGTTATCGGTCCATTCATGGATAAGTTTGTAAATTACTTGCATCAGGGTATACAAACTATTATGAGTTTCAACCCTATTATTGCTGGAGGATTTGTTGGCTTGATCTGGCCTGCAACCGTTATCTTTGGACTTCATTGGGGCTTTGTACCTATCGTTATGAATAATATCGCCACTTATGGTAGAGACACATTATTCGTTATTACTGGACCTAATAACATGGCTCAGGCTGGTGCAAAGACTTGGCGTATTCTTAAAAACTAAAGATAAGAAATTAAAAAGAATTATCAGGTTCTGCGGCATTCTCTGCAGTTCTTGCAGGTATTACTGAACCTGCCATTTATGGTGTTACACTACCTTACACAAGAGACCATTTGCGATTGCTGACTGTATTTTCATCTATTGCCGGTATGATTGTCGCTGCTGCTGGTACTAGCTGCCCTACTTTACTTGGTACTTCTATTTTAAGTCTTCCTGGCTATATTGGTCCTGGTTTTGTAGGTTTTGTGATTGCTTGTGCGATTGCTTATTTCGGTTCAGCTATTTGTACTTATTTATTTGGTTTTAATGATTCTATGCTTCCACAAAACAAAGTTGAAACAAAAGAAGAAACTACTTTAAAAGATGAAACAATCAGTTCTCCTGCTACTGGTGAGATGATTGCCTTAGAAGATAATGAATGATCCTATCTTTTCTTCAAAAGCGATGGGTGAAGGTGTTGCTTTTAAATTAACCGATGGTCATATCTACTCTCCTGTTGATGGTGAAGTCATTATGGCTGCCAAGACTGGCCATGCAGTTGGATTAAAGTCTAATAACGGCGCTGAAATACTTATTCATATTGGTATGGATACTGTTAATATGAATGGCGAAGGATTTAATGTCTTAGTTAAAGAAGGACAGAAAGTGAGTGTTGGTGATTTACTTGTTGAAGTCGATCTAGAAGCTATCGAGAAAGCTGGTTATGATAATGTAACTCCTGTCATTATTACTAATACTACTGAATACAAAGAAATTGTTCCTGCATCTTATGGTGCTAAGACTGCAAAAAAAAAGAAGAAATCATTGAAGTAAGAGCTGGTAAATAATTATGTTAAACCTTATTAGAACAATCATCACTCAGGATGCTGAAGTAGATGATCAGAACTCATTAAGACATATTCTCCTTTATGCCAATGATATAGAAATACAGGGTATCGTACAGACATCATCCATCTTTCATTGGAAAGGACAACCAGGAAAGACTGGACCAAGCGATAAGGCTGATTATGATCAGCCTTATCGCTGGACTGGTGTAAAATGGATGCAGGACGTAATGGATGATTATCTTTGTAGACTATAAACATCTTGTGACTCATGATGGCAACTACCCTTTTCCTGATCATTTAAGGAATCTTATTAAAGTCGGAAATATTGGATATCCAGGAGAAATGGATGCTTCTACACCAGGCTCAGAATTAATTAGAGAAAAATATTAGATGACGATCCTAGACCACTTTATATTCAAGTTTGGGGTGGTACTAATACAATTGCTCGTGCTCTTTATGATATTGAGCAAGATTATAAAGATGATGAGAACTGGTTATCAATCAAAGAAAAAATAGAAAAAGAAAGTTATTTTAACTGCCTGTGGTGAACAGGATAATACGTATCAGAACTATATTTCAGAAGTTTATCCAAACATTCAGTTTGTGAAATGTGTGATGATGAACAGTTATGGATACGGGTGGAATAATATGCCTGAAGGAAGCAGTAAAAGAGACTCTTAGAGCTGATTTCATGCAAGAACATATTCTTAATAAAGGTCTTGCCTTTTAATGAGTGGTTACGCTACCTGGGCTGATGATAAGTATTATGAAGGTGAAGAAAATAGATCACAATTCGGTTCAAACAAGAGTCTTCTTGTTGACTGGTGGGGAAAGAAATATGGTATGGGTACACATATTCCTTATGATTTCTTATCTGAAGGTGATTCCCCTACTTTCTTCTGTTTACTGCCATGGGGGTTAAGATGTCTTGAAGATTTCTCATATGGAGGATTATCTGGAAGATATATAAAAGATAATACTAAGAAGAATTCTAAAGGATTTACTTTAAATTACTGGAATCCTGTAGAAGACCTCTATATTGATAAATACACAGAATCTATGTGGTATTATGTTTCTTCTATTCAAAAGAGATCTTGCAAAGAAGAGCTTCTTGGTGTATCACCGATGATAAAGAAGAAGCGCCTGTACTATCTATCCAGGAATCTCTTGACATGAAAGCTGATAAAGGTACAACTGTAGAGCTTCATATAAATAAAGAAGAACATGTACTCTATAAAATAAAAAAGTATTATAAAGATGCTTCTAGTTATAAAGGAAATGTTTCTGTTAGTTTAGATGATTCTATCAAGATTGAAATTCCTGATGATGTAAAAAACAAATGATATCCTTCATATCATTATAGAAGCAACTAACGATTATAAGCACAAGATTTCACGATTCACACAAATTATTATCAAAATCAATTAAAAAGTGAGTGTAACAATAGCGTTACAGCTCATTTTTTAGTCTATTCTTTCAAATACCATTGTTGCCTGAATCTTATCTCCTCCAAGGAATCCTTTTGATCCAGAAGATGAAGTAGAAATAGTATGTAACTTATATCCTTTTTCAGCCTGTAGATTCGTCAAACTCTTTGTACCAAAGCCTGTACCTAGAAACTTTTCAGTAAGTACCACCTGCAATACAACATACTTATCTCTATTATCATGTGAAGCTTTACCTGCAACATCATCCCACATAAGAATACCTCCCTTCTATATTTCTATTATAGTAGAAATGATTCTTAGATGCGTTGAGTAAGCCTTTGACAGCGCCTTATTTAAGGTACTTATTTGATATTTCTATATTTTGTGACTTTAATAGATTCAATAAATGATCATAATTATCCGATAAAGCGTCTATCTTAATCAATTTCTTTCCCATCTTATCATACAAGATTATTGCTTCCTTCTTATCAATAATTACTTGTCCAATATCAGTGATGCATAATACCTTCTTAGTATGAAATATTCTATGTATCTCTAATTGAGAATCATCTACTTGTACACCCCATATAGATGCCCAGGCCACACCATATAAACCAATAGCCCCAAAGATAGAAGAAACATACAGATGTCCCATTTCTACTGTTTCATTACCTTTCAGATAAAAACAACTAAATACAAGAAACATAACCAATCCTAGAATGAACTGTGACATGCAGGCATACTTCAACACTGATGGTGCTTTAACTCTATAATGTGTAGTACTTATGTTTTCATCAGTCGTTTTACTAGATAAATGAGATATCACTTCGCCAATAACACCTAGCACAATCACAATAATTATATATCTAATTATCGTTTCTATCATATCTGTTTACCTCTTATAAATAAATTATATTGTATCCATTAATATACTACAAGACACAAAAAGAATCCCCCTAGGATTTCCTAGAGGATACTTATTAACCCCAGACTTCTTTCTACGATTTTCTTTTACAAGTTTTAATTTAGCCCATTGTTCTTCTTCTGTTAGTTTATTACCAATCTCACATGATGCAAAACCACATTGCGGGCTTAATGATAAGCGTTCTAAGGTTAGTTGTTATCTATTAATTTGGAAACCATTGATCACGACCAACTAAACCAAAACCTTTGTGAATTCTATTCATAAATTTTTCATTGTATTGATTGAATTGTGATACTAAGTATTTTTCCATTGATGTTTCGGTTGGAAACTGTTCCTTCAACTTAAATTTCTTCTTAAGTCTGCTTGTTGAAACCTTCAATCAGATTCGTTGAATAAATACTATGTCTTACTTCCTTTGGATAATCAAAATACGTTAATAGATGCGTATTTTTATCTAAAATATCAATTACTCTAGGATACTTTCTTTTCCATTTTGAAGTAAATGTTTCAAGGTTTGATAATGCTTCTTCTAATTTGGATGCATTATATACTTCTTTTGAAATCATCCAGTATTTCTTTTCTATCTGTCACACGTACTTTGGCCGCTATATTTCTAGATATATGCACTAGACATCTTTGAATTTTATTTGCTGGAAAAGTCTGTTCAATAACTTCTTCCATACCAGCTAGACCATCTGTACAAAATAACGATACACTTTCTAAGCCTCTTGATTTGAAATCTTCTAGAAGTTCTTTCCAAATTTCAGCAGATTCGTTGGGTGCTATAGAGTATCCTAAAATCTCTTTTGTACCTTCAACAGTAATACCAACTGCTATATGTACTGCTTCTTTTGCGACAGTATCTCTTCGTAGGGCCATGCATGTTGCATCCGTATAAACAACAGCGTATTCTTTAGATAACTGTCTAGATTTGAATTTATCAATGTTTTCTATACATTTATCTGTAATATTGCTTACTGTTTGTTTAGAATAACTAGCACCGCATAAATGATTGACAATACTAGAAATATCTTGATTGGATAATCCCTTATCAAATAGGTCAATGATTGTTTGATCAGTAGAATGATCATGTCGACGATATTTAGGAAGCAGACTTGAGTAAAATAGACCTAAACGATCTCTAGGCATTTTAATATTGAGTACACCATATTTAGTATTGAATGTACGAATATAGCTTCCATTTCGATAATCTTCATTATTACTTCTGTCATAACGTTCATAATCTAGAAATAAAGTTAGTTCGTGTTCAAGAATTTCATTGATAGATTTTTCAAGTTCACTTCTAAAAAGTTCGGCAACAGCTTCCTCAAAAAAAGAGGAAGATTATTGTCATTAGCAATTAGATTTTTCATTAAAGATGTAGTAAAATAGTTCATGGGCATATCTCCTTAGATTAATGTTTTGGTCGACTTAATTTTACTAGGAAATATGTCCATTTTCTATAATTGAAAAATCATAATTTACACATCGATTCCGGCCCAGGGCACCATCTTTATAAACGGGAAGTAGCACAGCTTTGGTAGTGCACCTGGTTTGGGGACCAGGGGGTCGCAGGTTCAAATCCTGTCTTCCCGACCATTTATTTGGGGGCCATAGCTCAGCTGGGAGAGCGCCTGCCTTGCACGCAGGGGGTCAGCGGTTCGATCCTCCTAGGCTTCCACCATTTTATTGGTCTGGTAGTTCAGTTGGTTTAGAATGCCGCCCTGTCACGGCGGAGGTCGCGGGTTCGAGCCCCGTCCAGACCGCCAATTGGTTGTAGCTCAGTCGGTAGAGCAGAGGACTGAAAATCCTCGTGTCGCTGGTTCGATTCCGGCCGGAACCACCATTTTATTTATGATGCAGGTTTACCCAAGTCTGGCTGAAGGGACTGGTCTTGAAAACCAGCAGAGGATTAACGTCCTGCGGGGGTTCGAATCCCTCAATCTCCGCCATTAATAAATATAACTCAGGATTCATTCCTGAGTTTTTTGTGCATTATTTCAAATACTATATTTTAGTGGTTCTTATTGGATAAGCATTTTAGTTACCTAACTCTCGATGCTATCCTTTTTATTACTCCCCTATTTTTTAGGCAAAGAAAAAAAGCTATCGATTGATAGCTTCTTAGAAAATGTTGAAATATAATAGACAAGCACAGATACTTGCACAAATTGGAGCAAGTACTGATACCCATGCATAATCCCACTGAGAAGTTCCCTTGTTCTTGATTGGTAAGATTGCATGTAAGATTCTTGGGCCTAAGTCACGAGCTGGGTTTAAAGCTGGACCAGTAGGACCACCAAATGAAGCAACTAATGCCATAACTAATAAACCAACACCGATGAAACCAGCACCCTGATTACCATGTTCGAAAATTGGTGAATGAGTAATAGATAATGCACAGAAGAATAAGATAAATGATCCGAAGAATTCGTTTAAGAAACCATTGAGCTTATTGTTTGTTGCATCAGTAGTTGAGAATGTACCTAAGATTGCTTCAGGATTTTCTGTTGAATCATAATGAGGCTTGAAGCAAAGATAAACAATGAACTGACCTACGATAGCACCAGCAAACTGTACTAAGATGTAAGGTAATACTTCAGCTAATGGTACATCACCTACAACAGCAAGACCAATAGTGAATGCTGGGTTAATATGGTTACCAGAAATTTTACCAATCATAAGAGCTGGAATCATAACGGCCATACCATAACCGATTGCAATGACGATCCATCCACTGTGGCTTCCCTTTGTTCCCTTTAATTCCACGTTTGCTACTGAGCCGTTACCAATCATAACCATGATTGCAGTACCAAGGAACTCAGCAATGAGACGAGTAGTTAATGAAAATGTCATAATTGTCCCCCCTATTTAATATTTAATTGTGTTTAATGACAAATGGATTATAAAACCTGTATTTCAATGTGTCAACATGTTTCTAAAATGTTAATGCTTACAATCGTTTTTTTATGCATAGGTAGCACATTATTTTTATTTTTGGTATAATGCATAAAGGAGGTTATATTATGTTAGAGATTAATACAAAAAGCACCTTCTTTTAATCTACCAGATGAAGAAGGCAATATGCATACTTTAGAAGAATATAGAGGTCATCGTGTGATTCTCTATTTCTATCCTAGAGATAATACACCTGGATGTTCTAAACAGGCATGTGGATTTAGAGACTTGTATCCTGAATTCTTAGAAAAGGATGCAGTGGTAATAAGGAATCAACAAAGGATTCTGTAGCAAGTCATAAGAAGTTTAAAGAGAAATATGAATTGCCTTTTACTTTACTGTCTGACACAGAAAAAGAAGACAATTATGGATTATGATGTATGGAAAGAAAAGAAGAATTATGGAAAGGTAAGTATGGGTGTTGTAAGAACAACTTACTTAATTAATGAAGAAGGAATCATCATTAAAGCCAAGGAAAAGGTAAAGACTACAGATAATCCTCAAGAGATGCTTGAGGCTTTATCATGAAGATTATTATGAGTCCTGCTAAGAAGATGAGAAGCGACGAGGATGCATCTATCACTCCTACTACACCTTGTTTTCTTAATGAGTCTTGTATATTAGAAGAAAAGCTTAAGAGTATGCCCTATGATGAGTTAAGAAGATTGTGGAAAACTAATGAATCATTAACACATCAATGTTTTGAAGAGTTACAGGAGCGTCAGTTCAAACCACTGACATGTGCAATTCATGCCTATGATGGGATTGCGTTTAAATATCTTCATCCTTTTTCTATGAGTGATAGTGAAAGAGATTATTTAAACAAGCATTTACGTATTTTATCGGGGTTGTATGGGGTTTTGACTCCTACTGATGGAATTGTACCCTATCGTTTAGAAATGGGCGTTAAATCGCTTAATTTGTATGATTTTTTGGGGCAGTAAGATTTATGAATCACTTGATGATCATGTGATTATTAATCTTGCATCTAAGGAATATTCTAAATGTATTACTGATTATTTAAAGAAAGATGATCAATGTATAGAAATACAGTTTCTAAGAAATATTAAAAAAAGGAGTACTCAAGCAAAAGCAGGCAACATATGCGAAGATGGCTAGAGGAGCGATGATCTCTTATATGGCTAAAGAAAAGATAGAAAATATAAAGGACTTAAAGAAGTTTAATGATTTAGATTTTGTATTTGATGAAAAGCTGTCTAATGATCATTGTTTTGTATTTGTACAAGGGAGAAATGAAAATGAATAAGTTTTTAAAAGGTTTTGTATGTGCACTTCTTGTATTAAGTACTGGATGTGCTAAAGAAGAGAAGAAAGAAAACACCAAAGAAGACTAAGAAAAAGACAGAAGAAACAGCGCAGGTGACTCATACTGATATTACTATGTCTTTTGTAGGTGATATGACTTTAGGTAATTATGCAGGCCAGGCATATGATGGGTCTTTTGATCGGGAATATGCGAAACAGGGTAATAATCCTGATTATTTCTTAAAGAATGTCAAGAGTGTTTTTGAACAGGACGATTTAACTATTGCGAATCTAGAAGGTCCTTTAACCGATGAAGAGAGTCATGTTATTAAGTCATTCCCTTTTAAAGGTAAAAAGGAATATGCAAAGATTTTAACTAATAGTAGTGTTGAAGCTGTGACAGTCGCAAATAACCATTCTATGGACCGTTATCAAAAAAGGAATGGATGATACTAAAGCAACTCTAGATGAGTATGGTGTAGGCTATTTTGGATATTCAAAAAGCTATATTAAGGAAGTAAAGGGTATTAAGTTTGGTTTTCTTGGTTATGCATTTCCTAATGTTTGTATCAGATGATATGAAGAATACGATTACTGAATTAAAAGAAAAAGACTGATTTTGTGATTGTTTATTATCATTGGGGTATTGAAAGAAACTATAGTCCTACTCAGGGGCAGAGAGATTTAGCACATGCAACTATTGATGCAGGGGCGAATATGGTCGTAGGTAGTCATCCTCATGTATTAGAAGGGATTGAAACATATAAGGATTCCCCTATTGTTTATAGTTTAAGTAACTTCTGTTTTGGTGGTAATAGAAATCCAAGTGATAAAGATTCTATGATTTACCAGCAGACATTCCACTTTACTAATAAAAAGATCACGAGTATGGAACATAAGATTATTCCATGTATGATTTCTTCTGTAAAGTATCGTAATAACTATCAGCCTATTATTGCCACTGGACAGGATGCAGAGCGTATCTTAAAGAAAGTTAATACAATACAGTAAAAACTGGACTGCGGTCCAGTTTTTAGATGAAATCTAATAAATCTAATCTATGATCTTCATATGTACGAAGATAGTTAAATATTTCTTCATGTTCATGCATGATACCATTTTCTTCACACACTTGATGGAATATACGCATCAACTGCTTATTTTGTGGACTAGAGAGAATATAGCTATTTCCATACTTATGGATATACTTTTCTTTCAGTCCTGGAAAGTGTTGATCTAGCTTAGAATAGAAAAAATTCTCTATTGCCTTCTCTTAAGGTAACACCCATACCAAAGCATATAATTCCTTTCACATAAGCCTTAATACAGTAATCAAGTATCCCTCTTAAGTTTTCTTCATTATCATTGATAAACGGAAGAATAGGTGTCAACCAAACAATAGTAGGTATACCTTCTTTTTGAAGAGTGAGTAATGTTTCAAAACGTTCTTTAGTTGTTGAAACATTAGGTTCTAGCTTTTTACATAGTTTTCATTATAAGTAGTGAGAGTCATCTGAATGACACATTTAGAATGTGTCTGAATGGATTTCAGTATATCCAAGTTTCTTAATACACGTGATGATTTAGTAATGAGCGTAACTCCAAAACCATTTCTATCAATGATTTCTAATGCGCCTCTTGTATACAACAATTGATCTTCTAAGGGAATATATGTCCGTCATAGCCCCCATGCCAATCATACAGGGTTTTCGTTTCTTTTTCAAAGAAGCACCTAAGAGTTCTAATGCATTCTCTTTAACTTCTATATCTTCAAACAAGTGATCCATATGATAGCAGTCACTTCTAGAATCACAATAGATGCATCCATGCAGACATCCTCTATAGAGGTTCATTCCATTGCTGGAAGATAATATACCTTTAACCTTTTTATAATGCATATTACTCCTTTTCTAAGCAAATACGACAATTTGTATAATGAATTTCTTTTAAAAAAAAATCATATAATAATGTCGGAAAGAGATTTCCCACTCTTTTCTACCCTTCGAGGTCAGCAACCATTCCCTTCTTAGCTGACCTTTTTATTTATTATTTACATAAAATTGGTTTATTCATTACCTTATATCAATATAATACAAGTGATGAAGATATGTGATCCCCCACCATATTCTACATATATCCGCTTCATCAATTACCAGCTATGCTGGTTTTTTTATATATTCTTCTATCTTTTTCTTTATTTAATGATTCACCAATGACAATAATGATTTCCTGACCTTTCGCAATTGTTTCAGTAGTAATCTGATCTTTTGCCGCATTAAGTTCTATCCATTGATCATTTTCTGGTATAAAGCCTTTGATTCTAAATACTTTGCCACACTCAGAATCATTAAAAATAGATTGAGTTGCATGAATCAACTCTTCTTTAGTAATTGCTTGATTCATAAAAAACATAGTAGAGAAAGCTTCTTCTTTCTTAAAGAACATCTTAATAAAGCCTTCTAATTCATAACCAGAATGAAGAATAGAATTAAAGTCATCATTATTGAGTGTTTCTAAATCAAGGCAGTCTTCTTTATTAAATCTTCTTTTACATTTAATTAGAGACATTGTGTTATTTAAGTGTGTGATTGTGTTATTGATTTCTTCTTCTGTGGCTTCACTAGAGCGACTGAGAATGATTTTACCAGCATCTGCAACCTGACAGCCTAGTAAGTAATCTGATTGCTTAGAAAGGTTATTTTCTAGCTTAGAATTCACTAAAGCAATCACATTACCAATCTCATACCATTTATCTAATGGTTCTTCATGAAGTACATCAAAAGAACTCATCGACATCATAAATACCTGATGGTTCTACTAGTATTCTATCAAAACCTCTCATACCCATAGAAATGAGTTTTGTCTTAAAACGGCGTCTATGACAGTCTAAATCTCCTCCACCAACAACCATTTCTAGTTCACATTGGTCACCTAATTCTTCTTCTAATACCATCATATCTACATTAATCGCACCAAAAATCATTTTCCAATATTGCGATATGCAGTCCTTGATCAATTAAATACTTCGCATATTTCTTAATAAATGTTGTTTTACCTGATCCTAAAAAAACCTGTAATTAAATCTACTTGTACCATAAGTTCACCTCTTGATTTTATTATATGTTGATATAATATTTTGTCAAACAGTTCACATTAGTCACATATAATAGACATAGAATACTCTTTAGAAAGTATGTGTGAATTATGTCAAACCATGGACTTAACATGCCTATATGTTTGTGTTAGGATTCAGATTAAAGGGGGCAGTGAAGTGTGAAACAAAAAATCAATCAAAACGTATAAAAAAAGACAAACTTAAAAATAAGTTTGAATAATTTAGAAAAAAATAGAATAATTGAATATTATGGTTTAGTTAATTTAGAAACGTCAAAACCTGATTTCTTAAGAAACTCTATCGCTGATTCTTCTGTTAAAACTTGTTGCTTTATAGGTGGCTTAGGATTTTTAAATGATTCATAATCTGAAGGATTAAATGTCTCTCCAGTAAGAATCATATGGTATATACTGACAAGCATCATTCTTGCAATTGCGATAATGGATTTCTTGTGGCCTCGTCTCTTTTTTGATACGAGAATACTTAATTCCAAAATAGCCCTCCTTATCTTTGATTGCTCCAAGAGCACACTGAACTAATAAAGGTTTTAAATATTGACCTGCTTTAGAAATACGAACTGATTTTTTCTTATTAGCACTTTCGTTGTTTGCAGGTGCTAATCCAGCCCAACAGGCTAGTTGTTTATCTGATTCGAATTGTTTCATATCTACTCCGATTTCTGAAATAATAAGGATTGCAGATAAAGTGCTGATACCTGGTAGTTGGGTGATGTGCATGAATCGATCGAACATTGGTGCCGCACGTTTCATTATTTCGATTTCACAGTTATTAATATGGACTTGTAATTCTTCCATATGAGTCATTGATTCATTCATTTTAAACCTTTGATCAGTTTCGATATTGCAGTGTTTAATGGAATCTAGAATCTTATCTTTATTTTTACACGATCCATGGATACATTTCAAAAATTTTCTCATCTTCAATGATATCTGACTCAAGTACTTCTTTCATGATTGCTTGTGCAGACTTTCCAAACGGATCTGAAAATACAGAACCAATACCGATATTGGAAACTGTCATACAGTTCTGATATCGATTACGTTCAGAGGAACGCATTCCAACCAATTTATAGCGATAGCGAGATATTTCTCGTAAAGCTCTTATTTCTTTGGGTGGTATAAAAGAAAATTTGATTAGATCATGTTTAAATAAATCACAGATCCATTTTGAATCTTTCTTGTCAGTCTTCTTCCCTTTAATTGCTTTGACATATTTTGGATGAGTTAAGTAAATATTGATTTCATCTTCTAAGATGTTGAAAATTGGAATCCAATATTTACCAGTAGATTCCATGCATGCATCAAAGCATTTGTGATTAATGAGCCACTGTTTAAGATTCAGTAAATCAGGGTTTAAAGTTGAAAACGTTTCTTGGATGTATTCGGTAATACGAGTTTTCTTATTAGTAATACCGATTGTAGCCACAATGATATTCTTGTGAACATCCATGCCACAGCAGATTGGTCTAACAATCTTCATAAAAAATCTCTCCTTTCATTGAAAGAAGAGAAGTGGCATTGACTGCTATCTAAGCTAATCACTCAGTTGATTGTACAATCATAAGTGTCCTGGCTCTAAGTCCAACTTATTTGTGCTTGAAAAGATAGCGGCGACTTATAATCATTCAGGATATTCTATTTGAGTAGAATTGCCTACTCTACTCCTGCTCTGTAGTATACCACCTCTCTTTGATTATACTATTATATCGAGAGGCACACTATAGTTTTGGTGGATTTGAGTTTGGTTATATATTTGTGTCCGCGCAACGAAGGCGCGGGGAAATGGAGGAAATCATGTGGTACAACGCTAAACATGCAAACATCATCTGTTTCAGAAATAGAATTTATAAATTCTTTTAGACATAAAAACAATGTCCTTTCTGTGGATTTCATGATTTTACAAGGTATGGGCATAAGAAAGACGGAACACAAAGATATATTTGTAAAGGATGTGGTAAACGTTTTACAGCGTTGTTGACAAATACAATCTTTGATTCAAAAAAGATTCCTATTTCAGAATGAATTGAGTATTTACTGCATTTTTTTGAATTTCATTCTATAAATTCAACAGCCTACGATAATAGAAATTCACCAACTACAGGTAAATATTGGATGATCAAAACATTTGAAGTCTTAAAAGGAATACAAGACAATGTTGTACTAGATGGTACAGTGTATTTAGATGAAACCTATTTTACAAAAAGTAAAAAAGTAAACTAACGACAAAAAATGGAAAGAAACTAAGAGAAATTGCTAGAAATAAAATAGGTGTTGGTGTTGCCTGTAACGAGACAAAATCAATTTTTATAATTACAGGAACATCAAAACCCTCAAGAAAATCATCAAAGAAACATATAGTAAGCATATTGCAAGAAGCTCTATATTAGTGCATGATGATGAGCATTCTCACAGTATATTGATTGAAGAATTAGAACTGGAAAGCGAAGTATACTCAACAAGAG
>VOFC01004049.1_pt1 | contig 32260 bp, 39 predicted proteins | sample 5384161 | NCBI WGS metagenome assembly VOFC01 (sample SAMN12384722, study PRJNA508395) | human gut metagenome | isolation source: healthy gut B | host: Homo sapiens
CTGGCGCTGGATTTCCTGGTGCTGGCGGTTTTCAGCACCCCTGTGCGCCGCTGTACTGCCGCTGCAAGCCCCGGACAGCCTGCTGCGCCGCGCGGGCAGACTGCTGCTTAACACACCGATCCGCTGCGTGGCGGCAGGTATCGTGATGCTGGCAGGCATCGGCGGCATGCTTTTGCTGTTCCCGGTCAGCGTATTCTGGGCGGTGCTGTTCGGTTTCTGGTTGCCCGGGCTTGCAGCCATGCAGACCCTGTTCCCCGTTTTGCGGCAAGAATACGGCGTACAGGTGCGCACCATTCCGCACCCGGCAGCGCCCGATAAGATCCTGACCGCGCAGGAGCAAAAAAGGCGTTCCCGCGTCAACTGGTGGTACTACAACTGGGGCATCGTAGCTGTGGCGGCTATGGTCATTGTAGGTGCAGCGTATGTGGCACACGGCCTGCTGACCGCCGTAGACCCCGATTACACCGTGGCGGTGGTCACGGCAGAAGCCCTTCCGGACGATGCGGTGCAGCGTCTGCAGACTGCGCTGGCGGACTATGCGGACGATGCCAACGGCGACGGGGCTGTGGCGGTGCAGGTAAACAACCACCTGGAGCGCCAACGCCTCCCTCACCGACATGAACGGCCAGATGGCCGGTGCCACCCAGATGAACACCGACCTTGCCAACGGCGAGAGTACAATCTGGGTCCTCGAAGACCCGGAGGGCTTTGAGCAGGCTTATGGGGCGCTGAGCGAAAAGCTGGGTGCCGACTGGGCCGGACAGCTGATCGACTGGGACGAGCAGCCGGTACTTTCCGCTCTCGATCTTGGAAGTTATAACACCACTACCGATGGTAGCCAGCGCATTGCTGTACAAAGCTGTTTTGCTGACTGTAAAATTGCGATTTTTGACAGGAAGATCGTTTATGGCGTTCTTTGAGCTCTTGATTCAATTGTTAATCCATAACCGTCCTTTTTGTCAGTTTTTTATGCAGTGTGGGTTGCTCCCCATGTAGACAATCGGCAGCATTTTGTGCTATATTAGCAACAACTAACCACTTTTTGCACAAAGGAGCTCCTAATGAATCAAATATCCGATCTTCCTAATCCACTGAAAATTTTATTTCAGGAATACAATCAAGGCCAAATCGAGTCTGTCGGCTTCCGCAGCTTTACTCTGCACGCTGGTGAGAGCAATAGCTACCGCACACTGAAAAGTGCACTGATCGTCCCAGTATCAGGCCGGGCCATCTTCTCATTCGAGCACGAACCATTTATTGCCAAGCGAAGACTATTCCTGCACGGATGCCCCAACAAGACCCTGACCATTTCGGCCATGGGCGAGCAGGATTTCCGCTACATCAATATGTACTACGAAAACGATTGCCCGTTGCTGTTCTCCCACAAGCTCAAAAATCCGGAACAGACTTTTTCCATTCTGGAGCAAATCTTGAAGCTCCACCCGGATGCTGACATCCGTAGTCAGTACCAGCAGGAAAAGCTGACAGAAGAGTTCTTCGCCCAGATTTTTTGCAGATTTTCAGCCCGAGGAAACTTAGTAAGATCACCCCTCACGCTAAAGCGGAAAAGAAAAAAGCATTGCTTCCCAATGAGGTTGATATTCTGATGAATGTAGTTGTAGAACCACGCGCCCGCGTATTCTGCGCCCTCTGTCTGTACTGCGGGCTTCGTAAGGAAGAAGCACTTGGATTGCAATGGTCGGACATTCAAAGCAGCTCTCTGACCATCCGGCGCGCTATGACCTTTCTGAACAACCAGCAAGACCCTGTAGATGATCTCAAAACAAAGGCCGCACACAGGGTCGTTCCTATCCCGGACAAGCTCAGATTCGTCTTGCTTGAAACACCACACTTGAGCCGGTATATCGTCCCAGCCGCCGATGGCGGAGATATGACCCGCTCCGCATTCACCCGGTTGTGGAACTCTCACGTTGCGGCCCTTGTGCCGTTCTCCCTGCATCCCCACATGCTGCGGCATACCTACGCAACGACACTTTATCGTGCAGGGGTAGACTTACGCACAGCACAAAAACTTATGGGGCATAGCAGCATTCAGGTCACCGCCGATATTTATAAGCAGCCAAAAGCGGACGAACTCTTCCTCTTTCATCTTCGGCTTTGCCAGCTTTTCTTCTGCAATGTGGGCTTGCAACTCTTTCCGCTGTTCTTCCAGCGCTTCCAGCCGCTCCTTGGTGGAACTGGTCAGAATGCCCATCTGGATGGCGTTCAGCATATTGGTGATGCCGACTTCCGTTTCCTTCAACTGCTTTTCGTAGATGGGCAAATCCGTGCTTTCCTGGTTTTGCAGTTCCATCACTTTGGCAATGATGGCATTCATGGAAGCGTCATCTTCCACCAGCTTCATGGTCTCGTTGATTACCAGATCTTCCAGCCACTGTTTCCGCACGGCCTTTTTATCGCAGGTCTTTTTCTTCTTGGCAGCAGCACATTTATAGTAGGTATACATTTTCCCGGTGTGGCTGACACCGCTTTCGCCAAACATCAGCGCACCGCACTTACCGCAGTACAGCTTGGTGGTGAGCAGATAGCTTTCCTCTGCCTTATGACGGGCAGGGGCTTTTTTTTTTTGGCGCACCTTGTTTTCTCCTGCGAAGTGAAGCAATGAAAGCCCCAGTGGGGCTTTCAAGCGACAGAACGGTCTTGCGCAGCACCCCGACACAGTTCCAGTGCCGGGATTGCATTGGGCTGTACCACATCCCACAAACGCAATTCGCCGATGTACCGGCGATTACTCAGCATCCGCTGAATGGTGTTGTAGGACATCTCCCCGCCCATCGAATTTTTGATGTTGTGTGCCTTTAACCAATCCCGCAGGTCAGTCATAGTCGCACCGTCCGCATACTTCTGGAACGTCTGCTCCACATACGGAGCCAACAACGGGTCGGGCTGGTAATGCCGGATCTCATCAATCATGTAGCCGAACGGAATCGTGCCACCATTATAAATGCCCTTGAGAGCGTTCTCGGTCATGCCGCGCACGACCTTTTCAGACAGGTCAGCCGAGTAGTATTCGGCGTAGCCTTCCAGCACCGATTCCAGAATAATACCCTCCGGGCCAGCCGAAATGACTTCCGTTGCCGACACCAATTTCACGCCGTTTCGCTTCAGCTGAGTCTTGTACCGGGCACTGTCGTAGCGGTTTCGGGCAAAGCGGTCGAGCTTCCAGACAATGATGACATCAAAGATGCCACGTTCACTGTCTTTGATCATCTGTTGGAACTGCGGGCGATTATCGGTCTTGGCGGAGATGGCACGGTCAATGTAATGCTTCACCACCGTGAAGCCGTTCTTTTCCGCATAGGCGGTGCATTCCCGGATCTGACCTTCAATGGATTCTTCTCGCTGACTATCAGTAGAATAGCGGGCATAGATCACGGCAGTCATGGCAGGCACCTCACATTTACACGTCATTGAACGGTGGAGCGTTCTTTCAAAATAGTTTTCGTATAATGTATATACCACAGTTTTTAACTGAATGCAAGACTTTTTCTCAAATAAAAGCCGCCATCATTCTCAGATCGTCCAGTTCTGGCTTGCCGACTGCAGATCCACCATGTGGGCACCGTTTTACAGTCCCTTCCGGGCGTACAGTGCAAGGAAGTACCAAAATGCTGACAGGTAATTGTTTAGGCCCAGCACACTTTTCAACGCAAGCCCCAAAACGGAAAACACCACTGTAAACAAAAAAGAAGATTACTGAGCAAAATGGCAGCGGTGGATTTTGCCTTCGGAACTGCTTGCCCAAGCTGAGGGTCGCTTTGCACACGGGTCTGAACCTCATCGGGATAGGAACGCAATCCGATGAGATTTTTCCTGTCCGTGCCTGTTCCGAGAAAGCATACGCCCCAATACAGAAAATAAAATACAGCGGCGATCATGATTTTCATATATATCTACGCTCCCATTCCATTTGCCGACCTCTCCGCTCCTGACGAACGCTTTTCATACCAAACTGCCTCCCCGCTATTTTTTGACCTTCATGCAAAAAGTCGCAGCGGTCATTTCCGCGCCCCAGCGTCATGCTTCTCTCCCAGATCAGCTTCGGATGCAGCCCGGTATAGCTGATGTCGTCGCTGTCGCAAAAGCAGCGGCACAGCTCCGGGCAGCCGTATTCTGCGCAGGTGTCGTGATAGGGACACTTCATCATATCCACACGCCAGACGCCGTTACCGGTCTGCAGTTCTTTTGGGGCAAAGCCCGCCGCCGGGCCGAAAACGCTCCGGGTGGATTTGACAAAAACGCCGGGGACAAGGCGGTAAAGCCCCGGTATGAGCAGCAGGGTGGCAAGCTGTTTGTGGCTCGTTCTCGCCAGCTCCTCCACATAGCCATGAACGATTTGTAGCGCCTCCTCTTTCGGCATGACCCGCTGCAAGGTTTCGTAGGCTGCAATGCCCGGTAATATCTGCCGCTGGAGGTGGTATTGATTCTCCTTGCTTGCATCTGCATTTTCAGCCAGCAGCGCATTCAGGCGCATATCAAAAGCGGTATTCAGTTCCTTTGCCTGCGCAGGAAAGCGTTGCGCCGCAGTCTCCCGGAAATCACGGGAAAGATAGGTTTCCTTCGCCTTCATCGTCCGTCACCCCTTCTTTTTTGTACCCGCAGTCGCAGTAGGGCCCGCGTCACAAACTTTGTCACACCGCCTGCTTCGCTCATGGCGTAGTCCAAATGGCAAAAGGGGGTCCATGTTCCCCCAGCTCCTTCATCAGCACACAGATGCCGGGTAAAGCGTCCCTCGTAGCCGCTGGTCGGAATACTCATAAAAGTCCATGTTCCACGAGTAGGGGTTACGGTCAGCCGCCTTCCGGGCAGCGGTGGCTTTCATTCCGGCAATATCCTTGGGCGTGAACTTCGACTTGCCGCTCTGGCGGCAGAACCACTTCATCAGCGGCGTCATCTGGGCGTTCTCATAGTATACCGTCAGCGCCTCTGCATCCGGCCGCTTCGGTATACAGAGAACGAACGCCCCCAGCATGGCGCAGCCAATGATGTTCAATTGAAGCGGTCGGCCTTTTCAAACTCCGGCAATTGGGCGATGATTTCTTTGTATTTCGGCTTGGCGGTTTTGGTGATCTGCTTTGCAGTGACTGCATCATAGCCCAGCACCGCCGTCAGCTGCGTCTGAAACGATCTGGCAAACACTGCCCACATGGCCATGGGCATTCCCGTCCAACGCATCTCACTTTGCTCCTTTCTGTTCCGCCAACACCCGGCACATCCGTTTCTCGATGTCTATCCGGGTCTGGCAACATTCCTTGGGATATTTCTTTGCTGCCTGAAACGCGAACTTCACAAACAGACCGGAGCCAACCGGCAGCATGGTTTTCAGCATCCCTTCCGGAAAGACAAAGTGGGTGCCGTGAGCGTAGACCGCTGTTTCAACTTCGCATGCATGGGGCTTTTCCGCAAAGCGCTTTTCCATCCGGCGGATATACTTTGCGGTGTCCCACAGCGCATCGTCCTCCGCGCCGATCAGCAGCAGCTTTCCCCGGATGTTTTCGATGGGAATAAACTCCTCCGGCCGGATGGGGTGCGCCGCCTCGGAATCGTCAAACAACTTGCGGGAGTTGACCATGTCACCGGTGCGTTTGCTCTCGGCGGCGATACAGTGCCAGTAGTCAGGGTGCTGATAGCAAAAGGGCATATAGGGCAGCGGCTTGCCCCGGTATGAGAACAGCGACTCGCCCTCGACCGGCCATTCCTTGCAGCCGTCCCTTTTACCCTGCATGAAACCCTGCCACACAAAATCGCTGGGCGTCATGGCAATGGTCAGGGTAATATCCGGGAACATGGCCGCTGCCGTCAGCGCCAGCGTTCCCGTAGTGGATGCACCGGCAATGCCAATTTTATGATTGCCGTTGGCTTTCAGCCACGAAATGGCCGCCTCCACGCGCTCCAGCGGATAATTGTGATGGCCGTAATCCTTTTTCGCAGGCGACATGGTGAGCACGTTTACGCCCCGCCCGCAGAGCCATTTCGCCGCCGAGCGGGCAAGCCGATCCTCCGGGTCGTCCCCGATCATCGCAATCACCGCGCAGTCCGGCCCGCCGGCGCACGCCCAGTACGCGCCGTAAAAGCCGGCGGTCTCCACATCAAAGTGCAGGTGTTTCATGCTCTCCCTCCAAATCCGATCTTCACGATCTGCATTTTCATCCCGTTGTCCCCGATCCTTGCAAGGAATCGGAAAAAGCCGCTGACCGAATGGTCTTTCAGATCGCTGTAGCCAAGCATATAGCCCCGGCTGGACACCTGCAGGCGGCTGTCCCACGGCGCAAGCTCATGTTCCGCATCCGAAACCGCGAAATATGCCCCCACATCCTTGATCTTTGCAGTCTTGAGCCATGTTTTTGCGATCATCTTCACCGCCATGCGGTTGGCGGCATCGAACACCAGCACCCCGCCGGGAAAAAAGCATCTGCCATCCCTGCACCAGCGCCTTGACCTGCTGGGTCAGAAAGTAATAGAACACCCCGGAGGCAAAAAACACCGCCCCGCCGGAGGCATCAATCTTGTCAAACCATGCGGGGTCTTTCAGGTCGCAGGGGATGTTTTGCTCCCGCTCCCCGGCGGGCAGTAGCTGCTGCCGCAAGGCGATCACATCCGGGAAGTCCAGATTGTAAATTTTGCATCTGCCGTTGTCGCAGGCTCTGCCGGTGTTATCCAGCCCGCAGCCCAGGTTGACTACCGCCGCACAGGGGTGCGTTTTCAGGTACGCCTGCACCTCAAAGGTAAGGTCGTTCTGCCGCATGGCCACCTCCAGCGCACCAAACCGCTGCATCAGGCCGCGGGAGCTTTTTCTCCGCCCCTGAAAAGTCGTAGTCGATCTGGTCGAGCAGACGAACCGCTGTTTCATCCCTGTAAAGGTTCGGGTACAGCTCCGTACACAGCTTCCGGGAATACAGTGGGAGGATCAGCGTCTCCTGCACGGTGTTTTTCTCGATTTTGTATTTCATAGGTTCCTTCCTCAGTGAATAAAAACTGTCATAATTGCCGACAGCACCGCCGCTATGACTGCCATACCTACCGTACGATAGGCACTGCGGATCGCTTCTTTCCGTCCCATGCTTCGTCCTTCTTACACTGTTTCACCGCTTTTGCGCCGTAACGCACAGCCAGCCCTTTTTATTTTTGTGGCTCAGAATCTTGCAGAATCCTGCCTGCTCCAGATATGTTTTCAGGGCAGTATCCGTGTAGATGGTCATCCCATTGATGATCTGTGTCCATTTGTCGTCTTTTGCTGTTTCGCCGTTTGCTTCATTGCAGATGAAAAAGATCCCGCCGGGTTTCAGCACCCGATAGACCTCTCTGAAATTCTGCACAAGTTCCGGCCAGAAATAGACCGTTTCAAAGGCGGTCACTACCTCAAACTGCTCCGCTTCAAACGGTAGTTCTGCCACACTTGCCTGCTGCACGGTACACCGTCCTGCCGCAATGGCGCCCGCATTGACCTTACGCGCTTTTTCTACGCTGACAGCCGAATAGTCGATGCCCTGTACCTTGCCTTTGGGGCACAGCTTCAACAGCGTTTTGATGTTCGCCCCGCCGCCGCAGCCGCAGTCCAGCACCATGGCATCCGGGGCAGGCTGCAAAAAACGCAGCCCCCACGCTGCCATTGCGCTGTGGCCAAAGTTCATCATGGCAACCATGATCTTCCCGCCAAGACCTACGGGCTTGCGGGTGTTTTCAAAAAAGGACATAACGCCACCCTCTTTCTATTTACAGTTCACAATGCAATGCTTTTCACACAGTTCCTCGCACTGTAGTTAGGCAAAGCTAACTTTTTGTTCTATAAAAAAGCCGCATCTCAGCGGCCCTTCTGCCAAAATAATACGCCCTGCTGTTGTCGCTGTCAAGAAGTTCAGGCATTTTCGGAGGTTCCGAAATAGATTTCGTTTTCAAGACCCTCAACCGTCACCCCAATGCCACATCCAGCACCATCATCACGCTGAAGCCTACCGCAAAAAACACGGTGCCAACGTTGGAGTGCTGCCCTGCGACATTTCCGGGATCAGTTCCTCCACCACAACATACAGCATGGCTCCGGCGGCAAAGCTGAGCAGATAGGGCAAAGCGGGCACCACGATGCCTGCCGCCAGAACCGTCAGCACTGCCCCGATGGGCTCTACGACGCCGGACAGTACGCCGCCCCAGAACGCCCGGTCTTTTTTCATTCCTTCCGCCCGCAGGGGCATGGAGATGATGGCACCCTCCGGAAAGTTCTGGATGGCAATGCCAGGGAAAGCGCCAGCGCCCCGGCGGCAGTGATCTGAGCGCTTCCGGCAAGATACCCGGCATAGACTACGCCCACTGCCATACCCTCCGGGATGTTGTGCAGCGTCACCGCCAGAACCATCATGGTGGTGCGCTGGAGCTGGCTTTTTGGCCCTTCGGCCTGCAAACTGTTCTGGTGCAGATGCGGGATGAGATGGTCCAGCAGCAGCAAAAACAGGATGCCCAGCCAGAAGCCTGCTGCCGCCGGGAAAAACGCCAGCCTGCCCAGATCTGCGGCCTGCTCCATAGCCGGGATTAGCAAGCTCCACACCGATGCCGCCACCATGACCCCGGCTGCAAAGCCGGTGAGGGCGCGCTGGATGCCGTCGCTCAGGGACTTTTTTAAAAAGAATACACAGCCTGCCCCAAGGCTTGTGCCCAGAAAGGGAATCAAAATCCCCCAGAATGCGTCTTGTATCACGTCGAACCTCCTTGTGGTTAAGAATAACTAACCGCATAAAAAAGTATACTGCGCTCCGGCAAAAAGGTCAAGGGCAATACCGCATCATTCTAAGTGCCGCAGCCGCCGAACGGTGCTCAAGCCGTCAGGCGGGGAATTGTGCGGTGTTGCCCAAGGGCTTTGCGGCACCTTCTGCCAAAAAATTAACCTCCATAAACATTCCCACTTTTTCTTGACAACACCCCGTGGACGTGCTATTTTAATTTCCAGTAATTAGCTTATTCTAACCATCTGAGGGGTCTCGCCCCGCAGGTTTTTCTTTGCACGAAATGTTAGACCGAGCTAACCACGTATTTTCAAACCAGAGCTAGAGGTGTGTTACAATGAGATTGAAAAAAGTATTTGTAGGTGCCCTTGCGGCCGCCATGCTGGTGTGTGCTGTGGCAGTCCCGGCCTTCGCTGCAGAAGATGTGGAGCAGGAGAACGGCCTGACCTCCAGCTACGTCCAGATGAACATCCCTACGCCGATTTCTACAAAGCTGCCGGTGTGGACAACGCATCTGAGATCGATGCTGTTACCAGCGCCACCAAAAACAAGACCCGTGCAGGCAACCTTGCCGCCGGTTCCTACCATGTCAACGCCGACGGCACCGACATCACCGGTGTTTCCTTCCCGGTCAAGGTACTGACCCCGTGGGCGCTGAAGAATGCAACGCAGGTCACCGATACCGACAGCTATGACATCACGGTCAAGCTGCGGGGTAAGGAGTCCACCACCACTTATACCGGTGTGGATGCCCTGTTTGAAAACGAGAGCTACGCTTACTACAAGCTCAGTGAGACCCCTGCCTGCTATATCACCGCATGGTATAACCTGCTGAGCGGCAAGTGGGAGTTTGGCAAGGTCCACGCCACCGAGACCACCGTAGAGGGCACCACTGTGGAGCTGAATACCAACGGTCACCACGCCACCTACGAGATGAAAATCTCCGGTTTTGATCTGGACACAAGACCAACAAGGTCTACGGCGTAGTTCTGACCACCGCCGATGGCAGTGAGTACGGTCTGCATCATGTGACCAACATCTGGCGCGGCACCGAGCTGGGCTTCAATACGGACGACCCTATCTTGCCTCCATCATTGGCAAGACTGTTACTCAAATCACCTACTACACCGCCGACGGTGTGTATGTCCTGCCGGTCAGCGTGGCACTGTGAGGCTGCGGAAAACTGCCTGATCCAGCAAAATACAGTACAAAACGGCAAGGTCGCTTGAAACAGGCGGCCTTTTTTCTCTGTTTTGATGTTCGCCCCGCCGCCGCAGCCGCAGTCCAGCTCCATGGCCGGAACCAGCAAACTTCATCCTGATGTCGGCACCTTCTGCCGAAAAAATTAGCCTCCATAAACATCCCCGCTTTTTCTTGACAAGGCTCTACAGGAGTGCTATTTTAGGTTTCGTCAATTAGCCAATTCTAACCATCTGAGGGGCCTCGCCTCGCAGGTTTTTCTTTGCATGAAATGTTAGACCAGGCTAACTATATGACCGCAATTTTTCTGCCATTGCGATGAAAGGAGAATTTTTCATGAAACTGAAGAAATTTCTTTCCCTGCTGCTGTCGGCGGCTATGGCGTTCAGTCTGTTGACCGCTACCGCCTTTGCAGCAGCCCCCGCCGAGGAGGAGAACGGCTTTTTCGATTTTCTGCTGGGCGAAAAGTACACCTACCTCTATGCTGCCCTGACTTGGGATGAGTACTTGGCAAATGAGAAGGTCTATGCTGCCGGCAACGCTGCCGACCACGGCCTGCACCGCGGCAGCTTCCAGAGCACTGCTGTGATCTACGCCAAGGACGGCAGCAGCTACACCGTTTCCCACTGGTCGGACGATGGCAAGACCATCTATCTGGCCGATGGCACCTCCGTGGGCTGGAACCGGGGCACCATTACCAAGGCCGACGGTTCCACCGTGCAGATGGACCACTACGAGATCACTCGGCACCAAGTATGTGCCTGTCCGCGTCAAGCCACCAGCGATCTGGATGACTTCTGCTCCAAATACGCCGTTGTGGAAGAACGGCGGCGAGCTGGTGGGCGGCTACTCTGAAAAGGGCCTGACCGCCTATACCCTGACGGCTGCCGGTGGACGAAAACACCAACGGCCTGAAGTATGCTCAGAAGAGCGGTGACGGCTACCCTTCTCCGCCGCACATACCGGCACCGGTTCCGGCGTGGCGGGGAAGCCGCCCAGAAGAGCTGCTGATGGTCTGATCGTGAACCCGTGCAGCGGCAGCGATGTGGGCAGCTTCGGCGAGAGCATCCGTGTGGACCTGACCGGCAACTACGGCGAGCTGGGCTCCCGGATGCAGTCCGTTGTCTGGACCTACTACGGCGATGACAGCACCTTCACCCACGCCAAAGGCCGTCTACGGCACCAAGTTCGCCGCCGACAACTGGATGCACAAGTCCATGGGCATCCAGCTGGGCATGACCGACTCCGGCCGCGCACAGTTCCCCGAGGGCACCGACGGCACCGGCTACTGGACCATCACTATCCGCGCACTGGGCTATGCCGACACGGTGGTGAAGTTCCAGACCACTGCCGAGAACCTTGCCAAGCACGAGCTGGCAAGCGATGCAGACCGCGCCGCCCTGCAGGCTGTGGTCGCCACGGCACAGAGCAAGGCAAAGGCCGCTTACACCGCAGCCAGCTACGCTGATCTGGAGACTGAGCTCGCCGAAAGCATGGAACTGCTGAGCCGGGATACCCTGTATAAGGCTGCTGCACTGGAACAGGTGACCCACCTGACCGATGCTGTGCAGAACCTGAAGGCTGCCTGATCCAGCAAAATACAGTACAAAACGGCAAGGTCGCTTTGAAGCAGGCGGCCTTGCTTTTCCGTGTCAGGAGAAGATGGAATGAACAAAAAACGATGCAATGCGCTGCTGCCGCTGGTGCAGCTGCTCCCGGCGGTGGCGGCAGCAGCAGCCGTGCTTTTTGCCCTGCCCCGCACCGTGCCGGTGCTGGCCGCCGTGCCGGAAAGACTGACGGCTGTGGTGGAGCAGCCGTCTGGAAGCCGCTTCCTCCGAAGCGGAGGAAGAAGTACTGCCCAAAGCTGCCCTATGCCGATGGAATTTACGTCGGCTCTTCCCGGGGCTACGGCGGTGCCGTCCGGGTGCAGGTCACCATGGAAAACGGCAGCATCACGGAGGTCGAGATCTTGGACGCTTCCCACGAGACAAAGCAGTTTCTGCGGCGCGCCAAGCGGCTTTTGACCACCGTGGTGGAAGCCCAGAGCTGGGAGGTGGATGCCGTTTCCGAGGCCACCTATACCAGCCGGGGCATTCTGGGTGCGGTGCAGAACGCCCTGACCGGCGAGGTAGTCAACAACCCCCTGCCGCCGCAGCCAAAGCCCGCCGCACCGCTGGTGGTGGAGGAATTTACCGCGCCCTCTACCTACCTTGACGGCATCTACACTGCCGAAGCTATGGGTTTTGAGGGCGAGATCACGGTGCAGGTCACGGTGGCAGAGGATAAGATCACCGATATCACCCTTCTGAGCGCCGAGGACGAGGAGGAATATCTCTCTCAGGCAAAACAAGTCATCCCCGCCATTCTGGAAGGGCAGAGTCCCAACGTGGATGCCGTTTCCGGCGCGACCTACTCCTCCACCGGCATCCTGAACGCGGTCAAGCTGGCACTGGCAAAGGCGGCGGTTGCCCCGGCAGAGGAAGCCGAACCGGAGCAGGCAGCATCGGAAGAAGCGGCAGAAGAAGCCGCGGCACCATCTGAAGCAGAAGGATCCGAGGAAACGCCGGTCGCTGCGCCCACCGTGGAGGTGGTGCAGCCGGAAGAAAAGAGCGTCGTTCCCGCATGGCTCAAAGAAGATATGGCAGCAGCTTTTCCCGGCAGATGCACCGGCATCCTCTGAACCGGAACCGGCATCTTCTGAGGAAGTGCTGCTGGCACCCGAAGCGGTACTGCCGCCGGAAGAGACCGAAGCCGAACCTGAAACGGAAGGAGCAGTGGAATGAAATACAAAAATTTTCTTCTCCGGGCGGTGAACCTGCTGCTGATTCTGGAGGTACTATGGCAATACCAGCAGGTGGCGCTGGTCCAGGCAGCAGCGGTGAGCCAACGCAAGCAGGAGATCGCTGAGGTGGAAGCCTACAACGCTTCCGTTTTGCAGGCGCAGAGCGCAGCGCAGGCAGAGCAGACTCAAAGCGGCTACCGGGACGGCACCTATGAGGGCAGCGCCTTTGGTTTTGGCGATGTCATCCGGGTGTCGGTGACCATTCAGAACGGAAAAATGACCGATATTGCGGTGCTGGATGCCTCCGGCGAGGATAAGCCCTACTATAAGCAGGCGCTGCCTTTGCTGGACGAGATGCTGGCAGTGCAGTCTGCTGAGGTGGACACCGTTTCCGGCGCTACCCTCACGGCAGAAGGTCTCATCGGTGCAGTCGAGGACGCACTGGGAAAGGCGGCAGGATGATGGAAAAAACACAGGCAAAGCCTTTGACGGCGGCGCAGCAGCGTCAGCGGGACCAAAAGCGCCGTACATGGCTGCGCGCCGGGGTGCAGCTGTTCTTCTTTGTGTCCATGCCGGGCGCGTTCGTGGCCGGGTTTTCCGGGGTAAAAGCAGATCTTTCTGCACATCGGTGCGGGCGAGGTGCTCACAGCGGACAGCTTCACGCTTTCTCTGCTGGGGCTGTGCGGCTTCACTTTGCTGTTCGACCGTTTTTTCTGCGGATACGCCTGCGCCTTTGGCAGCTTGGGTGATGCCGTCTGGGCACTGTCCGGGCTTATCCAGAAAAAGCTGTTCCACCGCAAAAAGCCACTCCGTCTGCCGGAGCGGGCGGTGCTTTGGGGGCAGAAGGTCAAATATCTGCTGCTGGCGGGGCTGGTGGCGCTGTATGTGACCCGGCAGGAAAAGCTGCTGACCGGCGCAAGCCCGTGGGAGGTGTTTTCCCGCCTGACAGCTCTGCGTCTGCCGCCGGAGGGCTTCGGCGTGGGCATTGCGCTGTTTGTGCTCATCTTGCTGGGCATGGCAGTGCAGCCCCGGTTCTTTGTCAGTTCCTCTGCCCTATGGGGAGCGGTGTTCGCCCTGCTGCCGGTGCTGCCCTTTGCGCGGCTGCACCGGCAGAGCGATGGCTGCATCCCGGGGTGCAATGCCTGCAAGCAGCAGTGCCCGGTGTGCCTGAAGCTGGAGGAAAGCAGCCTGCGCAGCGGGGAATGCATCGCCTGTGAAGCCTGCGTGGGCACCTGCCCTAAACAGAACATCCACCGGTGGGATATAGCCTTGTGCAAGCACCTGTGGCTGCCGGTGCTGGGTAAGGCGCTGCTCTTCTTCCTGCTGGGCTGCTGGCTGGGTTTCTGCCGGTTTATCTGAACAAAAAGGAGGCCGCCGCACAACATTTGTGCAGCAGCCTCCTTTTTGGCTGGGACGATTTGTCATTTTTACAGGGAAGGCTTCTGCTCCAACAGATCTGTCATGCTGCGCAGGCTGATGCCAAGGGTGGAAAGGTTATGCAGCATGGCGCTGGTAGCCGGGGGCAGGATGCCCAGTGCGCCCAGAAGGATGAGCGCTGAGTTGAAGCTGAGCACAAAGCGGTAATTGCTGCCCACCCGCTTTTGCAGGGCGTTGGCAATGGATTTTAACATTGTTAGCGGCAGCTTGATACGGAGAATCATTTTGGTCATGCTCACTTGCGGAAATTCGCAAACGCAGCCTATAAGTAGCAGAAAGATTGAATGCGTCGTACTTTTTTCGATTTTGCATAACGAAATTTTTCAAAATCCTCTTGACGCATTCTACATACCGTGGTATTTTTCTTGTAAATTCCACTGATTTTGTGGAGTAACCTGAATCTCTCCACAAGATGCGGTCGTGTTCATTTTGAACACGGCCTCTCTCCGTGGATTATCCCTGAAAGATCAACCGCCCCACAACACACCCGATTTATTTTGCCGCTGATTCACCCGACAAAATCATCGCTGCGCTGCTTAGGCGGTATTTTTCTTTTCCGGGGAAGATTGTACCTTGAAAATTTCATGAGCCGACCGAACGTGATATCGGCTCTTTAGCCCACGCCGCTGCAAAACAGGGGCAGGAACTTTGTTCGGGGCAAACGGTATTTTCAATTCTTGAAAATGTTGTGCTCCATCGGGACTTCACTTCTTCAATGCGTCTTGCGAGTTTTTTGATAATCTTCTTGTTGGGGCGTGCCTGCCCCAAACCCTGCTTTCATGAGTTCGCGCCTGATGGCGCGAACAAACGGCGTGTCGTGTCCTTACATAACTTCACCGAGGAGTTATCGAACAGACAGGAGGTACAATGACCGAAACGAATGTTCAACCGATTCCTAGCAATTCCCAGCACCACGACACGAGCGAGGAAGGCCAAAGAGAAGTTTGCCGCATGGCAGGCAGAGCAGGCTCATCACACCACCAGCAAAAAAACAGAGCGTTCCCGACGGGGAACGCCCTGCTGTACATATCGCTGTTGTCTGTGGCTTTTTTGGCAGGGTGCGTCCGGGTGGGCGCACCCTGTTTTTGTGGCTATTTTTACCATCACATAAATTTGCGCTGCCGTTGCCATAGCAACCGACAAAGGAAAGTGACTTTGATAAAATGCTCTACGGTTGGTTATTGCTAACTAACTGCCACAACCAAAGAACCATTGATTTATCAAAGGAGTTTTCCATGAAAAAGATTTCTCGTCGTTCGTTTATCACTGCCATGGCTGCTGTAAGTGCAACCGGTGTTCTGGCCGCCTGTGGTTCTTCTTCAAGCAGCACGGCTTCTTCTGTGGCTTCTTCCGCCGTATCCAGCGAAGCAACTTTCTCTGCCGCATCTATGGATGAGACCGGTACCCATACCGTCGTAGACCACGGCGGCAATGAGGTCGAAGTCCCCAACAAGGTCACCCGTGTCGTCATCGACCAGATTCCAATCCTGTCCACCTACATGGCTTATTTTGAGGGCAGTGCTCCCTACATCGTGGGTTACTGCGGCTCCTTCAAGTCGGTCATTTCCGATACCGTGCTCAAGAACATCGCCCCGGAGCTGATGGAATCCAGCGACACGGTCTATGCGCAGAGCGACCTCAACATTGAGGAGATCATGAAGCTGAACCCCGATGTCATCCTGTACAATGCTGGCAACTCCTCCCATGCCGAAATCCTGAAGGCCAGCGGAATCCCCTCCATCGGTTTCGCTACTGTGGGCGCATCTACGGAAGCTGATCCCATTGAACGTTACGAAGAGTGGCTGAAGCTGCTGGAGCAGATCTTCAACGAACCGGGCAAGACCGACGCCTTTGTTGCTGCCGGTGATGAGATCGTGGCCGATGTGGAAGCCCGTATTGCGGAAATTCCTCAAACAGATCGTCCCAGCGCATTGATCCTGTGGAAGTATGCAGACGGTGTGCCGCAGGTATCCGGTCAGGGCACCTTTGGCACCTACTGGATGAAGCGTCTGGGCGTGACCGACAAAGCGCTGGAAGCCACTGGTTTTGCCCAGGCCAGCATGGAGCAGATTTATAGCTGGGATCCCGATATTCTTTTCTTGGATGGTCCCGGCCTGCAGCCCCTGCGCACCGAGGACGTGCTGAGCGGGAATGTGGACGGTGCTGACTTCTCCACCCTGACTGCCGTGAAGAGCGGCCGAGTCTACAACACTACGCTGGGTATGTGGAACTGGTTCACCCCGAATCCGGATGCTCCGCTGGTGCTGGCATGGCTGGCCTGCAACACCTACCCGGATGCTTTTGCCGATTATCCGCTGGGCGATACCATCAAGGAATATTACAAGACATGGTACGGCTACGATGTGACAGAGGACGAGTTGGAGGAAATGCTGCTGTACTGATGAAAGATACCATCTGGATACAAAAAAGGCCGGTTCACTCCTCTGGCCGTGGTGTGGATGTTTGCTTTTCCCCTTGTGACCGCACTCATCTGCCTGTGCTTTGGACGAATGAATGTTCCGGTAGGCGAAGTTCTCACAGCTTTGCGCACGGCTCTGACGGGTGGGAGCACCTCAAATGTACAGAACTACTCCATCGTCATCAATCTGCGGCTGCCCCGCATTCTGACGGCCATCATCGTCGGCGCAGGTCTGTCTTGCGCAGGCAATGCCTATCAATCCTTATTCTCCAATCCGCTTGCCACGCCGGATATTTTGGGCGTGACCAGCGGCACCTGTGTGGGTGCAATTCTGGCCATCATTCTGTCGTGCAGTATTCTGGAAACACAGCTCATCGCCTTGGTCTTTGGCCTGATTTCCGTCTGTTTTACTCTGAAAGTCGCAGGCAAGAGTGATGGGCGTTCTATGGTTTATCTGGTGCTGGCCGGTACGATTGCATCCTCTCTGTTCAACGCACTGGGTTCGCTGCTGAAATATACTGCCGATCCGCAGGACAAACTGCCGGAGATCACCTACTGGCTCCTGGGCAGCTTTACCAGTGCCAGCTACCAGAAGATCCTCATCGGCTGCCCACTTATCGTTGCTGGAATCATCATCATCTATCTGCTGCGCTGGCGGCTGAAAATCCTTTCACTGAGTGATGACGAGGCTCGTGCCAGCGGCATCAACATCAAACAGACCCGGATGCTGTTTATTGTTGCATCTACGCTGGTCACGGCTTCGGCCGTTTCCATGTGCGGTCAGGTGGGCTGGATCGGTCTGCTGATCCCGCACGCATCCCGGATGCTGGTTGGAAGCAATAACCGTTATGTGGTGCCCCTCAGTCTCAGTCTGGGAGCCAGCTTTATGATCCTGATCGATACCCTGTCCCGCAGCATCAGCATGATCGAGCTGCCTCTTTCCATCCTGACCGCCATCATCGGTGCGCCGGTGTTCATCTCTCTGCTGAATAAGACAAGGAGCAACCTGCGATGATCTTGCAAGTGCAGAATGGCTGTTTCGGATACCCGAAGCAGCCTGTGATTCTCGAAAATATCAATTTGCGTCTGGAAGAAGGTCACATCCTTGCGACTCTTGGTCCAAACGGCATTGGTAAAACCACCCTGCTCAAGTGCATGATCGGTCTGCTGCCATGGCACAGCGGAAAAACCCTATTTTATGGGAAGGATCTCCACACCCTCAAGCCGAAGGATGTCTGGAGCACTATCTCCTACATTCCGCAGTCCCGTGGCTTCGCTTTTTCCTACACCGGTCTGGAAATGGTTCTGCTGGGGCGCAGTGCGCATCTCGGAACCTTTCAGCAACCCGGCAAAGAGGAAATCGAAATGGCGGAAGCCATGATGGAACGAGTGGGGATCACCCGTCTTGCCAACAAGGACTGCAACCGGATGAGCGGCGGTGAACTACAAATGGTGCTCATTGCCCGTGCCCTCATCAACGAGCCGAAGCTCATCATTCTGGACGAGCCGGAAACCGGTCTGGATTTCCACAATCAGATCTTAGTATTGAATTTGGTGGAGCGGCTGGCGCATGAATCCGGCATCAGTGCCATCATGAATACCCACTATCCCACCAATGCCATGAGCGTAGCGGACGAAGTCCTGATGCTGAACCGCAAAGGCGAATTTTTCTACGGTCCAGCTGCGGAGATCTTGAACGAGGAGAACATCTCGTATTCTTTTGATGTTCAGGTGCTGGTGGATGAACTGCATTATCAGGGTCGGTCGGTGCGCAGCATCGTTCCGGTTGCTCTGCGGGAGGAAACTGCTGTATGAACAATGTCCCTTTTACACTTTCCCAGGTTCGCCCGATCCGGGACGCTATGACCGTTTCCCGACCTTCCGGACTGGGCTATGGAGTGCCGGTAACATGGTTTTCCTTGGGCGCAGGCACTTCTATTACCCCGGAATACTATGACTGCACCACTCTTTATCTGGGTGGTGAGGGAAACGGCAAGTTTCTTCTGGGAGTCGATGGGCAGGAAGTGTCTGTCAAACCCGGAGAAGTGCTGTATGTACCGCCGAAAACACTGTGCGGCACAAAAACCGACAGTGGAATGATCTATACCGAAATCATTTTGAAAAAGGAGAATTTTACCATGAACAACATCATCAAGGCAGGCCAGCCCACCGAACTGAAGAACCTCATTTCTTATGAAGAGGGCAGCATCGCCAATCTGGACATTCGCTCATGCAGACAACATGAAATTTGTCCTGATGGCTTTTGACGAGGGCACCGGCCTGACTCCGCACCGTGCTCCCGGCAATGCCATCCTGACCGCCCTCGAAGGCAAGGCCATTATTGGCTATGAGGGCAAGGATTACGAACTGAACGCAGGCGAGAGCTTCCGCTTCGATAAGAACGGCCTGCACAGCGTTACCGCACAGGGCAAATTCAAGATGAGCCTGCTGCTGGTCATCGAATAAGCGATTTTCTGTTTCATAACAGACGCAAAGAACCCGTCCGGACGTACCGGACGGGTTCTTTGCGTCTGCCAGATTCAGCAGTAGTAGAGGAACGAACGCAGTCGGCTCCATGCAGTTTCATCCCAGTCGTTATCAAGGGAAAGCTGGAACAGTGGGGCCCGACAGGCATCGTGCAGGCCGCGCATATCCAGAATCATAGCGGTATTTTCATACCGGGGTGCAAGGGTCAGCACTGCATTGGTACGGCCAGAAAGCTCCACGGCCTTGGCGTACCGATATCGACCGTTCCCGCCTGAAAAATTCGGCAAGGCAGAGTCCGCAATGAGGAACAGTGTTTCAGCGTCTTCCGCAAAGGCACTGTGCGCTCCAAGTTCATTCCCAAGGGTCTGCATCTGCCTCTGCATCTGGTCAAGCCAACCGGCCGATGGTTTGTTTTCATCCAGATTGTCTTTCCACAGAAACCAGAGTGCCTCGCTGAGTGGGGCGCGAAGCACCTGTTCGCCTTCGGCTTCCAGCGCGGCAAGTACGCCGCTGTCCAGTTCTGTCAGGCAGAGCGGCGTACCAACAGCGGCAATGCGGCGGCCTTTGGTGAGAAGTGCTCCGATCTCTCTCGCCGCAGCGTGCAGTTGCTTCCAGTCGGGCAGAGCATCCCATTGCGCTGCAATGCCGGGACGTTTTTCAGTCGGGGCTGCATAGAGAAGATCACCGGCAAGCAGTGCACGGAAAAGCATATCACGGTTCTGCGCCATTTCGGGCAGTGTTTCCAGCATCGGACTGACCAGTTGAGCATTCCGCTCTTTTCTGCGGTCCAATACAGCGCGGATGACACGGGCGTACTGACCGTCTGCCTCCGCACCCTGCGTCTGCGGAATCAGGAACTGCGCATGTGCTTGGTCTTTTTTTTTTCGCTCGGCAAGGATGCTGCCAAGCAAGTGCTGGGAAAGGCAGGTATTCTTTTGCACTCGTCTCCGCCCGGCCAAGGCTTAGAATGTCGTCCGTCAGGTGCGGCAGCTCGTAGGGGTCTACGCCCCTTGCTGTTTGAAGTATGCAGCCAGATAGGCCGCATAAGCGCCCATTGCCGGAAGATAGAGTGGCACATTGGGGGATGGTGTCTGTGCCAGATGACAGGGGTGAATATCGACCTGCTCAATGTTGAAATCTGTCGGCAGAGCCACCGCCGGGCGGTGCTGCAAGCTGTTCAGGAACGCTTCAATGCGAGTGATGACACCCACATTGGAAAAATGCTCATCCACTTCGATTTGCAGATAGGGTTTATCGCCCATCTCCTGCTTGAACAGGTGTGAGAGCATGGTGTCCGGACCGCAGCCATGGTTGGTCAGGTAGACAGCGTAGAGATTCGGGTGGTGAGCAATCAGCTTTGCTCCGGACAGGATATGCTGCCCGAACGGATAATAAAGATTATCGTATTCATCAGAGATGTCCAGCGCATGACCAGGCAGGTGGCTCAGCGTGATGACCTTGTAGCCCCGCTCCAACAGCAGTTCCGGGATGCCCATGTTCAGGATGGGATCGGAAACGCCGTAGTTGCGGGTGATGAGCACCAACACTTTATCGTCCGGTCTCAGGGTCGCCAGCAGAGCTTTGCCCTGTTTTTCCACGGCGGCGGTATGGCGGCGCACCGCCATGGCACCACTGAGCAGAGCTTTGGCACAAAACGGTTTCGGGATTCCTAAAATCTTGCTCAGTCCCAGCATTGCAGATGCCATCGCTTCCTGCCCAAAATCGAGATCGAATACCGGACTGAGCAGAGTGATGCCCTTGCTCTCAATGTCCAGAGCGTTGGCAATGGATACGGCTGCCGTCTGCATGTAGACGCAGCCGTAGTTGTGTTTCACACGGCTCTTTTCGTGCTTCATCGTGTGGATGGTGGGCAGGAAGATATAATCTACTTTTTGGTCGATGAGCTGCTGCATATGGCCGTAAATAAGTTTGACCGGGTAGCAGGTCTCCCCTTGTGCGGTCTGCTGAGCCAGCCGGATCGTTTCCTCACTGGTGGGGTCAGTCAGGATGACATTGAAGCCCAACGAGGTGAAGAAAGGCATTCGCCATCGGGAAGAATTTGTGGATCATCAACGCAAAAGGCACACCTACGGTCTTTTTACGTGGGTCACGTTTGCCAGTGTAACCCTCCAAAAGCAATTTGTCCGCCTGCTTATAGAAGTCAATATTCTTCTGAATCTCCGCGCTGCGGCTGTCGTCTGCAGCTTTTGCCGGGCTGTCAAATCCCACAAATCGGCTGGGTGCGTCGCCCACAGCTTCCTGTGCCAGCAAAGCCGCGCCATACGCACCACTGATGGAAAAGACCGGGCTGACCTGTACGCGGTCGCCGTATGCGGATTGGAATGCCGCCACAATGCCGGGGTTGTAATCGACACCGCCCTGCAAAACGATGTGCTGCCCCACAGGTTTAGAACCAACAACTTTATGCAGATAGTTCTGTACGATGGAGTGACAAAGGCCTGCGGCAATATCCGCCCGTGAAATACCTTCAGCGGAAGCGGACGCAATGGCCGTTTCGATAAACACCGTGCACCGTTCTCCCAAGGATGCCGGATGTTCAGAGGATAAGGCTAATGGGCCAAACTCCGCCAGTGGGATGCCCATACGGGCAGCTTGTTCTTCCACAAAAGAACCGGTACCGGCAGCGCAGATCTTGTTCATCTGAAAATCCACAACTTCACCGTTCTGGATGCTGATGTATTTGCTATCCTGTCCGCCGATTTCAAACACGGTATCGACTTCCGGCACCCAATGAGCAGCTCCCTTGGCTTGCGCAGTGATCTCATCCCGGACAGCATCTGCTCCGATGCGTTTGCCGACGCGCTCTCGCCCTGAACCGGTCACACCGACTGCGGTGAACCGGATATCACCAAACCGCTGACGAATACTTGCAAGGCCTTTGCGGACAGCTTCTTCCGGGTCACCTGCGGTGCGCAGATATTGAAAGTCTACCAGTTCACCGTCAGCACCGACCAGAACAAGATCAGTACTGGTAGAACCGATGTCGATACCCAATGCGCAGCCACTTTCTGGAATGATCTTGGTAGCGTTTGGCTCCGCAAGGCTCGTGCCGGAGCGCAGTTCCAGTTTGGGCAATGTTCCGACCGTGTGGTGTGTTGTTAATGTACGGTCCAGAGAATCATTCAGTTGACGTAACGTGAACGAGCCGGATGCTTTGCGTGCAGCACCAAGAGCCGCTTCATATCGGGCAAACTCCGGAACGATGAGCTCTTTCTTCACTCAAGCCCGAATACTTCCCGGATGGCTCGGATCACGCCTGCATTGCAGGTAACACCACCGCAGAATACCACAGGTTTACAGATCGGCAGCCGACGCACGATGGTCGCCTTATAGTTCCGGATCATGGCATAACACAACCCCAACAGGATATCCGGCGTGGAAACGCCTTCCTGCTGGCGGTGGATGATGTCGGTCTTGGCAAAGACGGCACACCGACCGGAAAGGCGGGGGACACTCTGTGCCTGCTTTACCAGAGAAGAGTAATCCTCCAGCTTGCATCCCACGCGGGACATCTGATCTTCAAAGAACGAGCCAGTCCCGCCCGCGCAGTGTTCGTTGACCGAAAACTGAGGTGTGCGGCTCTGCAAATCCGTGATGAATCGCGCACCCTGACTGCCAATTTCAATGACCGAACCCACCTGCAGAACAGTCCAGCGCACACCCTCGACGATAGCTGGGATATCGCCTAAAGAGGGAATGGCTGAATCTTGCTCCAGCAGAGCCTCCGTGTTGCTTCCGGTCACACAGAGTGAAAACGGAGTATCCATCGCCAGTTCCAACGTGGAAAGACCCTTTTTCAGGCAGACAAAAGGGTTGCCGTGATGCACCGCCATCCACTGCTTTTTCAATTTCTTGATTTTTTAACAGCACCAACTTGACCGTTGATGTACCGATATCCATTCCCAACGAAAGCATTGTGTCACTCCTTCAAGACAAACCCTACAAGTTATAGGGTTTGACATTTCAAACTTTATACCGTATAATAATGATACCTTTTAATTAGACATCTCTAACCAAGAGTTTAACACAACTACCTCGGAGTGTCCGTTGTTATGGCAACGGCAAAGCAAATTTTAAGATGGAGCAATATTATTCAATTTTACAGCAATGCGGCATGTTCAACGGCATCCAGCCGCGAAAATATAGGGAAGTCCTTCGTTGCTTGAATGCGACTGTCCGTGAATATCCTCGTGGTGCGCACATCGTCGAGCTGGGTGAGCAGAGCCACAATACGGGTGTTCTGCTGGATGGCACGATAGAAGAATTTTTGTATGATGAAAATGGCAATCAAATCAGCATCTGCCGTTTTTGTCCCGGAGAAGTATTTGGTGCAGAACTGGCCTGTACTGGCTGGAGGGCAAGTCCGGTCTGTCTGCGTGCCAGTTCGGACTGTACCGTAATGCTGCTGGATTTCAGCGCATTGATGTCACAGAAGACGCTGACCTGTCCCTGCCGGATGCAAGTCACAGCAAATCTTATGCAGGATATGGCGCAGCAGCTTCTCTTTTTAACACCAAAGTGCGTATTTTAGCACAAAAACGGCTTCGAGATCGTCTGAAGATTTATCTTCAAACCTTGACACCCGATGAAAAAGGCTGTTACAGTCTGCCCTACACCCGGACAGAACTGGCGGATTTCCTCTGTGTGGACCGCAGTGCTCTTTCCCGTGAGCTGTGCCGGATGCGCGATGAGAGGATCCTTGATTTTTCCGGTGCAAAGATTCACCTGTTGAACCCAACGTTTTTGTATGGTTGGAACTGACAGTACTTCTAAATCTATGAAAAAATGGTCTGCCGAACATTTTTGTTCAACAGACAATTACCCCTGAAGGATCACGACTCGTTATAAAGCGTGACGGATTTCAGACAAAAAGCGCACAAGGCTTGAACAAAGCCGTAAGATCACTTCCTGGAGCGACAAAGACTTATACAATCTTAGTTTCGATTGCAGGACCCTTTCCCCCTCTTAATACTTTTAGCGGTATTATGGCCTTTGCAAGAAAGAAATGAGGTGAACAATTATGAGCATTACAAATGCGGCGAGAAGATTTGAACAGAGATTTGACGCAAAAGCGGAGCGCTTTATTTGGCATCATCCGCTACTTGGCTCCATCTCCATCTTTGTTGGAATGCCCATTACTGGTTTTGGCGTGTGTCTGTATCAGTACGATCGTTATCGCCTTTCCTATGGCATGGCTTTTTGGGTTGGTTGTAATCTTTATTTCATCTTTAAACACACAAAAGATCACTAATGCCATTTTTAGAGGAAAGGTTTTATGATATTTGGGACAGCAAAAAAGGAGGATGAATCTTATGCAAATGCTAATTGCACTCATAGGTGTATGTGCGGCAGCAATGCTGCTGTGGTATGTCTATATTTTAATGAAGGGAGAAGATCGGGCATGAGCACCATGATTCAGTATGTTTTATACCTTGCCATTCTGGTTGTTTTGGCAATTCCGCTGGGCGCATACATAAAAAACGTCATGAGCGGCGAGAAAACTTTTTTGTCCAAAGTTCTGACACCGTGCGAAAACCTGATTTACAAGGTTATGCGTGTAGACAGAGAAGAACAGATGACATGGAAGAAATATGCGGTATGTGTAATGACCTTTTCCGGTATCGGGTTTATTTTTCTGTTCCTGCTTCAACTTGTGCAGGGTGTTCTTCCCGGAAATCCGCAGCATCTTTCCGGTGTGAAATGGGATTTGGCATTTAACACTTCTGCAAGTTTCATTACCAATACAAACTGGCAGGCATATTCCGGTGAATCCACATTGAGTTATCTCACTCAGGCTTTAGGTCTGACTGTTCAGAACTTTGTTTCCGCAGCTACAGGTATCGCCGTTCTATTTGCATTGATCCGTGGCTTTATCAAGGTGAAATCCTCCGGGTTGGGAAGCTTTTGGGTGGACTTGACCCGCATTGTGGTTCACATCCTACTCCCGCTGAATCTGGTCATTTCTCTGTTGCTGGTAGGCGGCGGCGTGATCCAGAACCTGAAAAGTGCAGAAACAGTATCCCTTGTAGAACCGATTGCCGTCAGTGCAGAAGGTGAAATCCTTGAGGATGCGGTAATTGACTTAGACACCGAAACCGTCACTGTAGATGGTGAAATCGTTTCGGATGCACAGATCGTCACCGAACAGTTTGTACCTATGGGTCCTGCGGCAAGCCAGGTCGCCATTAAGCAAACGGGTACAAACGGCGGCGGTTATATGGGCGTCAACTCCGCACATCCTTTGGAAAATCCCAATGCCTTTACCAATCTGATCGAAATGATTTCCATTCTGCTGATTCCGGCGGCGCTGTGTTTCACATTCGGTTCTGCGGTAAAGAATAAAAAACAGGGCGTTGCAATCTTTATGGCGATGTTTCTCTGCCTGGTTGTTGCCTTTGGGCTGTATCGCCGTTACGGAACAGGCTGGCACTCCCAGCTTGCACAAAACGGCGCAGTCAATATGTCAATGGCAGAACAGGCGGGCGGCAATATGGAGGGTAAGGAGACTCGCTTCGGCATTGCAGCGTCCTCTACCTGGGCAGCCTTCACCACAGCAGCTTCTAACGGCTCTGTAAATTCCATGCATGACAGCTACACGCCGCTTGCCGGTATGGCGACAATGCTGCTGATGCAGCTTGGCGAGGTTATCTTCGGCGGCGTGGGCTGCGGTCTTTACGGCATGCTTGCTTTTGCCATTCTGGCGGTGTTTATTGCTGGCCTGATGGTAGGCCGCACTCCGGAATTCCTTGGAAAGAAAATTGAGCCTTATGAGATGAAATGGTCGGTACTGGTTTGCCTTGCAACGCCCATTGCAATTCTGGTCGGCAGCGGCCTTGCCGCTATAGTACCCTCTATCATGGATAGCCTGAATAACGGCGGCGCCCACGGTTTCTCTGAAATGCTGTATGCCTACTCATCCTGTGGCGGCAATAACGGCTCTGCCTTTGCCGGTTTCAATGCGAATACCGTATTTTTGAATGTAAGTCTGGGGTTGATGATGCTCTTTGCCCGGTTTCTGCCCATCATCGGCACACTTGCAATCGCAGGCAGCTTGGCTGGGAAAAAGAAAATTGCTACGACTGCTGGCACCTTGTCTACTACAAATGGAGTGTTTGTTTTTCTGCTAATTGTTGTGGTATTGCTGATTGGTGCGCTGAGCTTCTTCCCGGCGCTTGCCCTTGGTCCACTTGCTGAATTCTTTGGCAGCATTGCGTAAAGGAGGTTTACAGATATGCGTACAAAACAGAAAAGCGCTTTTGCCGACCGGAAAATGCTCGGCAGGGCAATGAAAGATTCTTTTGCGAAATTAAGTCCGAAAACACAGGCAAAAAACTCGGTCATGTTTCTGGTCTTTGTGTCTGCGATCTTGACCAGTATCCTTTGAGTGGTATCCCTGTTCGGGTTAAAAGACGCTCCAAGCGGATATACACTGGCGATTGCCGTTATCCTTTGGTTTACCGTGCTATTTGCCAACTTTGCCGAGGCCATTGCAGAAGGTCGTGGTAAAGCACAGGCAGATTCTCTCCGGGCATCCCGTAAGGACGTAGACGCACATAAGATTCCCTCCGTCTCGCAGAAGGACAGCGTGACCGTGGTTCAATCCGCCCTGCTGAAAAAGGGGGAACTGGTGATCGTCAAAGCAGGAGAGCAGATTCCGGCAGACGGAGAAGTCATAGAAGGGGCGGCATCTGTGGATGAAAGCGCCATCACCGGCGAATCCGCTCCTGTAATTCGTGAGGCAGGCGGCGACCGCAGCGCTGTAACCGGCGGCACCACTGTACTGTCGGACTGGATTGTTGTCAGAGTGACCAACGAAGCCGGAGAGAGCTTTCTCGACAAGATGATTGCGATGGTAGAAGGTGCTGCCCGGAAAAAGACGCCCAACGAAATTGCTTTGCAGATTTTTCTGGTAGCCTTGTCCATTATCTTTATCTTGGTGACAGTCTCTCTCTACACTTATTCTATTTTTTCTGCAAAACTGGCGGGAATTGAGAATCCCACCTCTGTAACAACTCTGGTAGCGCTGTTGGTGTGCCTTGCTCCTACTACCATTGGTGCCTTGCTTTCCGCCATCGGTATTGCCGGTATGTCCCGACTGAACCAGGCAAATGTTCTGGCCATGAGTGGTCGTGCCATTGAAGCCGCCGGTGATGTAGACATTCTGATGCTTGATAAAACCGGAACAATCACTCTGGGCAATCGACAGGCATCGGAGTTCATTCCGGTGGATGGTGTTGATATTCAGGAACTGGCGGACGCTGCGCAGCTTTCTTCTCTGGCAGATGAAACCCCCGAGGGCAGAAGCGTTGTTGTGCTGGCAAAGGAGCAGTTTGGAATTCGTGGCAGAAGCCTTCAGGACAAGAATATGCACTTTGTTCCATTTACTGCTGTGACCCGTATGAGCGGTGTCGACTTTGACGGCAACGAAATCCGAAAAGGCGCAGCAGATGCCATGCAGAGTTATGTGACCCATGCAGGCGGAATGTATTCTCCAGACTGTGATCGAGTTGTCAAGTCTATTGCGTCCAGAGGGCGGCACACCTCTGGTCGTAGCTAAGAACCACAAGATTCTCGGCGTTATCTATTTGAAGGATATTATCAAGCAGGGTGTGAAGGATAAATTCGCCGACCTGCGCAAAATGGGCATCAAGACCATTATGATCACCGGCGACAATCCGATTACTGCTGCGGCCATTGCTGCGGAGGCAGGCGTTGATGATTTTCTTGCGGAAGCAACGCCGGAGGGCAAACTCTCCATGATTCGAGATTTTCAGGCCAAAGGGCCATCTGGTAGCAATGACCGGAGACGGCACCAACGATGCGCCGGCGCTGGCACAGGCGGATGTTGCAGTTGCCATGAACAGCGGAACGCAAGCGGCCAAGGAAGCCGGCAACATGGTGGATCTGGATTCTTCCCCCACAAAACTGATCGACATTGTCCGCATCGGCAAACAGCTTCTGATGACACGAGGCAGCCTGACTACCTTCTCCATTGCCAACGATGTGGCAAAATACTTTGCCATTATTCCGGCGCTGTTTATGGGACTTTATCCGGGACTGTCTGCTCTGAATATTATGGGCTTGCATTCCCCGCAAAGTGCTGTCCTCTCTGCGATTATTTATAATGCACTCATCATTATTGCGCTTATTCCATTGGCACTGAAAGGTGTGAAATATCGTGAAGTTGCTGCTGGAAAGCTGCTGTCACGGAACCTGCTTGTTTATGGTCTGGGCGGTCTGGCGGCTCCCTTTATCTTTGTGAAACTGATTGATGTTCTGCTGGTGTTCACCGGTCTGATATAAGGAGGGTATCTATCATGAAAACAATAAAAGTGTATTACCAAAGGCAGGTATGATCAATTTTTAATCTTTACTCTGCTGTGCGGCGTGATCTATACGGGTGTTGTCACAGGAATTGCTCAGCTTATTTTCTCGGATAATGCCAATGGAAGTATCATTGAAGTAAATGGGAAAAAATACGGCTGTGAGTTGCTGGGACAGCAATATACGGATGAAGCCCATATGTGGGGGCGCATTATGAATATCGATGTTTCTACCTATACGGATGAAAACGGAAAGGCACTGATGTACGCCGCTCCCTCCAACCTCTCTCCGGCAAGCGAGGAGTATGCACGGCTCGTGGCAGAGCGGGTAGAAAAGCTCCGGGCTGCCGATCCGGACATGGACGAAACGGCTGTTCCGGTGGACCTTGTCACTTGTTCCGGCAGTGGGCTTGATCCCCATATTTCCCCGGCGGCAGCGGAGTATCAGGTAGCACGTATTGCAAAAGCGAATGATATGACCGAGGATAAAGTACGCAAGATCATCCAAAACTGCACCGACGGTCGATTCCTTGGCATCTTTGGTGAAGAGACTGTCAATGTGCTGGAAGTCAATCTGATGCTGGACGGTATTCTGGAGGGTGAAATGAACATCGCTAAAATCATGATTCCCAAAATCTCCACTGTATTTCTTCATGAAAAGGATACGATTCGTCAGGGATTGGAACGGTTTATGGTACATGGCTATACTGCTGTCCCTGTACTGAATGATCAGGAACAGTATATTGGAAGCGTGACGGATTGGGAGATTTTTCCTCCGCCACCTTCTTGCTTGCCAGACAACAGACTTGAAAGTACAGGAGGGATACCGACTTGGCAGCATCTGTTCGCACTCCTTTGATTTTGTGTCGGAAAGACCTATGCCATGCTTCAGGCGGCTCATCAGGCTAAGGAGCGTGGCATCGATGTGGTTGCTGGATACATAGAACCCCATGCCCGACCCCAGACGATGGCACTTCTGGACGGCTTGGAGCAGCTTCCTGTGAAACAAGTTGCTTACGAAGGAATGACCCTTCGTGAATTTGATATTGATGCTGCGCTCAAGCGAAATCCCCAGCTCATACTGGTGGATGAGTTGGCCCACACCAACATAGAAATCAGTCGGCACACGAAGCGGTATCAGGATGTTCAGGAATTGCTAAATGCTGGAATTGATGTCTATACGACTGTAAATGTCCAACATATCGAGAGTCTCAACGATACAGTAGCCTCTATCACCGGAATTCTTGTGCGAGAGCGCATTCCGGATTCCACCTTTGATCAAGCAGATCAGGTAGAACTGGTGGATATTGAGCCTGCGGAGTTGCTGGAACGACTGGCAAGTGGAAATGTGTACCGGGAAGATCAGGCTCAGCGGGCGACAGTCAATTTCTTTACGCTTGAAAATCTGACCGCATTGCGGGAAATTGCTCTTCGTCGGTGCGCTGACCGGGTGAACTTGCTGACGGAAAGCGCCAGAGTACAGAGCCGAGGCGATTACCATACAGACGAGCGCATTCTGGCATGTCTTTCCTCGTCGCCATCCAACGCAAAAATCATTCGGACTGCTGCAAGGATGGCAAGAGCCTTTCGGGGAACATTTACCGCTCTTTATGTGGAAACGCCAAATACAGCGGCGATGAGTGACGATGATAAAAAGCGTTTGCAGGATAATAAGCGTCTGGCCCAGCAACTTGGCGCGCGATTGAGACAAGCTATGGTGATGACGTTCCTGTTCAGATTGCGGAATTTGCCCGTCTTTCCGGTATCTCAAAAATCGTAATCGGACGAAGTACCATGGCACGAAAGAATATTTTCAGCAAGCCCACCTTGACGGAACGCCTGATTTCCAGCGCACCTAATCTGGATATTCATGTGATACCGGATGCCAGCACAGAAACCAGCTATCAGGAAAAAAAAGAGTAAGGCGCAGGTAGATGCGATGCCCCTGCGTGATGTTCTGAAGAGTATCGTCGTATTGCTGGCAGCTACACTAATTGGCTGTGGCTTTGACGCTCTTGGGTTCACGGAGAGTAATATTATCGCAGTTTACATATTAGGCGTACTTGTGGCCGCTGTAATCACAACCAACCGACTGTGCGGGATTCTGACCTCGGTTGTCAGTGTGCTGGTTTTCAATTTCTTTTTTACCACTCCCAGACTGACATTCCATTTTGATGATCCGAACTACATTATTACCTTTACCATTATGTTTATGGTAACGCTGCTTTCCGGATCTTTAGCTATCCGGCTGAAAGAAAATGCGAAACAATCTGCCCATACAGCTTACCGTACAAAGATTCTTTTTGAAACCAACCAGCTTCTGCAAAAAGAGCAGGATGAGAATGCGGTAATCACCGCTACGGCAGGGCAGCTCATGAAGCTGCTGAAAAAAGATATTGTCGTCTACCTGTCTGATGGTAAAGAACTTGCCACCCCTAACGTTTTTCGTGCTGTTAATAGCATTCAGGAAGATTTAATTTCTGAGAACGAGAAAGCAGTCGCCGATTGGGTCTTCCGAAACAATAAACACGCCGGTGCCACAACAGATACATTATCCAGTGCAAAGTGTTTATACCTTGCGATTCGGGTCAACCAGCATGTATATGGAGTGGCTGGTATTGCGGTGAACGGTATTCCGCTGGACTCTTTCGAAAACAGCGTACTCCTCTCTATTCTAGGCGAGTGCGCTTTGGCACTTGAAAACATCAAAAACGCCAAAGAAAAAGAGGAAGCGGCTGTTCTGGCGCAAAATGAACAGCTTCGTGCTAACCTGCTGCGGGCAATCTCTCATGATCTTCGAACCCCTTTGACAGCGATTTCCGGCAGCGCAGGCAATTTGCTTGCAAATTATAAAAAAGATGGACGATGCATTGCGGGAGCAGACTTTTACCGATATTTATGACGATTCTATGTGGCTGATTAATCTCGTTGAAAACCTGTTGGCAGTCACACGAATTGAAGGAGGACAAGTCAATCTGACTCGGAGTATCGAACTCATGGATGAGGTAATTTCCGAGGCCCTGAAGCACATCAACAGAAAGAGCAAAGAACACATCATTCGTGTGACCAGCGGTCAAGACTTTGTCCTTGCCCACATTGATGCGAAGCTGATCGTTCAGGTGATTATCAATTTGGTTGACAACGCCATCAAATATACCCCTGTCGGTTCAGTAATTGAAATACATACCGATCAAAAAGAGCAATGGGTCACGGTTTCCGTTTCCGACAACGGCCCTGGGATTCCCGATGAGCAGAAACCCCGTATTTTCGATATGTTTTATAGTGGAGCCAACAAAGTGGTCGATAGCCGCAGAAGCCTTGGATTGGGGTTGTCCCTCTGTAAGTCCATTGTGACCGCCCACGGCGGCACAATTTCCGTATCAGACAATCAGCCAAATGGCACTGTGTTCACATTTACATTACCCGCCGGAGAGGTAGAACTTCATGAATAAACCTTCGATATTAGTGGTTGAGGATGACCCGTCTGTGCGAAATCTCATTACAACCACTTTAAAAACCAATGATTATCGTTATGTGGTAGCGCCCAATGGCTCAGCAGCCATTATGGAGACCACATCACACAATCCTGAAATCATCTTGCTGGACTTGGGCTTGCCGGATATGGATGGCGTTCAAGTCATTCAAACGGTTCGCTCTGGTCCAATACCCCCATCATTGTAATTAGCGCCAGAAGTGAAGACAATGACAAGATTCATGCATTGGATGCCGGAGCTGACGATTATCTGACAAAACCTTTTTCTGTTGAAGAAGAATGTCTTGCTTTTTTTCTGGACTGCCAGCTGATGAAACTCCTCGCCATAATGATTGCATGGACGGAGCTTTGTAATACACTCGA
>VOFC01004077.1_pt1 | contig 32235 bp, 42 predicted proteins | sample 5384161 | NCBI WGS metagenome assembly VOFC01 (sample SAMN12384722, study PRJNA508395) | human gut metagenome | isolation source: healthy gut B | host: Homo sapiens
ACAGCGACGACACACAGATATACCCCAATGCGCGCCCCGCGCCGAGCACGGCGGCGTGCACGGCGTCGTAGTCGTCCATGGCCGGGTGCAGGGCGAGAAAGCCCACACGCTCACCGGGCAGGGACAGCGTCTTGCTGTAGGAATAGCAGTAGATCGCGTTCGGGTAGAGCGCGGGCAGGAACGGCACCTCCACCCCGCCGTAGACCAGCTCGCGGTACGGCTCGTCGGCGATGATGTAGATCGGGTGCCCGTAGCGCGCCTGCTTTTCGCACAGCAGGCGCTCAGCGCCGCAAGCTCCGGACGCGAGATGACGACACCGGAGGGATTGTTCGGGGAGTTGAGGATGAGCAGCGCGGTCTTTTCCGTCACAGCGGCGGAGAGCGCCTCAAGATCGAGCGCGAACGTGTCCGCCTTGCACGGCACGACGCGCACGCTGCCGCCTGCCGCCTCGGCATAGACAGCGTACTCCGGGAAATACGGTGCGAGCACGATGGCCTCGTCCCCCGGGCAGAGGAGCGCACGCGTCAGGATCGCCAGCGCACTCGACGCGCCGTCGGTCATGTAGATATCCTGCGCGCGGTACGCCTCGCCGAATGTCTGCGTCAGGTAGGCCGCGACCTTTTCGCGCACCGATGCCATGCCCGGCGCGGGCGCGTAGGCGTGCAGCTGCGTGGGCGGCACGGTATGCAGCAGGCGCTCGATGGCCGCGTGCACACAGTCCGGCGGGTCGATGCTCGGCTGCCGATGGCGAAGTTATAGACGTTTTCGGCGCCGATCTCGGCCGCGCGGCGCTCGCCGTAGGCCGCGATCTCGCGGATGGAGCAGCCGCTCTCGCCCCAGTCGATGAGCTGTTTGAGATCATGCGTTTGCCTCCTCCAGATACTGTTTCAGGTACAAGATCGCCTGCCGGTAGCCCTCAAAGCCGAGCCCATGTACGTTTTCACGCACGCCATACCGGCGTAGGAGATCTGGCGAAAGGGCTCCCGCGTGCTGACGTCCGACAGGTGCACCTCCACCGCCGGAAGCGCCACGGCCTTGAGCGCGTCGAGAATAGCGACGCTCGTGTGCGTATAAGCCGCTGGGTTGATGACGATGCCGTCCGCCGTGCCATAGGCCGCCTGGATCGCATCGACGATCGCGCCCTCGTGGTTGGACTGGAACAGCTCGACCTCTACGCCCGCTTCGCGCGCCGCCGCGCGGATGAAATCCTGCAGCGCGGCAAAGCTCCGGCTGCCGTAGATGGCGGGCTCACGCAGACCGAGCAGGTTCAGGTTCGGTCCGTTGATGACGAGAAACTTCATGTCAGCACCTCCAGAATCTGCTGCACCGTCTGCTCCGGTGCGCCGTTGTTGTCAATGACCGCATCGGCGAAGCGGGCGTACAGCGGCTCACGCTGCGCATAGAGCTCGGCGAGGTCGCTGCGCTGGGAGATGGGCCGCCCGTCCTTCGGCAGCAGCGCAAGGTCGCGCTGGAGCCAGAAGATCGTGCCGTTCTGGTGCAGGAGCGGGTAATTTTCCGCGCGGCAGACGCAGCCGCCGCCCGTTGCGAGCACTGCGCCCGAGCGCTTGCCGAGCTCGGCGAGCGCGGCCGTCTCCCGCGCGCGGAAGGCGTCCTCTCCGCCGGCGGCGAAGATGTCCGGGATGAGACGCCCGCCGTCTCGACGGCCTGCGCATCGCTGTCAAGCAGCGGCCGGTGCAGCCGCTCGGCGAGCAGCGCCGCGATCGTGCTCTTGCCGCTGCCGGGCATGCCGATAAGGACGATGTTCTCCATCTCCTGGCGCAGCGGCGGTAGATGCGCAGGATCTCGCCGTCATCAATGGTCGTATCGGTGAACACCTCACAGCTGCGCTTTGCCTGCGCCACGAGCATATACAGTCCGCCCGCACACGGAATGCCGAGTGTTTCCGCCTGCAGCAGCAGCGCCGTGCGCGCGGGGTTATACACCATGTCAAGCACGAGCGCGCACTGCGGGAACTGCCGCAGGTCGACGGCGGCTTTGCCCGTGTTCGGATACATGCCGACCGGCGTGGTATTGACAATCACGTGCGCGTCGGCGTGGCGGTCGAGATTCTCGTAATTATCCGGCCCGTGGCGGGAGATGACCGTCACGTGCGCGCCGAGCTGCGCGAGCACGGCCTGAACGGTCGCGGACGCGCCGCCGTTTCCGAGCACGAGCGCCTTTTCCCCGCGACGTCGATGCCGCTGTGACGCACGAGGTACTCGAAGCCGAAGGCGTCGGCATTGTCGCCGTAGAGCGTGCCATCCGCCCGGCGGACGAGCACGTTCACGCTGCCGAGCTTGCGCGCGATCGGCGAGAGCTCGGTGCAGTACGGGATGACCGCCTTCTTATACGGGATGGTCACGTTGAGCGCGTCAAAATCGCCGCCGGTCAAAAACGCCGCGAGTGCGTCCGGCGCGACCTCATAGAGCCTGTAGGCATAGTCGGCGAGCTGCGCGTGGATGGCCGGCGAATAGCTGTGGCCGAGCTTTTCGCCCAGAAGTCCGCACCGCATCATCACACCACCTCCCGATAGCTGCCGAGATAGGAGAATTCCTCACACAGGCCCGGCAGTTCGCCCATGAGCTGCCGGAACTGCGGCGAATAGACCGAGGTCTCGAGGTCGAAATAGAACATGAACTCAAAGTCGCGCTCCGGCAGCGGACGGCTCTCGAGCTTGTTGAGGTTGATGCCGAGCGCATAAAACCGCGAGAGCACCTTGTACAGGCGAACCCGGCTTGTGCGGCAGCACCATCATCAGACTCGTGCGGTCGGCGCCGGGATAGATCTCAAGCTCCTTGGCGATGCAGACAAAGCGCGTGTAGTTGTTGCCCTGATCCTGCACGGAGGAGGCCAGGCTCTCAAGTCCGTAGAGGCCGACGCACGCGCGCGACGAGAGCGCCGCGACATCCGTGCGCCCGGACTCGGCCACGCGCTTTGCGGCCACGGCGGTATTCTCGCAGCGCACGACCGTCACGCCCGGCAGACCCTGCAAAAGCGGCTGCACTGGCTGATGGCCTGCTCGTGGGAGTAGATCTCCTTGATATCCGAGAGCTGCGCGCCGGGTCTTGCCAGCAGGCAATGGTCGATCTTCAGGCGCACGCTGCGCACGATGCGGAAGTTGTGGCGCATCATGAGATCGTACACCGCATTGACCGAGCCGGCCGTGCTGTTTTCCACCGGAATGACACCGTAGCGGCACAGGCCCTTCTCAATGGCGGAGAACACCGCATCGAACGTAGCGCAGTAAAACACGTTCGGCAGTGTGAACAGCCGGTCGCACGCGAGCTGCGAGTATGCACCCTCCACGCCCTGACACGCGACGGCGGGATGCTCCGGAAACAGCTGCGGCGTGTGCGCGATGGCGTGCTCGATCTCGGCCGTCAGCGGACTCGTGATGCCGAGCAGCCGGTTCTGGCAGCTGCGGCTGAGCTCGAAAGATGAGCGAGTAGAGCGACACCGTGTAATCACGCAGTGCCTCCGGCGCGCTGTCGGCGATCTGCTGCAGCTTCGCGCGCTCGCGCCCGGCGTCGAGTGCCGGCAGATTGTGCGCCTTCTTGTAGCCGCCGATCTGCGCCGCGACGTCCATGCGCCGGTAAAACAGCGCAAGCAGCTGGCTGTCAATGTCGTCGATCTGGCGGCGATAGTCACTAAGTTCCATGGTCATGCTCCTTATTCAAGTTCTGTACTCTCCGCCGCGGGAACGGTTTTCAGCGCAGAAAGATCCGTCCAGAAGCGGGGATAGGATTTCTCAATACAGGCACGGTCTTGCACCGTGACGGGCGCGGTACAGCCGCAGGCTGCGGTGGCCGCCGCCATGGCGATGCGGTGGTCATGCTGCGGGTCGACCGTGCCGCCGCTGAGCGTCGGACGTCCGCACACGGTCAGGCCGCTGCGTGCACCTCCACCTGCGCGCCGAGTGCGCGCAGCATGGCGGCCGTACTCTCGAGGCGATCGGACTCCTTGAGCCGCAGACGGGCAGCGTTGACGATCTGCGTCTGGCCGTCCGCGAGCGCGGCGACGACGCTCAGCACCGGGATAAGATCCGGGATGGGCGCAGCGTCGATCATGACGCCGTGCAGTGCGCCGCGCCGTACGGTGACGGCATCCTGTGTCTCGCGCACGTCCGCGCCGAAGCGGCGCAAAACCTCCGAGCACCGCACGGTCCCCCTGAGGCGAGCGCAGCAACCCCGTGACCGTGATGCCCGCAGGCGAGAGCGCACCCATGCACAGGAAAAACGCAGCGTTGACCAATCGCCCTCCACATGGCACTGTGCCGGGAGGCGCGCCGTCTGGCCGCCGGGGATGGTGTACTTCCTGCGCTCTTTTTGCAAGCGGATGCCGGACAGGCGCAGCGCATCCTCCGTCATGGCGATGTAGCCCGCGGATTCGAGCCCGCCCGTCACGGTGAGCGTGCTCTCCCCCGGCAGACGCGGCAGCGCCATGAGCAGGCCGGAGATGTACTGCGAGGACACGTCGCCCGGCAGCGCATAGGTGCCGGGGCGAAGCTGCCTGCTGACGTGCAGCAGCGCGCCGTCGCGCCGGAGGGTCATGCCGTGCGCCGTGAGCACCGCGTCGAGTGGGGACAGCGGCCGCTCCGGCAGGCGCCCCTGCATGTGAAGATCACGTCTGCGCCGAGCGCCGCCCACGACCGGCAGCAGAAAACGCAGTGTCGAGCCGCTCTCGCCGCAGAAGAGATCGGCGTGCGCGGGCATTTCCCCGGCAATGGGGACGACACGCAGCGTGCCCGCGCCGTCGTCCGTGATGTCCGCGCCGAGCGCGCGCAGGCAGCGCGCCGTGGCGGCGATGTCGGCCGAGATGCCGTCACATTGCAGCGTCACCGGCTGCGCGCCGAGCGCGGCACAGATGAGCAGGCGGTGCGCCTGCGATTTGAAGCCGGGATGCGCACGCTGCCCGTGCGCGCCCCGGGACAAACGGTCTGATTCATACGATGCCTCCGTCCGCGAGCCATGCGCGGATGCCCGCCGCCGGGACCGTCTCGATGCGGCAGCAGCCGATGCGCTCCGGCACGATGAGGTGCAGCTTGCCGTCTGCGATCTTTTTGTCCGAGCGCGCGGCATCCGCGAGCGCGTCACAGGCAAAAGTCCGTCTCCGTCGGCAGGCCGTACTGCCGCAGGAGCGCGAGGATCTGCGCGCAAGTATCGTCCGTACAGATGCCGCGTCTGGCGGCCGCGCGCGCGATGATGGCCATGCCGATGGCCACGCCGCAGCCGTGCGGCACGGTGTAGCCGCTGCATTTTTCGACCGCGTGGCCGAACGTGTGGCCGAGATTCAGAAGCTGACGGCTGCCGCGGTCAAATTCGTCCGCCACGACCAGATCGCGCTTCATGCCGACACACGTCGCAATGACGTGCCCCACCTGCGCGCTGACCGGCTGCGCGCGCAGCTCGTCAAAGAACGGCGCGCTGCGCAGCACGGCATACTTGATGACCTCGGCACAGCCGTTGCGGTATTCCTCCGGCGGGAGGGTGCGCAGCGTGTCCGGGTCGCAGAGCACAAGGCTCGGCTGGTAGAAGCAGCCGACCTGATTTTTTCCGCTGTCGAGATTCACGGCCGTCTTGCCGCCGACGGAGGAGTCCACCGCGGCCAGCAGCGTTGTCGGCACCTGCACAAACGGGATGCCGCGCTGATACGTCGCGGCGGCAAAGCCCGCGAGGTCGCCGGTCACGCCGCCGCCGAGCGCGACGATGAGGTCACTGCGGCTCAGGCGGTGCGCCGCCAGAAAGTCCAGCAGCGCGGTATAGGTGGCGAGCGTCTTGCAGTGCTCACCGCCGGGATAGGTAAACGTCACAACGCGAAAGCCCGCGCGCGTGAGCGATGCCTCCAGCCGCGCGGCATACAGCCCCGCCACGGTCTCCGCCCGCGACGACGGCCGCCGTGCGCCCGGTGCCGAGCGTGCGCGCGATCTGCGCCCCGGCATCGTCGAGCAGTCCCGGCTGCACCAGCACGTCATATTCGCGCGAGGCGGTCACGTGGATGGTCGTCATCGGCTGTCCACCTCCTCCTTGCGCCGGCGGCCCTCGTCGAGCAGGCGCGTGAGCGTGGGCAGATCATCGCGCTGCATCGCGTCGCGGTACTCGCCCAGATGCGCTATAAATATGTCCAGCTCATGGAGCAGATTGTCCTTGTTTTCCAGAAAGAGCTCCGCCCACATCTCGGGGCTCAGCCATGCGACACGGGTCATGTCCTTGTAGCTCCCGGCGGAAAAGCCCTTGTGCTGCGCGGCCGTAGGGCTCTTGATGTAGGCATTCGAGACCACGTGCGCCATCTGGGACGTGAAAGCGATCATCTCATCGTGCGCCTGTGCCGTCGTGAACGAGAAACGCGCAAAGCCCGCGGGCTTGAGCAGCTGCTTGACGCGGTCAAAGAGCAGCACATCGTCAAAGTCCGGCGGCACGATGACCATCGGCGCGCCGTGATACAGATCCGCCTTCGCGTTCTTGAAGCCGGAAAACTGCGTGCCGGCCATCGGGTGGCCGCCGAGGAACGTGACGCCGTGCGCCTTCGCGATCGGAAAGCACGCGGCACAGATGGTGCGCTTCGTGCCGCCGCAGTCGAGCACCACGGGATGCGGGCCGATGTGAGCCATGCGGCGGAACCACGCAACAGTCGCCTCCGGGTAGAGCGCAATGAGCACGAGATCACACGCCGAGACATTGTCCTGCGTGAGCTCGCCGTCGACCGCGCCGCTCATCATGGCAAAATCCAGCACGCTGCGGCTGCGGTTGCACGCAAGCACGGTCGCGCCCGCTTCATGATAGGCCTTCGCAAAGGAGCCGCCGATCAGCCCCAGACCAACGATGCCGACCGTCATTTGGCAAGCACCTCACGGATGCTGCGCACCTTTTGCGCGAGGTCGTCGTAGACCTCCGGCCGCAGGGACTGCGCCCCGTCGCACAGCGCGTGGATGGGGTCATTGTGCACCTCGATGATGAGCCCGTCCGCGCCGCAGGCCGTCGCGGCGAGCGCCATCGGCTCGACGAGGCGGGCAATGCCGGTCGCATGGCTCGGGTCAACAATGATGGGCAGATGCGTCAACTCGTGGAGCATGGGCACCGCCGCAAGATCGAGCGTGTTGCGCGTGTAGTCGTCGAATGTGCGGATGCCGCGCTCGCAGAGAATGACCTGGTCGTTGCCGCTGGCCATGATGTACTCGGCGCTCATCAGCAGCTCCTTGAGCGTGTTGGCGAGGCCGCGCTTGAGCAGAATCGGCTTGCGGAGCTTGCCGAGCTCACGCAGGAGGTCGAAGTTCTGCATATTGCGCGCGCCGACCTGAATGATATCCACATCCTCGAACAGAGGCAGATGCTCCACGCCCATGATCTCGGTCACGATCGGCAGGCCGGTCTCCTGCCGTGCAATCTTGAGCAGCTCAATGCCGGTAGCCTTGAGCCCCTGAAAATCGTAGGGCGAGGTGCGGGGCTTGAACGCGCCGCCGCGCAGGATGTTCGCGCCGGAGGCCTTGACCGCCTTCGCGACCGCGACGATCTGCTCCTCAGACTCAACGGAGCACGGCCCCGCGATCATGACGAAGTTCCCACCGCCGATCTTCACACCGCCGACCTGGACGACGGTGTCCTCCGGGTGGAACTTGCGGTTGCAGCACTTGAAGGGCTCGCTCACGCGCTTGACGCTGTCGACGATGCCGAGACTCGCGATCAGATCCATGTCCACGTTGGTCGTGTCGCCGACGAGACCGAGCACGGTCTGATATTCGCCCTCGGAAATGTGGATGACCAGCCCCTGAGCCTTGAGCCAGTCGATGAGCTGCGTGCGCTTTGCTGCTTCCACGCCATGTTTGAGTACGACGATCATGATGATTACCTCCGATATATTTGTTGCATGTTCCTTTTTGTTTTTCAAAAGGAAAATGCGGCACAGGCTCAACCTGTGCCGCATGAAACAAACCCGATATCCGAGCCCTTTTTTGCATCACAAATCAGCCTTACTATTGTCATAGTAAAGTAATAAGCGTATGCAAAATAATAGTTACGGTTCATGATATTGCTCCGATTCTGATGAAAAATCTTGATGGTTCGAGTATAAAAACTTCGCGCACAAATGTCAACCGCAAATTTTCACAAATTCCGCATTTTTTTGTGCTCCAGCGTATGGCAGATGTCCAAGATGCAGCCAAAAAGTGTGCGGGGGCGGCTGATGCCGCCCCCGCTGGGAAATTGCTGTGCCGGGGATATATGAAAAAGAAGATCAAGCGTTGACCACGTGCTCGACGTAGCCCATGAGGATCATGGCGACCTGTGCGCGGGAGGCGCTGCCCTGGGGGTCGAGGATCGTCTGCGTCGCGCACGGTGCCGCTGATGAGGCCGGCGGCATTGGCCCAGGAGAGCGCTTCCTCCGCCCAGCCGGACACGCTGGCGGCATCCGGGAACGCCGAGAGGTCGGCGCGCGCGCTGACGTCATAGCCCTTGCTGTGCGCGTAGTTGTAGAGGATCTCGGCCGTCTGCTCGCGCGTGACGAAGCCGCTGGGATCAAAGCGGCTTGCCGATGCCGGAGACCACTCCGTTTTCCGCAGCCCAGGTGACCGCGTCGGTGTACCATGCGCCGTCCGGCACATCCACGAACGTGTTGGGGGCCTTCGGCGCGGGCGCACCCGCGAGGCGCCACAGCACGGACACAAGCATGGCGCGCGTCATGGTGGCATTCGGCGCGAAGGTCGTCGGCGTCATGCCGGCGAAGAGCCCGTTGTTGTAGGCATACGCCGCCGCGCCGTAGTACCACGTGCCGGCGGGCACGTCCGTGAACGGGAAGCGCGCGATGGCCGTCACGCCGGAGACGACATCAAAGGTATAGGTCTGCCGATCGGCATCCCACGCACCGCCGACGGCGGAGATGGTGCCGTTCTCGGCGAGGCTCCACGCGGTCAGATCGTCCGCTGCGCGCACGGGAATACCGGCGCGCACACTGCCGGCGGGATAGCTCGCCGCCGCACCGTCAACCAGAACGGAAGCATTGGCAAGCGTCGCCGCAGCGGCCTGCGAGCCGAGGGCACGCTGCTGCGCGGCGTTGACAGACGCGCCCCGTGCAAGCGAGACGGCGACATCCTTGTGCAGGTCAAGCGCCGCGAGCGCGTCGCTATCCAGTGTAACGGTGCCGGCTGCGAACTGCACCTGCAGGGCCGCAACGTCTGCATTGCGCGCATTGGCGATCGAGCGGCCGGCCAGGATGACCGTGTCGGCCGCGGGATCTGTGGCGTTGACCGTCACGGCCGCGCCGGACTGGGCGTCCGTGGCCGTGCGGAGCTGGCGGCTGGTGAGGAACACCGTCGCGGTGCTGCCCTGTACGTACGCCTGCGTAACGGCGGCGCTGCTGCCGGTGACGGGCAGGAGGCGCACCTGCGCATTGCTGCCCTCGAGCAGGATGGTCTTGTCGTTGTCGTCGGGGCAGTTATTGTCCACGCTCATGGAGACGACGATCTTCACGAGCAGGTCGTTGAGCTGACCCTTGAGGTACTTGGTGAACAGGCCCTGGAACTTCGTAAACAGCACGCTGCTGCGGCCGAACGCGTCCTTGGCAACGATGTCGAGCACCTGATCGAGCAGTGCGCCGCTGCGCAGCTGATCCATGCCGGACTGCACCCATGCGGGGTAGTTGCCGTCATCCTCGCCGGCGAGGTTGCAGCGATAGATCCAGTTGGCGAAATCGAGCAGGTCCTTGCCGTCCGCGATTGGAACGGCGGCCACATCTTCAATGATCTTGTCGATGTTCTCAATGATCTTCGTGACCGGCCAGGTGTCGTTCGGCAGGTACTTGCCGAAGAAGGACTTGACGAAGTCGCCCGCGACCGTCTTGAGCATAGCGGTCGAGAAGCCGAACTCACGGGCATACTCGGTCAGGTCGTCGATCACATACGCGACGCCCGTGGCGGGATCGGTGTAGTTTATGGGGCCGATGTGCGTCTTGGTGCTCACGCTCATGTAGGTGTTCGTCTCACCGCCGACGGTGCTGCGGCGCAGGTCGACAAAGCGGATCGGGCACGGATACGTCAGCGCAGAGCCGGTCTCGATGTCATAGAAGGTGTTGCCGGCCTTCGTGGTCATGGCAGCGATGTCGACCGCGTGCATATGACCGGTGAAGACGGCGCTCATGCCGGCATCGGCATACTCCTGCGCGATGCGCTCATAGCCATTGACGAGGTACATGGGCAGGATGGTGGGCTCGACATCGAAGTGCGGCACCAGACCGTGGTGCTCCAGACCGATGACGAGGTCGCCGCGCGCCTTGGCGGCGGCAGTCTGCTCGATGACCCACTTTTCCAGGTCGGCGCTGATGGCGCCGCTCGTCTCATGCTCATCGTCACCGTTGGAGGTGTTGTCCGAGCTGTAGCGGCAGGTATCCATGGCGATAATGGTCAGCCCCTCGACCGGTCGTGCGACATAGGACAGGCTGCCGGCCTTGTTGCCCTCGGCCGGAGTGAAGGTCGCGATGACGGTCGGGTCGGAGTAGACAAAGTCATAAATCTGCTTGAAGTCCTCCGGCTCCGTGCGCGTGGCGCGCACGGCCTTACCGTCGGGGGTGTTGAAGTTCTTGGCATTGTAATTGCGGATGTCATGGTTGCCGTTGATGACATAGATCTTCAGACCCGGAATATCCTGCTGCAGCTGCTGCAGCTGCTTTGCCAGCGCCGCGTGGCACTCCTGCTCGCCGTCCTTGGTCAGGTCGCCGGACACGAGAAGGATGTCGGGCTTGTCCGCGCGAACGCGCTCAAGCATCTCGTGCAGGATTGCGGAGCTCTCCTTGAGCAGCTTGCGGTCGCTGTTGAACGCATGCTCAAAGTCCTCCGTGTCTGCGATCATATCCGGCGAGAGATAGTGCAGGTCGGACATGACTGCGATCCTCAGGTTCATGTCCTGCGGCTTGTCCGCCGCAAGAGCCGGAACCGTCAGTGTGAAGACAAGGACTACCGCCAGCAGCAGCGACAGCAGTCTGCTTCCATTGTGCATTCTGGTTTTCATTTCTTCCTCCTGTTTTTTTAGACTCCTACAACATTGCACGGCCCGCTGCCGTGCAACTGTATTCTTTCAAACCCGTGTAAAAACTGCAAGCCGGTTTCGGTAAAAAAGAAACCGTACCGTTCCGGCCGCCGCGGGTAATGCCACTGTATCATGTACGTGCCCGGATTGCAACCAAAATTCAACCGTTCCGGCCGATTGCGGAAAATTCCCGGTCTCCCGGCACTTTCCGCCTTGACAAGCCGGCGGTTTCGTCCTATCATGAAGTGAACAAACACGGGGAGCCGCTCGGCTGAGAGTAAGCATCCGCTTAGACCCGCACACCTGATTTGGACAATGCCAACGTAGGGATTCATACTGCCGGACCGCAACAGCAGCACTCTTTACGGGCGCCGCTGTTTTTTCATGCAGACATTTCCGCAAAAGAAAGGAGTCATTCCTATGGAGCAAGTGCTCAAGGCCATGCTCGAGAACGTGCGCGCGAAAACACCGCTCGTGCACAACATCACAAACTACGTCACCGTCAACGACGTCGCAAACGTCCTGCTGGCGGCCGGCGGCTCGCCGATCATGTCCGACGATGCCGACGATGTCGAGGACATCACGAGCATCTGCGGCGGCCTGAACATCAACATCGGCACGCTCAACAAAAACACCATCCCCTCCATGTTCCTCGCCGGCAAGAAGGCAACGAGCTCGGCCACATCGTCCTGCTCGACCCCGTGGGCGCGGGTGCGAGCCGTCTGCGCACCGACACGGCCAACCGCCTCATGCGCGAGGTGCGCTTTGACGCCGTGCGCGGCAACATCTCCGAGATCAAGACCCTCTGCATCGGCAGCGGCACGACCAAGGGCGTGGACGCCGATGCGGTCGACGCCGTGACGGAGGCAAATCTCGACGACGGCGTGGCGCTGGTCAAGGCGTTCGCCAAGCAGACCGGCTGCATCATCGCCGTGACCGGCGCGATCGACCTTGTGAGCGACGGTGAGCGCTGCTGGTGCATCCGCAACGGCCGCGCGGAGATGAGCCGCATCACCGGCACGGGCTGCCAGCTCTCGGCGCTGACGACGGCGTTCCTCGTCGCAAACCCCGAGCACAAGCTCGAAGCCGCGGCTGCCGCCGTGTGCATGATGGGTCTCGCGGGCGAGATCGGCTGGGCGAATATGCAGCCCGGCGACGGCAACAGCACCTACCGCAACCGCATCATCGATGCGATCTGCAACATGACCGGCGACACGCTGGAGGAAGGAGCCAAGTATGAACTGCGATAATGCTTCCCTGCTGCTCTATGCAGTGACTGACCGCTCGTGGCTGCACGGCCAGACGCTCTATGCGCAGGCTGAGCAGGCACTGCAGGGCGGCGCAACGTTTTTGCAGCTGCGCGAGAAGGAGCTCGACGAGGCACACTTCAAAGAAGAGGCCATCGCGCTCAAGGCGCTGTGCAGGCAGTACGGCGTGCCGTTCGTGCTCGATGACAACGTGGCGCTCGCCATCGAAACGGACGCCGACGGCGTGCACGTCGGACAGAGCGACATGGCGGCCGGAAAAGTGCGCGCGCTCATCGGTCCGGACAAGATCCTCGGCGTGTCGGCGCAGACCGTGGAGGATGCGCTGCTGGCCGAGCGCGAGGGCGCGGACTATCTCGGCGTGGGTGCCGTGTTCCCGACCGGGACAAAGACCGACGCCAACGCCGTGAGCTATGACACCCTGCGCGAGATCTGCGCGGCTGTGTCCATCCCCGTCATTGCCATCGGCGGCATCACGAAGGACAATGTTGCCCGTCTTTCCGGCAGCGGCATCGTCGGCGTCGCCGTCGTGAGCGCGATCTTCGCGCAGCCGGACATCCCCGCCGCCACGCGCGCGCTCAAGGCCGCCGTGCGCGCAGCGCTGGATCTGTAATCCCCCTGCGCGCGGGCGCAGACAAGATAAAAACAGCGGCAGATTGGGGGCACCACTTTCTGTCGCTCAACAAAATTGATGCTGAAAAGGAGACAGAACATGAAAACAGCATTAACAATCGCCGGAAGCGATTCCAGCGGAGGCGCCGGTATTCAGGCCGATCTGAAAGCCATGACCATGAATGGCGTATTTGCCATGAGTGCGATCACGGCGCTGACCGCCCAGAACACGACCGGCGTACAGGGTATTTTTGAAGTGACCCCGGATTTCTCGCCCAGCAGATCGACAGCGTCTTTACCGACATCCGGCCCGATGCGGTGAAGATCGGCATGGTCGCATCCTCCGGCCTCATCGAGGTCATCGCCGAGCGGCTGCAGCATTACGGGGCGAAAAACATCGTCGTCGACCCCGTGATGGTCGCCACGAGCGGCGCACGCCTCATCTCCGAGGATGCCATCGCCACGCTCGAGGCGCGGCTGCTGCCGCTTGCCACCGTGCTTACGCCCAACATCCCGGAGGCGGAGGTGCTCTCGGGGCTGTCCATCACCTCCTCCCGACGACATGATCGCCGCCGGAAAGGTCATCAGCGAGCGCTACGGCTGCGCCGTGCTGTGCAAGGGCGGGCACCGGCTCAACGACGCGAACGACCTCCTGTACCGTAACGGCGGCTACGCGTGGTTCAACGGCAAGCGCATCGACAACCCCAACACCCACGGCACGGGCTGCACGCTCTCGAGCACGATCGCGGCAAACCTCGCCAAGGGCTATGACCTCGACACGGCCGTGCAGCGCGCGAAGGCGTATCTCTCCGGCGCGCTGGCCGCCATGCTCGACCTCGGTGCGGGCTCCGGTCCGATGGACCATGCGTTCGACCTCAAGCCCGAATACCGTCAGGAGGCCGGAAGATGAAAAAGACGTCCAGCTTCCAGAACGGCCTCATCTGGTTCGGCGCGGCCGTGTCCATCGCGGAGATCCTCACAGGCACGTATTTCGCACCCCTCGGCTTCACCAAAGGTCTGCTTGCCATCCTCTCGGCCACGTCATCGGCTGTGCGATGTTCTTCTTCGCGGACTCATCGGCGGCCGCACCGGCCTCAGCGCCATGGGCACGGTCGAGCTGAGCTTCGGCCGCATCGGCTGCCTGTTTTTCGCGGCGCTCAACGTGCTGCAGCTCGTCGGCTGGACGTCGATCATGATCTATGACGGCGCGCTCGCCACCAACACCGTGCTCGGCATCGGCAAGTGGGTGTGGTGTCTGGTCATCGGCGGGCTCATCGTGCTGTGGATCGCCATCGGCATCAAAAATCTCGGCTGGGTCAACAAGATCGCCATGGCCGCACTGTTCATCCTCTCGATCGTGCTGTGCGTGGTCGTTTTTCGCGGCGGCACGCCCGTCACGGTGCCGGACGACAGCCTGAGCTTCGGCGCAGCAGTCGAGCTCGCCGTGGCCATGCCGCTGTCGTGGCTGCCGCTCATCTCCGACTACACGCGTGAGGCCGAAAAGCCCTTTGCCGCCACGCTCTCGAGCACGCTGACCTATGGCGTCGTGAGCTGCTGGATGTATCTCATCGGCATGGGCGCCGCCATCTTCACCGGTGAGGGCGACATCGCGCTGATTATGGTCAAGGCCGGTCTCGGCGTGGCCGCGCTGCTCATCCTCATTCTTTCGACCGTCACGACGACGTTCCTCGATGCGTACAGCGCCGGCATCTCGGCCGAGTCCCTGTCGAAGAAGATCAACGGCAAGTATGCCGCGCTCATCGTGACCGTTATCGGCACGGTCTGCGCCATCTGCTTCCCGATGGACGACATCACGAACTTCCTCTACCTCATCGGCTCGGTGTTCGCGCCGATGATCGCCATCCAGATCACGGACTTCTTCCTGCTTAAGCGCGGCGGTGCGCGCGGCAAGCTCGATGTGTGCAATGCTGTTGTCTGGGTGCTGGGCTTCGCGCTCTACCGCGTGCTCATGAACGTGGACATCCCGGTCGGCAACACGCTGCCCGACATGGCCGCCACGATGCTCCTGTGCGTGATCGCGCACAAGCTTGTCCCCGACAAGACCAAGGCTGCCTGAGCCTTTTTGCGAAAATTGCCAAGCCGGAAACGCCCGCACGGTGTGCGGGCGTTTTTGCGTCGCCTTGATTCCCGCCTAAAGCCGTGATATTTTAAGGGCAGAGACGGAATCAGGGAGGCAGACATATGAAAGATCTCAAACCGACGTGCCGCATCGCCGTGGTGCAGGCAGCACCGGTGCTGTTTGATAAGACCGCGTGCACAGACAAGGCCGTGCGCCTGATCGCAGAGTGTGCGCTCAGGGTGCGGAGCTGATCGTGTTTCCGGAGCTGTTATCCCCGGCTACCCGTACGGCATGACGTTCGGCTTCACGGTCGGCGCGCGCAACGAGGACGGCCGCAAGGACTGGCAGCTGTACTGTGATAACTCCATCGTCGTGCCCGGGCCGGAGACGGAGCGCCTCGCCGCGGCGGCAAAGGCCGCGGGCGCGTATGTGAGCATCGGCGTGTCGGAGCGCGACGGCGTGACGGGCACGCTCTATAACTCCAACCTCATCTTCTGCCCGGACGGTACGCTCGCGCCCGTGCACCGCAAGCTCAAGCCCACGGGCGCGGAGCGCGTGGTCTGGGGCGACGCCGACCGCGGGTATTTCCCGGTCGTGGACACCCCGTGGGGCCCGATGGGCAGCCTCATCTGCTGGGAGAGCTATATGCCGCTGGCGCGCACGGCACTGTATGAAAAGGGCGTGACGCTCTACATCTCGCCGAACACGAACGACAACTCCGAGTGGCAGGCCACCGTGCAGCACATCGCGCTCGAGGGCCGGTGCTACTTCATCAACTGCGACATGGTCTTTCACCGCGCGGACTACCCCGCCGGGCTGCACTGCCCGGACGAGATCGCGCGCCTGAGCGATATCCCTGCCGCGGCGGCAGCTGCATCGTCGATCCCTACGGGCACTATGTCGTACAGCCGGTGTGGGACCGCGAGGACATCCTCTATGCCGATCTCGACATGCAGCGCGTGCCCGCGAGCCGCATGGAGCTCGACGTGTGCGGCCACTACGCGCGGCCGGACGTGCTGCACCTGACCGTGCAGGACGCATGAAAGAAGCTGCCGTTATGAAGCTTGCCATGGCGCAGATGTCCATGACCGGAAGCATGGACGAAAACCTGAAAAAATCTCTCGCCTTCTGCGATGCCGCCGCGGGCAGCGACCTGCTGTTTTTCCCGGAGGTGCAGCTCACGCCGTTTTTCCCGCAGTATGCGGGCCGGAACGTGGACGCCTACGCCGTTCCGGCGGGCAGTCCGACGGTGCAGGCCTTCGCGGGCAAGGCGAAGGAGCGCGGGCTCTACCTCTCGCCGAACATGTACCTCGAGCAGGAGGGCAAACGCTATGACGCCTCCCTCTGGCTGACGCCGGAGGGAACTTGCGCGGGCGTGGCCAAGATGGTGCACATCATGCAGGCGGCACAGTTTTACGAGCGCGACTACTACACCCCGTCCGAGGACGGCTTTCTCGTGTTCGACACGCCGCACGGCCTGCGTCGGCATCGTGATCTGCTTCGACCGGCACCTGCCGGAGAGTATCCGCACGTGCGCGCTCAAGGGGTGCGGATCTTGTCATCATCCCGACGGCGAACACGAAGAGCGAACCCATGGAGCTCTTCGAGTGGGAGATCCGCGTGCAGGCGATGCAGAACCAGATCTTCGTCGCCATGTGCAACCGCGTGGGGCGCGAGGACGGGATGGACTTTGCCGGTGAGTCGCTCATCGTGCACCCGAGCGGCGACGTGATCTGCAAGGCCGACGACCGCGAGCGGCTCATCGTGCAGGAGCTCGATCTCGCCGAGGCGCGGCTCTGGCGCGAGCACAAGCGCCCGTACCTCAGAGCAGCGGCGGCCGGAGTGCTATCTGTAAACAGCGATCCCCGCGCCGGCTGTCTGGTGCGGGGTTCGTTTTTCGCTGTATTCATTTATACTCCGGGCACTGGTAGCGTGGCTTGCCCGACTCTTGCGTCCGTACTCGATGGCAGACACCGGGCAGCCGCAGATGCAGGCCATACAGTGCGTGCACGCGCCGTTCCAGTGCGGGCGGCGCTCGACGATGTCGATGCCGTTGACCGGGCAGCTCAGCGCGCACTTGCCGCAGCCGATGCACGCATCCGAGACCGTGAACGGCCCGGACTTGACAAACCACTTATAAAAGACCGTGTTCACCGGGCCGGTCTTGAATCGATCGAGCAGGCCGACCTTCGGCGCCGGGAACGCTTCCCCGCGCTGCACGCAGGCGATGCCGCCGTCGATCGACGGCTGTGCCGCTGCGATGATCTGCGCAGACTCCTCCGCGCCCGGCACATAGAACATGGCGACGTAGTTTTCCGGCATGACGACCTCCAGCACGCCCCGGTAAGAAAGCCCGATGTCCGCGCACAGCGCGCTGATGCGGCTGCCGGCGTTACCGATCTCGGTGCCGCAGGTCATGACAAAGTAAGCCTCCCGGCTGCCGGTGAAGCTGCCGCGGCGCAGAAAATCGGCAAAGATGTGCGGAATCTGCCAGCCGTAGGTCGGCGAGACGAACACCCACGGCCGGTCGGAGTGCAGCGCGGCAGGCGTGTCATTTTTGATGTATTCATTCGCGGTGATCAGATCGTCGCCGAGCGCGGCGGCGAAGCGCTGGGCAACATAGCGGCTGTTGCCCGTGCCGGTGTAATAGACGATCATGATGCTTCCCCCAAAGTGCAATTTTGCTCAGTATAGCACACCCGCGCCCCGATTTCCAGCCGGACATTGTGTCCGCGCGCCCGGTGTGCTACAATGGAGAAAAACCGCGACTTATGGGAGGGACCGCATTTGTATTGGTATACCATCGGGCAGAAGCTCACGCAGCAGGAGCACCAGCCTGCGCCCGAACAGCCCGCCGTTGTGCTGCTGACATCCGAAGAATTGTCGCACCAGCCGGCGCTCTCTGGTCTGGAGCGGACGCTGCACCACACGCCGCCGGCGCGCGATGCGCGCGTGTGTGCAAGGCCGAGGTGCGCTCGGACTGCCTGTCCGGCACACTCGTGCTGCCGTGTCAGGGCAAGGACGGCAAGCCGCTCGCCTGCGGCTATCTCGTCACGGCACGCGCGTCGTGCTCGTAGACGACGAGAACGCGCTGCAGGGGTGCTGCGCCGCATCGCCCGGGAAAAGCGCTGGACCGACGGCAGTGTCGGCCGGTTTCTCTACGACTTTTTTGAGCAGCTCATCGCCCGCGACCTGCACCGGCTCGAAAAGCTGGAGGATCGTATCGAGGCGCTCGAGGACCGGGTGCTGGCGGACGAGCTCGACGGCTTTTCCGCGCCGATGACCGCGCTGCGCAAGGAGACCAGCGCCTGGTTTCGCTACTACTCCCAGCTCGACGACGTGGCCTGTGAGCTGCGTGAGAACGAAAACGGCTTCTTCTCCGACGGCGAGCAGCTGCTGTTTCGCATGTTCGAGGATCGGGTGATCCGTCTGCGCGAGGAATCGCAGCTGCTGCGTGAATCGTGCGCACAGCTGCAGAGCCTGTTTCAGTCGGAGATCGACACGCGGCAAAACCGCATCATGCAGATCCTGACGATCGTGACGACCATCTTCCTACCGCTGACACTGCTCGTCGGCTGGTACGGCATGAACTTTGCCGGTATGCCGGAGCTGACGTGGAAGTACGGCTACCCGGTCATCGTCGTCGTGAGCATCGTGATCGTGGGCATCAGCCTGTGGGTGTGCAAGAAGAAAAAGTTCTGGTGACAAAAAGCACCGGCTGAGGAAAAACCTCAGCCGGTCTTTTTATTTCCCCGCGCGCTCGGCGAAGTGCTCCGGGTTCTCGATCGACGTCAGCCGCAGCGGGAACGTCTGCTGCCCGAGGTCTGCGTAGGTGATGATCCACTCGCCGGAGTCGATCATCATGGCCATCGACAGCAGGTCGGCGCAGTCGGCCGTGCCCTGCGCATCCACCGGGAGCGCGCCGACGTTCACCCCGTCGGCGTCGCCGAAATCGAGCACTTTGACCTCCAGCGTTTTCGCGTCCTTGTCGCGCGAGAGCACCTCCACGCGCAGGTAGGCATAGCCCCCGTCGAGCGGTAGGTCGCTCATGTCCGGGGCGGGCGTGGGCTCCGCCGCGCCGCCGGCGGCGCAGCCCGTGCACAGCAGCACGAGCGCGAGCAAAAGGGTCAGGATACGGATATGCTTCATGCGTTTTCTCCTTTCAAACCGTCGCGGTGCAGTTTGGCCGAGCGCAGATACAGTGGGATAGCCGCCAGCTGCGCCGCCACCGACACCGCCACCATGGCCGGGATGCTCACATCGTACAGCACGCCGAGCAGCCAGCTGCCGAGAAACCAGAACACGCCGAACGCACACTCAAACACGCCGTAGCCGGTAGCGCGGCTGGCCTTAGGCACCATCTGCGTGACGGCGGCCTTCAGGATCGACTCCTGCGCGCCCATGCCAACGCCCCAGAGCGCAACGCCTACAAGCAGCGCGCCGACACCATGGCACGCGAACACGAACACCGCAAACGGCGCCGACAGCACCGTCGACCACACGAGCGCCTGCACGCCCTTTTTATCATACAGCAATCCGAACACCAGCGCCGCCACGGCGTCGACCAGCATGGCCCCGGCATACAGCAGCGGCAGCGACCCGCTGCTGACGAGCGCGGACGTCTCCGCAAGGCCGGAGGCGAGGTGCGTGTACGTGCGCGAGACGTGCATGAGCACGAGCGAATAGTCAATGAAGCCGAACGCGAACAGGCTGATGCCCGCAATGTAGAGCACGAACTCTTTTTTCATTTTGAAGGGCACATATTCCTTCGGTTCGGGCTCAAAGTGCTCGGGGTTCGGGAATTTCCGCTTCGTCACGAGCAGCAGCACGAGCGTGATCGCGCCCGGGATAGCCAGCACGGCGAAGCACGTGGAATAGACCTGAAACGTCGTGCCGTCCGTTTTGAAGAGCATCACCAGATACAGCAGCACCGGGCCGAGGAACGCCCCGATCTGGTCGAGCACCTCCTGAATGCCGAAGCTCTTACCGACGCCCTCCTGCGAGGCGGCAAAGGACAGGATGGTGTCCTTCGCGGGCTTTTTGATGGCTTTGCCCATGCGCTGGATGACGAGCAGCGCGCACGCCCAGACCCAGCCGTGCTCGCCGACGAGTGCGAGCGCCGGCACGGCCAGCACGTCGAGCACGTAGCCGACGATCGTCATCGTCCAGTAGTGCTTGGTCTTGTCCGTGAGCTTGCCGAACACGTAGCGCATCGAGTAGCCCACGAGCTCGCCGAGGCCGGAGATGAAGCCGATCGTCCCGGCCGAGGCGCCCAGCAGCGTCAGATACGCGCCGCGGATGCTCGACGCCCCCTCGTGCGTCATGTCGGAAAACAGGCTCACGATGCCGAACAGCACCACGAACGCCATGGCCTGCGAGTATTTCCGCTTCTGCTTATTCTCCATCGGTTGTCCCCTCTTTCACTGCGGCCGCCACGTTGGGAAAGCCCGCCTTGCTCTCCGCCTTACAGCGCTGATAGAGCACGTCGAGCAGACGCACGAACTCTGTGTGCTCCGGCTCCGTGAGCGGGACGAGCAGCCAGCCGTAAAACTGCGTCTCGACTTTCTCATTTGTCAAGCCCTATTTCAGCTCGGCTGTGAACACGATCGTGCGCCCGTCGGGGCTCTCGGCGCGGATCGTGCCGCGGTGCCCCTCGGCGATGCTGCGCGCAATGGCGAGACCGATGCCAAAACCGCCGGTCTCGCCGCTGCGGGCGGGATCTGCGCGGTAAAAGCGGTCAAAGAGCCGCCCGAGCGCGGCCGTGTTGAGCGTGTCGCACGGGTTTTCCGTGCGGATGACGACACCGTGCCGCCCCTTTTCCAGAGAAAAGACGATGGTCGCCTCCGGCGCAGCATACTTGACGGCGTTGTCGAGCAGGATCGACACGAGCTGCCGGATGGCGTACTCGTCGCCGCAGTAGGTCAGCCCCGGCGTCACGCGCACGACGAGCGTATGACCGGCGGACGCCGCAAAATCGCGAAACGACTCCGCCGTCTCCGCGAGCGCATCACTGACCGGGAAGTCCGCCATCTGCAGGGGCGATGCTTCCTCGTCCATGCGCGAGAGCGTGACAAGCTCGTTTACAAGCTCCGTGAGCTTTTCGGTCTGGCTTTCCGCCTTGTCGATCCACTTCTGCTGCCCGACCTCCATCTCCAGCACCTTCAGGCTCGTAGCGATGACGGTGATGGGCGTTTTGAGCTCGTGCGAGGCATCGGTGATGAACTGCTTTTGCCGCTCGGACGCCTGCACGACCGGCGCGATGGCCCGGCGCGAGCAGAGCACGACGATGCCATACACCAGCACCACGCACACGGCCATCGCCGCCAGCGACATCCACGCAAACGTCACGACCGCGTGCATCTGCTGATAGCAGTCGAGAAAGACGGCCATCCAGCGGTCGGTATCCGTATGGACGACGTAGTATTTATACCCCGCCGTGTAGCCGAAGCCCGCGCCGTGGCGCAGCGCGGCAGTGAGATACTGCGCCGTGTCGCCCTCGGACACGGCGGCGATATGCGTCAGATCCGCCTGCTCGAGATCGCCGTCGCCATCATAGCGCAGCACGAAGTAGCGCGTGGAGTACGGTGTCTCGGGCGTGAACGGGCCGTCGGGCTTCTGCCCGTGCTTGCCGCCGTCGGGCGGAAAGTGCGGCACCGTGCCCTGATTGTCGCAGATCATGCGCAGCATCTGCGTCAGCTGCCGGTCGGCGGAGATGTAGTTCGCCGCGTTTACCGTCACGCACAGCAGCAGCAAAACGCCCGCAACGGCCAGCGTTGCGATGCGGATGAAGCGTTTTCGCAGCCGTTCAATCATCGCCGGCCTCCAGCACATAGCCGAGCCCCCGGTTGGCGCGGATGGTCACGCACGAGCCGATGCCCTTGAGCTTCTTGCGCAGGTTCGAGATGTGCACCCAGACGACGTTGATCTCCGCGTCGCTGTCCCAGCCCCAGACGCGCTCGAGAATGCGCTGCCGAGAGCACGACCTTCGGCGCGCGCAGAAACAGCTCCATGACCTGAAACTCGCGCCCGCTCAGGCGCACGCTCTGCCCCGCGCACGAGAGCATACCCGTGCTGCAGTCGAGCGCCGCGTCGCCGAAGGTAAGCACCGTCGGGCGGTACTCGCCGCCGCGGCGCAGCATGGCGCGCACGCGGCAGATGAGCTCATCGGGTGCGAAGGGCTTGGGCAGGTAATCGTCCGCCCCGGCGTTGAAGCCCGTGATGCGGTCGTCCTTCTCGGCCTTGGCCGTGAGCATCATGACCGGCGTGCGCACGCCTTCGGCGCGCAGCCGCTCGAGCACCTCGACACCGCTCAGCTTCGGCATCATGACATCGAGCACGATGGCGTCGTAGTCGCCCGTGACGGCGTATTCATAGGCGTCGAAGCCGTTGCAGACGGTATCGACCGTGAATTGATTTTTCTCAAAAAAGACGCTCAGCGCCTCGGCGAGGTCGCGCTCGTCCTCTGCGATCAGCAGTCGCATGGTGCATCACCCGGCCCTATTTTAGGAGATTTCTGTCCGGAAAGCAAGCGCTTTCACAGCGCCTCGCCCGTCAGCTCCCGGCTGCAGGTGATGTTCAGATTGCCGTTGCGGCAGCGCAGAGTATCGAGAAAGGCCTTGGGCACCTGCGCGTCACGCAGCGTGACGCGGTACTGCAGCTCGTAGAGCGTGCCCATGTTGGCGGTCTTGACGCGCTCGAGCGTGTGCGCGGTGGTGTAAGTGTCAAATAGATCGTCAAACAGTCCGTCATAGTCGAGGTTTTCCGGAATGGTGATCTTCAGCAGACGCTCATCGGTGCGCCGCGTGCCGAAGTCCAGCGCGTCAGCAGCAGGAGCACCGCCGCGATGATGACGAAAAATACCGCCGCGAGCACGACATAGCCCATGCCGGTCGCAAGACCGAGCGCCATGGCGAGAAAGATCACGCCGATCTCCCGCGCCGTGCCGGGCACGGAGCGAAAGCGCACGAGGCTGAACGCTCCGGCGACGGCGACGCCCGCGCCGACGTTGCCGTTGACGAGCAGGATGACGATCTGCACGATCGCGGGCAGCACTGCGAGCGTGACGGCAAAGCTCTGGCTGCATTTTGTGCGGTACATGCTGATGAGTGCCGTGGCGATGCCGAGCACGAGCGACACCGCCGTACAGACGAGGAAAGCCGGGAGCGTAAGCCCGGATGCAAGGATGGAATCAAGCACTGCAAAGCGCCTCCTTTGAAAAGGTTTCGGTGGGAAGAATGCACGTTTTGTAGCACGCGCCGTACTTGGAAAACGACGTCTGGCGCGCACCGATGTCCGTCAGTGCGCGGCTGAGCCACAGCGGGCACGCACCGGGGAGCTTGAGCTCCATGAGGATCTGCTCCGGCGGCAGCAGCGGCGCACCATAGTCGCCGCGGCGCAGGTCGAGCGCCGTGGTACGCCAGCGGATGTCCGTGTCGAACGTGATGCGCACGGCGGGATCGTCCGCGCCGGAAAACGCAGCGCGGTCATAGGCGAGAAACACCTTCGGCCCGGCGCGGTAGGTGCGCTGAAACCATGCGATCTCGCGGCCGATCTGGCCGAGCGGCGCGGCACTTTTCCCGGTACGCAGGAATGCTGCCGCGTCCGCGGGAGAGCGTGATGCGGCGCTTATAGACCACGCCGTCATACTTTTTCTTGATCTCGACAAAGACGCGCCCGCCGTCCGTCGGGACGCCGTAGCTGCGCACGCGCAGCTTTTCCTTATACGCAGGCTTTTCGAGTGACGCGCGGATGAGCCGCCAGTCGTCCGTATCATAATAGAGGTTGCAGATCGTGTAGCGGCCGTACACGTCGCGCCGGATGTGCGGTGCGATGCGCTCGAGCAGAGCCGCCTGCTGCGCGGCGTGAGAAAGTACTTCTGCTCATAGCGTGCGAAGCTGTACTGTGTGGTATCGGCCATGTCGGTGGCCTCCTTTCTGCCGGCAGGATACCCCCGCCGCCTAAAGAGAACCTAAAGAACATTTCCGCTTTTCCTTTAGGCAGCCTTTAGCTTGCCGCGGTATGCTGAGCGCAGAAACGAACAAGGAGGCAAACGGCATGAACCCAGCCAAGCGCATTTTGGCCGTGCTGCTGTGCGCGGCTCTGCTGATAAGCGTGCTGTGCGCGTGCGGGAAAACCGCCGGCACCGGCGCCGATACCGATACAAATGACGATTCCATCGCGCAGCAGCTCTACGACGCAGATGTGGCCGCGCCGGATCTGACCAACGCGACTGAGATCACCTCTCCGGGGCCGACGACGTGACCATCACGGACGGCGGCGTGTACGTGCTCACCGGTACGCTCACGGACGGGCGCGTGCTCGTCAACGCACCGGACGCGGACGTGACACTCGTGCTGCAGGATGCGGATATCACCTGCTCCGACAGCAGCGCGCTCTACATTTATAAGGCGGCGAGCGTGCTTCTCTATCTCCCGGACGGCACGGCCAGCACCCTCACCGACGGCAGCAGCTATGATGACAGCGACAGCTTCTCCTCCACCACTGATGAGGAGCCGAACGCCTGCCTGTTCTCGAAGAGCGACCTCATCATCGCAGGCGGCGGCACGCTCACCGTGACGGGCAATGCCGGCAACGGCATCACCGGCAAGGACACCCTGAAGATCGAGGACACAGCCGTGTCCGTCACGGCGGCGAACCACGGCATCAACGGTAAGGACTGCCTCGTGCTCAAGCAGGCGGATGTGACCGTGACAAGCGACGGCGACGCGCTGCATGCCACCAACGACAGCGACACAGCGCTCGGCTGCGTCCTCATCGGCGCATCCGCGCTCACGCTCACGGCGGGCGAGGACGGCATTCAGGCCGAGACGACGCTCACGCTCTTTGACACCACCGGCACCGTCACCTCCGGCGGCGGCAGCGGCGCTGCCCTCACCGATGATGTGAGCGCCAAGGGCATCAAGGCCGGCACGGACATCACCGTCCGCAGCGGCAGCTACACGCTCGACTGCGCAGACGATGGCGTGCACGCAAACGGCGATGTGACCGTCTCCGGCGGCACCTTCACCGTCACGACAGGAGACGACGGCGTACACGCGGACGAGGCCGTCACGATCACGGACGGTACGATCACATCCCGAAATGCTACGAAGGCATCGAGGGCCAGACATTGACACCTCCGGCGGCACGATCGACATTGTCTCAAGCGACGACGGGCTCAACGCTGCGGGCGGCGCCGATCAGAGCGGCTTCGGCGGCCGCGGGCCGGACCGCTTCAGTGGCAGCTCCGACAGCAGCATCGCGATCTCCGGCGGCACATTGCGCATCGACGCGAGCGGCGACGGCATCGACTCCAACGGCGCTCTGACCGTCTCCGGCGGCGAGATCTACGTCTCCGGCCCGACAAGCGACGGCGACAGCGCCCTCGACTATGACGGCTCGGCCACCGTCACGGGCGGCACCGTCATCGCGGCGGGGTACAGCGGCATGGCGCAGAACTTCGGCACGGACTCTACACAGGGCAGCATCCTGCTCACAAGCCGGAGCACCTCGACCGAGACCATCCGCGTCACGGACGCGAGCGGCAGCGTGCTCGCGGAGTTTGCGCCCGCGAAGGCTTACAGCTGTGTCATCGTGAGCACTCCGGCGCTCAACAGGGCGGCACGTATACCGTCACCATGGGCGGTGAGAGCACCGACGTCACGCTCGAGAGCCTCATCTACGGCACCGGCGGTATGGGCGGCGGCATGGGCGGTCAGCCCGGCGGGGGCATGGGCACCCCGCCGGACGGCACCGGCGGCAGCATGGGCACGCCGCCTGATGGCAACAACGGCGGCAATATGGGCACGCCGCCTGATGGCAACAACGGCGGCAGTATGGGCACGCCCCCGGACGGCGGCAAAGGCGGCCGCCCCGGACAATAAATCAGCTTTCTTTCTCCCTCCAAAATAGACAAAGGCACGCCCCTGCACGAAATGCGCAGGGGCGTGCTGACAACTGCCCTGTTTATGGGACAGTCCATCTGCTATCCTACAGATAATGAAACAAATTTGGGAGGGATCGCAGATGAAGCATCCGATTGGTTTTTGTGTGCAAGGATCCGCGCCGGAGGCGGTGCCCGCTCCGGCAGCACCGGTGGAAACGGCGGCCGTCCCGTCCGTCGTGCGCGTGTTTTTCCCCGAGCGCGGCCAAGCTTACAGCTATTATAACGACCGCTTTGACCTGCACGACGGCGACCTGGTCTACGTCAGCGGCAAGCTTGCCCGCCAACGCGGACAGGTGGTCGCAGTGGACTACAACTTCCGCATCCGGCTCGCCGATTATGAGCGCGTGATCGGCGCGGCGGACAGGAACGTGCGCGGCACGTTTTACGCGCTGGGCGCGCACCTCGTCACGCTGGAGCCGAACGTGCTGCCGTATGCGCAGGTGCGCAGCTGGTTTTTCCCGCCGGAAGCGGACGGGGAATATGCCGTCGGGCACGGCCCCGGGCCGGTGTATGCGCTTGAGCAGCTGTCCATCCCGGCCGGCGTCGCCGAAAAAGGCCACGCATACTACATGGAAAACCGGGTGATCTACCTGTCTGTGGACGGCACGGCCGGCCGCGCCATCGTGAGCGGCACCGTGCCGTATGAGCTCACGTTCACCTACACGGGCGGCACGGTCAGCGCGCTCACGTGTACCTGTTATGAGACGGGGCTGTGCAAGCACGGTGCGGCTCTGCTGCTGCAGCTGCGCGAAACGCTGGAGAAGATCCACGAGCACTGGCCGGATGCCCTTGCCGAGGACGGATATTTCGCCGCTGTGAGTAAGAGCGCGTTCTCTTTCTTCACGGCAAGCAGCAGCAAACCCGCGAGCATCACGCTCACATAACGCAGGCCCGGGGCCGCACAATGTGCAGCCCCGGGCGCGTTGTTTGTTATTTGCCTGCAGCGGCGGACGTTTGGCCGTACACGCGCGTGCACGAGCGTCTCCATCGCGCGCAGCTCGGAGGGCACTTGTGCGTGCGCCGCCGGTCGTGAGCAGGTGCATCGGCAGCGGGTCGCCGCCTGGCGCGAGCGCCGGCTGGAAGTAGGCATAATCCGCATTGACCGTGAAGCCGTGCCGCTCGTAAAAGCCGATGCGCCGCGCGGCCAGCTCCGTCTCCGGCAGCTCGGCCTCCAGACAGGCGCGCTTGCCATAGCGCGCCAGCATCGCATTGAGCATCTGCCCGCCGATGCCGCCGCTGCGGCAGGCGGGGTCGACGGCAAAGTGCTCGAGAAAGACAAAGTCGTCAAATCCCACGACGCGATGAGCGCCTGCACGCGCTGTCCGGCGCGCGCAGGATGTCGATCCGATAGGCGCTGTCCGATAGCAGCGCGCGCTGCCCCGCCGTGTCCCGCCGCTCCCCGGCCGGGAAGCTCTGGGAAAGCAAACGGAAAACCGCGTCAAAATCCTCCGGGCGCATGCGCTCGATGGGCATCATTCCGCGTCCTCCTTTTCCATCTCGCCGCGCTCGCGGTAGCAGTCGGCAAATGTGTGCTCCACGCCGCCGGATCTTGTAGCCGACCATGGTGTCAAGGCAGACGGAGTGGATGCTGTGGAAAATGCTCTTTTCCATGTCCGGATTCTTGCGCCGCAGCTCGCGCAGCAGCAGCTTGACCTCCTGCCGCTTGGAGCTGCTGCCGTCGCTGCCGTGCGCGGCCGCGCGCTCGGTAAAGCGGCAGGCGCACTGGATGAATTCCAGACCGTTGTAGTGCTGCCAGGCGATGATGTCATCCTCGTGGATGCAGTACATGGGGCGGATGAGCTCCATGCCCGGGAAATTGCGGCTGCGCAGCTTCGGCGGCATGGCCTGCAGCTGCGAGCCGTAGAACATACTCATGACGGTCGTCTCGACCACGTCGCTGAAGTGGTGGCCGAGGGCGATCTTGTTGCAGCCGAGCTCGCGCGCCTTGCTGTAGAGATAGCCGCGGCGCATGCGCGCGCAGAGGTAGCACGGTGACTGCCCGGCGGTACTCGTGATCTCGAAAATGTTCGTGGAGAAGATCGTGACCGGGATGTGCAGCAGCGCTGCATTGCTCTCGATCTTCTGCCGGTTGGCGGCGTTATAGCCGGGGTCCATGACGAGGTAGACGAGCTCGAACGGCACGTCGCTGTGGCGCTGCAGCAGCTGCAGGAGCTTTGCCATGAGCATGGAGTCCTTGCCGCCGGAGATGCACACCGCGATGCGGTCGCCGGGCGCAATAAGGTCATACTGCTTGACGGCCGTGATGAACGGCGTCCAGAGCCGCTTGTGATAGGTCTTCTGGATGCTGCGCTCGATCAGCTGATAGGGTTCGAGTTGTCTGCTCATGTTGATCGCTCCCGCTTGTAAAGAGTGCCCCTCCCTTTTGGGGCTACCCGGTAGGATACCACGTCGGGGCGCGGATGGCAAGCCGCGCTTGCCAAATCCGGTGTGGGGCGCTATCATGGGACCATCTCAACCATCAGGAGGCAGCACCATGCCCAAACAGGCACTGATCATGATCGACATGCAGCGGGGCTTTCTCGACAGCGCGTCCCCGCTGTGCATCCCGTCCGCAGAGGCGACCGTTCCCGCGTGCGCGGCGCTCATCGACCGCTGTCACGCAGCCGGCATCCCGGTCATCTACGCCGTGCGGCATTACCGCAGCGACGGCACCGATGTGGAAAAGCCGCGCGCGGCCGCGTGGGCAGCCGGAGGCAAGCCGCTCTCGGAAGACTGCGCCGCGCACCTGTCGGACGCGTTTCCGGCAGCGTTTCCCGTTCTGCCGCAGGACTATGTGCTCGTAAAGCCGCGGTTCTCGGCGTTTTTCCACACGGGCTGGACCTTATTTCTGCGGCGGCTCGGCGTGCAGACCGTCCTGCTCGCGGGAACGACCACGCCCAACTGCATCCGCACGACGTGCTACGACGCGATCTCGCTCGACTATGACGCCGTCGTGCTCTCGGACTGCACGTCCTCCGTCACGGATGCCGTGCAGGCGGCGAACCTCGCCGACATGCAGCGCGTGGGCGCCGTCGTCTGTGCAAGCACGGAGCTCCCGCTCGCGGAAAGCAGCGACCGGTAAAGCCGGGCGAAAAACAAGATCCCCCTTTGTGCAGGATAATGGCTGCACAAAGGGGGATCTGTTCTGTATCCTGGGCTGCGCTCCCGATCGGTCAGGGCGCAGTCGAGATGCGTGTGATGTTCAGGCCGCGCTCGCCGACCTCCACACTGCCGTCCTCGAGCGAGATGAAGGGCGAAAACGACACCTTCTCCCCGTCGGAGGCCGTGATCTCGACCGTCACGTCCGGAAAAATATCGCTGACGTTGCAGCCAATCACGAACGGGCTCCCGTCCGGCTGCTCATAAAAGACCGAGCTTGTCTGCGTGAGCATATCATTGTACAGGCGCACGGTCGCGTTCGGGTCACGCGGGATGATAAGATAAAATCCCCGTCCGAGATGTGGTGCACCGGCAGCTCCCTGCCGCCAAAATACGTCTGCTGGAAGAAATCCAGATCCGTCGGGGCCTGATAGCCGAGGTAGGCCGCGGCGTAGAGCTGCCCGTCCGTATACGGCAGAGTGCTCAGCGGGTCTGGCGTCGGCGTCGGCGTGGCCGCCGCCTCAGGTGCGGGGGTGGGCGTCGCGTCCGGAGTCTGGGCCGCAACGCCGCAGCCGGCCAGCAGCAGCGCACAGAGCAGAAGGGTCGAGAGGATCGTTCGCTGTTTCATGGGTCGCCATCCTTTCTGAATCGTGACTGTATGTTACGCTTCGTGCGCATGGTCATAGATCGGCTGGATGTCGGGCGGCAGGCTGTCCGGAAGCATGGCCTGCACGCCGTCCTCATTGCCGTCGCGCATGGCCTGCTCGTAGTACCAGCACTTGAAACGGATCATATCCAGAGACTTCTGCAGGCGCGCGATCTCGGCCTCCACCCGCTCGGCCTGCTGCACAAAGAGCGCGTGCCGCTGCGGATACGTGTCGCTCCCCTGCGCACACCATTCCATAAACTGCTTGATCTCCTTGATCTCCAGCCCGGAGCGCTTCAGGCACTCGATCACGCGCAGCGCCTCGAGCTCCTGCTCGCCGAAGCGGCGGATACCCGACGTGCGTGTCAGCGTCGGGAACAGGCCCTCCTTATCATAATACCGCAGCGTGGAGACCGGCAGATCAAACCGCTCCGACACCTGACCGATCGTATACATGGGATCACCTCAAAAAAATTCACAAAAAAGTGCTTGACCTGAAGTCAGCTTCAGGTTGTATGCTTATGGTATCAGATCACAGCGGCAGTGTCAAGCCGCTCAAAAAGGAGAAGACCAATATGGCCAAGAACATTCTTATCCTCAGCGCGAGCCTGCGCGCGAGCAGCAACTCCGAGGCGCTGGCAAACGCCTTCGCCGACGGGGCGCGCGCCGCCGGGCACACAGTAGAGGTCATCTCGCTGCGCGGCAAGCAACATCGCGTTCTGCCGCGGCTGCCTCGCCTGCCAGACGCTGGGCAAGTGCGTGATCGATGACGATGCCGTCGCCATCACGGAAGAAGATGCAGCACGCGGACGTGATCGTGTTCGCCACACCCATTTACTATTATGAGATGAGCGGCCAGCTCAAGACCCTGCTCGACCGCGCCAACGCACTCTTCCCGTCGGACTACGCGTTTCGCGACATTTACCTGCTCGCCTCGGCGACTGAGGACGAGCCGGACACGGACGAGCGCGCCATCCACGGGCTCGAGGGCTGGATCGCATGCTACGAAAAGTGCCGTCTCGCCGGAACGGTGTTCGCCGGCGGCGTGACAGAGCCGGGTGCTATCGCCGGCCACCCCGCACTCGAGACCGCCCGCGCCATGGGCGCGGCCATCGCATACGAACCAACACAGGAGGTATGGAATCATGAACAGCACCCTGACCCTTACGCAGGAATGGGACAAGACCTTCCCGCAAAATGACGCCGTTGACCACTGTAAGGTCACGTTTCACAACCGCTTCGGCATCGAGCTTGCCGCCGATCTCTACAAGCCGAAAAACGCCGCCGGAAAGCTCGCCGCCGTGGCCGTGAGCGGCCCGTTCGGCGCCGTGAAGGAGCAGTGCTCCGGCCTGTATGCACAGGAGCTCGCCGCGCGCGGCTTTCTGACGATCGCCTTTGACCCGTCGTACACCGGCGAGAGCGGCGGCACACCGCGCTATGTCGCCTCGCCCGACATCAACACTGAGGACTTTTCCGCCGCGGTCGATTTCCTGTCCGTGCGCGACGATGTGGACCCGGAGCGCATCGGCATCCTCGGCATCTGCGGCTGGAGCGGCATGGCACTCAACGCCGCCGCCATCGACACGCGCATCAAGGCCACCGTCACATCCACGATGTACGACATGACCCGCGTGACCGCCAACGGCTACTTTGACACTGACGACAATCCGGACGCCCGCTACGCTCTGCGTCAGGCGCTCAACGCGCAGCGCACAGCCGACTACAAGCCGGCACATACCAGCGCGCGGGCGGCGTGGTCGACCCCGTACCGGCCGACGCTCCGTTTTTCGTCAAGGACTACCACGACTACTACAAGACGCCGCGCGGCTACCACCCGCGCTCGCTCAACTCCACCGGCGGCTGGAACGTCACGTCCCCGCTGTCGCTGCTCAACGCGAAGCTGCTCGCCTACGCCGAGGAGATCCGCAGCGCCGTGCTCATGATCCATGGCGACAAGGCACACTCGTGCTACTTCAGCCGCGACGCCTTCACCCGGCTGCAGGGCAACAACAAGGAGCTGCTGCTCATTCCCGGCGCCGTACACACCGATCTCTACGACCGAATGGACATCATCCCGTTCGACCGCATCGAAGCATTCTATCATCAGTATCTGAAATAAGGAGGCACCAGCATGGTCAAACAGACTGCGGGCAGAGACGCCCTGAGTGATTTTGCACCCAAATTTGCTGAGCTCAACGACGACGTGCTCTTGACGAGGTCTGGTCGCGCGAGGGGCAGCTGCCGCTCAAGCTGCGCTCGATCGTCACGATCACGGCGCTCATCAGCAAGGGCATCACGGACACTTCCCTCACCTATCACCTCACGACCGCGAAGCAAAACGGCGTGACCAAGACCGAAATGGCCGAGCTCCTCACGCACCTTGCCTTCTACGCCGGCTGGCCGAACGCCTGGGCCGCCTTCCGGCAGGCGAAGGAGGTCTACGCCGACGACGGCGCGGACGCGAACGGCGGCCTCTTCGGCCTCGGTAAGCCGAACACGGCCTATGCGCAGTACTTCACCGGTGAAAGCTTCCTCAACCCGCTGACCGACCCGACGAAGACCGTTTTCCTCGCAAACGT
>VOFC01006812.1_pt1 | contig 32210 bp, 53 predicted proteins | sample 5384161 | NCBI WGS metagenome assembly VOFC01 (sample SAMN12384722, study PRJNA508395) | human gut metagenome | isolation source: healthy gut B | host: Homo sapiens
GTGAGTAGTTAATAGTAGTAAATGATGATTAACTCAATGGTGTACATCAAAGTAATACGTCCTTCTGTATTACTATTTGTCTTATTACATAAAGATGACTTCATCACATGCACTAATAAGTTTACCAACTGTAATCATAGATATAGCCACAATCTTGCATTCTTTTTCTGTCAATATATCAACAATCTCTGTATTGCGATAAAAGAAACTTCCTTCTAAAGAGATAATGAAAACAAGAGAATGTGGTGCAAGTCTTTTCGCAAGTTCTAATTGTTTTTCATCAGAGACACCTAATTGAATCAAACGATTCAAACTTGCCATCTTATTTTGGAAATGAATACCTACATACTAGCATATTCTAAACCAAATAAAGCAATTTCCTTCGCCTGATACATCATTTCACATACTCTATTTAATTGACGATAATCAATATGTTCAAAAGTGAATTGTATATTCTCTATAACATTTTCAGTATATCTTTGATAAATGGGCTTTTTAAGAGAGTAATTCACATCAATTGTCAAAGTATGATCTATATCACTCTTGAATTCTTTATAGCTATCATATCCCAGTGTTCTCACACAAATCTTGTAATAGACGAAGAAGAGACGTAACACAAATCAGCTAAATCAAAAATAGTGAGTTCTGGAATCTTATTATAATTCTGTAATATTGTCTTAGCGATATCCGCATTTACTTCTTTACCATCACCATAATTCACAACGCTTAATAATTGTGACATGATTGAAATACCTTTTGGCATGAGTAACACCTCCATCCCTCTATTTTACTAAATCAAACTGTTACTTTACAAGTATGAAAAAACACAGGAATCAAAAGATTCTGATTCCTGTGTTTAATAATAATGCATAAGTTGCAATAAAATTCAATACAAAGCTAACGATTCCTGTAATCAAGCATGCCTTTGCTTTATTAGGAGTCGTTCTTCTTTTCATGAAGAAGAAGATAACACCCATAAAAGGGAATAGGAATGAAATGATACATAATCCAACAGAGGCACGATCTTCTTCATAATAAGGACTAGTATAGCCATTACTAGAAGCATAGTCTTCCATATTTGTGTAGCCTGTTCTATTTTCTAATCTCACAGGTTCTCCACAATTAGGACAGAACTTTGTACCTGCCTCTAATTCTTTACCACATCGTGTACAATACATTTATTCACCACTTAATTTTTCATCAATAGCTTTTTTTCTTTGCTTTTTACCAGCACCCATAGCAAGAATTACAGTAGCGACACCAGTTACAACGTCACCACCAGCCCATACGCCTTCTTTAGATGTATGGTTAGTTTCTTCTTCAACGATGATACCACCCCCACTTTGGCAATCAAGACCAGGAGTAGTCTGTCTAATTAATGGGTTTGGAGACTGACCGATTGCGATAACAACTGTTCCACAATCAATAGTGAAGTTAGTACCTTCTTTTTTACAACTGGTTTTCTTCTTCCAGATGCATCTGGTTCTCCAAGTTCCATTTCTACACATTCAAGAGCTTTAACTGAACCATTATCACCATGAACAGCAACTGGATTAGTTAATAACTTGAAGATAATACCTTCTTCTTTAGCATGATGTACTTCTTCAGCACGTGCAGGAATTTCAGCATCACTACGACGATATACGATATATACGTTCTTAGCACCAAGTCTCTTAGCAGTTCTTGCAGCATCCATAGCTACGTTACCAGCACCTACAACACATACTGTATCAGCTACTTTTACTGGAGTAGGATGTTTGGGGAATTCATAACCCTTCATTAAGTTAACACGAGTTAAGAATTCGTTTGCCGCATAAACACCATCCAGGTTTTCACCTGGAATACCCTGGAAACGAGGTAAACCAGCACCAGCACCTACGAATCTGACATCATAACCACTTTCCTGTAATTCATCAATTGTGATAGAACGACCAACTACAACGTTTGTTTCAAACTTAACACCTAAGTCTGCAACACCATCAATTTCAGCCTGTACTAAATCTTTTTGGTAAACGGAATTCTGGGATACCATAAGATAATACACCACCGTTTTATGTAATGCTTCAAATACTGTTACATCATAACCTTTTTTTAGCAAGTTCACCGGCACAAGAAATACCTGAAGGTCCTGAACCTAACAGCAACTTTCTTACCGTTTTTTTCAATCTTAGTTTCAGTTGGTTTACCATGATCTCTATGGTAATCAGCAACGAATCTTTCTAATCTCCAATGGCAACTGATTCACCCTTGATACCTCTAATACATTTACCTTCACACTGGTTTTCCTGTGGACATACACGACCACAGATTGCAGGCAAAGCATTTTCTGTAGTGATGATTTCATAAGCTTTTTCAAAATCACCATTCACAACTTGATGAATAAAATGAGGGATAGGTACATTTACTGGACATCCATCCACAGAACGAGGCTTTTTTTACAGTTTAGGCAACGAGTTGCTTCTTCCTGAGCCATTTCTTTTGTATATCCTAAAGCAACTTCTTTAAAGTTAGTTGCACGAATTTCAGGTTGTGAGAAGGCATTTCTACCTTTACATTTGACATATTAGGCATATTATTTAACCCCCTTCATTAAGTTACACATACGGTCTGCATTGCTGTCAACAAGATGTTCTTCTTCCTTGAACATTCTCTGTCTTGCCATTAATTCATCAAAGTCAACATTTAAACCATCAAAGTCTGGTCCATCAACACAGGCAAACTTGATCTTACCATCAACAGTAACACGGCAAAGATCCGCACATACCAGTACCATCAATCATGATTGGGTTAAAGTGAAACCATTGTCTTAATATCTCTAGGCTTAGTTACTCCAACAACTGCCTTCATCATTACAACTGGTCCAATTGCAATAACTTCATCATACTTTTCACCCTTATCAAGTAAATCAGTTAATACATCAGTAACAAAACCTTTTGTACCTACAGAGCCATCATTCGTTGCGATATATACATTATCACAGAATTCTTTAAAACGATCTGCCCATAATACATACTGTTCTTCACGTCCACCGATGATTACATCAACCTTAGTACCAAGTTCTGCTAGTTTTCTTAACTGTGGGAATAATGGTGCACTACCCACACCACCAGCTACACCGATTACGCGATCCTTCTTTTCAAGATGAGTAGGGACACCAAGAGGACCTACGAAGTCAGTGATATAATCTCCTTCTTCTAACTTAGCAAGCTGTTTAGTAGAGTAACCTACAATCTGATAAATTATTGTGATTGTTTCCTTTCTCTATCATAATCAGCAATTGTAAGAGGGATTCTTTCTCCATCTTCTCCTACACGTAAAATAATAAACTGACCTGGTTCGCATTTTCTTGCAACCATTGGCGCATGTACTTCCATTAACTGTACAACGTCATTAAGTACTTCTTTTTTTACAATCTTATACATATTCTCAATCCTTTCTGAATCTTATTTAATATTATCACATATTAGGTTTCTATTCAATGTCGCTTCATAGTAAATTAATGCGCTACCATGTGGTATTTTCAAGAATTGAGAGATTGTTGACAGATATAATTATTTATGGTTTAGTTGTATGAAACAAGGGAGAATATTTATGAGTAGAAGAGTTATATTTTTTTGATATTGATGGTACTTTATCTACAGAAACAGACTTTACTGTTCCTGAAAGTACAAAGAAAGCAATCAAACTAGCTCAGGATAATGGACATATCCTGATGGTAAATACAGGACGTACTATTTGTATTATAGAAGATGTAATTAAAGAATTAGGATTAGATGGTTATATCTGTGGTTGTGGGACTAATATCTACTATCATGGTAAAGAAATCTATCATGCTAAACTTCCTTCAGAATTAAAGAAAGGAATTGTGAATAAAGCTATTGAATTAGATATTGATGCCGTATTAGAAGGTCCTGAATCTATTTATTTCCCTGAAACAATTAAGACAAAGACAGTTCAGGAAATCAAAGAACATTATAAAGATATTAAAGTAAATGTTCCTGTATATCATAAAGATGATGAACCTAATTTTGATAAGTTCACTGCATGGTATACACCAGAAGATGATATTGAATCATTTAAGGATGCATTTAAAGATGATTTAGAATATATCCAGCGTGCTGAAGACTTCATTGAAGTAGTTCCAAAAGATTGTTCTAAAGCAACAGGTATTCAAACATTTATTGATCTCATTGGTGCTTCTATTGATGATTGTATTTCTATTGGAGATTCTACAAATGATCTACCAATGTTGACTTATACTAAGGAATCAGTAGCTATGGGCAATTCTAATCCTGTTCTATTTGATTATGTAACGTATATTACAACTGATATTGAAGATGATGGTATCTACAATGCCTTAAAACACTTTAACGTCATCTAATCAAAAAAAAGCGACCCGTCTAGGTACTTTTTGAAATGATACGATTTTTTTTCTCCATGGAATGAGACTTGTCCCTTTTGTCCTTCTAGATATTCATGAGGTTTTGTTACTTTGAGTACAATTTCTTTACCAAGTTCTGATTCAAATATGATCTTATCTTCAAGGACTTCTTTTTTACAATCACATCTTCAGTGATGTAGTATCTTGTTAGGAACAAATATAAGAACAACAATAGTAGAAAAATAAAAAGCACAAGATTCACCTCTTTCTTATACAATTATTGTAACAGAAAAAGATGTGTAATACTTGTGATTTTTTTGACTTTAAAATAATTTTTTTTTTTATGAATGGGATTTTCAATACAATATATATAGAATCAGTACGCCGCTCATATTCAGAATGATATCATCTATATCTGCCGATCCAACCTTCCAAATATATTGAATGACTTCTACTCCTACAATCATAAATAAGAAAAAAGAAAAAGAAGAAATAAGGTTGAAATGAACGCATTGGTTTAAATAAGACATATACAAAATACCCAAAGGCATAAACAACATGACATTCCCAATCATATTCAGAATGATATTCTTAATAGGTAATGTATGTCTTGTATAAGCTGTGTAATAAAGAAATATTGTCTTTAATGGGCTGATATTCACACTACTTATAACTTTTAACATGTCTTAATGCTGGATTAAGGAACAATTGATAAGTAAGATTTATAAGGTAGATGATGAATGCGATACTATGAAGCCATATAAAACATTCTTCTTTTATTTTTTACTACATTTCTTGCACCATAAGCGTAACCACCAAACCAATCATCTGAATAATGTAAGTACAAATGTCTGTAATAGAAAACTTGATTGTATAAAAATGATATCTATTAATTGAATAATGAAAGCGACAATGAGCAAGAATATATAACGTTTATGTTTCATGACAGTGTCCTCCCGACATGTCATTTTAATTTGTTCACTTGTGAGTGTCAATAAACAATACTATTTAACATAATTTAACACAAAAAAAGAGGAAAGCCGTAAGGATTTCCTCTTAGTGGTTTTAAGAATTATTTCTTAGCGAATGGAGATTCGTAATCGTAGATTGTTTCTAGGATAGCTTCCATATCTTTAACCATAGGCATTCTTGGGTTAGCAGGAGTACACTGGTCTTCGTATGCGTTCATAGCGATTCTATGTACTGATTCTTCCTAATCAGCTTTGCTGATGTTCTGTGACTTAACGTTTCAAAGCACCACCAACTTTTACCCATAATTTTTCAACAGCCTAAAAGTGAACATTTCAACACCTTCTGCATCAGTCTTTTGGATGTAAGCCGATTAATTCTGCTAATTCTCTATATTTCTTATCTGCCTTATAGTCTTCGATTTTTTGGCCAGATGTTTAACTTAGTTGGAACTGTACCATTGTATCTGATTACATGTGGTAATAACATACCATTAGTACGTCCATGAGGAATATGCCATTCTCCACCAATCTTTATGAGCTAATGAGTGGTTAACTCCTAAGAATGCATTTGCAAATGCCATACCTGCGATAGTTGCAGCATTATGCATCTTAATTCTAGCATCAGGATCACCTTCAAGTACTGATTTTTCAAGGTTTTCAAATACTAATTTAACAGCTTGTTTGCCCATCCATCAGTAAAGTCAGATGCTAAGATTGAAACATAAGCTTCAACCGCATGAGTTAATACGTCGATACCAGTATCAGCAGCGATTCTTGGTGGCATAGACATAGCGAATTCAGGGTCAACAATTGCGATTGTTGGAGTTAAAGCGTAGTCAGTTAATGGATATTTTTGTTTTCTTTAGTATCAGTGATAACTGCGAATGGAGTTACTTCTGATCCTGTACCTGAAGTAGTTGGGATACATACTATTTTTGCTTTTCTTACCTAAGTTCTGGGAACTTGAATGTCTTCTTTCTGATATCCATGAATTTCTGTTTGATGTCGTCGAGTTAACTTCTGGATGTTCATACATTAACCACATAACTTTAGCAGCATCCATTGAAGATCCATCCACCACCGATAGCAATGATTGTATCAGGCTGGAAGCTCTTCATTATTTCAACCCCTTAAGAGTCATATCAAAGATGGATCTGGTTCAACGTCGATGAATAAGTCAACGTCTACTTTGTTACGTCTTCTTCTGATAACATCTTCGATCTTTTCCTACATAACCAAGGTCATACATACCTCTGTCTGTAACGATCATTGCTTTCTTCATTTCCTTTCATATCTCTAAGATATCTGATTGAATTTTTTCGAAATAAATCTTTGGAGGAAGTTTAACCCATTGCATATTGTTGTTACGTCTCCCTATTCTCTTAATATTTAGTAAGTTAATAGCACTTGCGTTGTTTGATACTGAGTTTATGACCATAAGAACCACAACCAAGTGTTAATGAAAGGTAAGAATGCATTGTATACTGAACCGATACCACCGAATGTAGATGGAGCGTTTTCAATAATACGGATAGCTTTGATTCTCTTACCGAATGCTTTAGAAATTTCATGATTAGTAGTATGGATTCGGCTGAATGTCTAAACTGTTGAATTCAACAGTCTGGAGACCTTTTCATTACCATCTTCAGTAGAGTTTGCTTTGATCGTACCTAATACTGGAGAAAGCTTTTCTCTAGTCATTGGTTCGTTAGGACCGATTTCTTAACTTCGCAAACTAAGATCGAACATCATCAGGTACTTTGAAACCAGCCTGTTCAGCAATCCAAGTAGCGTTCTTACCTGGAACGATGCTGTTTAATCTAGCTTCATTTACGTTTTCACTGTATGCTGTTGCACCGAACATGAACTGTTCAAGTTTCTTCTTTTCTTCTGCATTACAGAAATGTACATGATAACGACCAAGTTCTTTCTTGAATTCATCATAGATTTCTGTGATCTACAACAACAACCTGTTCAGATGCACAAATCATACCGTTATCGAATGATTTTGATAAATAAATATCGTTTGTTGCCATTTTGATTTTACAAGACTTTTCTACGTATGCAGGAACGTTACCAGCACCTACACCTAAAAAGCAGGTTTACCACAAGAGTAAGCGGCCTTTAACCATTGCGTTACCACCAGTAGCTAAGATAGTAGCAACACCTGGATGATTCATTAATGCACTAGTTGCATACATAGTTTTCATTGGTAACCACTGGATTACGTTCTTAGAGCACCAGCTTTTACTGCAAAGATCTAACATTACCTTAGCGACCATAACTGAACAGTCATGAGCACCTGGGTGGAATGAGAAGATGATTGGGTTTCTAGTCTTCATAGCGATTAAAGACTTAAAGATAACTGTAGAAGTTGGGTTTGTTACTGAACGATACCACAAACAACACCAACTGGTTCAGCAATTTCAGTGATACCAGTAAGTGGATCTTCACTAATAATACCTACAGTCTTTTGTATGACGCATGTTGTTAGTAACATATTCACAAGCGAATAAGTTCTTAACAGCTTTGTCTTCAAATACACCACGGCCAGTTTCTTTTACTGCGGCTTCTGCAAGAACACCGTGCTTATCAAGACCAGCAACTGACATCTTTGCTACGATGTAGTCAACAGTTTCCTGGTCAAAACCTTCGAATTCGTCTAATGCTGTTAATGCGTTATTAACTAACTCATCAATGCAAGCATCAGTCTTTTCTTCTGTCCATTCTTCAACTTTCTTTTCGACTTTCTTATCAGCCATTTTTATATCCTCCATTGACCAAAATATTTCTTTTCATATTTTGTAAGTTCACTATACATGACTTCTTGTGAAAAAACAAGCATACTTTTTGTGAAAAAATTTACACAATTTGTAGAATGCATTTACTGAAAACGTTTGCAGTTTAGGGATATCCGATTAGGTATTTTTCTGCGTAGTTTTTATCAAAAATTTAAATTATAATCATTTTTTATAATGATAGATTACTATCACTTTTGTGAACGTTTTCTTTTAATATCATCCTCCTCTCTTTTTTTTGAAGTCATATAATGATAAATCGGGCTCCTCTTTACTTCTATTATATACAAGTTCAATATCTCATAGTGATTTTTTCTTAGTAAGAGATATACCCTTTTATCAAATCAACCGTCTCAAAATATTAACAATTTAGATACTATCGATGTTGATTGATTAATTAATCATACGACATTATAATCAAGTGAAAGGAGGTAAGTGTATGTTAGAAAGTTTGTTAGATATACTTAAGCAGGCAGAAGAGGATGTAGATAACAATAGAGAGTAACGCCTATTCAGGATACTTTTGATGACTTAAGAAAATTACTTACAGACAGGTAGAATCCTGTCTTTTAATATATAAAAAGAACAACCCCCTAAGATTAAAATAGACCCTGTAAAATGGACACGATAAAAAAGAGACCTTATTTCGTGACCCTGTTTTACAGGGTTTTTTATTTGCGTAGTATAATGATTATAGAATGGTGGTGGTGTTATTATGGGAGCAAATTATTTTAGTGATGAACAAGTAAAGGAACTCGAAAAGAATCCATATGTAAAGAAAGTTTCTGTTAAAAAGTATAACTTATTCAGAAGAATTTAAAGAACTCTTCTGGACAGATTTGGCAGAAAGGAATGTTACCTAGAAATATTTTTAAAAATATGGATTTGACCCAAGTTTGCTAGGACCACGTCGAACTAAAAGTTTTACATATCGTGTAAGGAAAAGAAGCAACAAGAGTAGAAGGATTCAAAGACACAAGAAGAACAGATTCTGGCAGACCTCTTGCAAAGGGTTCTGACTATTGAGGAAGAGCTAGAAAGACTTAAACAGAAATGCGAAATTCTCCAGCAGGAGAATGATTTTTAAAAAGAGAGTGAGATTTATCAACAGAAAGCAAATCTCAAAACTGCAGAAGGACAAACAGTAAAGAGAAAATATAAACTGATAGATAGAACTCTTGAATCACCTATTTAGAAGCATACAAGTTCAAGAAGGATATGACAAAGGCAGACGTGGTATTCATATGCGTCTTCTTCACATGGGCATTGTGATGAATCATAAAAAGATTTCAAGACTGATGAAAATACGGTCTATTCACCCCAATAAAGAAAAGCCAGTCCTGCAAGAAGGATGGCTAAAGGCAATGAAAACATCAAATTATGCAGATAATATTCTAAACAGACACTTCGAGGAGTACGGTCCTGGATATGTGCTTGAAACAGACATTACTTATCTATTCTACGGTCATAAAAGATCAAAACATATCTATCGGTGGTAAAGGATGGATTTTTTACAAAGCAGATTCTTGCATATGTATTATCACCGTCTTTTAGAAGCCGGACTTTGTCCTGGAGACAATAAATCAGCTTTCAGTAAACATAAGCACATAATATTCGCACTGATCACTCTGATACACAGTGATCGAGGTGTGTTGCATTATACAAGTATTAAGTTTATTGATTTACTCAAGAGCCTGGAAATCAGACAGTCAATGTCAAGAAGAGGAAAAACTGCTGGGACAACGCTCCCCAGGAATCCTTCTTCGGACATATGAAAGATGAGATAGGCAGATATAATAGAGAATGCTGGCTCATACGAAGAACTAAAAGGAAATAATAGATTCCCTATATGGTTTATTACAACAACGATCGTTATCAGTACACCCAGCCAAGCTTTCACCAAATGAATACTTAGAATATTACATGACTAGTGAGTACCCTCAACCATATCGCTAAGGAGCCTGATGAATATAAGGAAAAAATTCAGACAGGTAAGAAATAATCTTGATAGAAACTCAACGCTCGAGGAATTAGTAGCTATCCTTCAAAGAATAACACTTCATTTAAAATTGTTTTAATTAAACTTTTTTCATATTGACTTAACGCTTTTTGTTGCTAATCATATCTATTCCTATAACACCATATATTTTATCATTTCGCCGAATAGATAAATACAAAGCCTTTGCTTCTTGCAATGTGCTAGTGGTTGGACCCGCATTTTTATTGTTTATATAAAACCCATTTTGTCTGTCAAAAATATATTGCTATCATCAAAAAAGATTATTCGGATTATAAATATATGGTTTATCTAACATTTCTACAGGATAAAAAATAATAATTCGTTTTAACCATTTATTTAATTGAACACATGTTTTCTTTCATAACATCATTGTAAGTTTTTTGCTTGTTGTAGTTTTTGGCTTGTTTCTAACAAAACCTCCATGCTATAAGCACGTAAAGATGCGCTATTTTTTTTTCCTTCTTTAATTTAAAATTTAAAACATTTATAATAAAGGAAACGACAATCATTACAATTATACCATAACATATTCTGATGAAATTATTTCAAAAGAATATTTTGGTTTAATAAATAAATAATTTATTAAACATACATTTATAAACGGTATTATAAAACTATAAATAGGAAGTAATGTTAAACTACCTATAATACATGATGATAATACATATAATAATATAATCGTAGTAATATCAAATCCCGCAATTTGTGCGAAATATGCTAAGATGGTTATAATCAATAATGTACTTATTGAAATAGAGCTATCCCGAGTAGAAAAAAGCGAAAAAAATTTTGATATTGATATTTTACACTGTTTAGATTTTGATTGCTCGAATTGTTATCTGGAATAATATATATATCTAAATTAGGAGATAATTTTGTTAATTTATCTACTATCGTTGGTTTATTAAAAAATTGATTTTTTTTTGATATGAACGTCCTAAAAACTAATTTAGATACTCTCTTTGTTTTAGCATACTGACTAATTTGATAGGCTATATCATCACCAGATGTAGATACAATGTTTGCTTGTAACTCCTTTGCAAGAGAAATGTTTTTTTTGAGTTGTTGGAAAGCTTTTAAATCTAATTCTTGTGAATCAGAATTTTCAACGTACAAAGCTGTAAACTCTCCATGAAATGCTTGAGCCATTTAGAAGCGGTTCGAATTACTTTTTTTGATTCGTTGGTGATGTTCCTAAACAAACCAATATTTTTTTCTTTAATTACTTATTTTTCATCTTTGCATATAAATTTATACGATCGACGCATTTCCTTAATAAAATTTCTCGTAATGCTATTAAATTATCTTTTTAAAAAAATTCTCTAACGCCCTTTTTGCTTGTGTCTTACTATAAATTTTACCCTGTTTTAACCTTTCTATTAAATCATTTATATCAACATCTATTAGCTTAACATCATCTGCATCATTAAATATATAATCAAGGAATCCTCTCATTTACCTTTTACTTTTGTAATACTTTCTACAACATCGTGTAAACTTTCTATGTGTTGTACATTTACCGTAGTATAAACATCTATACCTGCTCGCAATAATTCTTCAATATCACTATATCTTTTTTTTATGTCTAGAAGTAGGCGCATTTGTATGAGCTAATTCATCAACTAGTATTAGTTGAGGGGTGTCTATCTAATGCTTTTATCTAAATCGAACTCAGAAAAATGATGCCCCCTTATAAAGTACCTCTTTAGTCGGTATTTTTTTCTAATCCATATGTTAGGTTCTGTGTATCTGGTCTATCATGACTTTCTATATATCCAATTACTACATCTACACCTTCCAACAGATTTTTCAGTATTTAACATAGAAAAGGTTTTTCCAACTCCTGCACAATATCAAAAAAATTGTTAATTTTCCATTTTTCGCCTCTTCCAATACTAACATCTCCTTATATTATTTAACAATTAACCATGTTCTTATTTATAGTTATCTTTGTAGCCAGTAAACTAAATGTAAAAATAGCCCCTGTTGGTTGATTATCTTTTACAGATATAACACCTCCGCTTCAACAATTGATTTACATAATGACAAACCCTAGTCCCATACTCTTCTTACTATCGACAACAGAATGATTTACAGTATAGAATTTTTCAAAAAATTTTATTTTTATCAATATCTTTTTTATTCCACTTCCATTGTCACACATGAATATACACATTATTTTTATTTGATAAGCGTTTATAGAAATTGTTGATTCATCTTCTGTATATTTTATCGCATTATTAATTAAATTTATTAAGACCTGTACAATTAATCGCATCCATATCCGCCATTAAAAATCATCAGAAATATTCACTTTATTTTTACGATTATCTTTGATTCTACTAACATGACTTAATGATTCATCAATTACATCTTCTATAACTTCTGGTTCTATTCTTAATTTCACGCTACCATCTTCCATACGAGTTATTGATAATAGATTTTCTACTAAATTGATCAACCACAAAAGAATCGTCATATATATTTTGTATAAAAAGCATTTTTTTATCATTCTTCAAATTACCATTATCATTTAACAACACATCAGCATTACCATATATCGAAGTCAACGATTGTTCTGAGATCATGAGATATAACCCTAAGTAAATCAGATCTAAATTGCTCTTTTTTACTTTTATAATAGCCTCTATTCTTTTTCTTCATTACTTTTTATAATCGTTACCTAAATAAATACCTATAACTCCATATATTTTTTATCATCCGTTAATACAGACATAATAGATATACTCTTTTGATCCTGATAAATAACGAGTTGTCGCTCCTGCATGCTTTCCATTTATTGCCACCCATTTTGCAACGCCTATCTCATTAGCATTCAAAAACTCTTTACAATAAGAATTTTCCCTTTTGGGAAACAGAATAGGATTTTGTATAGAAGACTTCTCAATTGGAAAATACGCAATATCTCTATTAAATAAATTTGATAATTGTTTGCATCCACAATTAAATATATCTTCCACAGATTGTCTTTTTTTTTTTGCAAAAGCTGGTTTTGTTTCTAATAAAATACGAGAAACATTAGCCATATTAGCATAACTTGCGGCTGTTAATTGAATTTTATTCATTAGTGTACTTATTAAAAAAGCAACTATAATCATGATTACAAATGTCATTAAACAAGATGAATCATAAAAAGATAAGCTTAATATAGGCAGTGTAAAATAAAAGTTAAATAAAATAACACTAGCAATCGATGAAACGACACTGCATATGATATTTGATGTAATTAAGGCAATCAATAAAACACCAATTAAGTAAATCATAATAATATTAGAATCATGAAATCCCATTTCAAAAAAACACAAAGCCAACTACTGTACAGATAAACAATATAAGAATACTAGTAACAATTGATTTGAGTGTTACTTTGCTTTTATTGGTGAAGATATTCATGATTCTTTTTTTCTCTTACTGGCACTATAACCAAATTAATATCATCAATATCTTCTAATAATTGTTGATATATAGGTTTTCGGAAGAAATCAAATCTCATATTCATATTTTTTCCGATAACAAGTTTATTTACTTTACATACTTTAGCAAATTTAAAGATTTCACCTGCTATATCATCAGAAGAAACAATTTCTACCTCTGCTCTAATTGTTTGGCATAAGCAATGTTTTTATCTAATTGCTGTTGATTTGAATCATTTAATGCTCTTTTCGTATCAGATATATACAATGCATAAAAACGATCTGTTTTATTTTTTAACATAGCACTTGCAACACGAATTACATGGATATTGGATGGTGAAGGTGAAAGACATACCATGATGGAATCAATATTTTGATGACTCATTATTCTTTTCCTCGATATCAGAATTATCTATTTTTATCATTTTATACCCTACACCCACATGTGTTTGTATATACTTTTCATTTGATATTTTTCTATTTTCTTTCTTAAAGAAGTGACATAAACTCTTAATGAAGATAAATCAGATTCAATAGAGTTCACCCATACTTTGTCTAATATATATTGATGTGTTAATACTCTTCCAATATTTTTAGCTAATAAGCACAATAGGTTATATTCAATAGGCATGAGATGAATTTCTTTATCATCTACATAGACAGATTGAGCAATATAATCTATTTTTAAATGTCCATTCACAAAACAATGATCATTATTTAATGTGTTTTCTCTGTACTGTGTTCTTCTCAAAGTTGAGCGAATACGTGCCAATAATTCTTCTACACTAAATGGTTTAGTTAAATAATCATCCGCTCCAATATCCAAAGTCGTAATTTTGTCATCATCGTTACTTCTAGCACTAATTACGATAATAGGGGTAAATGAAAACGTACGTAATTTCTTTATGATATCTATTCCATCTAAATCAGGCAAACCTAAATCAAGTAGAATAATATCAAATTGATGTTTAGTTAGTAATGATAATGCCATAGTACCATTCGTAGCTGTTTCGTAATTATAACCGTTTGTTTCTAATGCCGTTGATAGTAAATTTCGTATAGCAGACTCATCTTCAACTATTAATACATTTATCAAACTATTCACAGTGTTCATCTCCGTTTATCTAAATTTCTGTTTATTATAATACTACTAAAAACAATAAAGAAACTATCTTCCCTTAATTTCTCTCATTATAGATAAATTCAATTTTAACACATTTACCTTTTCTTCACCAAAGATACCAAGTAATTTATTTTCAGTATTATCCTTTATTAATTTTTCTAATTCAGTTTTAGAAATATGTGTATTTTTTGATACTCTATCCATTTGAACACGAGTTAAAGCATCAACAGAAATATGTGGGTCTAATCCTGAACCAGATGCAGTTATTATATCTGCAGGAATATCTTCTTTTTTATCGTAGGATTTTCTTGTAGAAATTTTTTAATATCTTCATTGATTCTTTTTTTCTAATTTAGGATTACTTGATGCTAAGTTTTCACTTCCAGATGATGGTATAATTTGTTTATTACCTTCTTTTTGCGTAAATGTATTATAGTTTACCGCAGAAGGTCTACAATGAAATAATCGCTCATCTGTAAAATCTTGACCAACTAGTTCAGAACCTACAACCTTTCCATCCATCTTAATAAGACTTCCATTGGCTTGTTGTGGAAAGATAATCTGAGATAAACCAGTCATCATCATTGGATAAATTAATCCACAGATTATAAACATTGCAAGTGATAGTTTTAATGGTGTTTTTATTTGTTTAAATATATTTTTCATAAACAGCCTCCTACAATCCTAAAAAACAAGTAATGGTGAAATAAGAATATCAATTAACTTAATACCAATAAATGGACAAATAACGCCTCCTAAACCATAAATCATCATGTTTCTTCCTAATAGTTTAGATGCACTCATAGGTTTATATTTAACCCCCTTCATAGCTAAGGGATTAAACAAGGAATAATAATAGCATTAAATATCAATGCTGATAAAATCGCACTTGATGGAGAGCTAAGTCCCATAATGTTTAAGACTTTCATTTGTGGAATAGCAATTGTAAAAAATTGCTGGAATAATTGCAAAATATTTTGCAATATCATTTGCTATAGAAAATGTAGTTAATGATCCTCTTGTAATTAATAATTGCTTACCAATTTCTACTACTTCTAGTATTTTCGTTGGATTCGAATCTAAATCTACCATGTTAGTCTGCTTCTTTGGCAAAGAGTAGTTCCGCTATTCATTGCTATTCCTACATTTGCTTGAGCTAAAGCTGGTGCATCATTTGTTCCATCACCAGTCATAGCTACAATTTTTCCTAAGGCTTGCTCTTTTTTTTATTGCCTCTATTTTATCTTCAGGTTTACATTCAGCAATATAACCATCAACACCAGCTTCAGCAAAGAATAGTTGCGACTGTTAAAGGGTTATCCCTGTACACATAATCGTTTTAATACCAATTTTACGTAAACGGTCAAATCTTTTCTGGTAATCCAGGTTTTACTGTATCTTTTAAATAAATAACACCTAAAATCTTGTTATTTACACAAACTACTAACGGAGTCCCTCCTAATTTTGAAATATTTTCCACTTTTTCATTTAAATCAGAAGGAATTAATCCATTTAATTTTTTTACATAATTAATAATGGCTTCACCAGAGCCTTTTCTTATTTTAGTACCATCTTCAAGATCAATCCCACTCATTTTGCTACTAGTCGTAAATTCAATGAATGTTGCATTCTTGTAATCATCAATATTTAATGTAACTCCCATCTTTTCAGCTAATTCTACTGTTGATTTTCCTTCAGGTGTTGTATCTTTTAATGATGCAATACATGCATATTTCACAAAGATCTTTTGATTTACACCATCCACATTAATAAAGTCACTCGCCAATCTATTTCCGAATGTAATAGTACCTGTTTTATCTAAAATCATGGTATCTACATCGCCACATGCTTCTACCTTCCCAGATAATGCAATAACATTAAATCTAGTAACACGATCCATACCTGCAATACCAATTGCACTAAGTAATGCCCCAATTGTAGTTGGGATTAAACAAACTGTTAAAGCGACTAATGTTGAAATAGAAATTTGAACCTTTAAATATGTAGCAATCGGATACAATGTAACGATAACTATTAAAAATATAATAGTTAAAGAGACTAACAAAGTATTTAAGGCAATCTCATTTGGAGTTTTCTTTCTAGAAGCACCTTCAACCATAGAAATCATTTTATCCAAAAAGGAATGACCTGGATCTGTTGATATTTCTATTTTAATCCAGTCAGAAACAACAGTAGTACCTCCAGTAACGGATGCAAAATCTCCGCCTGCTTCTTTTGTGACAGGAGCTGATTCACCAGTTATTGCTGATTCATCAACACTTGCTATGCCATCTATAATTTCACCATCACCAGGAATTAATTCTCCCGCTTTAACAAGTACAATATCTCCTTTTTTTTGAGTTCACTACTAGAAATTTCTTTTCAGATCCATCATCTAAAATCAAACGTGCTTTTGTATCTTTTTTGTCTTTTTAAAGTATCTGCCTGTGCTTTCCCCACGTCCTTCTGCAACTGACTCAGCAAAATTTGCGAACAATATTGTAACAAACAGAATAAATGCAACGATTGCATTATATAAGCTTAAATTATTTCCTTTATCATGAAATAAATGAGGAAAAAAAACTAGTATTGTACATAAAACAAATCCAACTTCAACTACAAACATTACTGGATTTTTAATCATATATTTTGGAGACAACTTTGTAAAAAAGAACCTTTAATTGAAGAGTAAAAGATATCTTTCGTTATGAATTGATTTTTTTATTTTCACTCATTTTTATACCTCCTATAATGTCAACCACTCTGCAATTGGACCTAATGCAATTGCAGGTAAGAATGTTAGTGCTGAGAAAATATACACAACTACCACTAATATAATTGCAAATGATATAGTATTTGTTTTCCAAAGTGCCTGTAGATTTATTCACATCAATTTTATTCATCAAACTACCAGCAATACCTAGTTGAATGATTATAGGTAAGTATCGCGCTAAAAACATAACTATACCACAACTCATATTCCAGAATAATGAGTTATCTGCTAAGCCTTCAAAGCCTGATCCGTTATTGGCTGCTGATGAAGCAAACTCATATAAAACCTGAGACAAGCCATGAAAACTTGGATTAGTAATACCATTAATTCCTTCAGGAATAGACAAAGCTAAAGCAGTGAATCCTAAAATTAATAACGGATGAATAATAATGCATAGAGCTGCAAGTTTCATTTCTTTTCCTTCGATTTTTTACCAAGATACTCAGGTGTTCTACCAATCATCAAACCACAAATGAATACAAACAATAATGGCATAAATTAACATATTCATAAGTCCAACACCAGCTCCACCAAACACAACATTCAACATCATATGTAATAATGGAACTAATCCACCTAAAGGTGTTAATGTATCATGCATGTTATTGATAGTTCCAGTTGTAAAAGATGTTGTTGCAGTAGTAAATAAAGCTGATTGTGCAACCCCAAATCTCACTTCTTTCCCTTCCATATTACCAAGAGTTTCTGTGATACCTGCTTGCGCTACTGCATGATTGCCTTGTGATTCACTATAAAAACAGATTCCTAAACCAACAACAAATAGTATTGACATAGCAACAAAAACTGTTCTTCCTTCTTTGCCCATCCATATTTTCTTTGGTTTATTAGTTGATAAAGTATAGGCAACTTTATTTGCTTTTGATTCTTCATATTTACCATATGCCATTCTGCCAAAAACAATAATTGAAGATATTGGCAAAATCATCATTGAGAATAACTCAATCATATTTGAAAGAATTGTTGGATTTTCTAAAGGGGTAGCTGAATTAGCACCTAAAAATCCACCTCCATTTGTTCCTAAATGTTTGATAGATTCTAATGCTTTGCTATAGGACCAGAAGCAATTTCTTGAAATTTCCCTTCAATTGTTGTTAATTGAATATTTGAATTCAAGTTTTGTGGTACACCTTGCCAAACAAGAAATAACCCAATAATCATTGATAAAGGTAATAAAAATCGATTAATGATTCGGATAAAATCAACATAGAAATTACCCATATTTCTTCCTAACAAGCCTCTCACCATAGCAACGCATGCAGAAAAACCTGTTAAAAGCAGAAGTAAACATCATCATAATGATTACAAACATTTGAGAAAAATACGATAATCCTGATTCTCCAGCATAATGTTGTAAATTCGTATTAGTCATAAAAGATATGATTGTATTAAAAGACAATGATTCTTCCATACCACTAATACCATTAGGATTTAAAAATCCAATTGATTGAATTCTTAAAATTAAATACCCAATGAAAACCAAGCATAAATTAACTATCAATAATGACACAGCATATTTTTCCAAGTCATTGTTGACGTATCTATTTTTAATACTTTAAACATACAATTATCCATCTTATCAAATACTGGATACTGCAAATGTTCTCTCACCACTAGAAATATGGTAAACATAATTTCCAATTGGAAAGATGATAACTATAAATAATAATAATGTACAAACTATCTGCACCATAAATGCCCCTCCATTTAAACCAATTGATTTTTTTCAACAACATGTCCAATATGTCTACTATCATATTTAATTTCACACTTTTTCGTACTTTTTGAACACTCTGATTTTTCATAAAAGAATCTATGCATCGGTTCAAAACTACTAAAATTAGACATATTTTCTTGAGCAGGTAAATAAGTTGGATCCAAACACCAGGCTACCCTAAAATGTTTCATTGCTAAAACATGATTACGTTTTTTTCATATATAATACCTAACAAATTATGAGGAATAGCAGAATCTGGATGTTTAGCCATAAAATCACAAATATTTTGAAAAGCTTCTTGTAATTGATCAGGAACAAATAAGCTGTTTCATTTTTTAAACAAAAAGTATTCTTCATTTTTCTGTATTATCGCTGGATATAGTATTCATATCACCATCCCTTTATAATATATGTTAAAATTTATCTGGATTTATTAAAAGCATATATAAGATAACAGAAATCAATATAATAGTTACTATCAAGATAAGCATTTGTAATCACCTCTATCTTTTTCAATTCTTTATCTACCAAATTAACAAACCCGATCATAAGCAAAACAGAAATAACTAAAAATAGATAACATGATTATGTCAACCATAAATATCCTCCTCACTATTAAACTCATAATATCTTTATCCTTAGGACAAAAATATTTTACTGCTGCGAAAATTAAAATAGGTTAAAAAAGGGCTTTAAAATTAAAATTAAAATTAAAATCAACTCGCAATATTTTAAATATTTGCTTATAGAAGTATCTTTGGATAAAAAGAAAAACAACCCTTTCGGGTTGCCTTATAACTTCTTTTAATGTTTTCTTCTACATCATCTAGAATCTGACTGAACTTGAATTCAAAAGCTCTAAGATACAGGTTCTAAGTGTACTAAAAATCTACACCTGCATGCTTTAATTCATCTAATGGATAAGCACTACCACCCATTGATAAAATTCTAAGTATTTCTTTACCACCCATCTTCATTATTAAAAATTGCTTCACTTAAAAGCAACTTCTTTGCTAATAACTTATTTGCTTATAGACATAGAATGGTCTATAGAAAAGAATTCTAGCCCATTCATACTGTACTTCATCATCAATGTTCGTCTTTCACAAAATAATCTTTAATCAATTCTTATATAAATAACATTAACTGTTGATATGACTTCTCTTTCAGCCATGGCATGTGCATCTCTTTCAAATTCTGATAAACAGTACCCTTGGAAACCTTCTAGATAATGGTTTAATCAAAGCTAAACGTTCTTTGGGTTCGATTTGCTTCTGTAATAACTGTTCTAAGTAAGTTTTACATGACTGAAGCGACTTCAGCCACAAAGAGTGTATAGTCTGCATTCTGTGGTGTCTGTGTATGGTTAGAAAGCCATGTATGCTGTGAATGACCCATTTCATGAGCGAATTGTACTGACTTGCTATCTAATGTGCCTGCCAAAGCTTGTAAGGATGTATGGATTGAAGTCGCAAAGTACCACTGACACACCGTTTACCATTGACCAGGATAAGCATCAATCCAGCTAACCCTTATGAAGCCTGTTTTACTCTATTGAGCATAGTCTTTGCCAAGTGGTGTGACTGCATCTAATACCATCTGCTGTGGCTTCTTCATAAGTATATGACTTAGATGATCATGCATACTAGAGGTGTATAAACATCGCCAATGAGTGTGGTTCATCTAAACCAAGCATCTGTCTTAAACGTACATAACGATACATTTCAGGCATGAACTTTCCTTACTGTATCTACTAAACTATCATACAACACCAGGTACATGTTCATAAGCCATGCTCGTGGCTCTTGAAGACTCATAATGTCTCACCTGTGCTTCTGCCACTGCTTCTTTTAATACATGCATTATATGTAAATGCAAAGCCGTATTAATATGCTGTTCTGAATCCTTTTATAGAAAGATTTTAAATGCATTTAATCTAAGTGTGTACGGTCTTCACTCATCTGTAAAGAATATAGTTAGACTGGTTGAGTTCATTCCATTTGAATCAGTCACTGATTCAAATAAAAGTCATATCAGCATCCTGTAAGCTTTCAGAAATCTTACTAGGAAGCCCCACGGCTTGTAAAGTACCAGAAGTGCTTCTTCTTTTGGTGCTTAACACATGAGGTTTCGATCTAATAATTCTGCATATTGAATGCATAAGGCTTTAAGTCTTCTGAATGTACAATTGATTCCAAAACTTCTTCATCAAGTGATAGGATTTCTGGTTCAGCAAAGCTGATTGCTGTTGCGTGTCGTATAGACCCGATGCTTTTGCTTCCATTGCCTGTGTGTCAATTATCTCTTGTATTCACAATTTCTAAGTGATGCATAACAATAGAAATCAGATAATCTCTTTATTCCAATGTATCAAAATCAAAGAATTCCTCTCATTGTTTTCTGCATTATTGAGTTTACCCCTGGTATTCAGGTAATTTCTTTAATCATTTCATCAAGTTCAGGGTAATGCGTTATTCCATTCTTTTCATCATTTTAAAAAGTTGAGAGGTCCACATATACAGGATCCATATCTTTGCCGTTTTTTTCATTTGTTTCTGCCATAGTGCTACTCCTTTCAATGAGTTAGTTATAGTATACCACTCATTTGTGTTTCATACAAAAAAAGATGATTCACTAGGAATCATCTCTTAAATAATTAGTCGTTTAAAGCTTCTCGATCATAGCTACGTATGATTCAACCTGTAATGATGCTCCACCAATCCGTAAGCACCATCGATGTTTCATTGTTCAAGTAAAGCTTTAATGTAAAGTAGCTTTACGTATCCTCCGTACTGAATTCTTACTTTTTCAGCAACTAAGTCCTGACCATAAAGTTCAGCAACTACACCTCTAATAAAATCACAAACGTCTTCTGGTGATTTCATTAGTTGCAGTCTTACCAGTTCCGATAGCCCAGATTGTCTATAAGCGATAACTACTTTTTTCAGCGCCTTCAGCTGTAACATCCTTGAATGCGGAACAACCCGAGTCTTAACTACATCATGAGTCTTTCCAGCTTCATATTCTTCTAAAGATTCACCAACACAAACGATTGAGTCATACCGTTGTTTAATACCTGAAGCATCTTTTAAGTTAACAGTTTCATCAGTTTTGTCTTTGAGTAAGCGGTTTTCCATGACAACGATTAAGTTCTTTGCGCCTTCTTTGTAGTTCGCAAAATCTAAGAAAGGGTAACAATACGCACGATGGCACATCAGTTTACTTTACCATTAACAGTGACAACAAGATTTCTTTTTGTTTCTGCGATTACCATAGTTCATTTTCCAGTTTCTAATAATTGGACCTCATTTTAAGTATAATACTCCTCGAAAAATTATTTGTCGTTGATATGACGATACCTGGTAATACTTTACCTTTCGCCAACGCATTTCTATTGATGTCACTCCACCGGTAGAAATAGCAGAGATACCTTATCAGCGAATCCTAACTTGCTTAACAGCATTTTTAAGGAGTGCCACCACCGATGATAATTGTTAGCACCAGGTTGTGGCGTCATGACCTTCGCGAACTTGGGCATTTCAGATGCCGCCGGGCCATTTCAGATAACATCTTAGCACCTTCAAGTTCTTTAGCAAATAATTTCAACAGTCTTAGGACCAATATCAAGACCATGTATCCTTCAGGTACATCTTCTGCCCAATATCTCCATCTTCCACAAACTTTGCTTTCAGGAGGTCAATTTAGATTGCTTGTCTTGCTTTTCGATGAATGGCTTAGCTAATTTCTACCTTATCTTTAACAACTAATGAAGAACCAACTGCTTGTAATCCCTGAGCTTTTGCTTGAGGCGCGCTGTTCTAATGATCTTATCAGCAGTAACATAAGTTTTCGATTACACCGATGTTGAAGAGTGCGAAACCACGAATGCTTTTCGGTGCTTTCTGGATCGGATCATTACCTTACCAATATAAACGATTTCCTTTTCTAAAGAAATATACAGCTTTGCTGGTAAATGAGGCGACAAAGTTTCCTACAGTTGAAGCATGTGAACTCTGTAGCTTGGACGGTGCATCTTCTACACGGGCCATCTGCCGGTGATGCCCAGTAAGCACCTAATTCAGGATGGATTCTTGGAACCACCAGCTTTCATAACGGCGAGTGTTTCTGAACTAAAATAATGTCCGTTTTCGGCGTTCTTAACTGCTTTCTTCAAGTTTCGGCACCGCAGTAGCGTTTAACTTAACATCTCAGCACCACAATAATAATTCCAGCAAGGTTTAGCAACAGCCATATCGTTTTCAGCTTTTCTTCTTCCTTGATGCACCTAATTGAGAGAAAAAGTACACCAGCAACCTTTGGTTTATTGTTCTAATAAGTGGTTGTTGATTATTTGGTGTCTGACTAACAACTCTGTTATCGTCTGTAATTTCTCCATAATGTCCTCTTGGAATTTACATTAGAAATTTCGCATTTACAAAACTTTCTTGCCTGCGACATCAATATCTCTAGTTGTTAATTTGTCAGTAGTTATCGTCCTCCTACGACGAATTATAGCACAATTAAATATTTATATACAATCAAAAATACTATTCTTACCCATTATCTGTTTACAGATGAAGCAATTTTATGGTATGTCCATCTTTTTCCTCTAATAGCAACAACTTAACGTCATGATATTTTCGGAAGTAGCAAAAGCCATACCACCATCCAGCATCACCAATATGCTGAATGTCTACACCACATCTTTTTTTTATTCATAATCGCGATTTCTCTGACTGTTTCAGTATCTGCACCTTCAAAAGCAGTGCCGATTGCGAGATTAGTGCTAATGCATTATGTGCATGGTGTTCACATGCTTTAGTCACTGTTATTTGCTTCGAATTTTGTATTATTCTGACTGGCATTAAGATAACATCAGCCCCATCAATGAATTCCTTGATTGCTTCTAAGTCACTACTACTGGTTTCACATTAACACCAGCACCATGCATCTTACCAGCAATAATTAAGCCTTGAAAGAATATTTCTTAAGCTACCTTAATTGCGGCGGCAATTGAATGATTGAATACACACCAACACCTGGGTTACCTGGTAAACAGATAGTTGAATAATTTTCTGGCTTGCAGTTGCCTGTCTACCAGATACGATTGTCTGGCTTTTTTCAAACATATCAGCATCTAAGTCTACTGGTTCGAATTACATCCTACTGGTCTACCAATTAATTCCTGCCAACTTCTTAACTGGTTTCATCACATTCTGGCAAACCATTTTGATCGCTGGATTGTACCAATCAAATACATTTAAAGGAACCATATCACTACCAAAAATGGTTTCCGCATTCGTTAAATCTCTGTATTGAATGGTGGAATAGCCACTGTTTCAGTCATGACAGTTTCTTCCCTTCACATGCAGAATAGGCATTTTAATTTCTTCTCCATTCATTTACCCAAGCATTTCACTTGTTTGTACAATTCAATAATCTTTTCATGTTTTATTCCTCCGTAATTACTTACATTATACTACATCTATCAAGATTTCTTCTATATAATATTTAATTTTTGTAAGGCATTGAAAAATGCCATCTTGATTAATTGGTACTTGTTACGTCTTTGCGATATTTTTAATATCATCAGGCGCATTCCCATCATAATACCCATTCCTACACTTTCTAACATCTCTCTTTATCATTATATTTATCACCAAGCGACAATATCCTGTTTTTATTAATAGAATAATAGTCACATAGATGATTAATGGCATCTGCTTTAGTGACTCCTTCATTCATGATTTCTATTAAGATATCAGAACAGGCAATGGAACAATGAGAAACTGCTTTTTTAAACTTTTTTTCTAACTCTTTTTTGTATAAAGAGGGATTACACATAATAGCTTATGTATTATTTTTCTAGAAGGATCCCAAAAAGAAAGTGTACTTTCTGTAGCTTCTGCTTTTGCTATACGTTCTTCTCTTAATACACGGGGATCAAATGCTGTCCTCTACTAACCAATCATGTAATGCATATAAATATTAATAGTACAATCAAACTTCTTTTCTTTAATAAAAGTAATGACTTCTTCTGTCTGTTTATAGTTCATCCCGTTTTCATATAATACCTGTCCCTTTTCATCTAAGATGAGTCCTCCACTAAAACAGATCATTGGACAAAACAATATCATTCTCTTTCAGTATTGGATATATATATACCTTCTGGACTTCTTGCAGAGACAGGTAAAAAAAAGGAATATCTAAAGATTTATAGCGTCTCTCTTGTTTTTAGGACTCATGATGGTCATCTGTAAGTAATGTACCATGTTATCACTTAATATACATTGATACATATTGTTACCTCCAAAAAAATGAGCATCACAATCAGTGATGCTCATATAATAAATTATAAGTTGATAGGATTATTGAATTAAATCTAATATCTTATTGACGTTGTTTCTACCATTTCTAATTCCAAGCCCAATGATCGCAGATATGATTTTTTAAGCACCATACCAACAATACCGATTCTTGTTATAAGAGATGTAGGTCCAAATAAAATAGACGCAAGGAATAATGAGGAAAAATGATTGAACACTTTAGCCATCTCTTTAAGTTGTTAAGCATCTTGGTTTGATATTTTACTTCTTCTACATAATGTGATTAAACTCTTTTGTTCCATATTGGAAACGCTCCTTTTATATTAGTATTTTTAATCCAGGGTTGAAGAAGAATCCAACACCTACAGCTTAACAACTACAAGTAATAACATTACTTTGATAGGAGACATTTTCTTCTTAGATAATAGATACCAGCAAAAGAATAACGAATGCTGTGTTAAGAATCCAGATATACACCATCTAATGTTTCTGTAATTTCTAAGAAAGGCTTAGTTGCACCAGCCGCAGTCATTGTGAATGAAGTTTGATACTTACCCAAGTAGCCGCAACAGCACCAATAACGATACCACCAAGCATTGTGATAGATTCTCTTAGTGCTTCACCCCTGAGGGACCTACTAAGAAAGCACGTAAACCATTGATTGTTTCATCATCTACATCTTCAGCCTCTTTTGCACGTGCTTCTTCAAAGACTCCAGCAGTCACACCAACGATAACAGTACCTAACTGAGGTTCAGTGTTAAAAAGAAATATATATATCATATAACTCTTCAATAATTGGTAACATTGATGTTAAGTAACCAAATGTCTGCATGTGTTCCTGTGAGAAACATGTAAAGGTGTCCATAGTACCAATGATGGAATGATTTTGATAGAGTTTTCTTTGAAATCTTCTTTTCCATTTTAGATATCCTCCTCGTCATCATCATCTAAATCATCTGCGACAACAGCAACAGCTGGTTTTGATAAAAAGCATTTTAATTTTTATAATTGATTAAAGCGAACATACCAGCAATTAATGTTGCAGATACTAAGTTAATGCCAAGTGAAGCGACTAAAGTGAAACCAAAGAAGAATGGGAATGAAATCTACTGCTTTAGTTACAATCTGTTTCAATAAGATAGCAATACCAACACATGGTAATAATGAACCAACAGTGAATAATGTCTTCATAGCAAGACCATCCATTGGTAAGTAAGTCTTGATTAAGTCAACCATTGGTGCACCCATTTTACACATGATTAATGTTGGAATGAATGAACAAATGATATGTGAGATCAAGGAAGTACCCAGTCAACTGTATATAATTTCTTGAAATCACCTTTTTCAACTGCAGTCCAGCCAATATGCTTTGCCATGCTAAGTTGAGGTCGCTGTTCCATAGAATAATACTGTACCTAATGTACCAACCATTGAACCGAATGAAGTAGCAAGACCCTATTGCTTCTCTTGAAGCAGGATTTAAACCATAAGAATGAACCGCAATCATTGCAAGTGGGATACCAATGTAGCTGACAGCACGAACGTCTGCAGATACTGTTCCACCAGGAGTAACTAATGCGATATAAACTAACTGCATAGCGATACCAACAAAAAGAATACCTGTCTTTAAATCGCCTAAGATAAGACCACAAATTAAACCACCAACTAAAGGTCTACCTAAAGTGTAGTTACCAATAGAAGTACCACCTAAACCTGGCATACTTGATAAACAAGCAAATAGCCCAAGTAGAGGCGCTTGAAACCAACTAATTTCCATAATTTTTTCTCTCCCTTAAATATAATATTTGTTAATAACCGAATTTACCTTTGAAATCATCCCATGTACCAATTGATACATCTGGTAATAAGGCAAATTTGATTTTATAACCTGCTTTAGAAATTCTTTCGAATGCATCTGCTTCTTCCTGAGTAATAGACTGGTTATTACCAAGCTTTACGGCCTTCACGGTCATTACAAGGACCAACAATAACTGTATCAATACCACACTTGAATCCCTGATACTAGGATTGTAGCCATATCAGCAGGATTCCAGTGATTAAAATACTAGTATCAGAGTCTAATACCTTCTGAGATTTCTTAGCGAAAGCATCAAGTGTCCAGACAAATGTCTTTTTACCACTTGCAGCTTTATAAGCAGCCTTTAATACGCTGTTATCTCTTTGCTTTATCATTAACTGCTACTAAACCATCACAAGGATATTCTCTCTAGCCCAGCAGTACAAGTCTGACCATGAATCATACGGTCATCAATACGAATAAATGAAACTGACATTTTTTAGTTTCCTCCTTAAATATCGTCTTCTTCGTCATCATCTGATGCAAGTTTAAATTCTTTTAATGCTTCATGTGCTTCACCAAGTACTGCCTGAGGAAGCATTTCCTTATCCATGTTATCCTTCATTAATACTGTAGTTAATGCAAGTGGAAGGTTCATACCACCAAGGACAACTGTATTATTTGTTAAACCTTTTCATTATTACATTTAGTGCCGTAGTTAATGGTGATGCCGGTAAGTCACCAAGAAGAATAATTTCATCTTCTGCAGTAATTGGACTTACTGCTTCTTTGAATACTTCTGCGAATTCATCTACTGGTCTTACCATTTTCTAATCAACTGCAATAACTTCTTTCTTTTCTCCCAGCTAACATAGTAAGTGCATTGGCTAATCCCTTAACCAAACTCACATGACTTACAAGTACTACATATTTCATTTCTTTTCTCCTCCTGTGACTACATTCTAAGCATTCAAACGCTTTCAATCCATCTGTCTAAAGTCATATCTTTAATATGACATTTGTCATATTAAAAAAAGTGGTTAAACCACTCTAATCATTGAATATTTGTTTACTTCTTTTTTGTAATTCTATTAAGAAAGATGAAAGTCATCACTTGAACGAACAATCTTTTTGTAATGTTGTTATCAATCATTGTCATTGCTTGAATCATATTTCTTAAACTTCTCTCTATTACGGGCAACAAAGTGCTTGATTCAATAAAGACATACTCATCCTGACTATCTCCCTGGTTCTTCATCTAACATATCCAATAGCAGTCTGAGATTGTGCAACCTTCTTTAAGGTGAAATACCTTGAGAGCCATTAATGTTAAAGACTGCTTTGAGTCTTCGTATCATTACATAGTTCTTTTAGTAAATCCCCAGGCCCGCCAGCGATTTATGATAAGATTTACTACTCATCCCCATAAGTAATGTGGCAGAAACCTGTGTACTACCTTTATCTTTACTTACTGTTGGCATTTTAAAGGCAATCCCATTCAAATGTAGAATACTTCTTATTACGCCATGGATAAGGTTTATAAGTACGATAGACTGATAAAGAGAGTGGTGAAAAGCCACCTAAGCCTTTGTATCAAATTCTTCCAGAAGTGACACTATGTCCTTATTGGGTATTAAGTTTCCGATAAATTCTAATGCATTTCTAACAGCACTTTGCTCCAAAGAAACATTTTTGTTCCTGTTTCATTAAACGTGATTTCCCATATCCATAGATAGAATAAAGCCATTTATAATCATAACAGCCATAATAGTTATTAGAATACTCACTTGCTTTCTTGCATATTGTATAGAAATCTTCCAAGGTCCAATCATTATCAGGCATATCAATATGACATTCTTCTAAAGTGTTTATTCACAAACATGAGTGTTGGATCGCATTCATAAGGTAATGCGTATTGGTGCTTAGAATAGTCTGCTTGCCTTTAAAACACTTGAATAATAATCTTTTGAACTAAATGTCTTATCATGATTGATATATGTATCGATATTTGCCAGTGCCCCAATAGAACCTAATGTATTAAAATCATCATCAAGAACCATAAAGACATCTTTGGTTCAGTTCCCTCTCACAATCTTATCAGAAAGCCATGAAGAGTAATCACTCTTCATAATACCATTCTCATACTTTACTTTTACTCCAGGGTATTTCTTTTCAAATCTTTCTATAGCCCCATCAATAATCTTATAGCTTTCACCACTTGGTACACCCAGTTACTTCCAGAAAACACCTAGTTCTAAAGTAATGGTATTAGGATAATTAACCACTATCATAAAGAAAAGTGATAATACTACAATACTTAATACAATTTTAACCCTATTCATCGTCAATCGCCTTTGTGAGTAAACCACTCTCTACTGCCCATATCGCAAGTTGAGTACGGTCTCTTAAGTTTAATTTAGAGAGTATAGAGCTTAAATAATTTCTGACTGTTCCTTCTGATAAGAAAGAGTTTCTGGGCTATTTCTTTATTAGATAAACCATATCCTACATGTTTGTATAACCTTCCATTCTGGTTTACTTAATGTTTCTACATCTTTTTTCATCTACTTTAATCGTATAGTTGTTCTGTTGCATCTTAGAGAACATACCAAAGACTTTTTGTCGCAATATCAGGATTAATCATTGCGCCTCCGGTATTGACTGTCACAATTGCTTTATAGAGTTCATCCATTGATACACCTTTTAATAAATAACCACTGCACCATAACGCAAAGCACTAAAGACAAAGTCATCATCATCAAAAGTAGTCAATATAATAATCTTTGTATTAGATATTTCGCCTTCACTTCCTTAGTAGCCATAACACCATCCATACCTGGCATACGAATATCCATTAAAATAACATCAACAACATACTTTTCTAAACATTTTAATACTTAAAACCATCTGATGCAGTATCTACCACATCAATATCAACATGTGTACTTAATACTATCTTTAATGATTCTCTAATCAATTCCTCGATCATCTGCAATCATTACCTTAATCATAGTTCTCCCTCCTGCAAAGGTATAGTGACAATAGTTAAGAAACCATGATGACCATCATAAGCGACCTTACTATTAATCATACTCAAAACGTTCTTTTTCATCTGTTTTAATCCAAAACCATAATGAATCTCTTCACATCCCTGTCCATTATCCTGAATCTTAGATATAAACTAGTTGTCTTCTATATATAATGAAATATCAATATGTGTTGCATCACCATGTTCTTACTGCATTCGTAACACTTTCCTGAATAACTCTAAATAAGATATCTTCTTTATATTTTCAAAATCTACTTTATCTAAAACGATAATCTAGAGAATTGTGAGGTCACTGACACTTGTGAATTCTTTCAATCCCCATATTTTCTATAGCCCTTTAAAGCCATGCTGTTCAAGAGCACCAGGACGTAATTTATTTTAAAGAGTTACGCACATCCACAATTCCTTGTCTGACTACTTTTACTAATGACCATTAATTGTTTCTGGTTGCTTCTGGATTGATATCAATCCATTGCAATGGCATCTACACCTTGCCGCAATAGCTGTTAAAGCATGGCCTAAAGTATCATGGATTTCACGAGCAAGTCTTTTTTCTTTCTTTATTTCCGCAATCTTTCACTCACTGCCGCATAATTCTCTCAATTCATGATTGACTTGATGTACCATGATTAATTCTGAGTCATACGTTCATTTTCCTGTACTTCATTCGCAATATAAATCATTAAGAAGAGAATAAAGAAAAGAAGATTAATAATGTCTAAGAAGTTTAATACCAACCTGCAATAAACCTCTAGTCGTACTTGTATAAACTTCGAAAATAAGCATCCGCATTTACAAGAGGGAAATAATGTATTAAAGAAATCATAGTTAGATATTATAAGAAGTAAACTTAAAGGAATTGTCAGCCATTTTGACATATTTATTCTCTTTAAATCTAAATAATGCATCACAGAATATTAAATAGATAATACCATTATAGCTAAAATAAAGAGATTTCATTATGAAAAAATCCTAGAATTGTTTCTATAGAAAGAAAGAGAAGATTCTCAAAAGGATATTCTTTAACACGATAATCAAAGAAATTCATTAATACAATAACACAGCTAAAAAAGAATTAATGTTTCAAAGAAGATCAAACCTGGGTTCTCTGGGATATAGTTTAAAGAACTTTAAAGTCTCTAGAAAGATTATTCGCAATAATATAGTTTGTACTGAACATAAATATCGTAACATGTGATCATAAAGAAATTCCAAGACATCATAAATGTACGGATTCTTTTAAGCTAATACTTTTCAACATTATTGCCACCCCTTTACACTATAAGTCGATATTGTCTTTAGTAATCAATGTGACAGGTACTTCAATAATTTTTGGAATATCTTTTCTTTGGAAGAATATCATACATCTTCTTTGCAGAGAGTTTTCCAAACATAAGTGGAGATTGTGCAATTGTGCACTCGCAATAAACGGGCTCTGCTTAATAAGTGATTTTAAATCTGGTGTGCCATCTACTCCATAGACAATAATATCTTGACGATTTAATGATTCTATGGCGGCTGAGTGCACCTAATGCTGAAGGATCATTTAAAGCCATCACAACATCAACATTTTGAATGCTTTTTTAATATTTATGCATTAAAGGCATCGCACGTTCTAGCTGATCCTTCGCATTCTGCAGAGTCTATAATTTGATGATTGTGGATAATCTTTAATAGTATCTACAAATCCCTGTATTCTTGAAGGCTGCTGATTCGACAGTAGAATGTTTAATAAGACAATATTGGCTGATTGCATTCTTTTTCATCATCATTACGAGCACATAAAAACACTACTGCATT
>VOFC01006864.1_pt1 | contig 32167 bp, 47 predicted proteins | sample 5384161 | NCBI WGS metagenome assembly VOFC01 (sample SAMN12384722, study PRJNA508395) | human gut metagenome | isolation source: healthy gut B | host: Homo sapiens
GCCACCGCCGCCAGCAGAACGGTGGGCAGGAGGTGTACGCTGTCAGCAGCACCTTGTCGCAGAGGTGTCCCGTCCGGGCCATCCACAGCCGGTCTCCTGCCAGACGCACCAGCCACGTCGCCAGTACGCAGCCTGCATAAATCGCCCGCCCGGCGGGACGGCGGGACGTCTGCCTCCCGCACAGCCGCAGAACACCGCCCAGCAGGTAGAGACAGGACAGCCACAGGACGCTGTAACCGTTGTCCGTCAGGAAGACGTCCTTCTGCCGCAGGGTGGGTAAAACGGAAAAACACCAGCACGATGGACAGCGCCAGCAGCCGCAGCTGTCCCTTGGAAGGCGGTTCAGCAGCAGATTGAAAAACGGGATGAACAGGCACATACCGAAGTAGGCCGTCACATACCAGTACTGCCGGAACAGCACCGGGAAAAAGGCCCGCAGCACCCGGTCACCGTTGACGCTGCCGGGCATCAGACATGCAAATACCGCCGTGATGCCCAGCGTGTAGAACGCCACCCGCAGCCACAGGGCCAGCGCGCCGCTGTACCGGAAGCGCCGCTGAACGCCTACATATCCGGAGATCAGTCCGTAACAGTTGACGGCGCAGTAGGCGGCAGTCTCCAGCAGCCGTGCGGTCCCCTGCCCCGCAGACAGGGGCGCCGCGGCAGCCAGAACGCCGCCCTTATTCAGAATATGGAGAATGACCACCATCCACATGGCGGTCATCCGCAGCAGGTCGATCCCCGGTTGCGCTGTTCCATGGCGTCTCCTTGTGTAAAAAAGCAGAACGGAGGCGGTCTGTGCCGCATCCGCTCTGCCGGTTTGTTGAGATGCTTACTGGGAGATCTCTTCCCGCGCGAAGCTGCCCAGAATTCCGTTGATAAATTTCACGGTTTCCGGCGTCTCGTATTTTTTGGCGATCTCCACCGCTTCGTTGATGGCGGCGCCATTGGGAATGTCCTGCATGTAGAGGATCTCGTACATGGCTACCCGCATGATGGCGGAGGCCACCAGAGGAATGCGGGAGAACTTCCAGTTCTTAGCATACTTGGCGATATAGCCGTCCAGCTCGGCGGCGTGCTCATTCACACCTGTCACCAGGCGGGTGATATACGCCACCTGCTTGGCGTTGGGCGCTTCTGTATACAGGGTCCTCCTCCGCCAGCTCGGCAAACGCCTCGCTGGTCAGCCGCTCCTGCAATAGCTCTTCCACGGTTTTATCCGTGAAGCTCAATTCGTAGGAAAGATGCGCGGCAATTTCCGTGCGGTATTCCGTGTCATAGCTTCTCTCGTCCTTTTCTCTCTTGTTCAGTCTGGCAATCAGGCCAGGGTCACGCCGCCCACATGGATGTTCACCGTTTCCACGGTGCAGCCGGTCATATCGCTGACCGCAGAGGCCACAGCCTTCTGGGCATTCTCTGCCACCTCAGGGATAGCGTGGCCGTATGCCACCGTCAGGTAGATATCCAGCACCAGACCGGTCTCGGTCATTTCGATCTTTACGCCCTTGCCGTTCTTCTGTGCGCCCTTCTTACTGGTCATCAGGTCGGCAACGCTGGTACCCAGATTCCCCATCATGCCGGAAACGCCTTCCACCTCCCGGACGGCGCCCACCGCGATGGCGGCGATGACCTCCTCGGAAATGTGGATGCTTCCCTGCTCGTCGGAAAGCGTCATATAACCCTTATTTTCAGCCATTGTGATTCTCCTTTTTGTATCTTGGCGGCGAACTTCATTTCTAATGTGTTATTCTACCATGCAATTCCGAAAATTACAACAGCTAATTTGATGCCATGATCCGAATGGCGCTGGCGGCATAGCCGGTCTCAGTCATGGCGATGTCCGTGATCTTGGCTACATCCGTGGAATTCAGCGTTCCGTCCGCCGTGGATACAACAATGCTCAGGGAATCATCCCCCATAAAGGCCACGCAGTCGGTGTACCCCTTGGCCGTCACCAGATTTTCGATCTGGGCTTCCTTCAACGTGTAGGACGCCAGCACCTGAATACTCTCCGACGCCTGGTTTGCCACCTCTTTGTCCGCGTCCTCCTGCTTGGCGGCATCCTCAAGGGAGAAATGGCGCTGTCCCGCGCCTGCTGCCGGGTGAGCCGGGCGGAGGCGAAGTAATCGTCCCCTCGTAGACGGTGTCCTCCGCCAGCTCTGTTCCCTCCTGACCGGAGACCAGGGCGGCCTCCCCCAGGATCTTCGTTCCGGTCTCCTCCGCCTGCTGGGCGGCCTCCTGGCCGGAGTATTTCCAGTTCAGTCCCACCGCCGCGCACACCAGCACCGCCATGGTGGCCACCACAAGGATTCCGCTTCGCGTTTCCGCTCATAGCTTCTTTCCTCCTCCAGATAATCACTGACATTTTGCCACGGTGACGCGGTCGCTGGACAGTCCGGTCAAGGCGGACACCGCCTCGGTGACTGCCAGCTTCACGTCGGCCCGGTCGCCCCCTGACAGACCACCAGCGCCCCCCGGTAAGTGGGATAGGCCGTCTGAGTCACCACTGTCTCTTCCCTGTCGCCGCCGTCCAGAAGCACCGGCTCCGAGGTCCTGGAATAGTCCTCCGGTGCCGCCGCGCTGCCGCTGTACTGCAGTTCCGTGTTCTGGGCCAGTTGCCGCTCCCCGTCGGTATCCATGGTCAACAGCACCCGCACGGTCCCTACGCCCTGGATCTGCCCCAAAATTTCCTCCAAGTCCTTTCGCAGCGTCTCCGCGGCTGTATAGGCCGGTGGCGCTTCGCTTTGACCAGTCTGTGCCGTGTGCCCGCTCCCACCGGGCCATAACAGCAGCCCAGCGCCGATCAGCAAGATCAGTGCCGCGTATTTGTATCGGTCCCATAGCTTCCGCACTCCTTCAGTTTTCATTCCACACCTGTCTTTCCGCCGGGACGCCCAGCTCCGTTTCCAGCCACCGGGACAGCACTTCGGACCTCGGTCCCGTCAGTTCCACAGAAACGGGGACGGGGAACGCCGCTGCCGTCCGGCTCCACGGTGACTTGCACCCGGAGCGTCAGGCCCATATCAGCCGCCTTGTCCGATATATATGATTCCAGTTCGGCTTCTATGAGTCCCACCAGCTCTTTCTGCCCCTCTTGCTCCAATTCTGCCTGCCGCTGCTCCACCGTCTGCCGGTAGGCGTCAGATTCAGAGAGACGGCGGACAGATCCACACTCCCCAAGGGGCCGCAAAAGCACGGCCAGCAGGAGCAGTCCCCCACAAAGGAGGCGATCTCCCGGAGACTGCCCTTGGGCGTCAGCGTCTGCACCACGGACAGCAGCAGCGTCACGGACACTACAGCTGTCAGCCACGCCCGGGCCGCCGCCATCATGATGTCACCACAGCTGCGGAGGCCAGAATGGACACCAGCAGTACCAGCGCGCAGCTTCCCACCATGCCCAGGATCAAGCCGAAGGCCCGCCAAGGCCGCCGATCAGTCCGCACAGCTCCGTATCTCCGATGACGGAGGCCAAAAAGCCGTCAGCTTGTAGAGAAGGTACTGGATCCCCAGCTGCAAAAAGGGATAGGCACACAGGACCAGCACCCCCAGCAGGCCAAACACGCCGATAGCCCCCTTCAAAAGCCCCGCCCCGGCCAGCACGGTTTCCGATGCCTCCGCGATGATGCCCCCACCACGGGGATCATGCCGGAAATGGCGGTTTTCGTTACCCGCACTCTGGCGCTGTCCACCGTTCCTGCGAAAATGCCGCCTACAGTGAGGTAGAGGGTAAAGGCCAGCAGTGCGGCGGTCAGCAGCTTGGTGCAGACGGTTTTCAGCAGCTCCGCCACCGCCGTCAATCGCTTGTCCGCAAGGCAGCAGCCAGCCGCCAGCGCCCCGGCGTAGAGATAGACCATGGGCATCAGCAGTCCGTGGATCAGCCCCAGCAGCAGGTCCGCAAAAAACACCGTGGCGATCTGCCGCAGCGTCGCGCCTACGGCCCCGCCGGAGATGGCGGAAACGGCGGCCAGCGTGGGAAGGAGCGCCTTGGAAAAGGTGTTCATCTGTTCCATGACCGCAGTCCCCGCCCCCATCAGGCTGTCCAGACTGCCTGCCGTCAGAGCGGTGACGGCCAGCCCACCCGCCATAGGCAGAAACCGGCTCTCGTCTCCCACACCCTTTTGAAAGCCGCTGACCAATCCGCATAGCACCGCCACCAGCAGCACTGATACCGCCCCACGGGTCTGACGCCGCAAAACGGTGTTCACGTCTTTTCGGAGGTGGTTCCAGATGGCGCAAAGCCCCTCCGGAAAGCTGTTCACGTCCCAGTGGTCCACATCCTTCAAAAAGCTGACCGGCTCTCGGGGCAGCGCCCGCTCCACCTCCGGCGGCAGCTCCGCACTCCGGACCGGGAGCGTCAGCAGCAGGAGGGCCAGTCCCAAAAGCAGCAGGTTTTCAAGTGTTTCATCATCTCAGCTCCGTTATCAGCTCCAGCACCGCCCGCAGCAGGGGCAGCGCCGTCAAAAAGGGCGCAGACTGTCCCGGCGAATTCCAGCGCGGCGGCCAGTGCGCTTTCCCCGGCATCCCGGCACAGTCCGCCGCCCACTTTCACCACAAGGGCGATGCCCACTGTCTTATAGAGGGGCGTCAGCAGCGTCCGGGAGACACCGCTCTGCTCTGCCAGCCGTTCCAGAAACCGCAGTAATTCCGTCAGTGGCTCCGTTAAGGCCAGCAAAACCGCCGCTGCCGCTGCCAATGCCAGCAAAAGCGTGATCTCCGGGTTGCTCCGGCGGAGGACAAGTCCCAGCAGGGCCGCGATCACGCAGAGCGCCGCCGCCTGGGTCACCAGCGCCATCTCAGAGATCAAACAGGGTCTTGATGAGCTGGAACAGTCCGCTGATCTCCTGCACCAAGATCATCATGACCACCACAAGACCCGCCAAGGTGGTCATCATGGCCTGCTCCTCCCGGCCTGAGCGAACCAGAAGCTGGTTCAGCACCGCGACCAAGATCCCCACAGCGGCAATTTTGAAAATCAGATCTACATCCATTGTTCATTCCTCAAATCAGTAAGATCACCAGCAGCGCTGCGGCGGAAAAACAAAGGGCCGCCGTGCGTTTTTCCTCATCGGGGCGCTGCTTTTCCAGTTGTGACAGGCTGTTTTGCAGCTCTTTTCTTGCAAAGCAATATGCCTTTACAGGCACTAGTTTCATCGCCTTGCAAGGCATTGACCAGCTCGGACAAGGCCCGCTTGTCCGTTTCCGACACTGGAAGGCAGGAGACTGTCTGACACCAGACGATTTCCGGGGACCTCCCCGCTGCCAACGCCGCCGCACTTCTCTCGAACAGCTGGGAAACCTCATGGCAGCGGCCCCGCGCCGCCTGTCGGAACAGCGGCAGCAGCGGCGTCCGGTTCAGCCGGATGGCCGTTTCCATGCGGTCAACGCCGACGCCAATTCCGCCAAGACTTGCCGCCGGCGCCGTTGCTCCTGGATGCCTTTGAAGCCACCAGACGCTCCCTCCCGCGAACAACACGCACACACTGCCCACCAGTTTTATCACGGCAGATTCTCCACGGCGTACAGCCGCCCCTCCGGACCTGTTCGGATCAGCACCGCCTGACGGAACACCCGCCCGGCCAGCAGCTCCTGATACAAGGGCTTTGGCCTGCAACTCCTCCACGTTGGCGGCGTGGATGGTGGCCAGCAGCGCCACGCCGCAGCCCGCCGCCTGCGAGATGGCTCGCAGATCCTCCCGGACGGTGATCTCGTCCACGGCGATAATCTGCGGATTCATAGCCCGCAGCGCCATGGGGATCGCCAGTGCCTTGGGACAGCCGCTGAGAACGTCCGTCCGGGGGCCTACATCCATCTGAGGCTGGCCCCGATACATGACGGCGATCTCCTCCCGCTCGTCGATGAGGGTGATCCGCTGGGGCGGGACGCCCTCCCCTTGAGAAAGTTGCCGCACCAGATCCCGCAGCAGCGTGGTCTTGCCGCCTCCCGGTGGGGACAGCAGCAGGGTGCTGACGAACCGCCCGTCCCGGAACAGCCGGGGGCCACGGCCTGCGCGATGCCCTTCTGCTCCCTGGAAATGCGGATCACAGCGGAGGAGATCTGTTTCAGATTGGTGACCTCCCCGTCCTTCACCACAGCGGAGCCGCAAAGTCCCACCCGGAAGCCACCCCCGCACCGGAAGAAACCCCTGCCGTAGTGTTTCGATGGAGGCGTAGCGGGAAAATTCAGCGGCGATGTCGCACAAGGTCTCCAATTCCTCCGTGGTGACGATGGCCTCCAGCGACCGCTCCCCCTTCCGGCAGCAGCACCGACAGACAGTGCCCCGCCCGCAGCCGGAATTCCTCCGCCCGTCTCTTGTCCGTCTCCGGCAGTTCCATGGCGATCCGCCGCAGGCGGCTGGGCAGGATGGCCGCCGCCAGTTCATAGCGCGTCTCACATTCTCTTCGTTCCAAGGGTCGTCCCTCCTTTTTGTTGTTGCTCCAGTGTATGACGGCCCCCACCCGGATATGCCAGATGAAAAAAGCCGCTTTTCAGCGTGTCGAAAAGTCTTTTCGCCCCGCTGAACAGGTTTTCAGAACTTCATAAAAGTTCTGAAAACTAAGGATTTCAATGGCGCAGGACACCCTTCTTGGGTTTCCGCGCACACCTTACCGTCGCGGAGGATTTGCCACTTTATCGACAGTCTCAAAAGCGGGGTCTCCCCCGCTTTTCATGGAAGCCTCCGCATAGACTGGATTGAAGGAAATTCCCTTCGCTACATCGTTTAGGAGGTAACACAATGCCTGAGAAAGTTATGCCCGGCCCTGTGGAGGGTACTGGCAGCATTCGGGAAGCGGTTTGCATCCATACACGCAAGATCTACGATTCCTGCCGGGATAAGGACTGCATTGAGGACCTGCGCTTTTATCCCAAGCTCCAATACGTAGACGTTATCAACCGGGCGCTCTCCGTTAAGGGCGGCTCCGCTGATCTGCTGTACGTCTATGTGGATGTGGAGCCAGTCAATTTCAACCGGGGCTTCTACACGGTGGATATGCGGTTTTTCTACAACGTGACCCTGCAAGCCTATACCAGCTGCCCCGCACCGGTGACGGTGGAGGGCCTGTGCGTCTTTGACAAGCGGGCCATCCTGTTCGGAAGCGAGGGCAGCGCCAAGATCTTCTCCTCCAAGTTCCGCTCCGGGGAGCCGGATATCCCCATGCTGCGCCGGTCCAATTTACCCGAGGCGGTTGTGGAGGCGGTGGACCCCATCGTTCTGGACGCCCGGCTCGTGGAGAGCGGCTGCAGCCGCCGGGAGTGCGACTGCGATCTGTGTGAGGTGCCCCCGGCCATCAGCCAGTGCTTCGGCGGAGAGCTTTGCGGCGGAGACGAAGGACGCCGGATCTACATTACCCTGGGCCAGTTCTCCATCGTCCGTCTGGGCGGGATTCCCAGCTCCTGGTGCCGGTGTACGATTACTGTATGCCGGAGAAGGAGTGCTCCTGCGGCAGCACCGACGATCCTTGCAGCCTGTTCCGCAACATCAATTTCCCTGTGGGCGAATTTTTCCCGCCCAACACCGTGGCCCTCCCGGAGGATTACGAGGAGGCCAAGAACTTCTGCGCCTGCTGTCATAAATAAGGAAAAGCCCGGAGACACATTCGTGTCTCCGGGCTTGTTTGCGTTCAGATTCAATTTACCAAAAGTACATCTACCTTGCTGGTTTTGGGGTCCATGATGCAGACATAGCTGTTTCCCCGGCCCAGAGCCAGCGGCTGGCCGTCCGCCGTGGTGTATACAAAGTGGCTGTTCCGGTCCGCACGTCTCCAATGGATGGGAACACTCTGCCCGTTCCGGCAAAGGAGGCCGTCTCCCTCTCCGGTGGTGCGGACCTTCAGACGGCCCTCCTTATCCCCGGAGATCACGGAGATGTTCGTCTCCAAAAGCAGCAGATTCACGGCGCTCACTTGCTCGCCGGTGTTGCCATCCACATAGGGGGCCTGATACTGGCTCACCAGATACCTGCCGGTGGCGGCATCGTAGTCGAACAGGCCGGTCTTATAGCTGGTGTAGGCCAGCTTGACGTGCTCCGCCGTCGCGCCGCCGGTCAGCGGCTCGTCAGTAAAGGTCTGGGAATAGGTATATCCGTCCCCATGGGTCTTGGCGTACTTGCTGCTGTCCCAGAAGCTCTGGATCTTCTCGCCGGAGGTCACCAGCGTGTGCTCGTAGTCCATGGTCTTTCTGCGTTCCTGATCCCGCCAGAACACGGCGCTTTGGCTGGCGCTGCCGTTGACGCCGTCGATGTTATTCACCTTCCAGGTTTTTAGGTCCTGATAGGCCTCCGGGCTGCCGCCGGCGTGGACATACAGGGCGTCGTGGCCCAGCGCCAGTTCAATGTAATAGGGGCGGGAGGAGCGGATGCTGCCAAGGGTACCGATTCCGTCCAAGGTCTGGTAGACTGCCAGCATCCGGGTAATGCCGCCCTCGGCGGGGACCTCATAGATGATGTCAGCCTGAGCGTTGCCAAGCTGCGGCTGAGCCTTTTTCAGGTTGTTCAGCATCACAGCCACCGGACGGTTCCGCTCATATTCCGGCTCCATGGGAAGTCCCGTCAGCGGATTCATTCCCGCCGGTACGGCAGGCTCCGGTTCCGCTTCCGGTTCCGGCGTCACAATGGGTTCCTCTGCCGCAGGGGGCTCCGGATCAGGGACCGGTTCCTCCTTTTGCCACAGCCTGTCAGGACCAGAAGAAACGCCAGCGCCAGCGCCCATGCTCTCTTTTTCAAGGTATCCCGCCCTTTCATGTTATGTTAACTTCATCATACCAAGGCGTGGTAAACCGTCAAGGGAAATTTCGCCGGGCTTCGACAAATTTCCGGCTGTACAATCATGCCCGTCTGGGGTATACTGAAATGAAAGAACGATTCACATACAAAGGAGAGCTTCCATGACCGCACGCGGATTTATCCAGGACAAGCTGGAGATCAAGTTCCTTATTTTATATCTGGCCGCCCGGGTCATTGAACCGGTGCCCTTCGACACGCTGCTGGATCTGACCCTCTGCGACGATGCCGTTGACTACTTCGATTTTTTCCGAGTGTCTGGCGGATCTGGTAAAAACAGAACACCTGACTCTGGACGAGGAGAGCGGCCTCTATGCCATTACGGAAAAGGGCCGGCGCAACAGTGAGATCTGTGAGACCAGCCTCCCCTACTCCGTCCGACTGCGGTGCGACAAGAATCTGAATGCCTGCAACCGGGCTCTGCGGCGGAAAAATCAGGTGAAAAGCTCCACGGAACCGCGCCCCAACGGCACCTTCACCGTTTCCCTGTCTCTGGATGACGATATGGGCAGCGTGATGGACCTGAAGCTCATGGTGCCGAGAGAGGACATGGGAAAGATCCTGGCCGCCCGGTTCCGGCAGGCCCCGGAGAAGCTGTACAGTGAGATCATCGACCTCCTGCTCAACACCCCCACGCCCGGAGGACGAAGAGGAGTCGTATTTTGCGCGGCGTTTTAACGAAGAATATCCAGTTAGAAAACGAAAGACGCCGCTCAGGCTGCCAAGCTGGGGACCAATTCCCCCATGTGCAGTTCTGCCATGATTCAGGCTGCCACCGGCACCAAGGCGCACACCGAGGGCCTTGACAACTACCACAACACTTTCGCCTCCATCTATGAGGGCCGTTATCTGGCCGGTATTGCCGCCGGTATGAAGCTCAACGAGATGATCGACAGCGGCAAGATCACCGCCGATGAGGCCAAGATCGGCTATGTGGGCGCTTTCACCTATGCCGAGGTTATCTCCGGCTACACCTCCTTCTATCTGGGTGCCAAGCTCCTGTGTGCCCCTGTCACCATGGAAGTGACCTTCACCAGCTGGTATGACGAGACCGCTGAGAAGGAAGGCGCCAACAAGCTGATCGACGACGGCTGCAAGCTCATCTCCCAGCACGCCGACTCCATGGGCGCTCCCACTGCCTGCGAGACCGCCGGTATCCCCAACGTTTCCTACAACGGCTCTACCGAGTCTGTCGGCCCCAATACTTACATCGTTTCCTCCCGTATCGACTGGGAGCCCTACTATGAGTATGCCATCACCGCTGCTATGAACGGCGAGGCCATCGACACCGACTGGACCGGCACTCTGGCTACCGGTTCCGTGGTGCTCACCGATCTCAACGCCAACGTTGCCGCTGAGGGTACTCAGGAGGCCATCGACGCTGTGAAGGCCGAACTGGAGAACGGCACCCGTCACGTCTTTGACGTGACCACCTTCACCGTGGACGGCCAGCAGGTTGAAAGCTATCAGGCCGACGTTGACACCGACGCCAACTACACCCCCGATACCGAGGTTGTCGAGAACGGCGCTTTCCAGGAGTCCAAGTTCCGTTCCGCTCCTTACTTCGATCTGCGGATCGACGGCATCACCCTGCTGGACGAAGCTTACGGCTAAGCATCGCTAAGATCATACCCTCTCTTGACCGGGCTGCCGACAGGCAGCCCGGTTTCCCCTTATCAGTGATGCTTCGCCGCGCTTTTTCACAGTTTTTTCCGCTATGAGCCGGAAAATTTTGTATGACTATGGATTTACAATCCGGCGGGGGTATGCTAAAATAATTGTGTCTTTACAAATTGGGCGGACGGCAAATACAGCCCCGGCCGAAGAAGAAAGGGTGACTGCCTTGGCAACTGCGTGTGCGGTTAAAATGGAAAACGTGACAAAGCGCTTTGGAAAGGTCGTGGCCAACAACGCCGTGAATCTGGAACTGCGCGAGGGCGAGATCCTGTCTCTGCTGGGCGAAAACGGCAGCGGCAAGACCACGCTGATGAATATGCTTTCCGGCATCTACTTCCCCGATGAGGGACAGATCTATATTCACGGCAAGCCTGTGACCATCGCCTCCCCCAAAGACGCATTCAATCTGGGCATCGGCATGATCCATCAGCACTTCAAGCTGGTGGATGTGTTCACCGCCACGGAAAACATCGTTCTGGGCCTGGAGGGGAAGCTGAATCTGGCGGAGGCCGGCAGAAAAAGGTCAGGAGATCTGTGATAAGTACGGCTTTGACATCGACCCGAATCAGAAGATCTACGATATGTCCGTTTCCCAGAAGCAGACGGTGGAGATCGTCAAGGTACTGTTCCGGGGCGCGGATATTCTGATTCTGGACGAGCCTACTGCCGTCCTGACGCCGCAAGAGACGGACAAGCTGTTCCAGATCATGCGGAACATGAAGGCGGACGGCAAGTCCCTCATCATCATCACCCACAAGCTCCACGAGGTGCTGGATGTCTCCGACCGGGTGGCGGTACTCCGCAAGGGCGAGTATATCGGCGATGTGGCCACCAAGGACGCTGACCAGCAGTCCCTGACGGATATGATGGTGGGCCACAGCGTCAGCCTGAATATCGACCGGCCTGAGCCGGTGAATGTGACGCCCCGTCTGGTGCTGGACGGCTTGACGGTGTTCGATGAGCTGGGTGTCAAGCGTCTGGACAATGTGAGCTTTACCGTCAACGCCGGCGAGGTGCTGGGCGTGGCCGGCGTTGCCGGCAGCGGCCAGCGGGAGCTGCTGGAATCCATCGCGGGTCTTTATCCCATCGCCTCCGGCACCGTGACCTATTACGACCCCAAGGACGGCAAGACCAAAAATCTGGTGGGCATGGACCCCATGGACATCCGCAAGAGCGGCATTGCCATGTCCTTTGTGCCGGAGGACCGGCTGGGCATGGGTCTGGTCGGCTCCATGGGCATGACCGGCAACATGATGCTCCGCTCCTGGCGGAAGGGTCACGGTGTTTTCCTGAACCGAAAGGACCCGGAGGATCTGGCCAAGCGCATCTGGCAGGAACTGGACGTGGTGACGCCCAGCACCAGTTTCCCAGTGCGGCGGATGTCCGGCGGCAACGTGCAGAAAGTGCTGGTGGGCCGTGAGATCGCGCAGGCCCCGTCCGTGCTGATGACGGCCTACGCCGTCCGCGGTCTGGATATCAATACATCCTATACGATTTACAACCTGCTGACGGAGCAGAAAATGAAGGGCATCGCCGTGGTGTATGTGGGCGAGGATCTGGACGTGCTGCTGGAGCTGTGCGACCGGATCGTGGTTCTGTGCGGCGGTCAGGTGTCCGGCGTGGTGGACGCCCGCACCACCGACAAGCGGCAGGTGGGCGCCCTGATGACCCAGATGGAAGGAGGCAAGGCAGATGAATAAGAAACAGTCCCTGTTCCACATTGCCAAGCGGGACACGCTGCCGTGGTACAAGAGCTTCGCCATCCGGGGCTGTGCCATTCTGCTGGCTCTGGTGGTCTGCGCGGTGGTCACTATGCTGCTGACCGGCGAAAACCCTGTCAATATTTTTGCAACGATCTTCAAGGGCGCCTTCGGCTCCGCCCGAAAGTCCTGGGTCACCTTCCAGAACCTGGCGGTCCTGCTGGGTATCTCTCTGGCGGTGACGCCCGCCTTCAAAATGCGCTTCTGGAACATCGGCGCCGAGGGCCAGGTGCTCATCGGCTGTCTGGCCACTGCTGCCTGCATGATCTGTCTGGGCGATAAACTGCCAAACGCCGTGCTGATTCTCGTCAGCCTGATCGCGGCGCTGGCCGCCGGCGGCCTGTGGGGTTTTCTGCCCGCTTTCTTCAAGGCAAAATGGAACACCAACGAAACGCTGTTCACCCTGATGATGAACTACATCGCCACCCAGCTTGTAGCCTTCTTCACCATCCTGTGGGAGGTGCCCAAGGGCTCCGGTAAGATCGGCATCATCAACCAGAATACGGAGGGCGGGTGGCTGCCGGTTGTCGGCGGTCAGAAATACCTGCTGGTGATTCTGGTGGTGGCGATCCTGACGGTGTTCATGTACATCTATCTTAATTACAGCAAGCATGGCTATGAGATCGCCGTGGTGGGTGAAAGCCAGCGGACCGCCAGCTATGCAGGCATCAAAGTGGAGCGGGTCATCGTCCGCACCATGGTGCTCTCCGGCGCGGTATGCGGCCTCATGGGGCTGCTGCTTACGGCCGGCACGGATCACACCCTCACCACCACCATCGTTGGCGGCCGTGGCTTCACCGCCGTCATGGTATCGTGGATGGCGAAATTCAACCCCATCATCATGATCTTCACCAGTCTGCTGCTGGTGGTGCTGGGCCGGGGCGCCAGCGAGATTTCCAGCACCTTCGGCCTGAACCAGTCCTTCTCGGATATTCTCACCGGCATCATCCTGTTTTTCATCATCGGCAGCGAATTCTTCATCACCTATCAGGTCAGCCTGCGCAAGAGCGGAAAGAAGGAGGCATAAGCTATGTTTTTTGATTTTGCATCGTTCCTTCCACGGGCCGTCATGCAGGGCATCCCTCTGTTGTATGGCAGCACCGGCGAGATCCTGACCGAGAAATCCGGGAACCTGAATCTGGGTATCCCCGGCATCATGTATGTGGGCGGTATCTGCGGCGTTATCGGCGCGTTTTTCTATGAACAGGCGGTTCCGGCGGCGGAGATGAACGGCCTGCTGGCGGTTGGGATCCCCATGCTCTGCTCCCCTGCTTGGCTCCCTGCTGATGGGGCTGCTGTACTGCTTCCTGACCGTGACCCTGCGGGCCAATCAGAACGTCACCGGTCTGGCCATGACCACCTTCGGCGTGGGCGTCGGCAACTTCTTCGGCGGCTCCCTGATCAAGCTCACCGGCAGCGAGGTGCCCTCCATCGCCCTGTCCGCTACCAGTGCCTACTTCAGCAAATCCCTCCCCTTCGCCGGGAAGCTGGGGGTGTTTGGGCAGATGTTCCTGTCCTATGGATTCCTGGCGTATCTGGCTATTGTGCTGGCGCTGCTGGCTCCTACTTCCTCAAGCATACCCGCGCGGGCCTGCATCTCCGGGCTGTGGGTGAGAGCGCATCCACAGCGGACGCCGCCGGCATCAACGTCACCAAGTACAAGTATCTGGCTACCTGCATCGGCAGTATGATCGCGGGTCTCGGCGGACTGTACTATGTGATGGACTACGCCTCCGGCGTCTGGTCCAATAACGCCTTCGGCGACCGCGGCTGGCTGGCCATCGCACTGGTGATCTTCACCATCTGGCGGCCCAACGTCAGCGTGCTGGCCTCCATCCTGTTCGGCGGCTTCTACATTCTCTACCTCTACATCCCCACAGGAACCAATCTGGCAATCAAGGAGCTTTTTTACAAAATGCTCCCCTATGTGGTGACCCTGGCGGTGCTGATCATTGTGTCCCTGCGGCGATGGTGGGAGCGTGGAGCTTCCGCACAGCGTCCCGATAATGGTCCATAGGGTGACCGGAGAGGTACAGTCCAGTAGTGGCCTTCTCCATGGTCATCAATTCTTCCGGTGTATACTCCGGAATATCAGGCAGGGAATTTCCTTTACGGAGTTTGATTTTTTCATCATTGTCGGCGGCCATGGAAAAGAAATCCATCTGGCCTTCCACGTTATCCCGCTGCTGGGCCGCCACGGAGTCCATCACCGTCTCATAGACTTTGATGAGCTGGGAACGTCTGGCGACCCATGGAGTCAAAGGCACCGGAACGGATCAGGTTTTCCACCGCCCGCTTGTTCATTTCGCTGCCGTTCATGCGGCTGCAAAATCGTAAAGGGAGGTAAAGTCGCCCCCGGTCTCCCGCTCCCGCATCACTGACTGAATGAAGCCCCGGCCGATGTTCTTGATGGCCACCAGCCCGAACCGGATGCCGCCCTCCTCCACGGTGAATCGGTCTGCTGGAGCGGTTGATGTCCGGCGGCAGCAAGGCGATGCCGCACTCCCGGCACTCACCGATGTAGCCGGAAACCTTGTCGGAGTTATCCAGCACGCTGGTCAGCAGCGCTGCCATATACTCCCGTGGAAAATGGCATTTGAAGTACGCTGTCTGATAGGCCACCACCGCATAGGAAACGGCGTGGGCCTTGTTGAAGGCGTAATTGGCGAAGGCGAAGATCTCATCGTAGATCTTTTCGGCTGCGGCGGGATCGATGCCGTTGGCCACGCAGCCCGCGGATGTTCCGGGCGGGATCGCCGTGAAGGAACGCCTCCCGCTCCTTCTCCACATCCTTGGCCTTTTTCTTGCTCATGGCCCGGCGCAGCATGTCCGCCTGCCCCAGCGTGTACCCGGCAAGCTGCTGGAAGATCTGGATGACCTGCTCCTGATAGACGATACAGCCGTAAGTGATGGACAAGATCGGCTCCAGCCGGGATGATGTAGCTGACCTTGCTGGGGTCATGCTTACAGGCGATGAACTTGGGGATCGAATCCATGGGCCCCGGCCGGTACAGGGCGATCATGGCGGTGATGTCCTCAATACTCTGTGGCTTCACCCCACGCAGACACCGGTCATGCCCGTGGACTCGATCTGGAACACACCGTTGGTTTTGCCGTCGGAGAGCATTTTATAGGTCCCGGGTCCTCCGGGATGTCCGCCAGGGTGAAGTCCGGCTGGCGGGTCTGGACCATCTTCACGGCGTCATCCAGCACCGTCAGGTTCCGCAGCCCCAGAAAGTCCATTTTCAGAAGGCCCAGTTCCTCCAGAGTCGTCATCACATACTGGCACACCACCGCGTCGTCGTTCGCGCCAGCGGCACATATTCATACACCGGCAGGTGATGACCACGCCTGCCGCGTGGGTAGAGGCGTGCCGCGGCATTCCCTCCAGTGCCATGGCTGTGTAGATGAGCTTTTTTGACCTTTGGTCCTCCCGGTACATATCCGCCAGCTGCTTCGCAGAGCTTCAGCGCCTCCTGCAAGGTAATATGCAACGCCCCCGGGGTGTTGGGCACCAGCTTCGCCACAACATCCACCTCGGCGTAGGGTCATGTTCAGCGCCCGGCCCACATCCCGTATGGCCTCGGGCGGCCATGGTACCGAAGGTCACGATCTGGGCTACATGGTCGTCGCCATATTTTTTGCGGACGTACTCCACCACCTCTCCCCGCCGACGTGTCGCCGAAGTCCATGTCAATATCCGGCATAGACACACGCTCCGGGTTCAGGAACCGCTCAAAGTACAGATCGTACTTCATGGGATCGATGTCCGTGATCTCCAGGCAGTAAGACACCATAGATCCGGCGCGCTGCCGCGCCCTGGTCCCACCGGTATTCCCTGGCTCTTGGCGTACCGCACAAAGTCCGACACAATGAGGAAATAGTCCGTAAAGCCCATTTTCTCGATCATATCCAGCTCATAATCCAGCGTGCTTCCGATATTCCGGCTTTGCCTGACCGTACCGCCGAGCAAACCCCTCATCACATAGTTTCCGCAGATATGTAGGCGCAGTCGTACCCCTCCGGCAGGAAAATTCCGGCAAGTGGTACTTGCCGAAGGTGAACTCCAGCTGGCATCTTCTCCGCGATCTTTTCCGTGTTGGCCACCGCGTCCGGATATCCGGCGAACAGCGTCTCCATCTCCTCTCGTGGAACGGATATAAAAATTCCTGCGGCTCATACCGCATTCGGTTCTCGTCATCCACCGTCTTGCCGGTCTGGATACACAGCAGCACGTCGTGGTTTTCTGCATCCTCCTTCCGCAGATAGTGGGCATCATTGGTACACACCAGGGGTCCCCGTTTCGTCCTGTGCGAGCCGCCAAAAGACCCCGGTTCACCTCGGTCTGCTCGGCGATGCCGTGGTCCTGTAATTCCAGGTAAAAGTCCTCACCGAAAATTCCCCGCATCTCCAGTGCATATGCCTCGGCCCCGTTGTAGTCATCCCCATTCATCAGCCGCTTGGGAATTTCTCCCTGCCAAACAGGCCGACAGGGCGATCAGCCCGTCGGAATGGGCCAGCAGCTCCATATCGATACGCGGCTTTGATATAGAACCCCTCGATATACGCCTGCGACACCATGTATGATAGGTTTCGGTACCCCCGTCTCGTTCTTGCACAGCAGCACCAGATGCCGCGACTCTGCATCGAACTCATGCTGCTTGTCGAACCGTGTCCGACGCGCCACATATACCTCGCACCCGATGATGGGATGAATGCCCTCCGCCTTGCAGGCGCGGTAAAGTCCACTGCGCCGTACATGACGCCGTGGTCGGTAATAGCGCAAGCCGTCTGCCCCAGCTCCTTTACCAGCTTCGGCAGGTCCCGTATCCGGCACGCACCGTCCAGCAGGCTGTATTCCGTATGCACATGCAGATGCACAAATCCCATACCTGTTCTCCTTTACTTCTCCCCTATCATCTCGCACAGTATCTCCGCCGCGCTGAGAATAAGCAGCCCGCAGTGGTCCCCTGCCGCCAGTGCCATGGCCGTGTCAGTGGGCTGCAATTCCTTCTCCACCAGCAGTTCCCGGCAGTTGAGATGCTTAAATCTCTCCATAAACCGCCGCTGGTATTCCTTGGTGATCTCCGCAGATTTCGCCTTGCTGGCGGCCATTTCCGGAAACGCGCAGCCCAGGATCATCACAGGCGCGTTTACCGCCCCACAGATGTTCCCGCTTCGCACGCCGCCGCCTAACCCCGCACCGACAGCCAGCGCTTGGGTCTCCGTAATACCCATCACATCTGCGAATGCCGCCAGCAGCGCCTGGGCGCAGTTGGCCCCGTTTTTTCTGTACGCCTCCGCGCGTTCGCACCGTTCTCTCATGTTCATAGCTCCTTAGCCTCCTCCATCAACTTTCTCATTCGATGGTTCATGCACGACTTCGTTACCGGCGGGTCACACTTCTCCGCCAGCTGTACCAGCGACAGCTCCGGATATTCCAGCCGCAGTGCCGCGGTTTGCCGCAGCTTTTCCGGAAGCGTATCCCACCGGGCGCTGCGGCGCAGCTTCTCGATGGCGCCTACCTGCTCCTGCGCCGCGTCCAGCGTCTTGTTTACGTTGGCCATATCGCAGTTCATAGCCCTGTTGGCGCCGTTGCGTATCTCCTTATCCACCTTGGCCGTCATGATGTCCATGGCCGCCGCCGGTGCGCCGATCTTCGTCAGAAAGTCCTCGATGTGCTCTGACTGCTTGAAGTACGAAGTGCATCCGCGCCGCGCCGTATGGAACGTGGCAGGAACCCCATCTCCTCCATCAGCGCCTGTACCTCCCGGCTGGCCGGCACATGACTGGTGGCCAGCTCCAGATGGTACCGCTTCTCCAGGGTCGGTGACGCTGCCTCCCGCCAAAAATGCCCCCCGCAGAAACGCCGTCCGGCAGCAGTCCTCCTCCAGTATTCCGAAGTTCACGTGCAGCGCTGTCAGCTGCCGCGCATCATAGCCCAAGTGTGTTGATGATCTTTTCCAGCTTTTCCGGCGCTGTGATGCCGAAGATCAGCTTTCCTTTGCCGTTCATTTCCTCCGGTACCCGGTCGAATTTTACCCCAAAAGCTTTCTGAAACAACTTTGGCAGCCGTGCGGCGAAGTCTCCGTTCTCCGTGATGATCCGTATCTCTCCGGGCGTGAACGTGTTGCCGTACAGCAGCACACCGTAGCCCTCGGCCCGGGCGCAGCACTGGCGGCTAATTCCCACGCGGCACAGCTCATTTTTTACCTTTCCCGCAAATGAGATCATGACCCTTCACCTCACTGTTCCGCACGGCGGAAAGCCACCGTTTTTGCCTTCATGGATATTTTTTCCACCCGGTAGCCGTATGCCGCAAGCTCCTTTTTATACGTTAGGAAAGGCGTGGTCGATGGGCACACCGGCAATACGTCCTATTTCCTCGAACGACAGCGTAAATTGATCCCGTCCATCCTTAAACACATATTCCCAGAGTTTATCGTATTTGCTCATACATCGTCTCCTGTTTTTGCTCCGACCGCAGGTGCGGAACACACTTACCGCCCCCATATCCCTGTGGCTTTCCGCCACGGAAAAGCCCAGCGCGTCAATGTATGCCGCCAGCCGGTGCGCCACAGCCACAGATCGGTGCCGACCGCCGGTGCAGCCTACAGCCAGTACCAGCTCTGTCCGCCCCTCCTGTCGGTACTGGGGCAGCAAATAATCTACCATCGGCGTCAGACGCCGCCAGAATTCCTCCGTGGCCGCCGCGTTCATCACATAGTCGCGCACCGCCGAATCCAGCCCGGTCAGCCTTTTTTAACTCCGGCACATAGTAGGGGTTTGGCAAAAACCGCACGTCCAGCACCAGGTCTGCCTCCGGTGGCAGGCCATTCTTGAACCCGAAGGACAGCACCGTCACATGCAGCCCGCCGTCCGCCTCTCTGCCCAACAGCGTCAGCAGTGTGCTACGCAGCTTGGCCGCAGAAAATGCCGACGTGTCCAGCACCAGGTCCGCCTGCGCCCGCACCGGTGCCAGCATCGCCCGTTCCCGCACTACCGCTTCTTCGATGGAGGCTCCGTCGCCGCACAGAGGATGGCTCCGCCGTGTCTCTTTATAGCGGTTGATAATGGTCTTGGTGTCCGCCTCCAGAAACAGCAGTCGACACCGCAGGCCCTGCCGCCGCAGCTCTTCCACCGCGCCGGTCAGCCGGTCAAAGGGCTCCCCGGCCCGCACGTCGTACACGAAAGCCAAGCGGTCATACCGGCCGCCGGCGGCCGCGCAGAACTCGGCGAATTTGACCATCATCTCCGCCGGCAGGTTGTCCACGATGTAGTAGCCGCTGTCCTCCAGACAGATGGCGGCGCGGCTCTTTCCCGCACCGGACATCCCCGAAATAATGAGTATTTCCAATTCAGTATCCTCCCCCGCCGTCAAGCGTGATTCGGGATCCCGTCAAAAAACAAGCCCGGTACGGCGTTATTTTTGCTGCACTTTTGCGTTCTTTTTTATTACCTCTACTGTAACATTTTTTTGTATATTTACTGGCACATTTTATATACCTTCTATCAAGGTCATTGAAACACCTGTGATCGATGCGGTCGTAATTCAAGTAATGACCCGGACCTCAGGCTCTAGCACAACGCCGGTTTGCTCCCGCACACGCTTTTGTATCTCTGCCATGAGAGCTGTCACATCAGCGCAGGACGCCCCGCCCCGGTTGATGACGAACCCCGCGTGCTTCTCCGACACCTGTGCGCCGCCCACGGTCAGTCCCTTTAGGCCGCACTGATCAATCAGCGCCGCAGCATAGTAGCCCGCCGGGCGCTTAAAGGTACTGCCCGCGCTGGGATACTCCAGCGGCTGTGACGCCTTACGCCGGGCCATCAGCTCGTCCATTTTCTCCCGTATCTCCCCGGGGATACCGGCCTGCAAGCGGAGCGTCGCCCGCAGCACCACCGTGTCGGGGTGCTCTGTCAGCAGGCTGTGCCGATAGGAAAACGCCATTTCTTCCCCACTGAGGGTCTTGACACCATCCTCGGGGAACAGCACGGTCACTTCCTTTACCACCTGTGCCATTTCCCCACCATAGGCGCCGGCATTCATGCACACTGCGCCGCCCAGGCTTCCCGGTATCCCGTGGGCGAACTCCAGCCCGGAAAGCCCTGCCTTCTGCGCGAAAACAGCGATTTTTGCCAGTGATGCGCCGCACTCTGCCGTGATCTCACCTGTGACCGCACCAGCCGCCACACCCGCCATGTCCCGGGTGCAGATCACCAGACGCTCCACGCCCTCATCCGGGAAGAGCACGTTGGTGCCGTTTCCCAGCACAAAGGGCCGCGCGCCCAGCTCCAGTGTATGGCTCACCAGCAGCACCGCCGCCTCCCCGCTGCGGGGAAAGGCCATGCGCCGCGCCGGCCCGCCGATGCGGAAGGAGGTATACCGATCCAGCGGCGCGTCCTTCTCATATTCCATATCCGGCAGATAGTCCGCCGCCCATTTGTCCAGCTCCTCGTACCAGCTCATAATGCCTCCAAGCTTTGAAAATAAGGGGTTCCCTACACTGCCAGCGGTAGTATATGCCCCTGTCAGATACGCTTATTCTTTCCCAGCAGGGCCGCGCCGATCAGACCCGCCCGGTTGCCCAGCTGCGCCTTGACGATGCGCGTCCGCCGGTCCTTGCCGCAGGGAATGCTCTCTCTGGCCACCCGCCGCTGCACGGGTAGCAGCAGCTGCTCGTCCGCTTCATTGCTGACGCCGCCGCCAATGGCCAGTGTATCCGGCTGAAAGATATTCACCACGTTCACCACGCCGCAGGCCAGGTAGTCCACGTATCGGTCGCACACCATTTGTCCCACCGGGTCACCCTCGCGGGCCGCGATAAACGCCGACTGCCCGGACACGTGTCCGTCATTCTCCGTGATGACCCGCGCCAGAATACTGTCCGGGTAGCTGCCAGTGCCTCTGCCGTCATGCGCTTCAGCGCCGTGGCGCTGGCGTATTGCTCCCAGCAGCCGTGCCGCCCGCAGGGGCACGGCAGGCCGTTCTGCTCGATGACCATGTGACCCACCTCACCGGCCATACCGTTGGCGCCGTGGTATATTTTCCCGTTGTGGATGATACCCGCGCCCACGCCGGTACCCAGCGTGATGGTCACAAAGCGCTTGCTCTCGCGTCCCGCGCCCACATGAAACTCCGCCAGCGCCGCGCAGTTAGCATCGTTTTCGATGTACAGCGGGATATTCAGATATTTGTGAAACAGCTTTCGCAGCGGCACGTCCCGCAGGGGGAAGGTCGCAGGTATACGCGATAGAACCCGCCCGTATATCCACCGTTCCGGGAACGCCGACGCCTACCGACGCCACATCACTGACCGGAATATTGGCCGCCTTTGCCAGCTCCTGCACCAGTGACGCCACCGTCCACGCCAGCCCCTCACGGTCTACGATGGACGCGACCTTCATCTTCTGTGTCGCCAGCAGCGTTCCGCTTTCGTCCACCAGCCCCGCCTTGAGGTTGGTGCCGCCAATGTCTACGCCAACGTATTTCATCTGTTCTCCGCCTCGCCCGTTGTGCTCTTTTCTTCAGCATGGCGTCCACCTTGCTGTCAAACTGCGTCACGAAGTCCCGTGCCGGGTTATAGCCGTACTTCATCTGCCGGTTCTTCATGGTGGCGATCTCTACGATGCCGGCCAGGTTACGCCCCGGCCGCACCGGGATGGTCACGATGGGCAAGCTCACATCCAGCATGGTGTATTTCTCCTCGCCCAGACCCAGCCGGTCATAGAACTTCCCGTCCTCCCACTGTTCCAGCTGGATCACCAGGTCGATCTCCGTGTCGAACTGCACGGCGCCCATGCCGAACAGCTGCTGCACGTCGATGACGCCCACGCCACGGATCTCGATATAGTGCCGGATGATCTCCGGCGCCGTGCCGTAGAGGGAGTTGGACACCCGGCGAATCTCTACTGCGTCATCCGCCACCAGCCGGTGACCGCGCTTGAGCAGCTCAATGGCCGTCTCGCTCTTGCCGATGCCGCTGTCGCCCAGGATCAGTACGCCCTGTCCGTAGATATTCATCAAGACGCCGTGCCGCGTGATCTGCGGGGCCGTTACCCGGTTCAGGTAGTCAATGAGCCGGCTGGTGATATCCACCGTGGAGTCCACCGCCCGCAGCAGCGTGCGGTCGTGCTTGTCCGCCATCTGCACCAGCTCAGGCGGCGCCTCCATATTCCGCGCCACGATCATCGCCGGGAACGGATAGCTCATCAGCTGGTTGAACACACGCAGACGCTCTACCTCGGTCATGCGCTCCAGATAGCGTATCTCGCCCCGTCCCAGTATTTGCAGGCGCTTGTCGTCAAAATAATCGTAAAAAGCCTACCAGCTGCAGGGCGGGCCGGTTTACGTCGGAAATGGTGATCACCGCGCTGTCATAGTCGCTGCCGCGGTGCAGTATTTCCATGCCGAAGGTCTCCACCATTTTTTCAGGCTGGCGGGTGTGCGTTTCACTTTTTTCCATGGGCGCTCCTCCTGCCCGGAAACGGGCGAATATACTTCTTTAATTATATCTTGCGGCGCACTTTTTCGCAACACTTCCCCATGCAAAAAAAATTCGTTTTTTTGTCAAATAATACTTGCAATTTCGGTGCACATCTGTTATTATATCAACTGCTTGCAATGCAAGAGGTATGTTATGACAGCAAGGAGGTGCAACGGATGGCAAAGTGCGAATTTTTTGCGACAAGGGCGTGACCTTTTGGTATCAAGGTGTCCCACTCCTCATCGGCGTTCCAACCGCCCCTGGAAGCCCAATGTCAAGCGCGTGAAGGCTATGATCAATGGTACGCCTCGCCATGTGTACGTTTGTACCCGGTGTCTGCGTTCCGGTAAAGTTACCCGCGCGATCTGATCGCGTCTGAACTGCACAGTTAAAAAGCTCTGCGATGTATCGCAGAGCTTTTTGCGTTTTATAAGCGGGTATACGCCTGCCGTGGCAGGCGTATACCCGCTTATTCTTCCACCACGGGGTAATCTGTGGTATCGGTAAGTGCCACCATTCGGCGCTGTATGGCCGAAAACCGCAGGACACCATGGTGTCCTCCAACAGGCGGACATTGTCATAAGCTGCCGTGTCGGACACATCACTGTAATCCCTGTCCGCCATGGCGGTGAAATCGTCAAAATCCGTGGGCATGGGAACGGGCGAACCATCGGCGGACACCAGCGTGACGTCCACCGTGTTGCCCCGGCTATGTCCGGAATAGCCCTTTGTGGGATCGGCCACATACTGCGGATCGGGGCACACCTCCCACAGGCGGAACTGTGCGCTGATGGGGCGGTAGGCATCCCAGATCTTCAACGCCAAGTCCCGCTCAGCCAGCATTTCCTGCGCCTGTGCCAGCTTTTTCAATGTGCCATAGCGCAGCTGGGGCTGGGTAAAATCGTAGATCACCTGTCCGGTGAAATTGTTCCTCCGTGGCGTAGCGGAGGTCGGCATAGACGCCGGGAAGGTAGGTACACACATCCACCAGTGCGTCCTCCGCCGGTTCCGGCTCCGGCTCCGGTGCAGGAACAACGGGGATATCCGGCTCCGCAGGCGTATCCACGGTTTCCTGCGGCGGCTCCGGTGGGTCGTCTGCCTTCGGGAATGCCGCGCAGCCTGCGGCAAAGCAGAGCGGCAGCAGGATACACACCGCACAGAGCAAGCATTTCCAATATGTCATATATACCCCACCCTTTCACAGCTCCGGGTCCCAGCTTTTTTCTCCGTGTACCGCGGCGGGATATCCTCTGCTGTGACGGGTCCGGCTCGGGAACGGCCCCTGCGGTGTGCCGGTCAAAGCTCAGGTAACGGGTACCCTGGAACGTCAGATCGCCCACGTCGCCCTCCGCCATCATGCCGTATTCCCTTCCGGGAACGTGCAGCTCAAAAGCCGATCGCCGCTGTCAAACTGGAACGTTACGTAATAGTGAGTGGAGGTGCTGGTGTGCATACCGCCATTGTTATTGCTGTGGTGGTGCACATCGGTATTCTGCCGCTTGGCGACAACAGCCGCCTGCACCGTCAGGCGCGGAGAGTTGTTGTTCTTGTGCCAGGTGCCAATGCCTTTACTGCTAAGGCAATGAAGCAGACGATGACGATGGCAAATATCGCGAAAACAAACATCTGCATGATGTCGAACCCTGTGTCAAAGCCGAACCAAAACCCCATATCCGTTCTCCTTCCGTATTTATAAAATTACTTTGCTTTACACCTTCTTCAAATGATGGGAGGCGGCCTTCAGCATAAGCTTCTTGGTACCCACCGTATCGAAGGCTACCTCCAGCAGTGCATCGCCGCCCATAGGCCGCACGGAGAGCACCAGGCCTCTGCCAAAGCGTCGTGCTCCACCGTCTCCCCTGCCTGCAGCTGTATGTAAGAGGCGGTAGACGGCGCTTTTTGCCGCCGTTCTGGCCGTATGCAGCGAGCCGGGACGAGACGCGGCAGGCACCTCGCGGCGCGTCGGTGCTGTGGTACCCTGACGTGTATAGCCGCCGTAACCGTAAGCGCAGCCATCATCGTCCCGAGAGTCCTCCCAGGCGTCGCTGCGGGGTACCGGCTTGGACAGCCACTCCATGTTGTCCTCCGGGATCTCACTGAGGAACCGGGAGGGCATACAGGGTGTTGTTTTACCGTACAGCGTGCGCTGGCGGGCGTTGGTCAGCGTCAGCTTCTCTTTGGCGCGGGTCATGGCCACATAGCACAGCCGGCGCTCCTCCTCCATCTCGTCGCCATCGCCCATGGCGCGATTTCCGGGGAAAAGCCCCTCCTCCATGCCCACCACAAATACCTGGGGGAATTCCAGGCCCTTGGCGGCGTGCATGGTCATCATGGTCACGCAGTTGTCGCCGTCCACCCGGCTGTCCAGGTCGGTGTACAGCGCGATCTCATCCAGGAAGCCGGAGAGACTCGTCTCCCGCGCCCTCGGCGTTTTCCAGGTAGGCCAGGATGCTGGAGCGCAGCTCCTGCACGTTCTCCAGCCGGCCCGCGGCTCTCCATATCGTCCTTCTCCCTGCAGGCGGGCGCGTAGCCGCTTCGCTCGCAGACGTAATCGTAGAACTCCGGCAGCTCACTCTCCGGCAGGCGGCGGCGCATTTCCTCGATCATATCTGTAAAGGTTTCAGCTTGCCAGCTGCATTTTTCAGCTCGGGAATTCCTCCGCACGGCGGAATACGTCGTAGAGCGTCAAGCCGTGCTGTGTGGCAATAATCTGGGCCTTGTCCACGGTGGTCTGGCCGATCTTGCGGGCGGGAACATTGACGATGCGGCGCAGCCGCAGATCGTCGGCAGGGTTGTTGATGACGCACAGATAGGCCAGCATATCCTTGACCTCGGCCCGGTCAAAGAACTTCAGACCACCGTAGATCTTATAGGGGATGCCGCTGCGCTTGCAGGCGTATTCCAGCGCGCGTTGGACTGGGCGTTGGCCCGGTACAGCACCGCACAGTCACCCCAGCTGCCGCCCCGGCGGTAGTACATCATGATCTGCCCCAGGACAAAGTTGGCCTCGTCGCTCTCGTTGAAGGTGGTCTTTACCGTCACCAGCTCACCGCAGCCGTTCTCCGTCCACAGGGTCTTGCCCTTGCGGCCCTGGTTGTTGCGGATGACTGCGTTTGCCGCGTCCAGAATGTTCTGCGTGGAGCGATAATTCTGTTCCAGCCGAATGACCCGCGCGCCTTTGAACTGCCGCTCAAAGCTGAGGATATTGGTGATATCCGCACCCCGGAAGCGGTAAATGCTCTGGTCATCGTCACCCACCACGCAGATGTTCCGGGCAGGTCCTGTCAGCAGCTTGGCCAGCTCATATTGCAAAGCGCGTTGGTGTCCTGATACTCGTCAATGAGGACATAGCGGAACTTCCGCTGGTAGTACTCCCGCACGTCCGGTGCCGTCTGCAGCAGGCGCACCGTGTGCCACAGCAGATCATCAAAGTCCAGCGCATTGGCCTCACGAAGCTTTTTGTTATAAAGCGCATATACTTTTACCGATTCTGATTTTACGCCAATCGTTGATCGATTGCCACTGCTCCAGAAATTCCTCCGGCGACTGCATATCGTTCTTGGCGCGGGGAGATGACCGACTGCACCTCGCGGGGCGGAAACGACTTTTCCTCCAGCCCCAGTTCCTTGAGGATGTCCTTGACCACACGCTTGCTGTCATCACTGTCGTAGATGGTGAAGCTGCGGTCGAAACCGATGCTTGGTCGATATCACGCCGCAGGATACGCACACAGGCAGAGTGGAACGTGGACGCCCACACATCGGCGGCAGCCTCTCCTCCCCAGCATCCGCCCCAGGCGATCCTTCAGCTCGTTAGCAGCCTTGTTGGTGAAGGTGATAGCCAGCACCTCCCAGGGACGGGCCGGTTCCACCGCGCAGAGATACTCCACGAGAGCGTGCTGCGCCGAGTCCGGCACCTTGGCATACTGCTCCAGAAACGATACCTCATCCTCGCTGATGGGAATCGGTATCTCCTCGGTATCACTGCCACGACCATACCGCAGCAGATTGGCAACCCGGTGAATCAGCACGGTCGTCTTACCGGAGCCAGCGCCCGCCAACAGAAGCAGCGGCCCCTCCGTGGCCAGCACGCCCTGGCGCTGGCAGTCGTTCAAATTCCTGATAATCCACCGCGATCGCATCGCGCCGGGCCTTTGATAAAGCGTTTTCCAGATCCGTCATAGGGGCCTCGTCTTTCTCGTTCGTTGCTCTCATTTTAATACAACTTCCGCGCCCGGTCAACCGCAAATGAAATTTATAGAATTTTTGTTCGATTTCGCTTGACAAGAACGCTTGTTCGATTTATACTATTACCAGAACAACAGTTCGAGCAAGGAGGACACAACTATGACAACTTTTGGTCTCATTATCACGCTGCTGGGCGCGGGTTCCATCGCCGCCAATATACTGCGGCTCATCGACTGTATTGACAGGCCGGCGCCCCGGCGCCGCCGCATGGCATAAAAGCATGGAGCTGCTGGACAAGCTGGCGATATTGTCGGATGCGGCCAAATACGACGCAGCGTGTACGTCCAGCGGCGTGCGCCGCGGATTCCGGCCGGGTATGATCGGCAACACACCTCCTCTTCCGTCGCCGGCTGCTGTCACAGCTTTTCGGCCGATGGGCGGTGCATCACGCTGCTGAAGGTGCTGTTGAGCAATGCCTGCGTGTACGACTGCAAGTACTGCGTCAACCGGCGCAGCAACGATACCCGCCGGGCGGCCTTCACGCCCCGGGAGCTGGCGGAGCTGACCATCGGCTTCTTTCGGCGGAATTACATAGAAGGTCTGTTCCTCTCCAGCGGCGTACTGCGCGATCCGGACTACACCATGGAACAGATGATCCGGGCCCTGCGTATCCTGCGGGAGGAATATCGTTTCAACGGCTATATTCACGCCAAAGCCATCCCCGGCGCGGCGCCGGAGCTGGTGCATCAGCTGGGACTGCTGGCCGACCGGCTCAGTGTGAACATCGAGCTGCCCAGTCAGCAGGGTTTGCAGGCACTGGCCCCGGATAAGACCAGGGAGGCGATCCTGCGCCCGATGGGGACTGATCCGCGACGGCGCGGCACAGAGTAAGGCGGAGCTGGCGAAGTATCGGCACGCGCCGGTGTTTGCCCCGGCGGGACAGAGCACACAGCTGATCGTGGGCGCCACTGATGACAGTGACCGGCACATTCTGCACCTGACGGAGTCACTGTATCGCAAGTACGGGCTGAAAGCGCGTGTTCTACTCCCGCGTATGTACCGGTGGTGGAAAATAGCCTGCTGCCGTCCCTGGACACCAAACCGCCTCTGCTGCGGGGCATCGCCTGTACCAGGCGGACTGGCTCCTGCGGTTTTACGGCTTTCGGGCTGCCGAGCTACTGGATGATGCCCACCCGGACTTTGACCCACGGCTGGACCCCAAGTGCAACTGGGCGCTGCGGCATCTGGACCAGTTCCCTGTCGAGGTCATGCGGGCGGATCTGGAGACGCTGCTGCGCGTTCCCGGAATCGGCCCCACCAGTGCGCGGCGCATCGTATCGGCACGGCGCTGCGGCGGTACCCCTACGCTTTGAGGACCTGAAAAAAGCTGGGCGTGGTGCTGAAACGGGCGCAGTACTTTATTACCTGCGGCGGGCGGATACCGGAGGGACTGCACTTCTCCCCCGCTACGCTGCCCTTGCAGCTGGAACGACTGGAGCGCGGTACGCTGCGCTTCGGACCAGGCCGCACAGTTGTCTCTCTTTGATCCGGTAGGAGAAGCCGTATGAATGACGTGATTTATCAATATGATGGCAGCCTGGATGGTTTTCTGTGCTGCGTATATGAGAGCTATGTGTACAAGGAGGCCCCCGCCGCCTTCTGCTGCGACGAAGACCCTCTCTCCCTCTATGAGGTTCGCACCGTGATCACCCAGCCGGCGTACAGTCAGCGGGTCAGCCGCGGTATCGCCGCCCGGTCCGGCAAAGCGCTGGCCGTGGTGCGCCGCGGCTTTTTAACGTGTCTGCCGGACAAAGAGCTGCATCTGTATGCCTTCATCAGGAAGCTGCTGGCGGAGGGACCCGGCTTTATGCGCGATCTATCCGCCCCGGCCTGCTATCCGCTGTATCGCGCCATCCGCCATATGAACGGCGAGCTGGAAAAACTGTGCGGTTTTGTGCGGTTTTCGGACTACGGCGGTACACTGGGCGCAGAGATCGAACCGAAAAACCGTGTGCTGCCGCTGCTGCGCGGTCATTTTGCCAGCGTTACGCCAACGAGCAGTTTTTTTATCTACGACCGCACCCATCGGGAACTGCTGTTGTACGCCAACGGTAGATCCCGCATTACGCAGATCGAGAACTTCCAGCCTGTCCTGCCAGGGGAGGACGAATTGTACTTTCGCTCGCTGTGGAAACAGTTTTTCCAAAGCGTCGCCATTCGGGAGCGCGAAAATCCCCGGTGCCAGAACACGTTTATGCCGAAACGGTATCGGGGACCATGACGGAGTTTTTGCCTTTGGAATACGAAAAAGAGCAGGGCGCCTCGCCGAAGCTGCCGGGTGCCTCCGGAACGGACGGCTGAGAGACAGATACCGGGAAAGCGTTTCACCTTTCCGTTACGAGGGAACGCCCATCCCGCCGATAACGGGATGAGCGTTCGCAATAGAGCCCCTCTGTCCTGATCCATTTTACATTCGAAATCGCGCTGCTGTCGAGACGCCCCCCTTTTTACGCCGTCTCTGCCCGAAGTCACTCCTCTGCCAGCAGGTCCCGCAGCTTTTGCAGACTGCGGCGCTCCAGCCGCGAGACCTGGACCTGCGATACCTGTAAGATGCGGGCGGTCTGCTCCTGCGTCAACCCCTTGAAAAAACGCAGGAGAATGGTCTTCCGTTCTTTCTCCGGCAGTGCGTCGATGGCGTCCCGCAGGGCGATACGTTCCACCAGAGAGACGCTGGGCTCCTCGGCACATAGTGTGGACTCCAGCGTCAGGCCCTCAGCGGTCTCCTGCTGCAGAGAGTCCGGTGCGATCAGCGCCAGATCCACGGCGGCGATCTCCTCCGGTGTCATGCCGGTCTCCGCTGCCAGCTGTGACAGCTTTGGCTCACAGCCCAGACGCCCTTGCAGCCGTTCCCGTGCCGCCCAAAGTGTCTGCCCCTTTTCCCGCATGGTGCGGCCCACTTTTACCGGACCGTCATCCCGGAGGAACCGACGTATCTCGCCGGCGATTTTCGGCACGGCATAGGTGGAAAACTGCGTCCCGTATGTGAGGTCAAACCCCTTTACAGCCTTTACAAAGCCGATGCACCCCAACTGATACAGGTCATCCGTCTCCACACCGCAACCATTGTAACGACGGACGATGGACCAGATCAATCCCGCGTTCTCCGTCAGCAGCTGCGCCTCCGCCCGGTCATCGCCCTGCTGGGCCCGTTCCAGCAGTGCCAGCCGGTCGCTCATCGTACCGCCAGCCGCGGTGCGATCCGTTTACGCATCTGCACTGTGGTCCCCTTTCCCGGAACAGACCGCACTACCAACCGATCCGTGAAGCTCTCCATAATCGTAAAGCCCATGCCGCTGCGCTCGCTGCCGCCGGTGGTATACATGGGACGGCGGGCCTGCTCCACATTTTTTTCGATACCGCGCCCCCAGTCGCGGATCGTGATCTCCAGCATCCCCCCTTTCAATATCTTCAGCTTCATCATCACCACCTTACCCAACTGATCCGGATAGGCGTGGACGATGGCGTTGGTCACCGCCTCGCTGACGGCGGTCTTGATGTCCCCCAGCTCATCCAGTGTGGGGGTCCAGTTGGGCGGCAAAGCCTGCCGCCGCCACCCGCGCAAACCCCTCGTTGCTGCTGCGGCTCAGGAACTCCAGTGTCACGTAGTTTTCAGCTCGTGTCATATTATGTACTCCCTCCTCAAACGATCGTCACCATGCGTCCGACGCCCGACGCTTCGAACACCTTTCTTGGCTGCTGCGCCACATGATACAGCGTTACGGCGCCGCCCAGCTCCCGCATCCGCTGCCAACCCCGCAGCGCCACGGCGATGCCGGAACTGTCCATAAATGTGACGCCGGAAAAATCCAGCACCAGCGACAGCGGCAGCGTCCGCTCGATCTCGCGCTCCAGATTTTCCAGCAGTCCTTTTGCCCCATGGTGGTCCAACTCGCCGACCAGAAAGAATGTCAACGTTTGGCCCTCGTGTTTTGCCGATACTTCCATTTGAACGCTCCTTTTTTCTTTGGTGTGTGTGCCGCAGGCCTGTGCCTGCCAGAAAAAAACTCCGCGGTTCGATGTTCTGCGTTGATTATAGACATCCGACGCACGGAATTTGATCGAAACCCGTCAGAAGGGCGAAAATTTTGGAAAGCACCATGTTTTTCGGCGCCGGAAGGCGGTCGATCCAGCACAGCGAGCGACACCCCGTGTATATAGCGCATATTTCCGTTTGCGAACAAACAAAAAAGACGCCTTTCGGCGTCTTTTTGTTAAATCACCGCAGACACGGCTGGGCTGGGCTTTGCTTTCGTTTTTACATCAGAAACTGTGAAGCACTATGGCTTTACAGCGTTCATCGTCGCAGCGGAGGCGTCCAGCTTAGCAATAAGCGCCCGGGCCTTTTCGGCCTTTTCGCGCTCTGCGTTGACCACGTTCTCCGGGGCACGAGAGGTGAAGGACTCGTTGGCCAGCTTGGCCTCGATGCGCTGGAGGTTCTCCTCCGCCTTTTTGCGCTCGGCGGCGATGCGCCCAGCTCCTGGCGATGTCCACCAGCTCGGCCAGGGGCATATACACCCGGGCGTCGTGAGTGGCGACGGTCACCATGCCGGTCAGGTCGGCAGGCGCGGCGGTCAGCACTGTCCAGCTCGCTGGCGTAGGCCATGCGGTGATGAAATGTGCGCCCAACTGGTAGTTCTCGGCGGCTGCGCCGTCGACAAGGATGACCTGGGCCTTGCGGCTGGGCGGCACGTTCATCTCAGCACGGCGGGCGCGGATGGCGGAGATTGCGTCCTTGACGGCCTCCATAGCGGCCTCGGCCTCCGGGAAGTGCAGCGCGTCCTGATACCCGGCCACTGGCGGAGATGAGGTACCGGCCCCTCGTGGGGCAGCGCCTGCCAGATCTCCTCGGTGATGAAGGGCATGAAGGGGTGCAGCAGCTCCAGCACCCGCAGCAGCACATAGCACAGCACGTTCTGGGCGGCCTGCTTTGCCTCCTCATCCTCGCCATACAGGCGGGTCTTGGTCAGCTCGATATACCAGTCGCAGTAGGTGTCCCAGATGAAGTCGTAGATCTTGGCGGAGGCCACACCCAACTCATAGGCCTCCATGTTGTCGGTAACCTCGCGGATAAGGGTATTAAGCTTGCTGAGAATCCATTTGTCCTCCAGCTCCAGCTTCTCGGGCAGCTCCACCTTGTCGATAGTCAGATTCATCATCACGAAACGGGATGCGTTCCAGATCTTATTGGCAAAGTTCCGCATGGCCTCGCACTTCATTGCC
>VOFC01006453.1_pt1 | contig 32165 bp, 69 predicted proteins | sample 5384161 | NCBI WGS metagenome assembly VOFC01 (sample SAMN12384722, study PRJNA508395) | human gut metagenome | isolation source: healthy gut B | host: Homo sapiens
CCATTTTTTCTTAGGGCCTTTACTATATCCTTTTTCTGATGAGGTGTTACTCTTCCAAATACAGTATAATTATCTATAACTTTTGATAATTCCTTCATTTTGTTGGTAATGTTCTTTGCATCTACATATTTTTTTCTGAATTTTTTATTCCAACTCTTTTAGCAACTGCGGCTTACTGTTACTGGATTATCTCCAGATATAACTTTTAAATTTACATCCTCATCATTAAAAAACTGTATAACGCTTGGTGCCTCTTCTTTAATAATATCCTCTATAAGAATTAATGCTATTGTTTCAACTGGAGTTTTTATTCCAAATTTTAATGTTTCTTGATTTACCTTTAACTAGTAAAAAAGAACTCTCATTCCTTGTTTAGCATATTCTTCAACTTCATTAGCTATTTCACTATATTTATCCCCAAATAATATTTCTGGAGCCCCATTGCCCAAGAACCTAAGTTTTTAAGAACAATTCCTGCCCATTTTCTTTTTGATGAAAATGGTATTTTTTCTTTTACTAACCCTGGGTCTTTTGAATATACATCTAAAATTGCCTGTTGTGTTGGGTTTTTTACTTGAAGATTATTAGCTATTGAAGCTAAAATTTCATCTACTTTTTTCTTTATTATAATCCCCTAAAAGTTTTACCTCTGACAATTTTAATTTTTCCTTCTGTAATTGTACCTGTTTTATCCACACACAAAACATCTACTCTAGCTAAAATTTCTGTTGCTGAAAGTTGTTGAACTAAAGTATGATATTGGGCTAATTTTACTATAGACACTATAAATGTTGCACTTGTTAATAAAAACTAATCCTTCTGGTATCATTCCTATTATTCCTGAAACTACACCAATTACTCCATCTTGCCAATTACCTGTATTTGAAAGTATTTGAGTTATTGTTAGTCCTACGCCTAATGGAAGTATAAGCCACACTAAAATTTTCATTATTTTATTTATTGAATTTTGTAATTCTGAATTTATTATCTTAAATTTTTTTTGCTTCATTTGCTAATTGAGATGAATATGTATTTATTCCTACTTTTTACCCTTGCATAGCCTTCCCCTGCTACTATAAAGCTTCCAGATAATATTTCATCATCATTATTTTTATTAACAGGGTCTGCTTCACCTGTAAGCATTGATTCATCAACTTCAAGTTCGTCTCCCTCAATAAGAGCACAATCTGCTAACACTTGACATCCTGCCGTTAAATACACTACATCATCTTTTACTAATTCTTCAACTAATATATCTTTTATTTTTTCCTCCTCTAAGAACATTAGTATGAGCCATACTTAGAACTGATAATTTTTTCTAAAGTTTTTTAGCATTTAATTCTTGAATTACACCAATTATATTATTAACTATAATTACTCCTGCAAATATAGCATTTTTAGGAGAACCAGCTATAATACATATTAATGCTAACACTATATTTAATCCATTAAACAAATTAAAAAAGTTTGCTCTTAAAATTTGAGGTAATGTTCTTGAAGGGCATTTGGTATGGTATTTACTTCTCCCTTTTTTTACTCTTTCCTCTACTTCCTCTTCTGTAAGTCCATAAATTCTCTCTTTTTGCATTTTTATATGAAGGTTTATCTTTGATATTTTCACATTCCATTATAAGCACCACTTTTTCATATTTTATTCCATATTTAATATAATAGCCCTATTTCTTAAGATTTTCATAATTTTAAGTTATGTTTTTCTTACTTCTTTGTATAATAAGCAACTCCTATTGACCTGGGACCTACATGAAGCCCTATTATAGCTCCAATTGATTGTATTTTAACTGGTATTTTTAACTCTTTTTCAAGCCTTCTAGCAAGATTTAATCCTTCTTCTTCACAATTAATATGATGCACAATAACTTCTCCTAAACCTCTTTCTGTCATATCATCAAGAACTTTTTTTAATATGACTTCTACAGCTTTTTTTTGGTTCTTACCTTATCATAAACAGAAGTTTTCTCCATTTTCTACTGTTAGTATAGGTTTTATTTGAAGAATAGTTCCAAGCAGTGCAGATGCACTCCACCCTATTCTTCCACCTTTTTAAATATTTTTAATGTTTCAGGAACAAATAAAAAATCTACTTGAGTTAATAACTTTTTTGCTTCTTCCACAACCTTTTCAATGCTTTCTCCTTTTTAGCAATCCTTGCAAAATTTTGAACTGCTGAAAATCCCATTTGCATACAATTTGTTTTAGAATCAATTAATTCTATCTTAGTATTAGGATAATTCTTTCTAATACCATATCACGTACCAAATGCATTGCTGTTGAATATGTACCACTCATTTTGAAGATATAAAAAATTCCAACTATGTCATAGCCATCCTTTGCAATATTTTAAAAAACATTTTTCATTTCTTCAATACTTGGTTGAGATGATTTTGGTATTTCATTTGACTCATCCATCTTTTTATAAAAAAATTCATTTTCTAAATCTACTTCTCTATAACTTTCTCCATCTAATAATACATTTAAAGATATCACTGATATATTATTTTCATTTAACATTTCTTTAGGAATATAGGCTGTACTATCCACTACAACTTTTACTTTTTCTTGAATCCATAAAATCCTCCATGTAATATTTTGCTATTATATAATTTATTATAACATAATTCTATAATATATATTTTTATGATATACTAATCTTAATAATATTTATTTTTAGGAAGGTTTTTGTATGTTTAGAACGATTTTATTTTATCCGGGCATAATTTTAAGTTTAATTATTGCTTGTATTTTGAATTAAAAGTTAAAATTCTAAGGAAAAAAGGGGCCGATAAGGAAGCAGAAATTTATGCTCATAAAAGTATCTATGAAATGGGCAAAATTTATAATGAAACTTTTGGTGCAAAGATTACCTTAAAAGGTGAAGAAAATTTAGCTATTACCAAAGAACAAACTGTACTTTTTTATAGCAAATCACCAAAGTAACTTTGATATTCCACTTTATTAAGCTTAATTGATGTTCCTAAAGGATTTATTGCAAAAAAGAATTAGAAACTTGGCCTTTTATAAGTACATGGATGAAAGATATAAGATGTGTATTTATGGATAGAGATAATATAAGAAAATCTGCTGAAGCTATTGTTGAAGGTATTAACATCTTAAAAAGTGGTCATTCAATGGTTATTTTTCCAGAAGGAACTAGAAGCAAAGGGGCCCTACTCATGAATTTAAAGCTGGGAGCTTTAAACTTGCAACAAAGTCTAAAGTGCCAATAATCCCAGTTACCATAAATGGAAGTTATAATCTTTTAGAAGCTAATGGAGGAGGAAAAAATTAAATCTTCTAATGTGGAAGTAATTATCCATGCTCCAATTGAAACTTCTAAACTTTCAAAAGAAGAATTAGCTTCTTTACATGAAACAGTTGAAAATATAATTGTTAAAGATATTAAAAAAGCATAATAATTAACTACAAAAAAAGACTTGTACCAATTTATAATTGATACAAGCCTTTTTTTAATTTATAATCTACAAAGTTCCTTATAACTATCTTCTACTTCTTCAAAAGAAAATTTCCTTCTTCTAATAAATCCTTTGAAAGTTCTTTAAGTCTATTATAAAATGCCTTTCCTTCTTCTATTATTTCTTTATCTTTATTAGTATCTTCAATCATCTGAAATAATAAATCCTCTGCTTTATCAAAGCTTCCTAAAAGTTCATAAAGCTTAAATATTTTTTTTCTGTATTCTTATGGGAATTTCATATTCCATAAGTTCTTTCTATTTTTTTTTTGCTTTCATTTATATACTTTTTTATCTATTGCTTCATCCTCTTCATATCCTTGAAAAAATGAATCCACAATTTTTTCATAATAGAAAAGCTTTTTTGAAATATCTCCTTCTTTTTTCACTTACTAATCCTTCAAGCTTTAAAAGTTCTCCAAGAGCAATGTATTTTTTTTCCGCATTATATTGATTATCTTTGCTTAAAAGTTCTTTAACAGTTTCAAAGGAAAGAGTGTCTATTGTTTCTATATCAAGACCAATTAATGCTCTAAATTGTTTATTAATTAACTCTTTGCATTTTTCTATATTTCCATCCTTAAATTTTTGTCCACTTCCATTTTTAAGATTCTTAAGCTATTTTCTACTTCTTTCATATAATCATTTTTTAACATATTCCACCTCTATCTATCAAAAATTATACTTTTTACAAGAGCAAAGTTTCTCTAAGATATAAAACAGGTGCCATATACCACTTTGTTCTACTTGAATAAATGGTTATATTTTTCATACCCCCTGCATTTTTAGCAAGAATACTACTTCTAAGAGAATGAAAATCTGTAGTTATTATTTTACATTTACTTCATTAATACTTTTTTGCTATGTTCTTCTATTTTTTCTTTTGAAAACTTAAAATTCTCATTAGTATTTGTAGATTTATTTTCCATGATTATTCTGCTTTCTTCTACTCCATGATTAACTAAATAGTTTTTCATAGCTTCTGCCTCTGATATTCTTTTTCATCATTTCCTTGTCCACCAGAAACAACTATATAAGAAGTATTTCCATAATCATTAATATTTTTTAATGCCGCATTTAACCTTTCTGTTAATACTAAACTTGGCTCAGTTTTATTTTTTAACCCAGCTCCAAGAACTAATATATACTCTGAATTATTAGTATTTTTCTTTGGGAATGTTATTATAAATCCTTCAAGAATAACAATAAATATTAATCCTAAAGAAACTATTATCTTTAATACTTTTAAAAGACTTTTTTTCTTCTTTAATTTATCCTTAATAAAATGATAAATTATAAGTAAACTGCAATTAATATAATTCCTTCACTAAAAGCAAATTTAGTTCCACTTAATGCACTAAGAAAAAATAATATATATTATTAATAATGCTCCAAGTATTAAGTCCCAATTTTTTTTCAATAAAATCAACTCCTTACTTTTCTAAATAAGGCATAACATCATTAGCATAAGCTCTTAAAACTTCAGCAACACTCCAAGCTTGACTATAACATCTCTTCCTGTTATTGGAGTTTCTCCATCAAATATTTCTGCAATTCCATTAATACAACCATCTCTCATTGTGTCTTGAAATACATCACACATTTCTTTAGCTCTTAATATTGCTTCTTTAGAATGATTACTTACTTTTACAATATGCAGTAATAAATCCACCTATTAAAAATCCCCCATGTAGTTCCCTATATGATAAGCCTTATCTCTATCTATAAGCTTTCCTATATATTGCTTTTTTAAAATCCTTATCCATAAATGAAAGAGAACGAAGTCCATAAGTTGAATATAAATGCTTATAAACAGTATTTACAATTTTCTTTTTTCCTTTTCTTCATCTAAAACAGCAAAAGGTAATGAAACAGCCCATATTTGATTTTGGTCTTATTTTAGGATCATTTTCATCTACTACATCATAAAGACATTGAGTTTCTTCATTCCAGAATTTTTTCTCAAAAGATTCTTTTACTTACAGAAAGATTTTTATAAACTTCATATTTTTTCTCCATAATACTTAGATAACTCTTCCATTATCTTTAATGCATTATACCAAAGTGCATTAATTTCAACTGGCTTTCCATGTCTTGGTGTAACAACTAAATCACCAACTCTTACATCCATCCATGTTACTTGGTCTAATCCATCTCCTGCAAAAATACTAATCCATCTTTATCCATTCCTATTGAAAAATCTGTTTTTGTTGAATATGCCTTAAATATTTCCTTTAACTTAGGATATATTTTTTCCTTAACAAATTCATAGTCTTCTTTTTTCACCTGTATATTTTAAATACTTATAAGTAGCTTGAAGTACCATAAAGAAGCATCAACAGTATTATACATAGGTTCTGTATTTTCATCTGGAAATACATTAGGTACTAATCCATTTTTAATATATTTAGCAAAAGATTCTAATATTTCTCTTGCATCATCAAATCTTTTAGTAACTAAAGTTAGTCCTTCAAAGGCTATCATTGTATCTCTGCCCCAATCTGTAAACCAAGGAAAAACCTGCAAGAACTGTTTTTAATCCTGTACTTTCTCTGTTAACTATAAAATGGTCTGCAGCCTTTACTAGATTATCTGCAAGAGAATCATTAAGATTAGCTTTTCTTACCAAACCTTCTGCTCTTTCTTTATATTCTCTTACTATTTCAAATCCTGATTTATCATTAAGACCTTCTATTGTACATTTAACATAGAACTTTTTCTTTTCATATGGCTCTAATTCAAGTTGCACTTCATATGGTGTATAATGATTGTCAACTCCTAAAAATCCAGTTCTATGGTCTATCATATAGAAATGATTTTTCTTCAATTAAGTAATTTGGTGTTGCCATACTTGTAGGAATTAAATTTCTATCATAATAAGTGCCATCAGATGTATAAAAATTTATGGTTATATCCTTATTTTTTTCTGGAACTAAACTTAACTTTTTATCATTTATTATTGTTTTAAAGTTTAATTCTGCCTTTTCACTAACATCTGCATATCCTCTATAATTAAATAATGGTACAACTCTTAACTTACAAGCTTCACTTCCATTTTCTATTTCATAACAAACAACAGCAGTGTTATGACCATATTCAACAGCAATAGTTTTCTTTAAATATATATCCTCAACTCTGTAAGTATATTCTGGAACAGAATCAAAAGTAAACTTTTCTAAATACTTTTGTCCATCTTTTGATACACCTATATACTGCTGAGATGTTAAATCATATTCTCTTCCTTGAACTTCTATAATTTCTTGAGTTCTTGTAAATATAAGCTGTCTATTAACTGGAGGATTTAAAGACGCAATTAAATATCCATGAAAACACATTGCTCCTCCACCTGCTACTGTATGGTCTGCATAGCCTCCTATTCCATTACCTATCATCCAAGAAAGCTCATTCCCCTCTTCGATTGTTCTCCAAAAACTTCTTCCATATTTATAAATTTCATTCATTTTTTAATCCCACCTTGCTTAACATTATATTTCATATAATACATTAAAATATTTACATTTTCTAAACATTTTCATTACGTTTATTATAACTAAATTTCTTTATGTTTTCTTGCATAATTCAGTTATAGTATAGAATTATTATGTTAATGTAAATATATCTAAAAAACATTGAAAAGACTAACATATATCATTAGATATTGAAAAAAACAAATGAAAGTTACTATATCTATTTAATGAATTTATACCCCTCTTTTATAAATTCCCATGTTTCCTTATAATCACCTTTAACTGTAAAAACTACCATTACTAATGAATTCTACAAATTTTTTTTGGATTATTAATATACTTATCTTCTAAACTTTCTGCTAAATTAACTTTTTCATCATCCGTTGCATTTTGTATATTATGTAATACATGTTCTAAGTTACAAGACATATAAAACATATGATAGGGTACACTATTTTTTCCTTTTTATATATTGATGACATAGTACTTAAAATATTTAGTATACTTCTTTTCTTCTCATTTCTATTTTGTATATTTTTAACATTATTAGTTTCTATATTTTTTTTCATTATATCTTATATTTATACTTTCATTTTCTATAATATTTTCATTAGAATGTAAACTCCATCTGTATCTACAAGATGTATAACCATATCAATATCAGTCTTTAAAAATTTATCCTTTTGCATTGCAATTTTTTATGCATTCACCTATTTTTTCACGAATATTTTCTGGTTTAGTAGAATTTTTTGTTGTTATATCTCCATCTACAATAGAAAAGACAATTTTTTATTCTCATATAATTCAGAGAGAATACCATTAAGTGCCTCTTTATCAGAAAATCCTTCTACTATAAATACAATTACCTTACTTTTGCTCATAATTTCTGCTTTCCTAAAAGCTCTACTTATTGCATAACTTTTAGTCTTATTATATATTGGTTCCTTTTGGTTTCCTAAGAATATTTCACGTAAATAGAAATCTCTTAAATTATTTGTCTTTTTTTTTAACATTTTTCATCTTAATATATCTATTATTAGGATTAGTTGTAGTAAAAAATTATATCATTTTTATCTAAAACTTCTAATGCCCTAAGATTATGAGATGTAAATATCAATTGTCCTTTTAGCCTTTTTCTTTTTAATACTACTAAAATCTCTCCAAGTAAGAATTCAAAAATACCAGAGTCCATTTCATCTATTACAATACATATATTTTCATTATTATACATTGCTATAAGTGCACTTAAAATAGAAATTATCTTCTTTATACCATCTGACTCATATTTTAATGGTATTTTTACATTTTCTCTTACTGAAAGTAATTCAAATACTTTTCCTACATTCCCATTTTCCATAAGTTCTTCATTAATTTCTTTAATTTTTATGGTAAGACCTGGTATTAATGAACTTAAAACTGTATTTATTTGTATAATAATTTTATCTAAAATATTAAATATATTTATTGGAACCCTATTAGTTTCAAATAAAGAAAAAGCCATTGTTCCTTGTGCTACTCTTTTTTTCATTTTTTACCGAAAAAGAAAATGGCATTATAGTTCCTAAATCAATATGGCCTAAATAATCATTTTTTATTACAAAAGATTTTAAACCAAAATTGTATAAAGAATTAATTATATCAATAAATACTTTATTCTCGTTTTTAAAGCTTTCTTTAAATAATTTAATGCATCTTTTGCTAAAAATAAAAGATGTACTATTTTCCTTTGCTAACTCTTTAGCAACAATTAATTCTGTTCTATTTACATTATTATTCACAATTAAATTATAATTTTTAAGAGGTTTAAATATAGTTTTGTCATTCATATTAAATTCAATAATACTTTTTGTTGATAATATTTTTTTGTTGGCAACATCTATTTCAGAATATTTTAAAGTTTCTTCTAAAACTTCAATCTTATCCTCTTCTGCATTATATATTAATTTAAAACCATACTTAACAATATACTTCTTTTTATCTAACTTAATTAAAAGGTAAATTTTAATCTACAATATTTTTTATCATATGATATTAAATTTCTTATGTTATTACTAAGCTTTTGCCCTAACAAAACTGATTTTAAAATATCAATTGCTTCAACTAAGCTTGTTTTTTGCCAGAACCATTTTGCCCATATAAACCAACTATATCAGAGTTATGTGAATCTTGAAAAAAAAAAATTTCTTTTTTATAACTTTCAAATGTTATTACTCCATTTAATACATTTTTAAAATTTTCAACTTCAATTTCTTGAATTCTTACTACACTATCCAATTTCATCTCCTCCTATAATCTATAATATCATTTTACATTTAATTTGTGAATTTAATTATTAAAATAGATATTTTTATCCCTTTTTCATATATATAATCTCCAAATATTAAATATTTAATACATTTTTATATATAAAAATGTGAATTATTGCTTTGTTTTACTAAGCTAACACAAAGTAATAATTCACACTTTATAACTAAACATATTATTTAAGTTAAATTTATAAACTTTTCTATATTATCTTCTATAAGCTTTTAATGAGCTTCTCCAAAATTCTATATTATGAATATCTATTCCCATAACTTTTGCTACATCTTCTAATTTATTTTTTTCCTGTTATAGAAAGAAGCTTTTCATAGTCTTTTTACAAAGGAATTTCCTCTTTTTAAGTATTCTGCATATAATCCTTTTGAAAATAATAATCCAAAAGCATATGGGTAATTATAAAAATTATAATCTGCATCATAATAATGAGGTTTCCAAAGCCACATATATGGATGTAAAAGTTTTGGTCTAATCCATCACCATAGGCTTCTTTTTTTGAGCAAACAAGCATAAGATTTTTTATTTCTTCTACTGATAATGCACATTCTTTTTCTCTTTTCAAATAAATTCTTTTCAAATAGAAATCTTGAATATATATCAACTATAACTTGAGTATCATCACATATTTCTGTTTCTAATATTGCTAAGGCTTCTTTTTTTATTAGCATTTTTTTATTGCAGCAGTTTTTATTATTGTTTCACAAAAAAGTTGAAGCAGTTTCTGCTATTGGCATTGGATAATCAAAGTTTAATATTTTTTTCATTTTTTTAAACATTCCCCATGGAAACCATGACCTAATTCATGAGCCATAGTAACTACATCACTAAAACTTCCTCCAAAGTTTAATAAAGTCTACTTTCACCTATTGAATGAATATTTTCACAAAATGCTCCACCTACTTTTCCTTCCTTAGGCATAACATCTATCCATCTATTGTTAATAGCTTTTTCTTGCATAATTTCCTAAACTTTCACTAAAACTTCTAAAGTTTTTTTCAACAAAATCTCCTGCTTCTTCATAAGAAAACTTCATTTCACAATCAACTATAGGAGCATATAAATCATAAAAAGGAAGACCATTTTTTATGTCCTAAAAGTTCCCCTTTTCTTCTTAAATATTTTCTAAACACAGGTAAACTTTCCTTCATAGCAGAAAGCATTGCATTTTAAAGATTCTTCATCCATTCTAGAATCTAAAAGAGTCATTTGAAGAGGAGATTTATAACCTCTTATATTAGAAATTGTTATAACTTCACCCTTTATTCCATTTAAAGCTGCAGCTACTCCCTCTTCAACCTTTTTATAAGATTTTATCTCAGCTTCATAGGCACTTTTTCTTACCTTTTCATCTTTGTCATAAGCCATATTTAATACTACTGTAAGAGGTTCTTCTTTCCCATTAATATCTACCATTAAATTTGAAACTAAATTATTTTTAAGTTTAGCCCATGCACTAGAGCCTGTATTTTTCATATTAGATATAATATTTTCTTCTTTTTTCACTTAATATATATCTTCCTTTTCAACTATTTCAAATAAGAAAAATTCATGTTCTTTAAGAATACTTGATTGATTTATAATATAAGATAAATTTTCTAAAGAACTAATCCATTTTTCAATCTTTTGCAAAAGTTTCAACAACCTCTGTAAGCTTTTTTTTTTTTTTTCTAATATATCAGAGTATTTTTAATGCTTCTTTATCTTTAGTATTTACACTTAAACTTAAGTTTATAAAAATCTCAAGTTTATTAGATAATTCTTCAAACTTAGAACGCTTTTTTATATATTCTTCAATCTTTTTTATATTAGAATCTCTTCTTTCAAAAAAGTTGTACCAAAGTTTTTATATCTTCTATACATTTATCCAATTTTAAAATATCATTTATAAATCCTTCATCTTTAAAAGATTTATAGATTTCACTTAAGCTCCAACTTAACTCCATTATGTTACCCCTTTCATATTATTTACCTAAATATTTTTTCATATTTAATAAAAGAAGTCCTGTTTTGAGAGATTTTTTTAATTCTCCATTTCTAATAAATCCAAGCTTTTCATAAAAGCCAATAGCGTCTTCTCTAGAATTTAATTCCACAGCTTCTATTTTTAATTTTTTCAGCTTCTTTTACTAATATATTTATAACTTCAGAACCTATTTTTAAATTTCTATAACCTTTTTGCAACTGCAACCTGAGATATCATTCCTATATTATTTTCAACAAACAACCTAGCATGACCAACTACCTTTGAATTATAAACAGCTATTACATGTATGCCATTATTTTGTTTTTCTGCTAATATAGTTTCTTTTGAATAATTATAATCCTTAAAAAGTTCCTCATATACAAGTTCTATAGTCTCATCATAAAATTTTGATTTTTTATCTATAAATAGCCATTTAATATCTTTATTCATCTTAAAACCTCAGTTGTTTTTTATTTTACTATACATTTTACACTAAACTATGTAAAGAATAAAGTTTTATTCATTTTTAAGAATATACTTCCCTTTTAAATTAAGTTTATACTATGAAAAACTCTTATAAAATAATTTTTTTTCTATTATAAATTGTTTTATTTAATTATTTATATATATTTTTCAGTTATAACTTATTTTTAATGCTTATTTTAATATTTTTATAGATTATAATTTTAAAATAAGTTGATATTTTTAAATTTAATGGATATATTATTAGTATATAAATAATTTTTGAGGTGTATATAATGAAATCAAGAGATATTTATTTAAACAAATTAGTAAACTTTAAAGATAAACCATTAATTAAAGTTATTACTGGAATAAGGCGTTGTGGAAAATCTACTCTTTTGGATTTGTTTGAGGAATACTTATTAAATAATGGTATAAAAAAAGAAAATATTATACACATGAATTTTGAAGATTTACTATATGATGAAATTAAAGATTATAAAGATTTAAATAAATACATTAAAGAAAAAAATTTTAGATAATGATAAAAAATATATTATCCTAGATGAAATTCAACAAATAAGTAATTGGGAAAAAGCTATTAATTTTTTCTTGTTACCCTTAATTGTGACATATACATTACTGGTTCAAATGCTTATTTATTATCATCTGAAATATCTACACTTTTATCAGGACGTTATGTTGAAATAAAAATGCTTCCATTATCTTTTTAAAGAATATTTAGAGTTTAATAATTATAATACAAAAGAAAATTTAGAAGAACATTTTAATGATTATTTGTTATATGGTGGACTTCCTATAGTTTCCTATGTTCATGATAAATCCGCAATACGAAATATACTTTCTGGGATATTTAATACTGTTATAATTATGATGTTTCTAAACGTAATGCTATAAGAGATATTACATTACTAGAAAATTTAATTCGCTATATAGCTCAAAATGTAGGTAGCCCTATATCCTCAAGAAATATTAGCAATTATTTAAATAGTGCCGGACGTAAAACTTCTACTGAAACAATTGATAATTATTTAAAAATGCTTGAAAATGCATTTATAATATATAAAGCTAATAGATTTGATATTAAAGGAAAAATGTATCTAAAAAAACTTTAGAGAAATATTATATTGTTGATACTGGAATCAGAAATGAATTATTAAGCTTTAAAGATGGGGATTATGGTCATATGCTTGAGAATTTAATATATATAGAACTATTAAGAAGAGGTTATGATGTAGCAGTTGGGAAAATAGATAATCTTGAAGTAGATTTTGTTGCTCAAAATTATGATGAAAAAATATATTACCAAGTAAGTGCAAGTATATTAGATGAAAACACTAAAAAAGAGAATTAAACCCTTTTGATCATATTCCAGATCACTATGAAAAAGTTATTCTTACAATGGACAAAACTCCAATTAAAGATTTTAATGGCATAAAAAATATAAATATAATTGATTTTTTATTACAATAACAAACTATCTAAAAAGCTATAAAACTAACAAATATTATTGTTAATTTTATAGCTCCTTATAATAAAATTTTTAGCATTTTCTTTTTTCTTTATAAACTAAAAATATTCCTATAGATACAAATATTAAGGCAATTAAAATTTTCACATTAAATATATCATCTTCAAGCACAATTGCAGATAAAACACTTCCAAACACAGGAATAAGGAAATTAAATACACATATTGTATTTACCTTATTATATTTTAAAAGTTGTGTCCATATAGCAAAGGCTACTGAAGATATTAATGCCATGTATACTAAAAAGAAGTGATGATTTTATTGTAAATCCTGTTAAATGCCCTCCAAAAATTAAACCTAAAACAATTAATATAGTTCCTCCTATAAAAAGTTGGTATCCTGTAACAATTGAAGCATCTTTATTTCTTGTAACCTTCTTACTATAAATTGAAGATATAGAAAGCATAAGAGCAGATAGCATTATAAAACCTTCTCCCTTAAACTTAAAGGAAGTTCCTAATAAATTACTTCCATCTAAATTAACTATAACAACTCCTAAAAATCCAATAATACATCCAATAACTTTATTAAAATCTATTCTGTCATTTTTATATATAAAGTGAGCTAATATTATACTAAAAACGTTCCTGTTCCATTTATTATAGAGCCTCTTACTCCTGTTGTATATGCAAGTCCTATGTAAAAAAAAACTGCATTGTTGTTTGTATAACTAAGAAGTATAAGTTCCTTTGTATCATTTTTGAAAAAGATAATAAATCTTTTTTTCAAAGCTTATAAGTACTCCATACAAGCAAACTTATTTGGTATAATACTTCACAGTCGTAACTGCCCCATAAAAATACCCCATAACTAAGACTTGCATTATAATCTCTGTCCTCAATATAACCACATTCACATTTATAAATCCTATCTTTAAGTTTTAAATCTTTCTTTATAGAACCACAACAGTGACATAACTTACTTGATGGATAAAACCTATCTACAATTCTTAATTCAATTCCTAAAACATTGCACTTATTTGTTAATTTGTTTCTAAATTCATAAAAATTTTTGATTAGTTACTGCTTTAGATAAATGTTTATTCTTCATCATTCCTTTTACATTTAAATCTTCAATAGTAATAAACTTTGGTTTTTGATGTATTATATTTGAAATTGTTTTGTTAATATAATCATTTCTTATATTGTCTAATTTATGATGAAGTTTTTTGTACCTTAACTATTTGTTTTCTTTATATTTGATTTAGTAGCATTTCCTCCTTTCTTTTTTAAGTTTTCATATTTTTTTGAGAGTTTTTTCTGCTCTCTTTTTAATTTATTTTCTATTTTTCTTATTTTTTTCTGTTTTATTTATATTTTTATATTTTTCACCCTTTGAACATATTGCAAAATCCTTTAAACCTAAATCTATACCTATTCCTTCATTTATATTTTTTAGAAACAATGGGCATATGAACATCAATAACAACTGACACATAATATCTATCAGCTTTTTAGATACTGTTCCACTAATAACTTTTTGCACCTACTTTTATATATCCATATTCCTTTTAATCTTACATTTTTTAATGTAGGTATCATTATTCTATGACGTTCTATTTTAAAGTCACCTTTATTCCCATTAAAAAATCTTCTATAAGCAGTTTCAGCATTTTGTATGCTTTCTTTCTTGCTTTAGCTCCACAATTATTTATCCATTTATATTCTTCTAATACTTTAACTTCATTATTAATATACTTATCAAAATCATTAGCAGACATAAATGCTTTTTTCTTTAGGGATTAAATCCTGTTTATATAATTCATACAATTCTTTATTTTTTGCAATGTATGAATTGTAAAGCCATCTGCATATACCAATAGATTGATTAATTTTTTGAATTTGTTTTTTTGTTGGTTTTATTTCTGTTTTATATGCTCTTTTCAAAACCTTTTATATTCTCCTTAATTACATTTTCAATTAAAATTATTATTTACATATAATTTTTATATTATTCAAAAGTTTTTCTAGCATTTCCATATACTTAAAATTTTTAACTTTTAAGAATTTTCTAAAATTCAAGTTGACAAATCAATCCATTTTAATAAATTGTATCACAGAAGAATAATAAAAATGATTGGGGTGAGTATATCTATTTTTGAAACAAAGAGAGGAAATGCAAGGTGTAAATTTCCATGATAAATAGATAGAATGTAGCCTAGGAGCTTTTAATAGAAATCATTTTTGAAAGTAGAATTAAACGGAGTACCTACCGTTAAAAGGGTAATAATATTTAGTTTTTACCTGTATTATAATGAGTGTGTATTTTTTAATGCAAATTTAGGGATGATGATTTTTTTTCGTCCTATGGTTTTAGGGATGAAGATTTTTATATTATTTTTAAGGGGTGACAATATGAAATATAATGGTGCTGAAATCGTTGTTAAATTACTTGAAAATCAAGGAGTAGAATATATTGCCGGAATCCCTCGAGGATTTAATTTACCAATATATGATGCTTTATATTATAGTAAAATTACTCATATTCTAGCTAGACATGAGCAAGGAGCTGCCTTTTTATAGCTCAAGGAATATCTAGAACTACAGATAAAGTAGGAGTTTGTATGGCAAACCTCTGGTCCAGTGCAACAAATTTATTTTACAGCTATTGCTGATGCAAAACTTGACTCAATTCCTTTAGTAGCAATAACTGGGCAAAGTACCTCTTTTCTGCTATAGGTACTGATGCCTTCCAAGAAGTTGATGCTTATGGTTTAACAATTTCTATAACAAAGCATAATTTTCTTTGTAAGACATACTGAGGATTTATTTACAATAATTCCAGAGGCTTTTAGAATAGCTCAAGAAGGTAGACCAGGTCCTGTACTTATTGATATTCCTAAGGATGTTCAAACAAAAATAATTGAAATTGAAGATTTTCCTTCTTTTTGCTGAGTCTATGCACAAAAAAAGGAAAAGCAGAATTAAAAAGTATCTGCTCTAAAAATATTGCAGATGTAATAAATAAAGCTAAAAAGCCTATAATATTTGGTGGTGGTATAACTAGCTCTAAATCAAATGATGATTTATATAATTTTGCTAAAAAAGAGTAATATTCCTGTTACTTTAAGTCTTATGGGAATTGGAGCTTTTCCTCATGATGATGAATTAAGCCTTGGTATGCTTGGTATGCATGGTGCTCCTTATACAAATTATTTAATTAATGAGGCAGATTTAATAATAGCCCTAGGTGTAAGATTTGATGATAGAGCTACAGGAAATGTAAATGATTTTTGTCCTAATGCAAAAATCATCCATGTAGATATTGATGCATCTGAAATAAACAAAATTAAATCTAGTAACATATCAATGGTTGCTAATGTAAAAGATTTTTTTAGTAGATATTTTGCCATATATAGAAAAAAAGACTTAGAAGTAAATGGCTAGAAAAGGTTAGAGAATATAAAATTAAATATCCTCTACCAGCTTATAATAATCCTATCCATCCAGCAAACATTATACCTTTTATTGCATCAAAGGTTTCAGAAGATACTATAGTTGCTACTGATGTTGGAGAACATCAAATGTGGACAGCTCAAAGGTATCCAATAAATAAACCAAAAACTTTTTTAACTTCTGGTGGTTTAGGTATCAATGGGATTTGGATTGCCTGTTGCAATTGGGGCAGCTTTAGCTAATAAAGATAAAGAAATATTATGCTTTAGTGGTGATGGTTCAATACTTATGAATATTCAAGAACTTGCAACTCTTGCAGACTTTGGATTAAATATTAAAGTAATAATTTTAAATAATAATCATCTTGGACTTGTTCGTCAACAACAAGAATTATTTTATAATAAACACTATATAGCATCACGCTTTATATCAAATCCTGATTTTAAATTAATAGCACAAGGATTTTGGAATAGGAAGTTGTAATTTAGCTGAAGAGGAAAATCCTTTAGATAAATTAGAAGAAATCTTAAAAAACTCCTGGCCCATATGTAATTAACATACCAGTTCCAATTTATGGAAAAAAGTTTTACCAATGGTTGCTCAGGAGGGTCAAATACAGAAATGATAGGTGGTGTAGTATATAATGATTAATACAGATTTTTTCTTATAGAATTACTTGTTAGAAACCATCCCTGGTGTAATGAGCCATATTACTGGACTTTTTGCAAGAAGAGCCTTTAACTTAGAAGGTATATTATGTTCTCAAACTGGTGATGGAAGTACTAGTAAAATGTTTTTATTAGTAGAAAATAACTCTGCTTTAGACCAAGTTATAAAACAACTTGAAAAACTTTATGATGTATTAAAAGTATCTGTTCATTGTGATTATGATAAATCAGTTTTTGAAAATTTAGATGATGTATTAAAAATAAAATAAAATTAAAAGGTTCCTTATCTTATTTAGCTTACTGCTTTTATAAAATAAGGAACCTAATACTTAAAATTATTCTTTATTTATCTTGGTTTTCATTAATAAGTTTTTTTAATTTATTTTGAACTAACCATAACTTTTTTTGCTTTCTGTTGTATGCAACCATTTTGCTTTTATTGTTTTTATTTTCATCAATAAGTCTTATATACTCTGCATCTGCAATTTTTAAAGCATCTTCAATTACTAAAAAGTTCATCTTTAGTAAACATCCTTATCACTCTCCATTAAAGTTTTTTATTTTATTATATCAATTAATTTACCCAAAGAACCTACTAAATTAAATTTTTTTAAAAAGTAACCGGTTGCCACAAAACTGACACATATCTTTTAATATAATAAAATCATAAAGTTAATATTATTTTTATCCCCATTTTTTAATTTTAATCATCCCCCTAAAATGATTAAAGATTAAAAGCAAAGCACTTGTTTCCCCAACAAGTGCTTTTTACTATGTAATATTATATTTTAAGAATTATAGCTATCTAATGTAAACCAAAATTCTACCCCTTTATCAATATTTCTTACTCCAACCTCCCCTTTATGTGCTGATATAATTGTTTTTACAATGTAAAGGCCAAGACCTATATTATTTCCTTCATTTCTTGTTCTAGCTTCATCAGTTTTATAAAACTGTCCCATATTTTATTCATTTTCTGCTCTTCAATTTCTTTTTTCCATCATTATAAACTGAAAATCTTATTTTATTATCTATATTACTAAGTTTAATTTTGATATTTCCATCTTTTGTAGTATGTGAAATTGCATTTTGAAGATAATTTTAACAGCTTGCTCTAAATAAAAACATCTCCTCTTACAATACATCCTTTTTCAATATCTTTTTCTACAGTAATCTTATTCTTTGTAAATAATACTGAAGTTTTTGAACTATGTCATCTATAAATTTAGAAAAATCAATTTCATCCATTCTTTTTATTGAGACCATACTCAATGTTTGAAGTGTTTAACATACTCTTTTATCATTTCATTCATTTTTTCCCGCTTCTTCAATAATTATATCAAGACACATATTTTTATCTAAACCTGACACATCACTTTTAGCATTTCAGCATATCCTGTTAATAAAGCTAAAGGACTTTTTAATTCATGAGACACATTAGTTATAAACTCTTTTCTCATCTCTTCACTTTTCATAAGAGATTCATTATCTTGATATAATAATTCATTTTTTTCAACTAATTCATCAATAAAACTTGATAACTTATCTGACATTACATTTATACTATGTGCAAGACTTCCAATTTCACCATGGGAAGCATTTTCATTTGCTTTTTGTGAAAAATCAAGTGCTGCAACATTTTGTGCTACCTTATCTATTTCTTTTATAGGTGTTGAAAATCTTATTGCATATATATAGCAGCTCCAATTCCAATAATTATTGCAAAAATTGCAACATATATTGTTATATGATTAAGTACTCTCACACTATCTACAATAGCAAGAATTGGTGTTTCAATCATTATATATCTTTCTCCATAATCAGAATCTATAATTCCATATAAACTTAAAGTCTCTATATTAAGATTTCTAAAACTTTTTCTAGAAATTATTGATGGATTTTTAGAATAGGTTACACTTTCTGGTTGTTTTCCTAAATCAAATCCTTCACCTAACTTTCTTCCTGAAGTATAAATAAGATTATGATTTTCATCAGTAATTTCCACTTGAAGACCCTTCATTTCTTCAAAAGATGAAATTATTGAATTTAATTTCTCAGAATCATCAGAATAATTTTTTCTATCTTATCATATAATGAATAAATTTCTTTTTTTCTCTGATACAAAAATAAGGACTAGCAATAAATAAATTTATAATTACTTGTATAGTTACAATAAAACATATAATAATCGTAACAAATAATGCCAATTTATTTCTTATAGATTTCATCCTTTCACCTCATTTCATTATTCCACCTCAAATATATATCCTGCACCATGAACTATTTTTATATAACTTTTTATCTTCTTCAAGCTTTTTCACGAATAGATTTTACACTTTTATCAACTAATTCTGAATAATTTTCTACCTTCTCATTCCATACTTCATTAAATATTTTTTTCACGTTCTAAAACTTTTTTAGCATTATTTATAAAAATATAATAATAAATTAAATTCTTCTTCCTTAAAATTTAATAATTTTCCATTATGAATAACAGTTCTGTCTTCTTTATTAATAACAATATTCCTGCTATAATTTCTGATTGATTATTTTTATTAGCACGTCTTAACACAGATTGTATTCTTGCTAGTAAAATTGTTGGAGAAAATGGCTTACTTACATAGTCATCTGCCCCATTTTCAAAACCTTTAATTTGGTCATATTCTTGGTCCATAGCTGTAAGCATAATTATAGGTGTAACATACTCTTTACGTATAGTCTTTAATACTGAAAAGCCATCCATTCTAGGCATCATAACATCTAGTAAAATTAAATCTATATCTTTATTATGTTCATAAACAAATCTAATGCCTCTTCTCCATCAGCTGCTTGTATAACTTCAAAATTATTTCCTTTTAAAAATAAAGTTACCATTTGACGAATCTTAAAATCATCCTCTGCAATTAAAATAGTATTTTTCATAATTGTTCCTCCCCAAAAAATAAGTTATTCAAATTTATCTTCATAAAATCTTTCCATTCTATTCCCCATATTATTTAGTATTTCTGAATATTCTTTAAGTTCTGCAAAAATTTCTTTCTTTTTTTTTTTCTCCTGATGCCTTATAACAAAGTTGATGCTCAATACTTGCCCAAAAAATCCATTGATAATGTACGAATTTGGATTTCTACAGGATAATATTGTTTTCTCCATTTTCATAAACCTCTACTCCTATAATTAAATGATAGCTTCTATACCCATTAGGTTTAGGATTTTTATATAATCTTTTTTCTTTTTTATTAAAATTAAATTATTCTGTTTCTTTAGTTCATCTATAATTGAATATACATCTTTTTATGTAATAGCATATAACTCTTAAACCTGCAATGTCTTTTAAATTTTCTAGTGCTGATTCAAAAGCTTTCTTCAAAATTTTTTCTCCTTAACTTTTCAAACATACTTCCTAAAGATTTAATTCTACTTTGAATTGAATGAATTGGATTATGGTCATATCTTCTTTTATAAGCTAAATCCATTGCTTCTAGCATGACTTCAATTTCTTTCATAACATTTCTATAGGGCTGAATAAAGTCCTCATATTCTTTTAAATTTTCAATTATGTCTTCTACCTTACTATTCATATTATCCCCCCACTTTCACTAATAAAATCTTATTTATCCACATTATAATTTTTAATACATAATTATGTCATATTTATGATAAATAAATAAAAATTTAATTTATTTTTGTAACCTATGTTACAGATTTTAAATTCACTTATTTATATAATGTGCTCATAAACTTAAATTATTGGAGGAATACTAATGGAAAATTTAATGTTCTGTTATCAATGTCAAGAAACTGCAGGTGTACTGGATGCACTAAATTCGGTGTATGTGGGAAAAGCCCTGATTTAGCTAGAATGCAAGATTTATTAATATATGTAACTAAAGGATTAAGTGAAATAACAACAAAACTAAGAGAAGAAAATAAAACTATTCCTTTTGAAATAAATAACTATGTAACTTTAAAATTTATTTACTACAATAACTAATGCAAACTTTGATAATGATGTTTTTTATACTAGAGTATTAGAAACTTTAAAAAATTAAAGATGAACTTTTATCTAAATTAACAAAAAAAGAACTTTCTGATCTTTGCTATTTGGAATGGTAAAACTAAAAGAAGAACTTGATAAAAAAATCTTATACAGTAGGAATACTTACAACTGAAAATGAGGATGTTAGAAGTTTAAGAGAACTTATTACTTATGGATTAAAAGGTATGTCAGCCTACTTAAAACATGCAAATGAACTTGGATATAATAGTGAAGAAGTAAATATATTTTTTTGCAAAAAGCTCTAGCAGCTTTAACTACTTTAAATGATTCTTTATCACTTGAAGAATTAATATCATTAACTTTAGAAACAGGTAAAGTTGGTGTTGATGGTATGGCATTATTAGACCAAGCTAACACTGAAACTTATGGAAATCCTGAAATAACAAAAAGTTAACATAGGAGTTCAAAAAAGACCTGGTATATTAGTTTCAGGACATGACTTAAAAGATTTAGAAGAGTTATTAATTCAAAGTGAAGGTATGGGAATAGATATATACACTCACTCTGAAATGCTTACCAGCACATTACTACCCAGAATTAAAGAAATATTCTCACCTTGTAGGAATTATGGTAATGCATGGTGGAAACAAAAAGAAGAATTTGAAAGCTTTAATGGACCAATTTTAATGACAACAAATTGTATTGTACCACCTAAAGGATTCTTATAAAGATAGATTATTTACTACTGGTACTGCTTTGGTTTTGTAGGATGTACTCACATATAGAAAAGGATGAAAATGGTCATAAAGATTTTTCTGAAATTATTGAAATGGCTAAAAACTGCAAAAGCTCCAACTGAAATTGAAACTGGAGAAATAGTTGGTGGATTTGCTCATGCCCAAGTATTATCTTTAGCTGATAAAATAGTTGAAGAGGTTAAAAATGGTTCTATTAAAAAGTTTGTAGTAATGGCAGGATGTGATGGTAGATCAAAATCAAGAAATTACTATACAGATTTTGCAAAAGCACTTCCAAAGGACACTGTAATTTTAACAGCAGGTTGTGCAAAATATAAATACAATAAATTAGATCTTGGAGATATTAACGGAATTCCAAGAGTATTAGATGCTTAGGACAATGTAACGATTCATACTCATTAGCTTTAATTGCTTTAAAGCTAAAAGAAATATTTGAATTATCAGATATTAATGATTTACCAATAGCATTTAATATTGCTTGGTATGAACAAAAGGCTGTAAATAGTGTTATTATCACTATTATACTTAGGTGTTAAAAAAACATTCACTTAGGACCAACTTTACTTCTGCATTTTTATCTCCTAATGTTGCAAAAGTTTTAGTAGATAGCTTTTGGAATAGGTGGAATAACTAATGTAGAAGATGATTTAAAAATATTATTGGGATAAAGTACTGCCATGCTAATTTATTTTTATTACATGGCAGTTAACTTTTATTTTATTATTTTTAATTTTTTTTTTTGAAAGGCTGATTATACATATAGCGAGAGAAGCTTATAACCATTAGTAAAATTTTGGAATTACTATATTCATATTATCTTGTGTTTTTTACTTTACTTGTATTTGATGAAAGATTTATTGCTAGAAAAGTACTTGTCTTATTTCATCACAGAGTTATTGTCTGACTTATTATTGTTGTCTTCTTGGTTTCTTATTGGTTTTTTGTCGTCATCTTCTACTGGTTTCTTATTATCGTCCTCTGTTATTTTCTTTTTTTCTGTTATTTTCTAATTTTTTCTATTGTATCCTTTAAACTATTGACAGCTTCATCAATCTTGTTTTTGCTCCTGGGATGATAAATTTTTCATCCTTAAGTATTTCCTCTGACTTAGCTAAAGCTTCTTCAAAAGCTTCTACACTTTCTTCTGTATAGTTGCTTAAATCTATGATTTTAGCATTTTCAACAGTTTCTTTTAATTCATCTTTACTTGCTTTTTACCTTTAAAGCCTTCATTGATAAATCTACTTTATTTAATGCTTCATTTACTTCGCTTTCTAAAAAGCATCTTTATTACCAGATACCCCTTCTGCTAAGCTTACTGCATCTTTTTAATGTTTCAATTCCAGCTGATAAATATTTTTCTTCATCCTTTAATATTTCATTAGCTGAAGCTATTATTTTATTTAATTCTTCTTTATCTATACTTTCCACTTGAACCTCATAAGATAATTCTATAACATTTCCAGCCTTATCCTTTGCTGAATATATTAAAGTATATTTTCCAGATTTCTCAGGAGAAACAACCATTTTTTCAATATCAATACTGTTATATCCTGTAGAAAACTCTACTTCATTATCTGGATTCAATATAGTTAAGTTCATATTTACAACACTACTGTTATCAGCTGATTTAGCTGCTGGTATTGTATATTCAGATCCTATTTTTGCTGTTTTAGTCTGGTTCTTCTTCAATTTCAATAATAGGCTTTACTTTATCTAAAGAATTTAATTCTTTATTTGCAAAGCATATTAATTTTCTTTTGATGATAAGGCTTGGCTATATAAGCGGCAAGACGATACAGATCCAACAAAGGGGATTGAATTCCAGTATTAACTCCAGAATCTCCGCCTATTACATAATATCTTGAAGCTTCTCCCGGTACAGTTATATCTCCAGAAGCAGAAACACTATCTATTAACTCTCCATTTAGATATAATTTTACCTTTGAACCATCATAAGTTACTACTGAATGATTCCATTCTCCATACTTTAGTACTCCATTAACTCTAGGTACTTTATAACCATTTATATGAACCCATGCTGATAAATCAGCTTTATCACTATCTTCACTATTTGGATATATTTCAAAGCCTATTCCTGCGGATTCCATATTACCAAATAGATTTACATAAGAGCCACTAAATTTTTCAACCTTGAAAGTTGTTTCTATAGTCATTGAATCCTTTATTTTTTATCATACTGTTCCATAGTCAAGGTGTGTAAAATGCTTCGCTAGTTTTTCCTGTAAATGTAGCAACATACTTTCCTAAATCATTATCCATAACAATATTGCTTCCATTACTTCCACCAAATTCATTACCTTCAGGAGAATGATCTTCAATCTTTCCATCATTAAAATCTACATCTATTAAATCTGCATTTGAAACTCCTTCTCTCATTTCATCGAAAGTAGGTGGTTCACTATCTTCATTCTTTAAAGTTTTTAAATGTATTAGAAATATATCCTTCACTCATTTTACCATATGCATTTATAGCATAAATTCTTAATTCATACTCTGTATTTGCCTTTAAACCGTTAGCTATCTGGCTTATAGTTCTTTGGCATTGGTAATAAGTAATAGTTTGACCATGTTTTGAAGCTTTTATCAACTTCATTAGTTGCCTTGTTGATAAAATCATATTTGTAAGAATGGACAATATCTCCAACTGTATTTTCACTAACCTTTGCTTGGTCAAATTCTATCTTTGCTGATGAATCCGTAATTTCACTAACATTCACCTTTGCTGAAGCATCAAAGCTAGGAGCACTTGATTTATCTGCGTTCATTTGTATATGGAAGACTTTCTGTAACATCAAATGTCCACGTTTGAGAATATATTGATTTGATAAAAAGTCATAATTCTTAATAGTAACCTTACTTCCTTCTGCTTCTATAATCATCCCTTGAGCTATATCTGAAGCATTAGGAGGGATTGTCCCATAAACCATTCCGCTTTCCATTTCCATATAAGATAATGTTACTGTATTTACAGCAGTATATCCCCATCCTGCCATATGCTTGTTGGCATATTGTTAGGACTATGGATATGTCCTGAAAAAGATACTACTTGAGGATAAGCTTTAAATATTTCTTCTAATCCAGAACCATGCCATTCATTTGATACATAAAATGTATCTTTAATTGGATGATGGAAAAAACAAATATTGGCTTTGTAGGATCTTCTTTTACAGCTTCATCTAACTGATTCTTTAACCAGTCTAATGCATAGCTGTAATTTCCACCGCCTTGTGTTGAACCCTTCCCAGTTGATTCATCCACTGAGCCGCTTCCTGGACTTACTGTAATAAAGTGATATCCATTTATAACCTTATTATCATTAGGTTTATTTCCTGTAGCTTCAGTAAAACCATCAGCAGTGTTACCTTCATGATTCCCCATAGAGGCTATTAATGGAATGCTTAATTCGGAATCCTTAATTTGTTTAAAAAACATCATATTGTTCCTTTGCTCCACTGTCAGTTAAATCCCCAACAACAGCAACTCCATCTAATTCATTTTCACTAAAAAAGTTAAATGCTTTCTTTAATCTGTTTTGTTCTTTGATTTTATTTGGTCCTACATGAGTATCTGATACTACCCCAAATGATACTTCATTATTTTCCTCTAAAGCTAAATCCTTTGTTACGGTTCTTTGCACTAACTATATAGCTTTGAGTTGTTGCCATTAACGATGCTGTTAAACAAATACTTATAAATTTTTAACTTTTTGCCACTTCATTGATTAATCCCTTTTTAATATTTATTCGTAATATATTACATAGGATAGTTTAACCAACTTATGTTAAGTTTATTCAAACAATTAGTTAAATAATATTTAAAGTATGTAAAAAATTCAACAATAAATTTATATAATATCTATAATTTCTTTAGGCTTATTAATAACCTTCATTGGTCCATAGCTTTCTAATTCTTTACGATCTCTAAAGCCCCAGGCTACCCCTATTGTATCCATTCCTGCAGAAATTCTGTTTTCATATCTGTATTGGTATCACCAACATAAAGACATTCCTTAGGAGATACTCCAAGCTCCTCTGCAATTAAAAAGTGCTCCCTGAGGATCTGGTTTTATCTTTACATTTTCTCTTTCACCATATACCTTATCAAAATAATTTTCTCCAAATATTCCATTAACATTATCTAAAGTTCTTGCATGAGGCTTATTTGATAGCACTGCTATTTTTATATTATTTTTCTTTAATTCTGAAAGCATCTCTTTTATTCCATCATAAGCCCTAACTTCATGAAGGCAATGCTCCTTAAAATACTTCTGATAAAGGACTAAAGATTCATCATAGTACTTTAATTCTTTATCACCACAATAGATTAATGCACGCTCTATAAGCTTCTTGTATCCATCACCAACAAAAACCTTACAGTTATCATCATTAATAGAGCCAAGATTATTCTCTTTTAATGTAAGGTTAACACTATAAGTCATAGCCTTTATAGAATTTATTAAAGTTCCATCTAAATCAAAATACAACATTTATATACTTTTTTAGTGCTCATAAATTTTTCTCCTTATGTAAAATGTAAATTTCCATTTTTATTTTAGTTTTCTTTTATATAATACATTATTTATTAATAGCTTTCTATAAATTACTTTAACTTTTTATTTAAACGTATTCGCAGACTTTTATGATATAATTTAAATTGTAAGTATTAATTATGAAAGGATTGATTTTTATGAAAATAGGAACAGTAGGCACAGGTGCTATTGTAGAAGAATTTTTAAATGCTATAAATGAAGTAGAAAATGTAAATTGTGTAGCAGTTTATTCAAGAAAACAAGAAACAGCTTCAAACTTAGCTAATAAATTTAACATAAAGAAAACATATACTGATTATGAATCTCTTTTTAAATGATAAGGAAATAGAATTTATATATATAGCTCTTCCAAATAGTCTCCACTATGAATATACATTAAAAAGCATTAAAATCTGGGAAGAATGTTATAAACGAAAAGCCATTTACATCAACAATAGAAGAGGCAGAAACATTAATAAAAACTGCAAAAAGAAAAAAAAGCTTTTCCTTTTTGAAGCAATTACAACAATACATCTTCCTAACTATATTAAAGTTAAAGAAAGTCTTAGTAAAATAGGAAAAATAAAATTAGTTCAATGTAACTACTCTCAATATTCAAGTAGATATGATAGATTTTTAAAAGGTGAATTTGCTAATGTTTTTACTACTAAATTCTCTGGTGGTGCTTTATATGATATAAATATTTATAATCTTCATTTTGTAACTGGACTTTTGGAAAACCAGAAGAAGTAAAATACTTTGCTAATATTGCTTTAAATGGAATTGATACCTCCGGAATTGTTATACTTAAATATCCTAATTTTATATGTGAATGTATAGGTGCTAAAGATGCTGAAAGTCCAAGCTTTGCTATTATTCAAGGAGAAAAAAGGATATATAAAAGTTAATGGCCCATCTAATAAATGTCCTTCAATTGAAATACAAACTAAAGAAGGTTTAGAAAATTATAATGAACAAAAATATTCAAATAGAATGACCTATGAATTAATTGACTTTGAAAAAAATATTTAGTGAAAAAAACTTTTGAAAAATGTTATGAACTTTTTAAATCACTCTATAAAAGTTATTAAAACTGCTGTTAGGGCTAGAAAAGATGCTAAAATAATTTTTTGAAGCTGATAAATAGAGTTTATTTGAAAATTATGTTAACATATTATTTGAGGTGAACTTTATGAAAAAAGTTGTTGATGTAGTTGGTGCTATAATCGAAAATGAAAAGGAAGAAATATTATGCGCTTTACGTTCAAAAAATATGTCTTTAGTTAACTTTTGGGAATTTCCTGGTGGGAAAATAGAACAAGGTGAAACTGTAAAAGAAGTTATAGTTAGAGAAATTCATGAAGAATTAGATTGTACTATAGAATTTATTGAAATATTTAATGATAATACCTATGAATATGATGAAATTATTGTAAACTTAGTAACAATTAAATGCAAACTTATAGATGGAATTCCTAAAGCTAAAGAACATGCTAAATTAATATGGCTTCCTATTGACTATATCGAAAGTTTAAATTGGGCACCAGAGATTGTCCAACTGTAAAAATTATTATCTAAATAAAAGAAAGCGTGATAGTGTTAAATACTGTATCACGCTTTCTTTATTATAGATTAAGATAATTTATTATTTTTTACGTTTTTTTACAACAAAAGTTGTACCACTTACTACCATAACACCTAGTGCCATAGTACCCATAATAACCCATAATAAAGTACTGTTAGTATCTCCTGTCTTTGGCTTATTAGAAACACTTCCTAAAGTTTTATTTCCATAAGTCTTGTTGTTATTTCCAGTATTGCCACTATTACCACTTTGTCCTGAATTATTAGGAACCTTTGGAGTTTCTGGTTTGTTTGGCTTATCTGGCTTGTCTGGAGTTTCTGGCTTGTCTGGAGTTTTCTGGTTTGTTTGGCTTTTATCTGGCTTGTCTGGAGTTTCTGGTTTATCTGGCTTATCTGGTTTTTCAGGAGTTTCTGGATCTTTAGAGTACAGGTGAATTGTTACTTCTGTACGACTCATCTCTTCACCACAACCTGTACAATAAACAACTGAATCATAATGACCATCTGTTGTTTCTGTTGCTTCAACAACATTTTCCTTTACAGCTTCACCTGCAACATGAGTATGTTCATATGTTGCATCTGGTGTAGCAGACATACGCCATAATTGAGTTCCATAGAATGGATTAGCTGTTCCAATAACCATATAATCAGTAGTTGTAGCAAAATACGAAGACCATGATTATAACGATCACTAAAAACCATTATTTGTAACAGTTGTTATATCTACACTACCATCACTAGCTTCTTTAATTGCATATAAGTCAAATCCTGCAACAGAATCTTTCATATATTTCATGCAAGTTAGTAAATCTTTCATATTTTCAAGTGTTACATAGTCTAAAAAGCATCTTATATGCAGCCTTAAGAATATCAGGCAACTCATCTTTATATTTTTTCATACTCATTTTAAAAGTCTTTCATAAGTTTTAGCAAAAGACTCAATATCATTACTTGAAACAAGAGCTGTTAATTGGTCAAGAGTTTTATTTATTTCATCTAACGCATTAGCATCCTTATTATTAATTACATCTTTATTAAAATCAATGTCACCATCAACAATTGCATCAACAACTTTTTTTTTTTTGTTCATCTGTTATGCTGTAAACATCATCAACATTTTCAATGGCATCTTCAACAATTGCAATAGCATTGTCTTCTGTAAGTTCCTCAATTCCATTTTCTGCTGACATAAGTGAAATTTTTTTCATCTTGTTTAAATGAATTTTTAATTAATTCAACTAAAACTTTAATATAGTTAACTTGACTCTTCCATTCTTCTTCAGACATTTCAAGTAATTCACCATTAACAAGTTGTGCAAACACATGCAGTAAAGAAGTTTCATCCATTGTACTTAAATACATTACATCATCAGTATAAAGTAGTGGACACATTAAATCAAACTAAGTAAAATATTATTTAGTTAAGAAAGGATGTGTCCATTATGGGAAAGGGCAGAAGATATGATCAAGATTATAAAGATATGATAGTAGATTTATTTAAATCAGGAATGAGCTTGGCAGAGCTAAGTAGCGAATATGGCATTGCAAAATCAACAATCAATGGTTGGATTAAAGATGTAAAAGAAATTAAGGTAGATGAAAATGAAGTTATGACATTAAAGGAAGTTAAACAATTAAAAAAAAGAAATGGCAAGAATTAAGGAGGAAAATGAAATATTAAAAAAGCTATTGCCATATTCGCAACCAAAAATTAGATAAAGTAGTAGAATTTATAGATAGTAATAAAAATAAGTATAATATTAAAACAATGTGTACCGTCCTAGGCGTAGCTAGAAGCACATATTATAAATTTTCAGATAAAACCAAGTCTGCAAGAGAAGTAGAGAACGATAAACTAAAGGCAGCTATTTTGAGGATATACAAAGCTAATAAAGGAATATATGGAGCACCTAGGATTCATAAAGTGCTTAGTATGGAAGGCTTTAATTCATCATTAAAGCGTGTTCAGAGAAAGATGACTGAACTTGGCTTATGTGCAGTAACTGTAAAAAATACAAACCTCATTCAAATAAAAAGTTATAGAAGGCTTGGAAAACGTTTTAAAAAGAGATTTTACAACTACCTCTATTAATGAAAAATGGGTAGGAGATATTACTTATATTCATACTATTAAAGATGGTTGGTGTTATTTAGCTTCAGTTCTTGACTTACACTCAAAAAGATAAAAAAAGATAATTGGCTATGCTTTGGTAAGAGAATGACAAATGAATTAGTTAAAAAGCATTTTGAACAATGCTTATTACAGTCAAAAACCTGATAAGGATAAAAAATTGATATTTCTGATTTAGGATCTCAATATACAAGTAATGATTTAAAAAGAACTTTGTAAAAAATTTTAATATTATACAATCATTTAGCAAAAAGGTTGCCCATATGATAATGCTTGTATAGAATCTTTCCATTTCATCAATAAAGAAAGAAGAAATTTATAGAAAGTAAATACCATTTTAGAGCACGATAACCCTCTAAATCAACACATTCATAAACCTTAACTAATTCATCTGTTGTTGGGTCAAGTTCATAAATACTTGGGACACCAGTTTGCATCATAATTTCCATATCTAAAGCCTTTTGAACCATATTGTGTTAAAGCATCACCTTTACTAACAAGTCCAACAAAATATAACTTATTATTATATTCAACAGCACTTCTAAATATTGGAACACCTTCACATTCATCTTGAATTTTTCAAACATTTCACGAGACATAAGAACTTTAGTTTCACCTGTTACAACATTAAATTTAAAGAAAACACTTCCCCGCATAATAGCCATCCTCTTCTCTACCCCTTATTTAACTTACCATTAAACATTGCATCAACAACAGCTGTAGCAATATCTTCAGAAACTCCTTCACCAACAAGAGCATTCTTAGTTTTGACTATATGCACTTAAAGCACCATACATTGTACCTACATAAATCCAATCTCCATAAGTTGCCGCACAATAGCTATAAGATTGTGTTGAATCACCTTTTCCTGTTTCACTAACACCATCTTTGTAAGCCTCAATATTATGATTTCCAAGATAATCTACAACCCCATCTGCAGTTTCAGTTCCTTCTGAAGCATGTGAAATCTTTTCAAATGTGTAACCATTATTTGTATAGCTATGCTGAATGTTAATAAGATTATTTTTCTTACTAGTCGCTAAAGCACTAACACCACTTAAACTTGAAAATAGCATTGCACTAATAACACCAAAGCAACTACACGATGAAAATTCTTTTTTTCTAATCATCTTTTAATCCCCCCTATTTTTATTTTTTTATCACAAAAGTCTAAAATGTAAACTTAAATGAACTTTTTTGTGGAAAAAATAAAGTGTTTTTAATATTTTATACCTATTGTTAAATTTTTTTCAATAATTAAATACAAATATCATAAAAAAAAAGTAAATTTAAAATATAAAATTATACTGTATGCTTTTTAACCACACAGGATAATAAAAGTAATAATTAATTTTTATGAAATTATATAATCATAAATATCACTTTAATCGGAGTAAGCAATTGATATTTTATTTCAACCGCTGTTTTTGTTGTGTTTTTCATAACAAATTCCTTTGATTCTCCAAAGGCTTTAATTTTTCCTAAAAATAAAATTCTTTTGATATTTTATCATCTTTATTTTTTCTGATAAATAAATACATATTCACATTATTTTTTTCTGCATTATAAATTTGTACTACATCATCAGATTTCTTAGTTCTTCCAGATTTTGAAATTGCTATTAATTTACATTCTGATAATAATCTATCTTCATAATTAATGCTATCTTCAATAGTTTCATGTTTGTCATAATTAATAAAGACAGGATATGTTTTTGTTTTCTTGTCAAACTTATATCCTCCAATATTAAGGGCAACTTCACCTTTTTCCCATTCTAAAAGCCTACATACATCTTCATAAGTATATTTTTGATACAACTGAAAA